>Ga0172372_10001304_pt1 | contig 38790 bp, 48 predicted proteins | sample LakKiv5m_2_FD_114544 | JGI IMG/M metagenome (GOLD analysis project Ga0172372, IMG submission 114544) | Freshwater microbial communities from Kabuno Bay, South-Kivu, Congo - kab_092012_9.5m | ecosystem: Environmental > Aquatic > Freshwater > Lake | place: Democratic Republic of the Congo...
GATACACCTCCTGTATTACCTGCTATTGTTGCAGATGCGTAGGTAAAATCTGAGCCTCTAGAGACAATATTAATTTTACTGATAAAATTATTTACGGTAGCATTAGAGGAAACGGTAGCATATGCAGTAGCATTAGACCCATCCCCAGTTACGATAATGTTTGGGGCGATAGTATAGTTAGATGTAGAGTCTGGTGAAACTGTAAATGCAGTATTTACAACTGCTACTCTATTACTACCGTTATAGTCTACTATTCTTCTTATTTGTCCGGAGCCAGCACCAGAAGATATGTAAAGTGCACTCCCTACATAAAAATCATTATTAGATGAGGCTGAGGCATTTAATCTATAAGTGGTGGTATTACCAACCATAGTTGGAATAGTTTCTCTTACATCATCAGCCTGAAATTGACCTGTTAGAGTTGCTACGTAGTTTGAGCCAGTGTATTCTATTTTAATTACATCAATAGCACCTGAAACCGTGTTGCCAGCAACGTTAGCGCTAGTTGCTACTGGCATATAATCATCTGTAGCAAACTTTTCAAATGTTGCTTCTGGAACCTTGTACATTAATTTCCAAGTGTACCCGTCGGCAGTAGTAATAAAATTACATGCACTTTCAGAAGTGCTTCCTCCAATACCTGCTGGGTCAACTGTAGAATTGGCACCTCTATTATTATCTAAAACTTTATAAACATAGTAGGTAGCGCCACCATCAACGGCAACGTAAAAATCATTAGTAAAAATATCTACGTCTTGATCATCATATTGACTGTAGACTGTTCCTGACGCCCAGATCTTTTTTGGTACTCCCATTATTACATCAGAAGCATTAATTTTTTTACCAAAAATTCCTTCTTCATATACATTAGTAACCACTTCTTTAATACTATCTCCGGGAGTAGGTACCGGAGTATCACTGTTGTTAGCATACTGTGTGTGCTTAGACGCAACAACATAGTAGACATTATTAGCCGGTTCAGTGAGGGATTCAATGAACTGATCAGCTAAGTGTTGCTTAAATTTCTTTGTAACTAGTGTAGTCATAATTATTATTTATTATGAAATTATTACTGTGGAATTAACTAATAGTTGTACATTTGCAACAGGTAGGGTGGTAAGTCTACCAAAGTATTTTTTACCGGCAATATGTAACAGCTCTTTTAAAAGTTCTGAATATGTTTCTAAGGGAATACTTGTTCTTACTTCATAGGAATAATTTTGGTAGTAGTCACCATCTTGTAAAAACATACTATCATTTAAAAACCCCCTCACCGAAGAATAATATCCTTCTCCTACTCCTTGTCTTAATACATTTCCTTGTCCTGTTGCCTGCCTTACACCATCAAACGAATTAATTGTAATTTCTAGATCATCTTCATAACCAAAACCTGAACTTACAATTTCCACAGACTGTATTGATCCGTTAGAAGCTACAACGTTAGCAGCAATATTAGCATTATCACCTACTGCTCTAGAAGACATATCTATTGCAGTACCAGTTACGTTTGCTTGAGTGCCGCTTGTCTTGCCAACCGCTATCTTATTTACCTCAAAATCAGTAAAAAGACTTGTTCTTTTTAGTCCGAGGGTTGTATTAGATACTAATTTTATAACCCCTCTTGCAAGAGCAGAGGCGGTATAGGCTGATGTAGATTGAATAGTCACTGAACTATTAGTGGTAGTTCCTGTAAGGGTATTTCCAACGCCAAAAGTTCCTGAGTTGCTTGAAACGACAATTGTCCAAGAATTGCTACTTAAATCGTATGTTGAAGAATAAACAATACCATTACCGGTATTAGAAACACCATCATTAACATAAACAAATTCGCTTACTTCAAAGTTATTTCCTGTATTACCGGAGTAGTTGTTGGCCACTATTGAAATGGCAGGTGTATTAATAGTTTGTTCAACTGCTTCACCTAAAACAAAACCCGGCCCGCTTTGAATGACGATATCTATTAGAATATCTTTCTTACCATAAGCAGCTACTTCTTTTTCAAGCGCCAATGCAAATGGGTTAGCATTATATTGTTCCCCGGGATTTAGCCCTGTTAGTGAAGAAATTGTTCCTATTGTTTTTGTGCTAAAAGTTAAAAGATCAATTAACGGAAAAGTAATATCGCCTGACGGTAGTTTTGGAAACCCTAGAAAAGAAACAGGTACGAGACTAGCGCCTGTGCCGACCCCGGTTGCTCCTCCAGTTGAATTGACAATAGACACAGCAGGGGTAGAAACAATACCGTTACCTACGTTTGCTGAAAGAGTAACAGATAATATTACTCCAGATGCGTTTGTGGTAATAGATGCGTTTGCAGCCTCAAACGACCCTGCCCCTGTATTACCGCCACTAAATGTTACAATATTAGTATTATTATACCCGGTGCCTGCAAGTTCTATATAAACTGAACTTAAATTGCCGTAGGTTGAATTTGCTCCAGTAATAATCATTTCCATATACTTAACAGAGTTTGCTCCGGGTCCATCGTTGTTAGCATTTAATAAATCAGAACTAAGTCTTACATTTTCACTATTTTCAATAACACCAATGGAAAAGTCAGCGTTTTGACCCTGGTATATAACTATTGTATTAGCTGTGGTATTAGTAGTAATACCTTTTATTTGTGTAATTGAATTAGCATAGAAAGTACTATTAACATTTATTAAACCAATCGTTGAGGAATTAGAGCCGATTACATTACCGGTTGCAGATACGTCCGTGCATGAAACTGCAATTCCTCCTATATCTGACGCTACCAATATGGTTGTATTTTTGGAAGGTTCTCCTACCTTTATAACTGTATTTCCAAATGACCATCTGGTAGATGTAGTTAAATTAGTATCTACAAGTGTATAAGAAATTCCAGGAAACACACCATTACTAGAAGTTGTGATACTAAAAGTTCCTAGTTGTGTTGTGAGTGAAGAATTGCTGTAGACATTTACAACACTTGTGTTATTAAAAGAGCCGGAAATACTTCTTACAGAAATAAAATCTACATTTGAATATGTAAATAAATTTTCTCTAGGAATTGCACCAATAACTCCTTCGGCACCGGTTGATTGTTGTTTGAGGTAGGTACCTACATGAATGCCGTTAGCGCCAATTGTTGCAGTATTAATTTCTAAAATTACGGTGTTAGATTTTGATTTTATTGTTCCAAATACATTATTAGTTCCAGCGGTCTGCTGCACTACTTGATCACCAACCGAAAGTTCAGACCCTCCAAACGTTGCTACTAATGCTTTGTTTTTTTCGTAGAGAATTGTATTAGAAAAAACATTTCCTGATGATTGAGAAAGTATTAATGTCGCAGTGTTGGGGGTGGTGTTTAAGTTTTGAGTTACACCAACGCTAACAGAGATAGACGGTGTAGAAGTATTACCATTTAAAATTATAGTATTTTCTTCAAGCTCACCTGTTACATTGTTAAGTGAGAAAGAAAAGTTATTTTGAATTACTGTTTCAAATCTTTCAAAAGCTCCTACCGTATTACTAATTGCTATTGTTTTTTCACTTACAAATGTATTAGCATCAACCGAATACCCCCAGCCGCCGTCTATAATAGTAAATCTTACTAGACCGGTAACAGAGTCCAGACCAGTAACTCGAGCTAAGCCCTCCACCCCTTCTGGAGAGGTAAGTTTGACTATTTCACCAAGAGTGAATAATTCTCCACCTGTTGTAATATCTATGGAAGAAAGGGAGCCTACTATTTTTGGAGCATTTGCAATTAAGCCATCATCTAAAAGAGATTCACCTGTAAGAAAATTTCCTTTAACATTTGTAATATATGCAATATCAATTATCTTACCATTAATATTTCTAGTAATTACGTATTCGACAAATGCGGTTGCTTGAGAGATTGAGCCGGTAACCTGTTTACCTGGAAATATAATATTTTTAAAAGATTGAGTTAGTTCTAGATAAGCCGGTACTACCCATGTGCCATCGGATGCTTTAAGAATATTATCGCCAGGGGTGTAAATTTGTACGTTGGCGCCATATACAAGTTTAAAAAGAAGATCTATTGATCTCTCAGATCCTTTCGATGTGAAAATATCTTGAGCTGCTTTAATAAGAGATCTTTGAGAGATGTTGGTAGAGGTCTGCACCCCTTTAAGATATTTTTCTTTAAAGTAAACAAGAAACCCTTCAAGGGTTTTATCTATGTCCCTGTAATCAAAAAGGCGTCTTAAATGATAGTTAGGATTACCATCGGCTATAGTTTCCTCATCGTATGAGGAGTAGTCGGGATTATTTTCTTCAAGCCACTTATAATATTCTTCAACAAAAAGAATAAAAAGAGGTCCCTGGTCTTTATAAAACTCAGGAAACTGAGACTCAATTAAAGGGGTAATATATTTTTCTACTAGTTTCATTCTACTACAGGTATGACAGTTACATCAGTGTTTTTTTCAATAATTTTTATAATTGCATTTCTTGTTGCGGGTATATCTTTTATTAGAGGTATCACATGAATATGAATCCCTGTACCCTGAAAAGAAGATATATTTAAATTGTTTATAACAACTATTCCATTATCATAGTCAACTGTACCAATATTTTTTGCAAAAATAGGTGTGTTAGTTTCATTTAAATTGTAGATGCCTATTGTGCTATCTTTATTATCCTGTATGACGCTTGTTGTTCCGTTATAAACAAATTTGGAAGAATAAATTGATTTAATACGCGTTTTAACATAGTCTTCTTCTTCAGTATAAGATTCAATAAATTTTTCTAAACTAAATCCAAAATTTATTGTTGCACTATAATTAGTATTAAGTGTTGGTACTATTTCTTTGAATGGGTAGATATTTAAATCAATACCCAAAATGCTTGGATGGGCATTGTTAATCTCTTCGGCTAATTTACTATATCTTAGCGTTCTTTTAAAGTTATTTAAGTTTACGGTATTATAATTACTAATAGCATTTTTTACTAAAGTCTCAATAGCTGAAGGGGCTAAAGAAGTAATATTAGTATTATAACGAACGTTAGATATTAGGGAAATATAAAGAAACTCTGGGTTAATTATTTCAGGATTAATTCCAATAGCCGCTCTTTTCTTAATAAATTCTTGATATCTATTTTTATCTGTTTGTGATGCACCGTCTCCAGTCTCTACATCTACTGCAATAAAGACTTTTCCAAATTGTGGTGGGTTTGCATCTTCTCCCCCAAAAGCTGATACTGCCTCTATTTCAGGAAAATTAGAAATTAAAATATTTTCATAGTCTGTAGTAGTGACAGCTCTATCCTGATTTTGATAAGATCTAGGGGCATTATATTTAATAGATTCTATAGACTCACTTATACCTCCACCGGAAGCTTGCTGTTGAGTAGTAATTAATGAAATATTTGACTGCCCACTTATAGCACCATCAATAAAAAATTGAGAAGCACCGTTTGGTAATTCACCATTACATGTTCTATATTCGACTGCGATTACAGCTCCATTTTGTGGTCTTCTGCCAATTATATTATCACCAAACAATACCTCGTATTGACCGTTTTCGGCTGCCTGAAGAAAGTAGATGTTTGAGTTTGCTGATTGACCGAGAAAAGAACTAGCTCTAGTGTGAGTAAAGGTGTTAGCTCCACTATTTTCAACTACTAGCACTGTTAAGCTTCTTGTATCTATTGTAGGGTTTGAAAGTACAAATCTTTGTGCTGTATTAGAAGTAGAATATACAAAGGAGTCAACAATATAAGAACCTTCATAAATTGAAAGCCCAGAAACGCTGACAACATTACTTGAATTTGCTGTAAGTACTAAATTTTCAGCTGATGAGAAGGTATAGTTATTTGAGCCTACTTTACTAGTAAATGATGTGCCTTTAGGTACTAAAAGGGTAGATATACCGTTTACTGTGACTGTAAATGAAACTTTTGCTTCAGCTGATCTATAAGATCTAGGAATATAATTTAATTCTTTAGCATGAGAAACAACACTATCCCTGAGAGTAGCAGAGTCAAGAAACATCTCACTAGCCACCATATTTAAATAAAAAGAATTTATATAGGTGTTATAAGCAAAAATATCTAAAAGTTGGTTAATATTTGACCCTTCATATTCGATATCTTTAAAGGGGGAGTCTGATCTTTTGAGATATTCTTTAAAATTAGACTTAAGCGTTGGAAAGTCTAATCCAGTAAGTTTGAGATTGGTATTAGCCACTATCGGATCCTGTTAAGAACAAATTCTAGCGTGATTGGTTCTATTTTATTTATTACACTAAAAACAATAGTTAGTGCATATGCATTTTCTTCAGGCAGTGGTGAGGCAACCACGTTTAATAAAGAAGCTCTAGGTTCATAATTTTCAATTGCATTTTCAACTAATCCAATTAAAGATGAAGTGGTCTGTGGAGTAATATTTTCAAACAGAATTTTATTTACTTCACTGCCAAAATTTGGATTAAAAACTCTCTCACCTACATTTGTAAGCAGTAAGTTAATAATAGATTGCTTTACAGCGTCTTCATTAGTGACAGTTTGAACATCTTTTGTATCAGTGTTAAAGAATTGAGTAGTTAAAAAGTCTTGATATATTGTATCTTTTTTTTGATTGGGGGTGAACCTTTCAGCCCTTAAAACAACTGCCATTTTAGTCTCCTATGAATACAGTACCTGAGCCGGACTCAATCTTATTAGATCCTACAGCGGACCCTGCATCGCCAGTATCAGCCGTATCACCAATTCTTGCAGCACCCATAGTTCCTCTATTAATATTGACTGTAGATCCGTTTATCACTACCGGCCCAGTAGCATTTAAAGTATAAGATCCATCTACTTGCGTATTTACGTTACCAATAACGTGTATAGTGTCATTTCCTAAAACAATCTTATAGTTGTCGTTAACTACTTTTTCTACTTTACGGCCCTCAAAGTTTATTTCGAAATACGTTCCAGAAGTATGAAAGAGATGTATGCGCTCTTTACCAGGGGTATCATCTATTTCGACAACGTGTCCTCGTTCAGTCCTTAGTACTTTATTGTACGGGTACCTGGCATCATACGCCGTCTGTGGCTCCATCGTGTCGTATGTTTTACTTATGTTATTAATCTCTCTAGCGGGTTCCGGAACGTCATGTTTCTGCTCATCATTGTTAGGAATTCCGTGAATAGTACCCATAATAACAGGCTGATTTGCATCATACCCATCCATAAAGAATCCTATTACAGTTGAGCCAACTGTAAGGCCGTTAGGAGATAGCCCAACCTTTTCGTGGCTTGGAAAAAAGGCTGGCATCATTATTGTTGCCCATGGAAGCTGATCTGTAGGCATTAATGCTTTATTTTCTGAATGTAGGTTATAAACTCTGACCTTTACACGCCCTAATTTCTTAGGGTCTTCTCTATCTTCAACAACCCCTACAAACCAATGAAGTCCTTCTTGCCCTAACTGATGTGTTGTCACTTGTATCCCATCCTCACGCAGTCCATAGAAATTTGATGCTTTGGTTTATAACCTTCTTCCATTGTAAGCATATGTCTAAGTTTTGTTATTAAGTAATTACCTGAATTTAATCTATCGTTGTTTTTCTTCTCTGTAGTACCTGAAGTCTCGGGTAAATTAAGCTGGACTAATTCACCCGCTGAAAGATAGTTATCACCATTAATTAACACTCTAACGGCATTTTGTGAAAGTAAGTTTGAAAATTCCTCTTTTATTCCCATACTAATATCAATAAAGTCATTGCCTTTAGTAAAATCTTTTGACATGAAGAACGTTTGCGAAATATTTTTTGATTCTTTTTCAATAAAAGCAGTGGAGTTAGGTAGCTTTGCTTTATTATCAGCGGTGGTAAACTGTCTTGCTTTTTCGGCAAGTTTAAAGAGGGTTGTTTCTACTTGCTTTGAATGTATATCAAAAGACTTTACTTCATTAACAATAGAGCCCGAAGCAATTTTGTCTATAGAATTAAACTTACTTAAATGGTTAAATCTTAAAATATTTCTAAATGCATATTGCATTCTAGATTTATCCGAGCTTGTATCAGGCGCTCGTGTAAAGGTTCTAGTACCAATATCTTCTTTACCGTCCTTTAAAAGTTTTTCTATACTTTTAAACTGAACACCGTATTGATTTTCAAAAAATACAAATGTACCTCCGGATGGAAACTCTGCGCTAATTGCCCTTTGCTTTAACATATCTATTGCTTCAAAAGGGCTTAAATTAGGAATGGTAATTGGTACCAGTCCTTTTGTTTTTTCTATTGATAGTTTAAAATCTTTAACTTGGCTGTCTTGAGAAATGTTTCTTAAAATGTCTGTTACTATATTATCAATAGTATCATTATACGATTTTCCAACTGAGTTGCTAGCATTATAATAGTGTGTAGGTGATACTGCTTTAATGGTGTAGATAGAAGCCTTGCTTGATGGATGGGTGCCTGTGCCCTCAATGCTATAAACTAAAAATCCTTTTTTAGTTGAATTTTCTCTACCAGGTGTAAAATAAGAAACTGAAATAATTTCTTCACCGATTATAGGGTAGTCTTGTACTAGGTTAATAGAATCAACCATTGTTAATTCTAACAACATGGTTGGTTCATCTATATCTTCATAGATGTCCATGGAGAGTACTTGAGGTTTTATATTTACCTCAACCTGCTCCCCCGGTATACTCTTTTTAAGCATTATCTTTACAATCTCTACATCACCTGGTTCATAGTTTTTAATGCTCATGATAATAATTCTAACATCTGATCTTCTATTGTTGTGAGGTACTGACGATCAATTAACTTAATATGTTTACGAGACTCGTTAAGTTCATTTTCATAATCATAATAAGATACGGGTTCCCAGTAGGCTTCTTCGTCAGCAGGTATTGCAGTGTAAATAGTATCTACATCGGAGCTTACTCTTGATTCACCAGAATCTTCAAACGTTAATCCACCACCAGCTGTAAAAGTGTTTCTTATTCTAGAAACTACAACGGAGTTTGACTTAATAGCTAGAACATCTCCAGAAGCCGTTCCCTGTTTTACTCTTTCCCCAAGAATTATACCGGTGGTGCTAGTAGTAAGAGTAAGTTCTACTATTCTGTTAGTATCTACTATTCTATCCTCTTTTTTGCGCTCATAAGAACCTATGGTATCGTTATACCCGTAAATGGGATTCCAATATTTTTTTCTGCCTGTTGAGAGGGCATTGTACCCGGAGACTGAAAGCATTGTATCGTCTTTATACCAGGCGTTTCTAAAAAAGGCAACTTTATTAAGAGACTTTTCTATAGAGCCATATTTTTTAATTATAAGCTTATTAAAATCATTAAGAGAAAGAGGCCACTCATAATACGGATCAATTATTGAATTACTTAAGTATACCAACCATGCATACCTTTCGTCTTCGTAATATTTAAAGGCAATAGTATCTGGTCTCTCGCCCTCTTGAATAGTATAAGGATAAAAAACGGTAACTTGCTTTTCAACCGCTTCTTTAAATCTTACGCTTGTAATAATATTTGTTACAATATCATTATTGTAGGAGACCGATCCTAGTTTGGTAAAGTAATTAAATAGTGACATTATTTAAACTCTGTGGGAGGTTGACCGTATTTGTATTTTTCTTCAAAATGATTTTGTGTAACGGGTCTAATTTCTTTAAAGTTCAAAGACATTTCTATTTCTACGGGTGAGGATGGAGAAAGACCTTCATTATCACTTACAAAAAAAGCAGGAACCCCGCCCGGTGCGTAGTTTAATGTCATAGATTCTAAAAAGCATGTAAGAAAGAAATAAGGGTCACCGGGTGTATCAACAAAACTTATATCGCACGTTTGAGGAAATTGAAATAAAAGCTTATCTGCTTTAGGGTGCATTCTAAGTTTAAACTGATAAATTATTTCTCTTAATGCTCTGTTGTCAGAAGAATTGTTTGGTGAGAATTTATAACTAAAAGAATGTGATCTAAGATTAACGCCCTGGAATAAGAGAGCCTGATATGGATTTAAAACAGCGCCGGTTGCTTTATCTAATGCACTTCCTACACTATCGCTAAGACCAGCAACTGTTCTAGCTCCATAATAAAGTCCCTCTTTCGTTGCTACGTCATTTTTGAGTAATTCACCAACCGCTTTACCAGCTTTTTCAAAGCTCTCTTTGGTTCCTCCCTTAACACCCTCGGCTACAATATTACCAACCTGCCCTTCTATAAAACCTGCAATACCAAGCTGCTTATCAGCGTAATTCATACTAAATTGCTCAGACATATTTGCCGGTAAAGGAAGGAAGATATCTATCCCACCAATTTTTGATTGTTGTCCTAACGGCGCTTTCCTTTCGTACTCTTTAAAAGAAAACTTCATGTGTTTACCTGTTAAGCTTCGTGGAAAGGCGTACACACCACCATACTCAGGTGCTTTTACCTCTGAAGGTTTTAAATCACTTAGCTTTGAGGGAGGGGTAAAGTTGTCTTTAAACTTAGTAAAAGTTCCTAATTTACCAAGTTGATTTAAGGACTGAGAAACTGATGATTTTCCTCCAAATCCTGCTGCCCCTAGTAAGCCAGCCACTTTGTTTACACTATTTAATGATTCTCCTACACTTGTAGGTGATGTGCTTAAAAACCCATTAACCGCACTAGAAACTTGAGAAACGGCGCTGCTAAAGTTTTTCGTAACCTGGTCAGATATGGTTGTGACGGCTTTGAGCGCGTCTTCTACGTTCTGTGGCATAAATATTTTCTATGAGTTATAAAGGATTTTTCAGGCCTAAAAATGCGGCCAAATATAAAGGCAATCCCAATAATGTTATTTATCGTAGCAGTTGGGAACTTAAACTTATGAAGCATCTTGATGAACATCCAGATGTTTTACAATGGTCAAGTGAGGAATTCTGCATTCCGTATAGATCTCCAATAGATGGTAAAGTTCATCGATACTTTCCTGATTTTTTTGTAAAAAAGAAAGGTAGAGAGGGATTAGTAGAAACTGTAGTCATAGAAGTTAAACCAAAAAAACAAGTTCTCCCCCCTAAGGTAAAAGAAATTCCTGATAGAAGATATTTAAGAGAAGTAAAGACGTATGGAATTAATAGTGCAAAATGGAAAGCAGCTAAAGAATATTGTGAATCTAAAAAATGGAAATTTCAGATTATGACTGAAAAAGAGCTTGGAGTATGAATAAAATTTTTTCCAACTATGTCACTAACATGACGGAAGACAACGTATTAAATGCATCTTCGTGGTTTAAAGATAAAGTAACAGAGGCTAATAGTAAGGATGAAAAAAGAGAATCGGCATTTAATTCCAAGGTAGTAAATACTGCCAAGCTGATAAGAGATAATAGCACTAAGGGGGTATCTAGAGTACGTTTAGGACATCTCTATCTTTTTAGATATGACGCAAAGCTAAAACAAGAGCTTCCTTATTATGATATTTTTCCCGTCATTTTTATTATACAAAGAAAACAAGATGGATTTTTAGGATTAAATTTACACTATCTTCCTTACGAATTTAGAGCATCATTAATGGATTCACTTTATAATTTCGTGGTAGGCGAGGATGACTTGCAGAGGTTGCGTGCTACTTACAATATTCTAACCTCTACTACTAAACTAAGATTTTTTAGGCCGTGTTTAAAGCACTATCTAAATACTAATATTAAGTCTAGATTTATACACGTTAATCCAGATGAATGGGATACTGCTCTATTCTTACCGTTACATAAATTTAGAAAAGCTACGGCCCCTCAGGTTTATAGAGATAGTATAAAGTCAATTAGAAGAGCCTCACATCAAGGAAGAATAATTTAATGGCAACAGCATCCGATTCAATTAATAGAGTAATATCTAAGGGTAGAGATGTAGCCGGGGCGGTAGGTGCGTTAACCGATCTGCCTGGTGTGCCTGAAGGAATTAGAAATGCTGTTGGATCTCTTTTTGGTACGGGTAGAGGTTTGCCACCAGGTCAAAATAGAAGAGACTTAAACAATTTTTTAGGAACCGTTTCAAAGCTTAAAGGATTTACACGGCCGGCTTATTTTTATGTTGAGATTCAACCTCCTCTTGCATTAAGAGATCAGGCTCAAGAGGCTCGAAACTTAGCTTTTTTATGTGAGTCGGCCAATCTACCAGGCGTGTCTTTCGCCACTTCAGATATTAGAAGATATGGGTTTGGACCAACAGAAAGAAAACCATATGCGCCTATTTTTGTTGATACAACAATGACTTTTTTTGCTGATGCGTCGGGAATGGTGCAAAAATTCTTTTATAGATGGATGAATAGCATTATTCAATATGATGAAATGCCTTGGGGTAATGGAAATCTTGTGAACGGTTTTGCAATGAGTCCATTTAAAGTAAATTATAAAGAGCAATACGCAACAGATATTTTAGTTACCACTGTTGACGAAGCTAACAATGATATTATAAATGTAAGGTTTAGAGAGGCGTTTCCAATTTTTATGGGTGATATTAATCTTGGATGGGGTGATACTGACTCTATTTCTAGATTACCAATTACATTTACTTACTTTAATTGGAAAATAGAAAAAATAAATGTAGGACAGATTCAAGAAAATAGAGAACCTGGACTTATTCAAAAATTAATAAAGGCAGGAACTGCTATTCAGACTCTTGCTACAATTAAGAAACCTAATAATGTTGCGGACATAATTAATGTTGTGGGCAATGCAAAAATTGCACTTGGTGGACTTAGATAATTTTAAGGAGAATATAGAATGGCTTTGCCAAAAATTGAACATCCAACGTTTGAATTAGTACTACCTTCTAATAAGAAAAAGATTAGATTCAGACCTTTCCTAGTTAAAGAAGAAAAAATACTTCTTATGGCTATGACTGGGGAAGATCCTAATGAGATTGCATCGGCGTTAAAACAGGTTATTAATAACTGTATGCTTGATGATGTAAATGTAGAAGAGCTTGCTACTATCGACGTTGAGTATCTTTTTATTAAAATAAGAGCAAAATCAGTTAACAATATTATTAAGTTAACTTATAGAGATCTTGAAGATGATAAGCGGTATGATGTTGAAGTTAATTTGGATGAAGTAGAAGTTAAGTTCAGTGATGAGCATAACAATACTATTATAGTTAATGACAAAATTAAGTTCACTATGAAGTACCCTACTGCAAACATTTCTCTTAAATTAAAAGAGTCAAATAACGCTGGAGACATTCTTTTTGATATTCTTAAAAACTGCATTGATAAAATTTATGATGGTAATAATGTTTATAATGCGGGCGACTCCTCTCAAGAAGAACTGGAAGAATTTATTACTAGTTTAGATGTAAAGACGTTTAATCAAGTACAAAAATTCTTTACGACAATGCCAAAACTTTTTTATGAAATTAAATACACCAATAGCTTAGACAAGGAGAAAACAATCACTTTAGATTCTCTAAATGATTTTTTTACATTGGGCTAAGTCATAATAATTTAAGCAACTACTACCGAGTAATATTTGGTTTAGCCCAGCATCACAAATGGTCGGTTAGTGAAATAGAATCAATGATTCCTTTTGAAAGGGACTTATACGTAGAGATGCTTCTTGATTACTTGGAAAGAGAAAAAGAGCGATTAAAAAGTAGATGATAGGGGCACTAACTCAAGAACAGGCAAATGAAGTAACTGGCGCTGCGGTAAAGGGCGCCGGTTTTTTTCTTGCCGTTTCCCCTGCACTTAAAGCAATATTAAGCAGTGTAAACGAACTTAATCAAACGTCGGCAAAGGTGGCCGAACTTGTATCCTCTTACTTTGACGTAAAGATTACGCCAGCCCAGCAGCCTACTGCTAAAGTAGAAGAAAAAGAAGGCATTAGTTCTATAGCCGGTAGAACAAAAGAGCGTGCATTTGATCTAGCAAAGTTAGCTTTAATCATACCACTTTTATTTAATAAGGATGCTAGAGAGTATCTTGCCTCATTCCTTCAAGGTTTGTTTGGTGCAGAAACTATGACAGGGTTTAACACCGGTCTTAAAATAGTAGGAGGTATTCTTGTAGGAGTATTCGCTTACAAACTATTTAAACAAGTAGCAGATACCTTTACAGCATTTAAGCGTCTTTCCCAGCTGGTTGGAACTTTATTTGTATTATCAGAAGCTGCTGCAAACTCAGCAGCAGATGAAAAAGAAGAGCTGGAAAAGAAAAGACAAAAAGACAAAGCTAGAAGAAGAAAAGCTAGACAGGCTAAACGTAAACGTTTACAAAGAATAAAAAAATTAAAAGGTGTGGTAAGTAAGTTTAAGTTTGCCGGTCCTTTCGGTATTGTTGCTGGAATCATAGTGGGTGTTGGTGTTGGTACTATGATAGATTTAGTAACAGGTAGTGAAGAAAAAGCTGAAGAGGAGGAAGAGAAAGCGGAAGAATCTGATGAAGATCCTCCAGAAGTATCTGATGAAATTGATACTTCCAACTTATTTGAAATAATAAAGAAAAACGCAATTGAAAATTTAACACTCGGTCTTATATCAACTGAAACTATTGAAAATACTAAGAAAGTATTTAAGGGGGACGAAAAGACAATTGCGCAAAACAGGGCTGCTATTTCTGGAATGAGTTCTGGAGCAGGGGAGTTTGGAGAGTCGTCTGGTGGCGGAGGTGGTTTGGAGCCTGATCTTGCAGCACCTAAACCCGCTGCAGCACCTCCGGCTGCGGCAAAAGAGGAATCAAAGCCCCCTGAACAACAAGCACCTATAAGTGCCCCGGAGCCTTCGCCAACACCTGCTGGAGATAAAGTCAACGAGACCTCTGAAGAAGTTGCGTCAGAAAAGAAACGTCAAGCCGCTACTGCAACCAACGTAACGGTCAATAATATAGATAATAGTATTCTAGTTAAGAAAGCAGCATAATGGCTGAAGAAAACAAACTACTTTCATCAGAAGAAATACAGCAATTAAAATCTAAAGGCTACGAAAGTAGAGGACTAGGCTTTGCTAAAGATAATAAATTTGTTTCAAATAAAGAGATAGATGATATTGTTGCTCAAATTAGAGAAACAAGCCCTTTTAAACTTTTACAAAAAAGAGTTGATAAGGTAGAAAGTGATTTGCTAGACGTGTATGAATATGTTACTGATCCAAAAAATGATATTGAAAGAAAAATCTTATCGTCTAAAGGAGCAGAAAAAGAAGTATTAGCAAGCCTTTCGTCTATTAATAATAGCATTATTGGTGTAGGTAAAAGTTTTAAGACTCTAGAGACAATATTTGCTGGCCTCATAGCTAATAGAAAAGCTGAAGAATATAAAACTGAAGAAACAGCGCAGGAAAAAGGCGTACTTAAACCTACTACGAGAAGAGAGCAAGTAAGAGAAAGCGGTGATTCTTTTTCAAGTTTATTAAAAAGCTTTTTCTTAAACCCGGCTGTTATAGCAGCATTTTCAGGCTTAGTTTATTTACTTTTACCTAAAGATGTTAAAGAAAAAATAAATTCTTTCTTCTCTGGTTTCTTAAAAGGGCTGACAGACAATACAACAGAATTGACTGGCTTTCAAAAAGCACTACTTGCATCAGCGGCCGCCCTTGGTACATTTTTAGGTGCTAAGGCGCTTGAAAAAATCTTTGATGCTGTATCTACTGTAGTTTCTCTTATTAATAAAGCAAAGACTACCTTTGGTGCTTTAAGGAAAAAGGGGCTTAAAGGATTAGCTGTTGGAGCTGCTGCTGTAGGAGGGGCTGCAGCTGCAGGAGTCGCAATTGCAAGCGCGGTGGGAGGTGAAGAAAAGCCTGAGCCTGAAGGAAAGCCAAGTCCAGCAGGGTCAGCCCCGCCCCCAACCCCTTCTCCATCAGCAGGAGGTGCTGCAGCTGGACCTGCTGCTACACCTGATACCAAACCCCCTGTATCTGGATCTGCTCAACCAACGCTGCCCCCTGGTAGTAAAGAAGATCCAATGAATGCTGATTTAAACGCTTACGTTAAGAAAAAAGATTCTGGAGTAGACCTGGAAGGGTTAAATCCTAATCTTAAAAAACGTCTTGCAGGAATGGCAAAAGAATATAACGAAAAGACTGGTAAAAAAATACAGATTAATTCAGCGTTTAGAGACCCAAAAGAACAGGCTGAACTTTTTGCTAAGATTGGTCCTCCAAACGCAGCTCCTCCTGGAAAAAGTAAGCACGAAGTAGGAACAGCTTTTGATATGAACAGTGGTGATGCGGCTACTGCAATTCAATTAGGTTTGTTTAGTAAATATGGATTTACTAGACCTATTGCAAAAGAAACATGGCACGTTGAACCTGTAGAAAATAGAGGAGGTTCTTTCCCGGACAATCCTGTTTCTCCTGGAAGGCCAGTAATTGTTGCATCTGCTGTGGGTGCTGTCGATCCTGGATCGGGTAAAAAGGTACCTGAAACGTTTATTAAGCCAAAAATTGCTGCTACAGCTGCTGCAGCACCAGTAGCAGATATTAACGAATTAGAGCCTGCTTCAACCTCGTTGGAGCCTTCCAGTGCTTCAAAAGGAACATCAGTCATGTCTTCCTCCGAAGATATAGAGTCTATGGGAGTTGGAGGTGGCCGAGGCGCTGTGGTTAATAATACATTTGATAATTCTAGACAATTAGCCGAAAAGGAAGGGGCTGATGCACCCCTTCCAATTCCTTCTCCTGTAGCTAACAGAGGTTCTTTAAGTAGAGGTACTAAACATAGTACCGCTTACGCTTAATTACTCTTCCGCTAATTTCTTAAAGAAGTCGATATCTTCATCATCCTCATCAACCGTTGACATTACCGGGGTTGGTTTCGACTTCATAGCCTTAGGAGCCTGTTGTCTCTCCTGTTCATCTTCATCCCATGGTAGGTCATTAGCTGTTGTCTGAGGCTTAGGAGACCCGCTGGTTAACCCAAGGACACGGTTTAGTTTATCCTTTAGTTCATCATACGATTTAAAATTTTTTGAATCAACAAACTCCGAGAGCGGAAACTCAGTCTTCCAGACCTTTTCGAGTTTAGAATCGTCATCAAGAAGAGGAGCGGGACTATCAAACTCCGACTTATCGTAATTACGATATCCTTCTACATTACGAATCTTAAGTTTGAAGTTAGCACCTTCCCAGAGATCAAAAGGATTAATTGGCTTTTCGTCTTCAAATTTTGGTTCCATTGACTCTTTAAGCTTTTCAAAGATTTTTTTACCGTACTTAAAGAGAAATACCTTACCTTCGTTTTCAGGGTGGGCAGGGTCTTTTACCACAAAAATATTTGAGTAATAAGAAAGTCTGCGCTTTTGTTTGCGCACTAATTCTTTATTTGACTCAATTCCTGAATTCCAAAGAAGAGTGTTATGTTCGGATACTGGGTCTTTTTGACCGAGTGTGGTCAAAGACTTTTCAATATACCAGCCTCCAGGTCCTTGAAAGCCATGATCCCAAACACGAACAAAAGGTACGTCCTCGTTCTGTGGTGCTGGAAGAAAGCGAATAATAGCGTAGCCGTTACCGGCCTTATCAACATCCGGTTTCCAGAATCGTGTATCTTCTTGTTGGGTTGTTGTGGTGTTGAGTTTGTTAAACTCGTTGGAAAGATTTGCGAAAACCGATTGACGGTTCTTTTTTAGGGATTGAAAATCCATTGTAATACTCCTTTAACGTTATATGCGATGTATACGACTTATCCACAATACTCATGACGATAAGTGTATTTATATTAACTGGTTTGCTTAAATTTTTCAAGCGTTAGTACTTTATACTTCTCTAAATCTACTGCAAAAAAAGGTCTATATTTTTTTAACTTTAGATATTCTGTCGGCCAGAGTATTTTTTCTTCTATCTTTTTATTCCACATTTTAAAACAATTTGTAAGATCATTAATAATTAAGATTGTTTCAGGTGATATATTTTTTCTTAGATATTGTTTTAGAAGGAAAGGGTGTTGTCCTTCTTCTACGGCCAGGTTACTGTTAAAATCTTCTTTAAGACAATCTAACTCGTTAATGTAAGTGTAGCCAAGCGACTCAATTCTCTTTTTCCATTTCCTATAATTTTTTTCGGCCACTTGTTCGTTTACTAAATCACCAACCCAGCAGTCACCGATTAAAAAATTAGAAGCTAAAAAGTTTATACAATCACTGTGCTTGGAGAGCTTGTGAAAGAAGTACTTGTCACTTCTTTGTTCGAGAGCTTTTATTGTTGCTCTTGTTCTGCCGTTATATTTAAAGTAGTCGTATGTTTTAGAATTGAAGTGGTTTTTTATAGCAATGTAAGTCTTGTATGCACCAAGGGCATCCATCATATTAAATAGGAAGTTTAGCTGATTTAGTAATTAGGTTTTGTTCTTCGGCTTCGAGTTGAATTTTAGCTTTCATTTTGGCGCTTCCCTTTATTAAGGAAGCAGCTGTTTCTATTTCTATATCATTAACCGTGCAGTAAAAAAGAACAGCATCAATGTACTCCATTTTTCTCTCTGCAACCAATTTATCAATTTCCTGCATAAACTGAGTGGGAGATTTAGCCGGGGTAATCTCTAAATTATCAATTTGCGTCAAATAAGAGGTATTACTATCCATTATTTGAACACCACGGCACCGAGAAGAGCCGCTTGTACAATAAATCCAAATCCAATAGTAATAATATTAAGCATGTCTTTCTTTATTAAAGCCTTGATAAAGAATAGTGTAAGCCCACCCCAGATAAAAAACACTACATCGAGAGAAGGAATTACATTTGATACTGCAAAAATTAATCCTAGCAGTGAAGGGATAGTGGCGCAGTGTAAAAACATCACTGCAAGCCATCCTATTCCTTCAGCCGAAAGATGAGAGAACTTTTCAACAATAATTGCTTTTACTTTATTTGCAAAAGCATTTAATGCCTGTAAATTAAATATTTTTTTCTTTGTAGAAGATGTGGCGTCCAATTTTACCTACCTTTTCTTTATTCCATTTAGGGTTAACGTAATCGGCGTGATAGTATAATGCATCCTTCATTCCTGCTAATCTAAAGTTTTCAAGCAAAACTTTTTTAGCTACTTCGTAACTTTCGTCATATGCTTTAGGGTTAACCGGTCTGTTTTTATGCACCGTATCACAGTACCAAGAAAATTGGCAGACGACGTTTTGATAAAAAATATTTTTCTGATATACAACCTGACAAATATCTTTAGGAAACCTTGGATCATTTGCTCTATTGATTGTAACCTGTGCAACTGCTACCTTACCTTCGAAAGGTTCATATCCTGCCTCTTTGTAAATATTAATTGCAAGGCAATCCAGCTGCTTCATTCTTTGATCGGCAGTATAGTATGCAGGAATGCCGTTTACGTAAGAACTAAATTTAAAATTAAAAACGGAAACGACGCAAAACACTACCAGTAAAAAACTAATTGCGTAAATAAAAGATTGTAAGACAAGTGTAGTATTATCATCTAAAGTATTTTCGGACTTTAGCATAAAACCTCCTTAGTTAGTTTTGGGCTTAGATTGCTTTCTGAGTAAACTCAGCTTTTTTAAATCCAAGTTGTCTGGCTTTCCAGTCGTTCTGATCGAACCCTTCCAGACTCTCCCATTTTTCTCGATGTTGATCTAGAAACATAAAAACGTGTTTCCAGTCAGTCGTAAGAATAATATTTTCTAACTCTTCCTTTAGTTGTAGAAAATCATGATATACTTTTGTGTCAATTTCTATATGTATAACCTCAGTTAACTTGCCTTCATTATCAATGAAATCCAAATTAAAATCAAGCCCCCATTTTGAAGGGCATCTTAATAGGTATGCTAACTTAGGTATCATTTTGCTATGTGAGATGAGTTGCTTTTTTGCTTCTCCCTCAAATGAACAGCGGTGTAGAACTATGCTATGATCAAGAACAAATCCATTCGGTATTTCTAATTCAAACCATTGCTCTTGCCAGCAATAATGATTCAAACAGCTAGTCATAAACTGTTCGAACCCGCTAGCGTAATAGTACTCTTGTTCTAGATGGGTTAGTTCAAACCCATCTTTATCATAAAAAGAGATACCATCTTCTCTTACTAGCTTAGAGTCTACAGGCTGAGTACACACTGCATCTCTAGTTATGAAAGGTGAAAGTAACCTAAGCATAAGAATATTTAGGTTACGAGAGATTTAACGTACAGTAGCTTGAATAACTACTGCATTAGGATCTTCTAATGTCTTAGCAATACGTGCTTTAACAGACTCATCCCTAATGGTGTTAGAGATGAGTGAGCTTCTGTCTACCTGTGATACAGGTTTTACCGTAATTTCATCACTAGATGTCTTGTCAAGCTCTTTAAGTCTGTCTTCACGAGACTTTTTATTATCTTTTTGAATAAGTCGGCGACCTTCATCGTTAGAAAGTTTAAGCATTACAAATGCCCTAAAATGATCACCGTCTTTAACAACGGCAATGTTTTCCCGTGTAAAGAAATTTAATTCTTGACTTACTCTAACCTTACTTACTCGATCGATTTCACGGTTGACATTTTTAGCTCCTACTCCTGACTCAATAGTTGTTTCTTGAATAAGACTATCTACCTTAGTGCCAAGTCTTTCAGCAAGTTGAATCTTAGCACTTAGCATTGCCTTATCAATTGCAAATTGCATATCCTTACTAACGTCTGTGGAAGTGACGAAGATGTCTTTGCCGTCAGTTTGTTGTTTGGCAAGAAACCATTCAGGAATATGGTTTGTTTTACTTGCAGGAATTTCAACCATCTTATTAGGGTCATTGCCTGATAGTCCTAGAGTAGAACATCCCGTTGTAATAAGCCCTAGAGTACAGGCGGCAATAAAAGTCATTAGCATTTTCATAATCATTTCCGTTTAATTAAAATGTTGTAGGTAAAAGTCCTTTTAGAGTAATTAGGTATTGCATTAATTATCTCATATAACGTATTTTTGTTCAACGTGTTACGGTCAAACTCTACGTAATGTTTCGTAAACAAAAAGAGAATAGTTTCTTCGTCTTGTTTTACTCCTTTATGAAGGTAGTTAATGTACTGCTTACTGTTACCAGGAAAAATAAATTCTTCATCTATTAAATTATTATCTGTAAGTCCGAAAGGAAATAATACGTCTATTCCTTTTTTATGCATACTGAAGACGTATAAGTAAAGTTCTTCTTTAGCATTCACGTTAAATTGTAAGGGTTCACCAGTAAAATAAATGTTCTTACCGCTTACATCTACGTCGATATATCTTGATTTTTCTACTTCAAGTACAACATCAACCTTACAAATACCGTTACCTATACTTTCTTTTTTTGAGATTACTTTTTTTACAGTACCAGCTACTGTATAGTCTTTTTCAACGTAATAGTTACAGTAAGCGTAATTTTTAATATCGTAGCAGTAATTCTTTTTGTTAACAATGAATTCTTTATTACTAAAAGAATCTAGCGCTGATTTAATCGCCTTACTCTCTGCAGCTGCACATGCAAGCCCAATATTCTGATTTAAATTTAAAAGCTCGGAACCAGTACCAGAAGTGATTGCAGCAGCGCAGATAGAGGGAACAAAAAGACTACAGCTTAAGGTCTTTTTTAACAAGGTAGACATACGTATATGCGTTCTGTTTAGTTATTTCAAGCTCTTTTTGAATTAAATCTATAACAAATTTATCGCCTTTGTCTTTATGCTCTAAGTAAAGGTCTCGTGCAATTTTACGTTTGCCACCCTTACGGTCAGGGGTGCTTGTTTCACTATTAACGTTAGTGTAATCGGTAAACGCACCGGAGCCTAGCATATCAGTAATCCTATCAATACGCTCATTAGCTTTATTGATAATACTTTCAATCTTAGGTACGTTATTATTAAGAGATTGTTCTACTGATGTCATAGCGAATACATAAGCCCTTTTACAATTGTCAAGAGGAGGAATACCATATTTGTTAAGAATAGCGTTAGCTGCTTTGAGGGGATTAGGGTGTGAGTCTAAGTACTCGCGTACCTGCTGTACAGCCCTACAAGGACCTGCAGTTGGTTGAATTTTAAGTTTAGTAAGTACTTCAGTAACGTTAGTTTCCATACAAACCTTATTAGTTATCATACTAATATTATAACTGTTACGGAAAATTATAACAACTCCTTACTAAAGTTGCGGAATATTGTAGTTACTTCGTCTTTAAATTCGTCTGTCTTTTTAGGAAATATTTGAGGTTCTCCGTCCTCAACAGCAATTATTACTACAATATAAGGAACGTTAATATTATAACGCTCTTCAATCATCATTCCGTAAGTAGTAAGCTGTAAGAAGTAACTTTTTATCCATTCTTCTTTTTTAGGTTTAGTGGATGTCTTATAATCAACTATTGCATTTTTTCCAGAAAGGTTACAGAACATATCACATCGACCAGCTGTTCGTAAAAAATCAGAATATAAAGGTAATTCTATTCCGTAAACATCTCCTACATTTTTATCGATAAAAGGTTTAACTTGCTTAAAAAGATCTGCTGTTAGGGGTGAATTATTATCTAAAAAATTTTCTTCATTGAGAACATATTTTTCACACACTTTATGAAGTTTGGTTACTCTATTTGTTGCACGTGTTTTTATTTTATTAGCGGTTTCTTTTCCTACTCGTGCTTGCCATTCAAATAGTTTTGTTTTATCCATTACTGATCCAAGCACTGTAGTAACAGACGGATATTTTTCTCCAGAGGGGGTCTTATAAAACCTTTTGCCGTTTTCAGAAGTTTCTATAAGTTCTACTTCAGGTAAAAGTTTTAGGTTAAATGTTTTAGTTCTTGTCGACAGCATCTTCATATTTAAGTTTAGCAAGAATATAATCCTTTACTAAACTGCTCCTAACTATATCATCAGCGAAAAATTCTATACGCGTAAAGGCGTTCATATGGTGGGCAATATCGAAAAATTTAAGTATGCCGGACTTATCGTTTGCTTTTCTTAAATCTGTTTGTCTATAGTCTCCACACCAAATTATTTTTGATCGATAACCTACCCTAGTCATTACTGTATCGATCTCTTCAAAGTTCATATTTTGCATTTCATCTACAATTATAATTGCGTCGTCAAAAGACATTCCTCTAATAAACGATGTGGATATAAAATTAACGTATCCCTGCTCCTCAAGTCTATCGTATGCGTCTCTCCTTCCAAATAGTGTTTCACATATCTGTCTGTACGGTTGTTGATAGATTTCCATTTTTTCGCTGACGTCGCCAGGAAGATGTCCTATCTCTCTAGACTGTACCGCCGAGCGTACAATAATAATTTTGTTAAAGGGATTTGATTTATCAAGAATTTCTTCGAGTGCTTTGTAAAGAGCTATGAATGTTTTACCAGTACCAGCAACGCCATGTAATGCTATAAAATAATCACCTCTTTTATAGGCGTTAAAAAATTGTTTTTGATTTTCTGTTAGAGGATCAAAAGTTTTAAGGTGGTCTAATTTAAGTTTAAGTGCTGTACTTGCAGTTGTTTTTTCTTCTGTGTTAATTGATGCTAGTTGGAGATTTGTATTTGATCTCTTAGCCATGTGCGCCCTTAAAAATCGTTAACTCTACTCCCCCGGTGTTTATTTTTTATATTTTTTAACAAGTCTCGAAACCCAGAAGCAGGTTTTGTAATTCCAAGACGTGCAGGGTCACTTAACCCCGGGGACCCGGTGATATATCTTTCTAGATGTGGGTTATTAGCTTTAAACTCATCTAGTTCAGATATTTTCATAACGTGTTCTACAACTTCACCTGTTTCTTTATTTTTAAATTCGTATGTTGGCATTAGTTATCGTCATGCTTAAGAATTTTATTTAAGTCGTTTGTTTTGAGTACTCTATCAATAGATCTTATTTGTTTATTTTTAAAGAGTAGTTTTTTTCTTTTTGCGTCGTGATGTCTATCATCAGTTTCGTACTGCTTTTTAAATTTTTTAAGAGTCTTACTCATTTTAGAATAGGTCTGGAAATGCCTTTTTAATAACGTCTGCTGTTAATGATTTAAATGGAAGTTTTTTATCTTTTATAGCTAACATCAGTATAGCATCATTTTTATCTATTCCTTCAATAAATTGAATATAGAGAGATTCCCTTTTAAATTTTGTAAGGTTAGGATTACCACCTTCTACAAAAAGATATATTTTTCTAGCCTCTTGATAGAGTCTACTCTCTTGATCAACGTACTCACATGGCTTGTATGGGGGGTCACCTTCAGGAAGAAGAAACTTTATTGAAGGGTCAAATGCATATTTTAGTAGCATCAGTAAAGTAGGATTTGCATTTTTCTGTAAAAGCTCTACTCTATCTTTTACTTGCTTAGGCTCGGCACACTCTTTTAAAATACTATAGATTGATTTTTTCATTAGAACTCATTTATATGTTCAATAAGAAATTTCATTTTGTTTTCAATCATATAATTGAAAATTTTATCCCTTGTTTTATCTGCTTGCGAAATATACTCTATTACTATTCTTTCTTTGACGTTTTCAGGAACCCTCGAAAGATTAATTAAAAGAGAGTTTCTTTTGTAATATTGAACGACCTTTTCATCCTTTACAGAATGCTCAATATCACTATTTAACCATAGCTCTAGTTTTTTTGAGTTTACTGGTCTTTGTCTAATATTATTTATTAGACAATCATCTGGTGATAAAATGTTAGGAATACCATCACCTCTATCGCCTTTAATAATTAGCTCTTTAAGGTACCTTTCTGGAGAGGGTTCTTTAATGTGTTTTTTATTAATAGGATCATATTGCTCAACATTATTATATTTTTGAAGTTGTCTGAAGTCTTTATCTCCGGAAAGAATAATAGTTTTTTCTTGTTCGGTGGAATAGTTAGAACAGTATTCCATAATTAAAGTTGCGATAACATCGTCTGCTTCCGCACCTTCAACTTGAATAACTCTATATGTAAAAAACTCTTTAAGCTCTAATTTTATTTTATTAAGAGTATTAAAAATAAGAGACCAGTCAAGTTCTGAATTCTCCCTATTTTTCTTCCTGTTAGCTTTATAGTATGGAAAAACATCTCGTCTCCATAATTTTTTATCATCACAGGCAATAACTAATTCTCCGTACTCACTAAACTTTGTTTTAAGTGATCGGATGGAATTAAGAACCATGTGACGAAACAATCCCTCGTCAATTTTAGTATCAGTATGATTACCAATCTGGGACATAAAATTAGCAATCATTACTTGATTTAAGTCAAGCAAAATCATTTTATTATTTTACATCTTTACTGTCTTTAAATCAACTACCGTTTGTGTAGTGCGAATATGTTGTGCAATAATATGCATCAGAATTTGGTGACAGTCTTCTACTACTCCGTAGTTATTAATAGGTATGTGTAAATTAATGCTACTAAAATACAAGGCTTTACCCCCGTCAAATCCTGTTAAAGTGATCGTCTTCATTTGTATTGCGTTAGCAACGGTAAGGGCTCTTAGGATGTTTGGTGAATTACCACTACTAGAAATACAAATAAGTACGTCATCTTTTTTTGCCTGTAGTGCAAGTTGAGCGGCAAATATTTCATCGTAACCTGTATCATTTGCGAGTGCAGTAATTAAAGACATATTACTAACTAAAGAATGAACTTTAGGAAATAATGCGGTGTTAGTGGCAATACCCTTAGAGTGATCGCATGAAAGATGTTCTGCGATTGCAGCTGATCCTCCGTTACCACAAACAAAAATGTCTTTAAAACTAGTTATTGCGTTTTCAATTACTGTAATTGCTTCATTAAGAGTATCATCGGATATATTATCTAAACCTCTATTAATAAAGTTAACATAATCTTTTTTAAAATTATCTATCATTTAAAACCACCTCTGACCCTTTCTGTGTTAATTTAAATTTGTATTCCTTTAAGGGCAGTGAATCTCTAACATTTTGTTTTTTGTTAGGGGGTACAAAGAACATAAGGAACCCTCCTCCTCCTGCTCCTAATAATTTACCACCAATAGCTCCTGCTCTTAATGCTGTAGCGTAGTACTCATCAATTAAATCGCTAGTAATTCCGGCAGTAAGTTGTCTTTTAAGTGCCCAAGAGTAATCAAGCATACCACCTAAGTCTCTTATACTATTGGATTTACTTAAAACTTTTGCACCGTCATACGCAACATCTACTAATTTTTTAATGTAAAGTTTTGTTTGTTCCTGCTGGATAATATTATTAGTTGTTTTTTCTAAAAGCACATTTGCAACTCTATTAATGTCTGTATAAAAAAACATAAGATGGTTTTCAAGTTTTTCTAAAGTTTCAGACGTAGTGTTAACTGGTGTTACCTGAACGTCATTAGAGTAAAACTGAATAAAATTAATGCCTCCAAAAGCAGCAGCATATTGATCTTGTTTGCCTAGTTTTTCATTACATCTTACACGCTCAATAAAAAAAGCTGCTTCAGCAAGTTCATGTTTTGTCGGAGTGTAGTTTTCCTTCTCATATAATGCTTTACATAAACCGACAGTGTAGGACGACGATGATCCTAGTCCTGTTCCTTTAGTAGGAATATGACAAAAAGAACTTATTTCTAAATTGTTTAGTACCTCAAAATGAAGAAGTGTTTCTCTTATTCTGTCATGATTTAAATATGCAGAATTTTCTACTATTTCTATTTCATCGTAACATGCTTTTATTCTTTGTTTTGGAGATTCATTTATAGCAATAAACATACTTACATCAATAGAAGTAGAAAGAACGGCTCCAGAATGATGCTCGTAATACTCTGGCAAGTCTGATCCGCCGCCAAAAAAACTTACTCTAAGAGGGGTTTTAGTTACTATCATAATCCTCGATACTCAATTATAGGTCCTCTTGACTTTCTTAATTCTACTGTAGGGTATTGCATCTTTAATTCTGTTAAAAGATCAGTCCATTGAGCGGTAATTTTTTTCCATGAGTATCTACTATCGGCGTAAGTTTTAACTAATTTAAGATAATTTTGAGTTTCTTCTTTTTCTACGATACTAATTGCATGCTCTAATTGATGATAGAAAATATTTGCATGTGTTTGAGGATTATTATCTCCCTGGTACATATAATTTAGTCCTCCAGATGTATCCGAAAGCCCTCCGTAATTAGGATGCACACAAAGAAGCCTGGCGGACATTCCTTCAATAACACTTCTGCTATTACATTCAAGCCATATTGAAGGGTAAGCATGAATATGAGCGTTAAGCAAGTGCTCTTTAACTACACTGTTTGGTTGATTACCATGATAAGTCATCTGAGGATGATTTCTAATTTTATCGTAAAGAGGTTCAAATTGTTTATCTGATTCATCCCACCCATAAATTTTTAAACTAGAAAATACATCTAGATGAATATTTTTATATTTTTCAGCAAGTTTTTCAAATACAGGTATTAGTATCTGTAAACCACGCTGAGGTGTAGATGTATAAACTAATCTAATTTTATCAAACGTTTTGTTTATTACTGGCAAAGGATCAATTGGGGTATCAATTACAATGCCTTGTCTGTCGTATGGTAGCCCACACACCAATTGGTATCTTGAATATTGCCAATTACCGCAAAATACTAATTTATGAAATCTAGTACGACTGTTAATGTCTTTTAAATGATTAGTCTCAGGATCTTCCGGCAAATCGTGCAACCAATAAACGCGAATTTTCTCTTCTTCTATTTTTCGTACTCTTGAACAGATAATTTGAAAGTCATCGGCGAGACCTTCGGGAAGTCTTTCGGCAAGCCCTCTTTTTACACTTTCAGTTCCTCCAGTACTATTAATACTAATTTCATTTTCTTCAAAAGGCATTATTGTTTCTCCTATACCACTCCCAAGCACTGTTAATAATAATATCAATACTACTGTGTTTATACTCGAATGCTGTTGCTAGTTTAAATTTAGTTGAGTCGGCTACCAAGTATGCTGGATCACCGGGGCGAGGTGCGCTAATTTTACTTTGTATATTTTTACCGGTACTAGAAATAAACCTAGTTGCTAACTCTTTGACTGATACACCTTCACTTGTGCCGAGATTAAATGTATGAATACCTTGATTAGTTTTAAGATACTCTAGCGCTTTAAAGTGTGCATTACAAACATCAAGTACGTGTAAGTAGTCTCTTACACAAGATCCATCTTTAGTGTTGTATGTATCACCAAAAATATTAAATATTTTATTTGTAATTGCGCTATAACATAATTTTTGTAGGACGTGGTCGGAGTTTAAATGATCTCCAACATCCCCATAACCACCGGCAACATTAAAGTATCTAAAGATTACTGAGGGTATATTGTTATACTTCCATAGGTCCTCAAGGTAGCTTTCGCACATTAATTTGCTTTTACCGTAAGCCGTTTCCGGGTTAAGTGTATCATCTTCTTTGCAGTTAACGTCTTTAAATCCGTAGACAGAAGCTGTAGATGAAAATATTACCGGTCCTTTCCATCCCATGCAAGTTAAAATATCAAGTAAGGAAGAAGTAGCCCCAATATTATTATGATAATAAAGAGAAGGTCTTATTGTGCTATGAGTTACATCGGCGGATGCGGCTAGATGAAATACTGCATCCACATTTAGTGAATGTGCTTCGTAAGCTACAGAATTTTTTATTATGTTATCGTGTACAAATTCATCACAGTATTTGTGATTAGGTAATTCTGTATCAGCTCCTAATACAAAATGCCCATGCTCTTGAGCGACTTTACATAATACAGAACCAATATATCCGGAGCTACCGGTTATGAGCAGTCTCAATTCTTTTCCTCAATTCAGTGGTACTAAATCCATGATCACGATTATTAAAATACAATTCTATATTACTATCTAGGCAGTATTGCTTGGCTGTAAAATCTCGTCCGTGGTAGTCAGCTCCTACAAATCTAATATCTGGTTTTACTGACCGTAATATTTCTTCTATTTCATTTTCGTAAATGTATGGAATAATTTCGCTAATATATTTACAGGAGTTAAGTTGTACGTACCGTTCAAACAGACTTTGTACAGGTTTGTTTTTTTCTATTCTTTCTAAAGAAGGATCAGCTTGTAGCCCTACTATAAGGTAATCACAGTTTTGTCTACATTCACCAAACATTAAGTTATGACCGGCGTGACATAAGTCAAACGCACCAAATGTAATTCCTACTTTCATAGATCAAACTCCACTGCTTTAACGCTATCATATCTAAATGATCTCCAACCTTTAGCATCTAAGTCAAATACCGGGCATACATCTAAATTCTGTTCTTTTACTCGATCAGTTTTCTTTTCATACTCTTCGGTGAGTTCCGGTTTAAGAGTACAATTCATAATACGTTCGCTGCCGTCTTTTTTTATAAAAATAACCCTTATATGACCCATTTTAAGCATATCAACTAACCATTGACGGCCTTCCGGTGTATCTACTTTACTAGCCATTTATTTCTCCGCAATAAAAAAAAGGGGACGCAAGGTCCCCTATTTTAGCTTAAATTATAATATTAAGCAAGACCCTGGGCAATCGCGCGGTATCCAGCAGCAATAACTTTACGTGAAGGTGTGCCGAGACGATACTTGTTAACAACGCGACCTTTAGTATCTACATGGCGATTGTTATAGATGGGGAGACCATCTTCCATACGAAGTACGGAAACAACTTTAGAGGGAGAAGCAATACCAAATTGAGCAGTAATTTGCTTGGCAGACATTTCACGCCCATCAAAAAAAGCTATACGAAGTTTTTGTTTTTGAGTTAACATAAAAATTTCCTTTCAGTTAATAATAAAGTTTGCCATAAGGCAGATGTTATAATATAAAACCCTGTTTTGTAAATCAACTATTGTCACCATCACCTTTGGATGGCTTAGCTGTTACGGAACCGTAAAGTTGAGATTCAATCATTAGTTTACGGAAATTAGTCTTAGCTTCGCTATTTCTAAACTTAGTTAGTGCAAGCATAATTTTTGTTTGTTTTGCCATTTTAAAATTACTGGACGTTTTCATTTTATAATCGTATAAGCCTCTTTAGTTAGTTTAACAACATTGCCCTTTTCGTTTCTTAAAACGAAATAGTATTTTCCTTCAATTTCTTCCTCATTAATAATGTCCCCTGTTACGATTTCATTATTAAATTTGTTTTTAAGTTTGACGTTTGGTCTAACGTTATATTTTGGTTTATTAGGAAATTTCATAGTATAGGCCTGCTTTTGCAACATAGTAACTATCAATTATATCTGATACCGGGTTTGTGGATGATTCTGATAATTGTAGATGTTTACGTATATCAAATCCAGTTTCGTTTTTAAACGCAATTTCCATTGCTACTTTATTAGAATTACCTTTACCGGTCGCTTGCTTCTTTACCACTGTAGGAGGTATTGTGGTAAACGTGACGTTTGATCTCCAAAGGGTCTGCTTAAGTATTCCACAGTTTTCAGCAATGTTAAAGACTCGACCTGTTGAAGCGAAAGAATAGTCTTCTATAAAAATGTGGTTAGGTTCTTTATCGTAAAGTATAGAAACAATCCAGTGAGTAATATTATAATATCTTTCCTGATCGTGATTAAATTCAGGTGCTAATGTTCCGTAGACTGGGTGTCTAGAACCTTCTATTTTTTTATTTGTAGTATAAAAGTAGAATTGGCATCCGTTAAAATTAAATTCATCACCTTCGAATAAGCAGCATGCCGGGCTGGTTAGGGATAAATCAATCCCTAAAATCTTCATCATCTAAATCTTCTTCTTCCTCTTCATGTTCGATTTCGCTGCCACAATAAGGACAGAACGAAACGGGATCTTCAGTCTCGTAAGTTGACTCTACGGTAAATTCACTATCGCATTCAAAACAATTAAATACAGGTTCCATTACGCCTCCGGGTAAATTAACAGACCTGCTTTATGTAGCAATTCTAACCCCGAGCTATCTCTGTAAGGATGTCTCCAGTATAGAGTTTTTATTCCTGTTTGAATAATTAATTTAGAACACTCTATACAGGGGGCATGTGTAAGAAACATTGTAGCGTCTTGTCCGGAATTACCTTGTCTGGCTAGTTTACAGATTGCGTTAGCCTCAGCATGTATTACTTCCGGTTTTGTTTTATACTCACTATCCTCGCAGGTGTTATCCATTCCTGCAGGGGTACCATTATATCCAAATGAAATAATATTTTTATCCTTTACTATTACGGCTCCTACTTTTAGTCTTTTTGCATAAGACAGCTTTCCTGTCTCTTCAGCTACGGACATAAAATAGTTAACAAATTTATTATTCATTAATGAAACTGTTCGACTTCAGTAGAATTTTTCATCGCAGTCGTAGAAGAGTCCGCCTCAATTGTAGTTGTAACGGCATCAAAATAAGAAGTTCCAACTTCTCGTTGATGCTTGACAGCGGTAAATCCCTCTTTCTGTAAATCAAACTCTTGTTCTTGAAGTTCAACAAACGCTGACATATTGCGTTGACGGTATCCAGAAGCAAGCCTAAACATTCCAGCATTAAGAGAGTGAAAACCAGCAAGAGTAATAAATTGAAATTTATACCCCATAGCACCCAGTTCTTTTTGAAATTTTGCAATCGTGTCATCATCTAAGTTTTTCTTCCAGTTAAACGAGGGTGAGCAGTTATAAGCTAACATTTTTTCAGGGTATTGTTTATGTATTGATTCAGCAAACTTTTTAGCATATTCGAGATCAGGTTTACCTGTTTCACACCATACAAGGTCGGCATAGGGTGCATATGCAAGCCCTCTGCTAATTGCTTGATCAAGCCCAGATTTAGTTCTATAAAATCCTTCTACTGTGCGTTCCCCTGTAAGGAAGGGTTTGTCATTTTCGTCTATGTCTGAAGTAACTAGGTCAGCAGCTTCGGCATCTGTGCGAGCAACCACAATAGTAGACACCCCGCACACATCAGCAGCCAATCTCGCCGCATTAAGTTTATTAATTGCTTCTCTAGTTGGTACAAGGACTTTACCTCCGAGGTGTCCACATTTTTTGACTGATGCGAGTTGATCTTCAAAGTGTACTCCTGCCGCTCCGGCTCTAATCATTTGTTTCATTAATTCAAATGCATTAAGTACTCCTCCAAATCCTGCTTCTGCATCAGCAACAATTGGAACAAAATAATCTAGATCTCCTGAGCCTTCCATCCACTGAATCTGATCAGCGCGACGAAAGGTATTATTAATTCTTTCTACTACTTTTGGTACACTATATGCAGGGTAAAGAGATTGGTCAGGATACATTTCTCCCGCGGCGTTTGCATCCGCAGCAACTTGCCAGCCTGACAGATAAACAGCCTTAAGACCGGCCTTGGCCTGCTGAAGTGCTTGCATGCCCGTTAGTGCGCCTAATGCATTTACAAATGGTTCAGACTGTAAGTCATTCCATAGTCTTTCTGCGCCCTTAGACGCAAGTGTGTAATCTTCAACTAATGAACCTTGCAGTCTAACCACATCAAGGGCGGAGTAGTTTCTTTGTACGTCTTTCCATCTTGGATTTTGCGACCATTTAAAACTTAACTCGTAGGCTATATTTTCTAACATTTTTTCTCCTAAGCTGCTTTACCCCAAACGTCATCCCATTTGCCAGAAAGAGCACCTTTAGCATAATCAGTAACTCTATTCTCAAAAAAATTACCGTGAATAGGGGCGTTTATCATCTCTTCAACCCATAGTAAAGGGTTTCTTTTTACTTTAAAAATACCTTTCATGCCCATAGAAATTAATCTTCTATCAGCAATGTATCTAATATATTGCTTTACTTGCTCGGGGGTTAGATCTTCCATTGGTCCTAAATTAAAAGCTAAATCAATAAATTTGTCTTCTAACTCTACCATTTTTTCTCCAATAGAATATATTTTAGATTTTAAACTATCGTTCCATATCTCAGGATTTTCCTGTATGTAAGTTTTAAATAATTTTAGCATTGATTCAGTATGCATTGTTTCATCTACTATGGACCAGGTAACAATTTGACCCATTCCCTTCATCTTACCATGTCTTGGAAAATTTAATAACATAATGAATGAAGAAAATAACTGCATACCTTCAGTAAATGCTGAAAATACTGCAATATGTGTAGCGGTATTTTCTTTTGAGGAATTTTTAGATGAAATATTCATAATATATTCGTGTTTTTCTCTCATTTCATGATATTCCATAAACTCATTATACGTCGTCTCCGGGAGGCCTAAGGTTTCAATTAAATGGGAGTACGCCGCTACGTGTAATGCTTCTCTTGCTGCAAATCCAAGTAGCATCATTCTTACTTCTGGTTGAGAAAAATACGGTAAGTAATTTTTTACATACCCTCCAGCGACATCAATATCTCCTTGAGTAAAAAATCTAAATATATGAGTCAAAAACGTTTTTTCTGATTGAGTGAGTTTTTTAGCCCAGTCTTTAACATCTTCGAGCATCGGTACTTCCGTGTGAAGCCAGTGTGACTGTTCATGCTTTAGCCACGCTTCATACGCCCACGGGTAGTCAAACGGTTTAAAGTAAGTTCTCTCTTGAGTTAAACCTTTTGTATCTTTCATCTGTTTCCTCTTATTAAAAAAAGTTTAAGTTTATAACACATCTCACTTTACTGTCAGTACAGGTAGTTCCAGTGTGCTCAAGATCAGAATTAAATACTAACAAACGATTAGCAATAGACTCTACTTCTACATTATCTTCTAAAATTGTTTTACCATTATTACTGTTAACATAATAAATGGCAGTTTTAAGTCCGCGATCGCCAAGAGATCCAAGACTTGTTTCATTATCAACATCTCTAATTACCCCTCTATAATCTTTATGCCATCCGTGCTTTTCTATAGAACTATAAACAGGATTTAAATTAGCTTTTGCTCTTAGTAGCGCTAGTGGATAGTTTATTTTATTAAGTATTGGTGCAATAATAAAATTAAAATGATCACTTACTATACCGTGCGGTTGCATATAAAAAACGTGCACTAGCTGAAAATTATATAATGTATCTTTTTCTTCGGGTGTTGGGGTTTTTGCGTGCTCGAACGGGCCTACTACATCACAATAATAAAACCACGGTAATTGATTATCACAAAATCCTATCATTACCTTTTCAATTAGTTTATGCTCTTCGAGAGAAAGAAAATTATCAAATACTTTATATTTTACCTCCATAACTATCCTTCACATGCAAGACATGCATCGCCTTCTACTAAAGCTTTCATATCAATTTCTTTTATTACTTCTCTCTCTATTCGTTTTGCTACTTTATCAGCTTTTGCAAGTTTTTCTGATCTACAATAGTAAAGTGTTTTCAATCCTTGTTTCCATGCCTGAAAATGAACGGCATGTAAGTACTTAATATTTACATCCGGTCTGAAAAAGAGGTTAACGGATTGCGCTTGGTCAATGTAATTTTGTCTGTCAGCTGCGTGCTCCACGACCCATCTTTGGTCAATCTCCATAGACGTCTTGTAGACATCCTTTGTCCATTCATCCATCCACTCAAGGTGCTGAACCGATCCATCGTTTGCAATAATACTTGACCAGGTTTCATCGTACCAACCCTCCTTTTGTTTTTTGGCTTCTTTACGGATAAGTTTGTCTAAGTATCTGTTTTTATTAAGTGATGATCCACTTAAGGTGTCCTGTCTATAAGCATTAGCCCGAAAAGGCTCAATAGAAGGAGAAGTGTTACCCATGATGATGGATGAACTAGCATTAGGAGCAATAGCGAGCATATGACTAAAGCGTAAACCGGTACCTTTAGCATCAGGAGCCTCTCCACGCTCCTTACCAAGCTCTTTATTAGCTTCATCTAATCCCTTTTTAATGTGCTTAAAAATTTTGTGATTAGCGGATATGGCCAAAGCACTTTCCCAAGGAATATTGTTACGCTGCAAATAAGCATGGAACCCAAGGGCACCAATACCAATAGAACGTTCTCTTTGGGCACTATACTTTGCACGACTGATAGGGTCAGGAGCATTATCAATAAAGTGCTGAAGGACATTGTCAAGCATTTCGGCAACATCTCTAAGAAATAGTTTATCATTTTTCCACTCATCGTAGTATTCCAAATTTAAAGACGAAAGACAACAAACGGCAGTGCGCTCTTTATCGGTAGGTAGGATTATTTCTGAACAAAGGTTTGATTGTCTTATTTTAAGTCCAAGCTTTTTTTGAAACTCTGGCATCATTCTATTAGATGTATCAATAAAATGTAGGTATGGTTCACCAGTCTGCATTCTGATTTCTAAAATGCGTTGCCACAATTCTCTTGCCGATATTTTATCTCTTACGTCACCGTTATGTGGATCTTTTAATTCCCAGGTATCGTCGCAATGGGGGTCCTGCATACACTTTTCAATTAGCTGCATGAAGTCATCAGTAACATTAATACCATGATGAAGATTCAAGGTCCTCATGTTAGGATCTCCGGTTGGTTTTCTCATCTCCAGAAAAATGAGAACATCAGGATGACTAATGTCAAGATAAGCAGCGTAACTGCCACGTCTGGTACGGCCTTGTCTGTAAGCCAAACTGGAAGCATCGTAAGTCCGAAGATGAGGCATAACCCCAACAGATTTGTCATCAGCTGAACGAATTCCAATTCCGATTCCAACCCCTCCCCCGAGCATTGAAAGCCAATTTACCTCCGATAGACAATCCACAAGACCTTCAGCGGAGTCATCAAGGTAAGGAAGAAAACACGATATAGGAAGACCGCGCTTACTCCGACCAAAAGATAAAATGGGAGTAGAGTAAGAAAGCCAATGTCTAGAAGAATATCCATAAAGCCTTTGCGCATGATCTTGGTTCGACCCAAATGATTTAGAGACATAAGCAAACCTTTCTTGAGGAGACTCTTCGTCCTCCCGCATGTAACTTTCTTTTAGTCTTTTTAATCCTAGTTCATCAAACAGTGTGTCTTGAGAAAAATCTACCTCTATGCCGTGAATCAAATCAGTCATGAAACCCTCTATGGTTTATTATTGTTGTACGTAATTTTGAATCATTGGAAAGACTTCTTTGATCACAAAAGCACACTGTTTGGCAATTTCAATGTGTTCTTTTTGTGTTCCGTTACCGGATCGTAGTTGTATGTAGTGCATCCAAGACCTCAGAGAACCATTACAATACAGTCTCGATAAAGTATTTCCCTCCGGTAGAACACTTCTTGCTTGCTCTTTAGCAATACCCTTTTCGACAGCCCACTCATACGTATGCCGGGCTTTTTCAATAAGCTGTCTTTGTAAATTTTCCCACTGATAAGCAATAATTCTCTGCTCATCATTCTCTATGTCTAAAGGGATGGAGTTTTGACGGTTACGAGGGTCTTGTAGTCTTGCCTCTCTAAGAACAAAAGAGAGTTCGTTAGTAGGGTCAGCATAGCGCTGGGAGAATTCTTGGAATGAAAAACTTCTGTGTCTAAGGATTTGTCTGGCAATGTCTCTTGTGGTGTTAATTTCAAGGCAGACGGAGACCATTTCCAAGGGAGACCAATGTCCGTTTCGGATAAGGTATTGGATGAGTTTTTCTGATGTCTCTGTATTGAACTGATTGGAGGGATTGGAGACACGTGAGCAGTACGCGACAAGATCCTGTAGGTTGGATAACTCTTCAACATTATGGTGAGGTTTACTATAACTTATAAGTTTACATTCAAACATTTAACCACTCATTATTATTCAAATACCAATTAGTAACTTGCTCAATTCGATCGGTGAATGAATATTTAGGTGTCCATCCGAGGTTGGCCATGCGTGAGCCATCTAAAGCATACCTTAAATCATGCCCCGGTCTTGAGGAATGAAAATCAACAAACTCATACACAAGAGGCCTGTTTTGTATTTCTGATATTGTTACCGCAAGTTTATAATTATCTATTTCTTCTTTACCAACAAAATTAAATTTTTGTAATCTGGCACCCGTGTCATCTTTTAATGTAGGGACATTTGACTTTAATAAAAATAGTAATGCGTCAGCAACATCGTTGGCATGAATGTAATGACGTGACCCCGGTGTAGCTTTATCTCTATCAGAATGAATGTAGATTTTTTCACCATGATGTACTCTTCTAATACACATAGGAATATATTTTTCTGGATGCTGTCGTTCACCAAATACATTCATGGTATGAGTAATGTACATGGGCATGGAATAAGTATTTTCAAACGCCACACACAATTCTTCTCCACCGGCCTTAGAGGCACTATAGGGGTTGGTAGAATTATACCTATCCATTTCCATGTACTTAATGTTACCGGGTGCCGGACCGAACACTTCATCAGTAGAAAAATAAACAAACCGTTCAAGTCGATCTTGTTTACGGGCAAAATTAAGAATGTTACAGGTACCGACTACGTTGTCCATTACAAACTCAAGCGGGTAATCAATTGAACGATCAACGTGACTACCGGCGGCCAGGTGAAGTACATATTCGACCTTGCCAATTAAGTTCTCAATCATTGAATTGAGTTCAGCCTTTAGGTCGTGATGTACGATCTTTACTCTCTTTCTTTCTGGATTATCTTTCAAAATGTCTTGTAGGCGGTTTAAGTTGCCAGAGAAGTCAAGACGGTCAAGAGAAATAATCTCCCAATCCGTCTCATTTAAAATTTGATTAATAACGTGATGGGCAATAAATCCGGCCCCACCGGTAATAAGGACTCTTTTCATATTTTCTTCCATTGTGAAAGGCGCATCTTTGCTTGAAGGCCACTAAAGGTATTTTCTTTAATAATAGACATCGGGTCAATTCCTTCCATAACCATATCATTTACATCTTTTATTTTTAATGAGTCCGGCCATACTACAATAGTATAGCCCTTATCAATTGATTTTTCCATACGTCTGACAATCTGTTCATTTCTAGGTTCATTATCATATACAAACACCCCGTTAGGAATATCGTATGATACATCGGCCCCGGCCATGGCAATAGCGTTATCAATAAACATAGAGTCGATAGGACCTTCCAAAACGTAAACCGTCTTGGACATATCCACAGTATCCAGTCCAAAGATTTTAGGTTTTGTATCGTCAAACATGATGGTAATATACCTGAGACCGTCAGGCTTAAAACTGCGGCCTTGCACGGCAAAACAGTTGTCTTCTTTGTTAATGAATGGGATTATCAGCCTGGCCTCGTCCCCAGCGTCTCCATTGAATTTTCCAGGGACAATTGAGTTTATCCACTGTTTAAACTTCGGACAAAAGCATAGTTTGTAGTGATATTGAGGAGGTATTTTTCTCCTCATAACGTATTTTTTAGCCGGATGATCGGCCTCAAGCTGGCTGATTTTCTTTAGTGTTTTAAGAGGAGAATAAATGCGAAACTTAGGAATATGAACCTTGGAGATATCAGGCTCTTTTTCTTTCTGCTCTTTTTGAAGATACTTCTCTTGATTGTATTCGTTGTACAGCTGTTGATCAAACTGCTTTAGGAAATTCCCAAAGGACATTGAAGCACCACAATTGTGGCAGAAGTAAAGGAGGTAATCTTTCTTTTCGTAAATATAACCTCTAGACTTATAAGTGTTCTTTTTAGAGTCACCGCATATAGGGCATCTAAAATTATAAGTCTTTTGATTTACTTTGGTGAACCGCTCTAAACGGTTTGAGAGTAGTTGGGTATACTTGTGATCGATGAATAACATTAATAATCCTGGATTGAACAGCGCACATAGCGATTATATACCAGGATTAGGGAGAAGGCAACTAGTGTTTAAAAAAACTTTTCAAACCTTACGTGGGCGATAATATATCCAATGACGACAGCTGCACCTAGGATCATCCAGCGCCATCTTTACAATACCAAGGCGCTCGTCCATGCTATCAAATTTTGTCATGAGTGTTTCATGCTGTTCTTTTTGCTCCTTGCGTAGTTCTTTTACGTCTGAGGCAATATTTTTTACTTCGTTTTCTAGCACGGCTATCCTTGAAGAGGAATCAAATAATTCCATTGCGTGTTCCATTTGTTATACAGCTAAAGACGCAGCAGAA
>Ga0172372_10001305_pt1 | contig 38768 bp, 34 predicted proteins | sample LakKiv5m_2_FD_114544 | JGI IMG/M metagenome (GOLD analysis project Ga0172372, IMG submission 114544) | Freshwater microbial communities from Kabuno Bay, South-Kivu, Congo - kab_092012_9.5m | ecosystem: Environmental > Aquatic > Freshwater > Lake | place: Democratic Republic of the Congo...
ATGTCCCATGGAGCTCCAAATACCTTCAAGGAATTTAATAAATCCTGATATAATCCTCGATTATGGACTCGGCCTACAACTTTAAAGAATACGAGCAGAAAATTTATGAATTATGGGAAAAAGGCAACTTTTTTTCTCCCGATTCATATCCTGATCACAAAGACCAAAGTTTTTGTATCATGATGCCTCCACCAAATGCCAATGATCCTCTTCATATTGGCCATGCCATGTTTATTGCCATCGAAGATATTTTAATTCGCTTCAACCGGATGCGCGGTCTCGATACCCTTTGGCTTCCCGGAACCGATCACGCCGGCATCGAAACACAATTTGTTTTTGAAAAAAAGTTAGCCAAAAAAGGCGAAAGTCGCTTTGATTACGACCGCGAAACCCTTTACAAAATGATTTGGGATTATGTTCAAGAAAATTCCGAAGTCGCCACTGGGCAAATGAAGAAGATTGGCGCTAGCGCTGATTGGTCAAGATTTAAGTTTATGCTTGACCCCAAAGTAGTTGAAGTTGTTTTAAATTCTTTTTCCAAATTACACGAAAAAGGATTGGTTTATCGCAGTTTAAAGCTTGTTAATTACTGTACAAAATGTGGTACAAGTTACTCAGAATTAGAAGTCGAACACGAAGAAAAATCTGACACCCTTTACACCATCCAATACGGTCCACTTCAAGTAGCCACCGTCAGACCAGAAACTCTTTTTGGCGATGTGGCTCTAGCCGTAAATCCAAGTGATGCACGCTACAAAGATTATATTGGTCAAAATATTAAAGCAGATTTCCCATGGGGTAAGATTAGTTTGCCAGTCTTAGGAGATGATTATGTCAAAACAGACTTTGGTACCGGTGTATTAAAAATCACACCATTCCACGATCCTAATGACTATGATGTTTGGCAAAGACATTTAAACGAAGTTTCAAAACCGATCGCGGTCATCAATCATCTTGGAAAAACCACCAACGTCCCAGAGCAATTTTCTAATCTCAACGTAAATAAAGCTCGCGAAGCTGTTGTTTTAGCACTTGAAGAAAATGGTCAAATTGTCAAAAAAGAACCTTATCTCCATACCGTTGGCACATGTTATCGCTGCAAACGCGTTATCGAGCCATTGCCACTTCCTCAATTCTTCATTAAGGTTAAACCTTTAGTCGAGCCTATTTTAGAAGCCTTAGATACTAAAAAATTAACTGTCCACGGCGCTGGTCATGACAAAATTCTCAAACACTGGTTACAAAACCTAAGAGATTGGAATGTTTCACGCCAAATTGTTTGGGGTATTCGTCTACCCATCTGGTACAACACTGATAAAACAGAAAATATTCAAGTTGTTTTTGTTAATAAAGACAAACAAACCATCAACAGCTTGCTTAGTGACGCCATTGAACAAGGCTATAAACTCGAGGATATTAAGTCAGGTTTGCAATCAATCAATGTTCCAGACGCTGCTGAATATGTAGTCTCCCCCACTCAACCAAATAATAATGACAATTGGATTCAAGAAACTGACACTTTTGATACTTGGTTTTCCTCAGCCCAATGGCCATTCTCTACTCTACTTGCTTCACAAGAACAAAATGACTTCGCTCGCTTCTACCCCACTCAAGTCATGGAAACCGGCTATGACATCCTACCTTTCTGGGTCATGAGAATGTTGATGATTGGTAAATTTGTTACTGGAGAATTACCATTCGACAATGTCTATCTTCACGGACTCGTTCGCGACCAAAAAGGTCAAAAAATGAGCAAAAGCAAAGGCAACGTCATCAACCCTTTGGAAATCATTGAAAAATACGGCGCAGATGCCCTCAGAATGGCTTTAGTTATCAGGAGCACAGCAGGATTAGACAAATCGGTTGGCGAAGGTGATTTTAAGGCGATGAGGAACTTCAGCAATAAGATTTGGAATGCCGCCCGCTTTATCACAACTTCTTTAGATCCTGACATCAAAGGACAAGAAGAAACTAATCAAGCTTTCATTAAAAAAATGAGTGAAATTGAAGCTCAAGTAACTCAACAATTGTCCAATTTCAAAATTGGCCAAGCCTGTGAAACTACCTACGAAGAGTTTTGGCATTGGTATTGTGACGTTTGTATCGAAGACACCAAACAACAAAAACTTTCTTCTGATTTACTTAAAGACGGCCTAAAAAGATTTTTGGTTCTCCTCCACCCTTTTGTTCCATTTGTTTCAGAGGCAATTCATCAAGAATTAAACCAAACCCCAAATCAGCCTTTAATCGCCGAGAGTTGGCCTTTATAATGAGCTAATGACATGGCGCAGGTGGTTTTTATTTCCATTTTTTTTGATTGGTCTTTTATTGACCAATTTCAAGACAATTTTAGTCTTTGTCCTCCACCCGCTTTTAAAACATCGCTTTTTTAGTTTCAGCTTATTTATTTTAATTATTTATTTGGCAATTTTTAGCCAAGCTTTAATTAAAAACAAACAGACAACCACCATCAAACTAACTACTTATACCCAATCTGAAAACAAAATTTCTTTCTTAAACTTCGACAAGTTTAAAAACCTAAAAAACAACCTCAACGAACTCGAGAAAAAAACCGGTGGAACGACTCTCATCTATCTCAATCTTGCTCTAGTCTCACACTACCAAGGAGAAGATCAGTCTTATCAAGACTATCAACTCAAGTCAAAAAATCTCGACCCCAACCATCCAATTTTAAGACTAATTAATATTTAGTTACAAACAATAAAAAAGGAGGGGATTTCTCCCCTCCTCTATTTTTTAATTTCAAGTGAAAATTACTCTGCCTTCCCCTCTTCTTTAGCTGGCGCAGCTTCTGGAGCAGCCTCAGCACCTTCTTCAGCTGGAGCTTCTTCTTCAGGCTCTTCAGCTCTCTCCTCTTGGACCTGAACCAAAAGAACATCTTCCGGGCTAGTGTCCTTAGATAAGACAAATTCAACTTTTGATTTGTCAATAGATAAGTCAATCAAAGAGATTGATTGATCAACCTCTTTTAGGGTTGAAAGGTCGATAGTGAAGTCTTCTGGCAAATCGGTTGGAAGGGCGGATACATCAACGGAATCTCTAAGTTTAAGCAAGAGACCCCCATCAACTTTAAATTCACCTACATATTCAATAGGTACCGCAGCTTCGACTTTTTCTTTCAAGTTAACTTGCATGAAAGCCACGTGAAACGGGACGTGTTTGAGCGTATCGAACTCCACGTCTTTAAAAAGGACTGGTCTTTCGGACTTTTCTTCGCCTACAATCAAATAGACGAGAGTACTTTCACCAGCCTCATCATAAATTTTTCTGAGTTTTCCGCTGTCAACTGAAATGGGTAGAGAAGGCTTACCTGGTATCACCACATTTCCTAGAACTTTACCTTGGTTGCGAAGTTTTTTACTTTTCTTACCAAGTTGTTCCCGTTTTTCGACCTTAAGCGTAATTTTTCCTTCGGTCATATCCCTCCTTAAACTAAACAATTATTCAACTCGATCTTAAGCGATAAAGGGAGAATAGGCAAGTAGGCCTGAGGAATTATTTGAGAAATTATTTAAAGCTAACACCAACAAAAGCGTGATCTTCCGCCAAATCATGGAAGTTAATTGTGTCTCCAGAAACATCAGCTTTTGGAGCAATTAGAGTAGGGGAGAGATCTGGGGAATGCTTCAAAACAACGTTTTGCAAAACATCTTTTGTACCTGGTTGTTTTTGCGAGAAGAACACATAAGAATATGGACTAGAAAACTCGAGTGGCACTGTATAACTCAATTCGATGTTTTTCTTGGTTTTAATAGGGGTACTAACCAGCAATCCCAAAACTAAATTGTTGCCTTGTTTGGCAATTAAAACATCTTTTTCCTGGATTTTTTGACCATCAACAGTTAAAGCGACTGATTGAGTATGTTCAGGCAAATAAAATCTAAAATATGATCTATATTCACCTTTTGGCCAAGCGTTTGAAAATGCTTCATTATTTAGAGTAATTGTTCTTTGATGTTTAATTTGGTTATTAGCAATCTCGATATTATGAGAGTCTTGCCTGGTAGTATGGTAATTGGCTTTATTAATACCAATATTGCTCTCATTAACAACTAATGCGTCGACATGGCAGGGTAGAGTACTTAGCTGAGTAGGACATTGTGGAATAACTAATTCGCCAGACCAACCAAGTCCAGATATAGCACTGGACAAGTTATCATCATCAAAATAAAGAGTCATCTGTTTTTCTTGAAGAGAGGATTTTAAAGCATTAAGGAGTTTTTGTGGATTATCCTGCCCCTTACTTACAACATCTCTTATCAAATATTTAAGTAATTTAGCCTGGTAATCTTCCACGGCGCTGGTGTCGACAAGTTTAATTTCCGAGTGGAATTCCGATCTCTCAAAAAGATTTTTGTCGGTAATCACTTCGTTAAACTCCGCCAGATCTAAAGGACCGATTTCACGCAAAAAGTTTTGCATGACATATAAGTTTATCCCAACCACCCCATCGATGTTTTTATTAAGTTGTTGCTCTAAAAACCAAGCAATTTGCTTACCTGAGACTGAAAAGTCAGGATCCCAATTACTATCGCGTAAATACCACTTATTTTCACCCAAAAGCTTCATCACTTCATCTGGTGGTACCACTGCGCCACCTAATTTTTGATCTAATTCATAACTACTATAAACTTGAGAGTCGACAATCATGCCCTTATCAACTGTAATAACAGCCACAGCTTGTAAAAAACCTCCAGTTGGTCTTAGTTCCTGATTATTTTGGAAAACTAAAGCATAGGTTTTCTTTTTTTCCTTACCCAACAGCTCATCAAGAACAGGGGAGAGTTGCTGATAAATCATCAATGAATTCTTTTTTCCGTTAATCAAATCAATAAAGCTGGTGACTTTTTGTTGGTCGTCTTCTTTGGTTTTAGCCTTTTTTAAGTCATTTAAACGGGCTAATAATTTGGAAGAGACTTCTTGCAAAGACTGAGCTTTTTTAGCTTGATTTTGGCCATCTACAGAGTCATTTAATAAATCTTTACCTAAAACAACCTGTACTGAATTCAAAATCATAGCCTGATATTCACTAGACAGTGATTCATACTCAGAGATTTTTTTAGTGATTTCCAAAATATTTTCAGCTCCACTCAGCATTTCTGGTGGCAAAACTTGCCCATAAACAGATGCTTGTTTCTCAAGAACTGAGGCAGATTTTAAGAGAGGAGAGTAGTTTATTTGTGTATTTCCTTCAGATATTTGTCTAAAAACACCTTCAAGTCGAGCTTCGACAGTTTGAACAGAGAACCAATAAAAACCGGCCAAAAAAATCATGCTTGTAGCCAGCACAGTCATCAAAACTCCTAGGCCAAACAAAGCTTTTCTTTTCTTAGTAATTTTTTTGATTTTTTTAGTTTCTTTGACAAAACCCTGAACTCTTTCCACCTTTTCATCAACTCTTTTTTCCTTAAAGATCTGACTAAGTCGTTCATCAATAGAGGGGTTTTGAGCCACCACAATGTCGATTTTCTCTTGTTTCATCTCTGGAGCAGAGCTAGTAACTTCAGGGTTTGTGATTTTGATTTCTACGGGAGCCCTCTCAACTGAAACAGATTTAAAGCTGGGCAACGTTGCCGTTACCCTCAGTCTTTCCACTGAGGTTGCTATGGGAGTATTTGTAGTCGAAACGACAGGAGAAACATTAGGTCGAACTAGGTTTTGAGCGTGGTAGGTATTTTTAGAAACCTCAACATTATTTGTTTTTTCTTGAGAGCGGTGGTGATAACAGTATTTAACCAATGATTCAACTAAACTTGGTAAAGCCTCAGCTTCTTTTTGAATTGTTTCAAAACCTAAAAACTCTAATTTAATGTAAGACTCCAAGCCTTCTTTAATCTGTAAATCGTCAACCTTATAAATAAGATTAATCAGCCTATTAATTTCATTCAAAACAGACAAACTAGACTGCTTTTGCCCTTTAATCAATATTTTTTCTTTTTGGGGTGTCAATAGGTGATGTTTAATTATCGATAAAAAGTTTTCCTGACTTTGTAGAAAAAAATCGATTCTTGGATCAAGTAAAATTCCTTGATCAATGTTTTTAAAAATTCGTTTGAATTTTTCCAACAATTTTTGATCTTCAACAACATCAACTCCTACGATTTGATCAGGCAAATCAAAATAAACAACTCTTTCATCGAGTGAATTTACCAAACTAATAACTAATAAATTAGATAGATTGGGTAGATACCTTAAATTTTCAGAGTTCTCATCACTGCTACCAAGGCAAATAATTCGGTAAAAATCTTGAAGCTGAAACCTAGTTGATTCCTTTTCATCGAATTTTTCCAATGAAGTAACACTTAAATCTTGTCTTTGTAAAAAATCGACAATTTTTTGCCTTAAATTTGTTTCTTCACCAATCAATAAAACTCTTGGCTGATCTTCGGCTAGTTGAGTAATTAGGCGTCGCGACATAAAACAACATCCAACGGATGGAATAGTTTCATTTTAGACTAAATTGAAAGCCAAAATCAGTGGATAAAAGTAGTGACAACTATAGCTGTCCAGCGTCCATAGCCTGATTTGCCAAAAGATCCGCCACCTTATTCAGTTCACGACGAACGTGAGTAAAAGAGTAGGGAAGCGAAAGTTTTTTGAGCTCTTGCCATACTTCGCTAGCCAAATCTTGCAGATGAGATTCATTAATTTTCCAGTTTTTCTTCACTTGTTCTACAACAAGTTTAGAATCCAAATAAAATTCCACTTTTTCGATTTCGTTTTGACTAGAAAAATCTTGAAGCCATTTGGTGGCGGCAATTACAGCCTTATATTCAGCTACGTTATTTGTAGTGACACCCACAAATTCGTGATAATCAAAAACAGTTCGGCCTTGATCATCTACAACGTGCACGCCAATACCGGCCGTTCCAGGATTACCCCTAGAACCGCCGTCAGTAAAAATTTTGAGAAGTGAATACTTTGCCATAACTGGCAGTATATCATTCAGCTGAGACTGATTTTCTGCGAATTATTAAGCGACGACCACTGCCTTCACCTTCAGAAAAACTTTCAAAATCAGCAAATTCTGATTCACTAGAAACTAAAGAATGAATGTTATATCTCTCGAAAGAAGTAATGAAAGGAAAAACATATTCATCATCAGGCTCGACTAATTTTTCGCAAATAACTTGAATTTTTTCTCTAAGTTGTACAAGGCGATCTTCACGATAGTTATTAATATTCAAAGAAATCCTCTTGTCTTCGTAATCTTTAGAAAAGATAACTCTCAAAATTCTTTGAATGGAATTAATAACTTCAGCCTTATAGCCAACAAATAAACCGATTTCTGCATCTGGAACAGTTAAATTGACGTTAACTTCAGCTTCAGTTTCATTAATTTCTACAGTGTATTCACCTTCTTGTAATCCAAGGTGCTGGACTAGGTTTGTTAAATAATTTTCCATTTTCATATCTAGTGTTATTTATTTTGGCTTCTTAATTTACCAAAAAATCTTTCTACGTAAAGAGTTAATCCGCCTGGTCCAGAAACAAAGTATTGTTGAACCACGCTAAATACTGTGCTTGCTACCCAATAAAGTGCTAAACCTGATGGGAACTTAAGTGCGATAAATCCAGTCATAACTGGCATGATAAACATCATCTGACGCTGCATAGTCTGTGCCATTTCTGCAGTGTCTTCTTCTTTTTCATTAGCGTCTTTAATTTTCTTCAATTTAGAATCATTTGACACCACATCTGGAATTTCTGCTCCAGGAGCCAACATTAAAGATAAAACAAATTGAGTAAGAGCTGCTAAAACAGGCAAAATAAACTTAGGATCTGGAAGACTTAAATCCATCCAGAAGAATCTGGTGTTGATTTCAATTCCTTGAACTGTAGTGTTGCCAAGAAAAGAGGTAAGGGCGTGATAAAGGAAAATCAAAACACCAAGTTGAACCAATTGAGGAATACAACCAGCTAGAGGATTAATATTGTATTTCTGATAAAGCTCCAATTGTTTTTGCTGCAATACCTTTTTATCAGTGTGTTTTTTCTTTAACGCCTTTAATTCGGGCTGCATCTCTTTAATTTTTTGTTGAGATTTCAATGAGGGAAGGGTAATTGGAACTAAAATTGAGCGCAAAATAACCGTCAAAGCAATAATAGAAATACCTAAGTTTCCAGTTATTTTATAAAGCTCAACTAAAATATTAATAAAGAATCCGGCAATATCTGGCATAAGGTTAGTTTCAGTAACAAGTTAGTACGCGTTTAAAGCCGCGCCATAACCCCAAGATTGTACCATGTTTTTTCACCTCCCTAAGAGTATATTCGCTACAAGATGGTTGATGTTTACAGTATGAAACATACCCAAAGGCACTAAAAAGAATATTTCTCTTAACTATCAGGAGTGACTGATATATTCTGATTAAAATTGCTATCATTAGAAATATTTGCTTTCTCTATACATTCTGCTAAAATTAGCCTTAATTATAAATCTTTTGTTTTTTTTTAAAAAAATAAATAAAAAAGGAGGAATAGGGGATTTTTTAGTCGCGAACAAAATTCGCTCTCAAGTCCAAGTCTAGATGCAATTCAATCTAGACAGTCACAAGAATACAGACGAAAAGAGATGTTGAGAGGTGCTGCTGATTTAAGCACAAGTGACAGAATGATGAGTGCTATAAGAAGAAGAGGCTTAGAATCCAGACAATTAAGAGTAGAAACCAGCTCAGGCTCAGTCGAAGTTGGAGATCAAAATGATTCTAAAACTCCAGACTTTATTAGAACTTTCAAATCAGAAAAAGAAAATCAATTTGCTAACGAAGCTGTAGTTAGAGAAGCTAGTAAAGCAGCTAAGCTCCTTGACGAATTAAACGTTAATCGTGGTGATTTGTTAAAAGGTGGCAGTCGTGAACAAATTCAAAAACTCAAAAACGCTAAAAGAGCTTTAGAAAATTCTGGCAAAACCCGTAATCAATTAGAAGATGAAGTTGACGCTGCTCTTGATTCGAGATTAGATTTACTCGATAGAAAATCTAGAGGAGCTGAAGTAAGCGCAGCCGCCGTTGATCGATATGACGCTTGGAAAAGACAAGAAGTCATTACTACCAGTCTTCATGAAAGATTAAGACAACAAATGGAAACTAATAAGGCTGCTTTCCTAAATGAAGATACAGACGACGTAATCATGGCTGCCAAAGTTGAAGCTTTAACTAAAATGAGTGATCTCGCAGATGCTGCCATGGCCTCAGCTGAGCTTTCCCTAAACACCCTCAAGGGTTTGGCTCGTGAAGTTCGTGGAGTTGTCAGCGCCGGTGGCAGAAAACTTGAAGATGATATCCAAGCTTATGCTGAGAGAGAAGTCGACCAACAATTGGGCAAAGAGCTCGAATTAACTCCAGAAGATGAGCTTCTTACTAGTGAAAATATTAAGAGAGTAGTCGATGATGCAGTCGCTGAGTCAAGAATTAATATTGACTATGATGGCGGTAAACACTTCAAGAGTTTGCTTAACAAGCTTGGAGTTATCGTTGAAGATGATGATCGTGGCGGTCAAAGTTACGACGTCAAAGCTAACTCTCCAATTAGAAGTTTAGCTCTTCTTAGAGATGCCGTTGTAGCCACTCGAGAAACCTTAAAGTATGATTTAGAGCAAGCTGACGTTGATTACTCAATCGCTGCTTATAAGAAAGCTACTGACCTCGTTCAATTAGAGGGTGACTTAATTATCGCTGAAGCATTCATTACTGATGCCGGCAATGAAGCTCGCGCTGATCAATTAGCTGACATCAAGAAGGCTAAAAACCAACTCGAGGCTGCTCAAAAGGCTCAAGAGCTCGAAGTTAAAGGCTTAACTGAAAAGTCTACTGGTTTAGCTGATAAAAAGAACTTCGTTAATAAATTTGTTCGTAACGTCCAAGCTTGGATGCTCATTAAATCTCGTCAAACTAAATATCAAGCTAATGAGAGAAAAAAACAGATGGACACTAGAGCTGAACAAATTGCAGATCTTGAGACCTTATTAAAAACCTAATTTAAAGAAAAGGAATTATGACAGCTAAAGAACAACAAAAAATAACTAAAGAATTAATCGCCGTCGCTCTCAAATTGAGAAAGAAGGTAGAAAAAGTCAAAGAAGAATTAAATCTTTTAGCCAATCAAGATTAATTTAAAGTGAAACTAAAAAAGCCGGCTAATCACCGGCTTTTTTTATTTTCAAAATGGTTAATTAAAAAAAGTCAAAACTTCTTTTTGAATTTGACTATGATTCGCACTAGATTTCCACGATTTTAAATACAAAACCAAATCATAGCCCTTCATTTCATTTAAATGGGGGATAAGAGCGTTTCTCAATTGCCTTTTGATTTCAGAGCGTTTTGTCGATTTAGCGATCACTTTTTTAGGCACAATAACCGTAGCCCGACAAACATCTAAATTGTTTTTTTGATGATACAAAACCAAAAGGGGAGAGTACTTCTTTTTTGCGTTCGCAAAAAAATCACCCTTTACCCGAGCGGAAAACCTATTTTCTTTAGGTAACATGAAGTTAGTTTAGACGCCTTTTCGAACGACTGTCAATTTTTTTCGACCTTTATCTCGTCTTCTTTTCAAGACTGCGCGGCCGTTAGGGGTACTATTTCTTTTGAGAAAACCGTGAGTTCTCATTCTTTTTCTCTTTTTTGGATTCCAAGTTCGTTTGGTCATAATTGTTTTTATTAATTTCTCAAGAAGGGAATTATATCACAGTTATTTTTGGTTTTTCTATAAAGCTTTATGATAAAGTAAATTCATGAATCAAAGTGAAAAGACCAGCCAAGCGATAAATTACGCCAAATCATTTGAGCCTCAAAACCCAATCAGAGATCTAAACGTTCCACTAAAGAAAATTGAGCTTCAAAACCCAGTTAAATCAGTTGAGTGGCAATGGCCAATCAAATTTTCTTTACCATGGAGAAAAAGGTCTGAAAACGGTTAAAGTAATCTTTCAAATTACCCATTAAGTCTAAAAGGCATGACAACATATTGATAATGTTCATTGTCAATTTCTTTAAACATTACTGGCTTTAAGCTATCATTCATACCCATCCAGATTTGCTTTGGTTTAACATTTTTCAATAAGTCTTGAAGATATTTGACATTAAAAGAAACTTTTCCAGCTTGTCCTCGAACATTTTCAACAGCAACCTCACCTTCAAAGTCGCCCCTAGAGCTAGCAGCAGCGTTAATTTTCAAACTTTTTTCGAGTATTTCTAAAGTGACAATATTAGAAGTCTCTCTGGCGAAAATAGTAGCCTGGCGAAGGACACTCTCAAATTCCTCACCATCAAAACTAATTATAGTTTCAAAATCAGGAGGAATAATTTTTTCAAAAGGCGGGAAAGCGCTTTCGATTAACCTAACAAACATTTCACTTTCTCCAACCTTAAAAAATACTTGTTTAAGCTCATTAGAAACCTCAAAAAGAACTTTTTCAGTGCTTTGTTGTTCAGACAACCTAACAACTTCGCTAAAGGCTTTATTGGTAATCAAAAAATCTTCAAAGCCTTTGATAATTTCTTCATTAAAACTCAAAACACTTAATCTAAAGCCATCAGTACCAACAACTTGAATACCATCATCTTTTTTTCTAAATAATAAAGTTGTCAGCACAACTCTAGTTTGATCAAGAGAAGTACTAAAGGAAACGTATTTTTCGATAATTTTAAGTTTCTGAGAATCAATTTCACTTGTTGAAGTGGGAAGAGAAGGGAAGACGGGAAAGTCTTCACCAGATTGACATTGAATCGAAGTTTTTGTTTTTCCAGACTTAATCTCCAAAGACAAATCTTTGAGTGTAATTTCGATATCTCCAGAAGAAAGAGATTTAACCACTTCTAAAAATAATTTAACTGGTACAGAAATAATTCCTTCTTCGATAACTTCTCCAAAAACATTGGATTTTATTCCTATATTAAGGTCAGTAGCGAATAAAGAGATCTTTCCGTTTTTTGCTTCAAACAATGAACAATTTAAAATAGGCAATTGTGGTTTTACAGAAATAATTCGACTTAATGAGTTGAGAATTGTTTCTAGATTTTGTTTTGCTATTTTTATTTTCATGTAGTTACTGAATTTTAAAGATTATTATTATATTTAATAGCAGTAATAGTAATAGGGGCGTGGATTAAGTTAATAACTTCTTTGATTATATCTGGTTTTACGAGTTTTTTGATGTTGATCATTTGTCGAGAGTCAGTGTGCATAAAAACTGTAAAACTTTTCAACATTTATCCACATAGCTTTTAAGTTGTCACCACTTTGGTTTTGTTTTGCACAAACATTAACAGAAGACTAACAGAGTTCTTAACTGTTTTTCAACATAGTTATCAACACGTTGTGGAAAACAATTTTATTGTGAAATAGCAGAGAGAGACATTTTTAAAGCTGAAACATCTCTTTGTAAAAGTTCATTCTGAAGTAACTCGTGGTTGATTTTCTTTTTGGCATGAATGACAGTCGTGTGATCTCTGCCAGAAAACCAACGGCCAATTTCTACTAACGGCATATTAAGTTCACTATCCATTAAATACATAGCAACGTGGCGAGGTGTGACAAGACTTTTAATTCTTTGTTCACCTTTGAGAGCTGATTGTTTGACGTGATAGTGATTAGCTACGACTTTGAGGATATCTTGTGGGGTAACCTTGAGTTTTTTTGAGCTATCGGTTTTTTCGGCTTTTAAGATTTCATTAATGAGATTTTCATTAATTTCTTTATTTTGTAGTTCGACGGCGGATCTGATTAATTTTAGTGTTCCTTCGATTTTTCTAGCTGAATCAACTTTAGAGGCAATGAGTTTGGCAATTTCGTTACTCATGGGAATATTTTGAGCGCGAGATTTGATTAGGAGGATGGCAGTTCTTAATTCAAAAGTAGGTTGGCCAATATCAATCATCAGACCAGCTTCAAAACGGGATTTAATTCTAGCTTCGAGTAAGTTGATTTCATGTGGTGGTCGATCAGAAGTGAGGATGACTTGAGAATTTTGTTGAATTAAGGCGTTAAAGGTATGAAAAAATTCTTCTTGAACGGTAGTTTTGCCAGCAATAAACTGAATGTCGTCGATGAGTAAAACTTCGACAGATCGGTATTTATTCTTGAATCTGTTGGTTTTTTTGTTACGAATATCGTCGACAATCTCATTGGTGAAATCTTCGCCTGTGCAATATAGGATTTTGGTTTCGGGTCGACTTTTTAAAATATTATTGGCTATAGCGTGCATGAGGTGAGTCTTGCCAACACCAACACCACCATATAAAAATAGTGGGTTGTAGGCTGTACCTGGTCTTTGGGAAACTGCAGTTGCCGCGGCATGAGCCATTTCATTGGTTCCTGAAACGGCAAAAGTTTCAAAGGTAAAGTCAGGTCTTAATCCTGCTTGCTTGGCTGCTACTAAAGCTCTATCTAGCGCTACATTTTTAAGATTGGTTTCGCCGAATAAGTCTTCTACTCGAGGTGAGGATATTGGCGCTGCAGTTGTGCTACTTGAACCAAAGACGTTTTGTTTAATTTGCTCAAAACTCATTGGTTTTTGTGGTTGAGGTTTGGGTGAAAAGTCGATTTGATTTGACTGGGTTTGCTGATTCTGTTGTGTGAAATCCGGATTTAAAGTTTGTCCAACTTGAGAGAAACCATCTTTTTTAATTGGTGTACCAATGATAAAATCTAACTGGACTTTTCGACCTAAAATTTGAGTGAGAACATGAATTAAATTTCCACCTAAGTTTTTTTTGAAATTAATGGAATGAAAGGCAGTCGGAGTAGAAAAAGTACAGATAGACTCTTCAGTGCCGATTAACTCAATTTTAATAAGCGGGCAACTTAAGATCCATGCTCCAAAGGCTGCTTCAGAGATACTTGGTTTAATGTCTAAACACATTTGTTCCCAAATTTGCTTGACTTCGGCCTCAGATAAATAAAAACTCTCGCTCATAAGCTTGTCTAAAAATAAAAAATTCCGGCAGGTGAATTACCTATTTATACACAAACTTATTCACAATTAACAAGCGGGGAAAAGGGTTGATCTATTGTTCTGGCGGTTGGTAATCGTCAATTGAATACCTTACGTAGCTTCCAGAATTTCGATCTTGAGTATTTTCTTTTTGAACAGCTTTTTCTTCTTGAGACTCACTATTTGAGCTCGTATTTAGTTTTAAAGCTGGTCTTTGAACTGTTTCTTCTTTTGTATTTGAATCATCTTGGACACTTGTCTTATCAGTCATCTCTTGAGCTGGCTCTTCTAAAATCTCTGGGGACGCTTTTTTAGCTTCAGTTTGAGTGAAGAGTTTATTGATATCTATTTTTTGTTCTTGAAGAGTTTGAGCTTGTTTGTCTTTGGCCATTTTTTTCTTAACTAGCTCAGCTGGGTCAGTGGTGATAATGTCGTGTTCATCTTCACTCGCCACAACTCTTAAGGCGACGTGGTTTGATCCGGCAAAGAAAATACCTTCTCCAACATCAGCGGCCATTAAAAGTTGACGTTCACCTTCAGAGAGATAGAAAGTTTCTGAAAGAACGGGGATAGCAGCAGTTGACTGCTTCATTAAGAATTGAATTGAAGCGTTGGTGACAATTGCTCTACCATAGTCATTGTTAATAAAGTCTTCAACGTCCTGGGTAATGGTGGTAATTCCGAGATAATATTTACGAGCGCGTTTGACCATGCCATGGATGAAGGAGGCAGAATCTTGATGTTTCATGAAATACCAAGCCTCATCTATGACTAAAATTCTCTTTTTAAGATCTTTTTTAACTCTTGTCCAGATGAAGTCTAAAATGATAAACATCGCCACAGGACGGAGTTCATCGGCCATTTCTTTGACAGAAAAAATTGTAAGTTGGTTTTGAATGTTTAAATTGGAGGTTTGGTCAAAAATACCTCTAAATGAACCAGTAATATATTTTTCTAAGCGTGAAGCAAGATCATCAGCTTCTGGTGTTTCCATACCGATTAATGCTTTATATAAGTCTTCCATTAACGGAGGTTGATTGGTTTGAGTAGCTGGATCTGGAGTAATTCCCTTAGCTTTATAAGCAGCCACTAAAGATCTATCTAAAATAGCTTCTTGAGGAGCAGACATTTCTCCAAGCATCACTTTCAAAAGCCCGTGTAGGGTGATGATTTTTTGACCAAGTTCATTTTCACCCTCTTCATATAAATTGGATAAGTCGAAAGGGTTGATTTTAGTAGAGCCACCAAAAGTAAAGTTGATATATTCACCGTCCAAAGTTTGACATAGCTCTTCATATTCATGTTCTGGGTCAAGAACGATAATTTCCGCACCAAACATCATTTGTCTTAAAATTTCGAGTTTAACGGTATAAGACTTACCAGCACCAGATTTAGCGAAAATAACCATATTGGCATTTTCCATTCTGAAACGGTCAAAAATAACTAAGGAATCGTTGTGTTCATTGAGTCCATAAACGATGCCTGTGTCCATGGTGAGTTCTGATGAAGTGAAAGGAAAAGTAGTCGCAAGGGAAGTAGTATCCATGTTGCGAGTGATCATTAGCTTATCAATTCCCATAGGAAGAGTGGTCTTAAAACCCTCATCCATTTGTAGGGTAGCTTTTTTGGAAATGATTAAAAGAGAGCCGAGAGTTGATTGAAGTTTTTTAGTCATGATATCGAGAGTTTCGACATCTTCTGACTTGATGGTGACATAAAGGCCGTATTGATAAAATTTTTCTGCACCTTTGGCGAGTTGTTCACGAATAATGCGAGCGTCATCTAATTTAACTTCGGTGTTAATGTTGCTGATTTTTCCTGATCTGATGTCTGACTGAATTTCAGCTTCCATTTCTGTGATTTTGCGCTTGAGGTTTTCAAGAATTTCGCCTGAATCAACTGGAAAAATAAACATTGAGACATCTAATTGATGTGGAAAGTTGATGAGTGGTGATAGCCAGTTTGCGGGAACAGTTCTTGGATAGCCGGCAACAAATATGGTTCTGGAATAAGTGGAGTTTATTTTTTGATAAGTAAAATCAACTTCAATGGCTTCTGGAGCAATAATATCCTGAATTGTAACCAAACCTCTAGAAAAGTCTTTTATTTTTTGTAAATCCTGTTCTTCTTGAGTTGGTCCGGTGCTTTGGCTAGTGTTTTTTTTACCAAAAGGTAAATTCAGGTTGAAAGGCATATTAGGTAACTGGGTTTTCTTCACCAATATTTGGAGTTATGCCAATATTAGGAAGTGATGGTTTGGGTAAATTTGGTGAAGCTAGGTCGGTCATGGGCTGACTTGCTTGACCTACGCTTGTTGCATTAGTTGATCCAGGTCTAACTTCTTGAGCAGCAGAATTAATGACATTTTGCATGTCATTAATATTAAGAGTATCAGAACTTGAATTTAGTGTAGAAACGGGGGTGATGTCTGGCATGGACACGGCGCCAACATTACCTTGAATAGCTTCACTACTTGGAGTTGGTGTTGGGGCGGCGATGGGTGTAGAGGCGACGCTTGTTGACACTGCTGAAGCCGGAGGCATAGATATCGGTGCTGAGGTTGCCATAGCTGGTGGTATGACTGATGCTGAAGGTGCGGCTGGACTATTAGCTGGAGCAACTAAGTTTACGCTATTATTGATTGCGCCAGACATTTGTGTAGAGTCGATCATATTTCCTCCCTTAATCACACTGGCTCTAACCAGTGGTGTGGTGTAACTATTAGTATCGGTAATTTGTTGTCCTTCAGCAGCCTCAGGATTGTAGCTAAGATAGAACAGCTGGATAATTTCTTGAGTGGTTAATTGTCTGGCATTTAAACCAATTCTGCCAAATTGCGCCATCATGTGATCACGCTTAGGCTCTAAGATTTCTCGAGCTTTTTCTAAGATGACAGACCTTTCTACGGTAGATAAATCTGGTTGTTGAACACCAGGAATCACAGTAGAGGGTGGTAAAAGACCCATTTCTAAGGCTGTGGCTGGAATGACTACATAGAATTTTTTGTCCAAAACATTACGTTCGCGAATTAAGTTGGCAACAAAAGAGCGATACTTTTTAATCCACTCTCTCTTGCTATGAGACGTTGCAACTTCGAGTTCTTGATCTAATAATTTTAAATAAGAAGTAACGTCTTTGGTTTGTGATTTAATAACAATTTGAATGGGGTAGTTGAGAGAATTTAAAAGTCCAGCGTATGAATAAATAATGGCGTCTTGTTCTTCTTCAGCCAACAAGCCAAAGTTCATAGCGGAAACAGTAATAATTAAAGCCGTAGCTCCGTCTTTGAGGATCAGTAAATCATTGGCGATATCATGAATCTCCAAAAACTTTTGGGCGGTAGAGCTTATTTCTTGGCTCGTTTGCATTTAATTAACTATAACAATATTCTACTTTTACTTCACTCGTTACTTCTAATCTCTAGTGGATCAACAACGTTGCCGCTCAGAGTTAACTGAACTGGATTAAAACTCAAATCTTCTTTGGTAATTTCGATAGTATAGGTTCCATTGGGTAGCTGAGAAGTAACAAAAAATTGTCCAAGGGCGTTACTTTTTACTGCAGTTACTGGTGTGCCTTGTTCATCTTTTAATGAAACCGTTGCTTGGTTAATTAAGTCGCTGTCTTGCGATAAAATCATTCCAACTAATTTATTTGGTTTGGTGGGCTTGATTGGAAAAGGTAGATCTTTATTTTGAACAACACTTGATGCGGCTGTTTGGTCTTTTGTAGTTGTCTCATCTTTGGTAAAGGTCATTTGCTCCTCTTGGTTCTTTTGGTTAATGTCAGAGATGTCGACTCCGATTTTTCTTTGTTCATTCTGATATACGTCTTCAACTTCGACTTCTTCAGCTTTAGGAATAACAATTTGAGTGGCAACTTGGTCAGTGCTGATAATGTTTTTTGGAGTTAACTTGTAGGTTTTGGTGGGAGTTACATCAATGATGTCTTGATAGTCTTGAAAAACAGGAACTACTTCTTCTTTAATGGTGTTTGCTTCTGATGAAGGACTTTTTTCTTGTTTTTCTTTAATTTCTACCAAAGACCTCACTGCTACCTTAAGTTTGGGTTTTTTGAGAAGTTTTTCTACCTTGGTGAAGTCAACTTGAAGAGTTCGGTCGTCAAAAATTGATAAAAGCTGAGTCGAGCGAAGCCTAGTTGTCTCCTCAAATTCGTCTATGTTCGTGGTTGTTTTGACTGACTGTAAGTACTCAGCGATTCTTTCTCTTCTTTGTGGTGAAAGATCGACTTCATTGATTTGGTTTTTAGTATCTTGACTACTCGTGTACAGAAAAGCTTCTGGAATCTTGGAATGTTTTTTCCAATAAAACTTAGTGGGTTTATAAAGAATGGTAAAAAAAGTAATTAACCAATGATCTAATGGTCTTTCTTCGATGGGTAAAAAGGCGAGTGCTGCGCCAAATGATGCACTTAAAATAGCAAGCGTCCATTTTACTGGCGCAATAAGATTGGTCTTATAGATAAAAAAGGCAACCACAAAACCCAGAGCAATTTCTGCAAACTGCTTGAGGGTCATATTACCAACTATATGAAATTTATAGCCTGTAATGTCTTGTGGAATCGCATGTTCTTTCATGTTTCATTAATATTTTACAAAAAATCCGACGACGAAACTAGGCTCGATGTTAGTTATTAAAATGGTTCTTCTGGCTGAGGACCATCGTTGGAAAGTTTTTTACCCCAAGATGATAGGAAATTTTGCCTAGTTGTGGGTGAGAAATACCATTTTTGTTCAACGCTGCCATCGTTAACGTGAGCAATGATAACGAGACCTTGTTTCAAAAAAACATTTGCTTCTACCGCTGGTCCGCTTTCGGGGTCGCTTAAAACTAAATCAGGGTTGCCATATTTATCAGCGTATTGTTTGAGCAAGTGGTTTTCATCATACTTTAAAAATTCTTTAATAAATTGAACTTTGCCATCTTTATCAGTCACCACTCGGTTGGGGATGGCTAAGAAATCTGATTGGTATTTCAAATCAAATCCGTCTTTGGTTTCCACGCTTTCCAGTGGTGGTCCCATTTTTTCCACCAATTGGTTGTAGTTGGTGAATCCAGGAGTGATATTATTCCAAGTATTTTCACCGACTTGGGTAGTTTCAGGTAGTATTGATCGGATGATAATGCTGACAACAGCTAGGATAAAAGATAAAACGAGTAATATAACGAACCAATGACTAGTGAAAAAATCAGACCAAGACGATTTTTTTTCTGTTTTTAGTTGAATTTTTTCTGTTTGGTTAGTTTGCTCCATAGATATTTGCTCCTACCCAATTATATTCAGTGGGATGAAGAGCTGGGAAGTTGTAGGTGCCACCAAGTCTTCTAAAATTATAGTAAGAATAAATGCTATATAGAGCGACAGCTTCAGCAAAAGGCTCTCCAGCATAACAATCATAAGGATAAGTGAAACAACTTCCTCCCCAGATAGCCTGGAATGAGGTTCTTAAACCAGGATTTCTATAATCAATTAAGTGGCCGAGTTCATGAATAACAGTGTAGTTAGCTGCATTTTGACTAGTTACACCAAGGTCATAAATACCAATTGAGTTGGCACTAAGTGCCCAGCCACCATAACTATTGCCACTTATTCTATAAAAAGTAATATTTCCGCCTCGACAAGCGCGATTCATAAAGCCACTACTGTCTAAAATTTCTCCATAAGCATTAACAACTTTTGCTCTGTCTGCAGCTGACCACTCAGTTGAATAAACCGTTGATCCAGCTCTAACTTCAATCCCACTTTCACCAAAAACAAAACAACCAAGTTCGGGATCACCAATAGTAACGTTAGCTGTATCGCGAGCTGTATCAGTTTTAATTTCGCCGGCGTCTTCGGTGAAAAAGGTTAGTTGGAAATCATTGTTGATAGAAATATCAGTTCCAGTTACTCCGGGCAAAGTATAAGTAATTGTAGTAGGAGCGGTAATGACGGTGTTGGCTGGTAATTGTGACGTAATTTGAGCGAGATCTACTTCATAATCAGAAGACCCACCAATGGTGGTGATTTCATCAGTTACCTCACTAACGGTAATTGAATAGCCTGCAGATGGGGTGATGGTGATGGTGTAGGTGACATCGGCGGTTTCGCCATTATCTAATTCACTAGGTGAAGCAGTTTTTTGAACCTGAACGTATTTGGCAGAAGTGTCTTGACTATAACTGAGTAATTCTGGAGGTCTCTCTAAATAAGCATTGTGCTGAATTGTAGAAATAATCATGGTTCCGCCAAGCAAAGTGGAGGGAACAGCAGCTTGAGCACCTAGGGGAATACTGCTAAATCCACCAGAAGTTCCCACCGCACTACTTGTGCCAAAAATGCTATTCCAAGCACCTTTGACACCATTCACTAGACCATTAACAGCGTTGCTAACCCCGCTGCCAATGCTGTTGGCGATATTGCTGATTCCGGTGCCTAAGTCACCAAGGAAACCCTTAATCGCTTGCTCGATGCCATAACCAGCCCAAGTTCCAGCGGTCATTCCAGGGATAATTCCAGCTGGTCCAGCAACCAAGAAGCCGCCAATTCCACCTAAAATACCTCCGATAAAACCACCGGCCGTAGTCAAAAATAGTTTGACGGTGACAGCAGCAAAGCCAAGAACTGTTCCAAAAATACCCATTGATAGGTATTTTTTATACTTATCAGAAATAGGCAAAGTATTAATAAGTCCAGTAAGTACACCTCCTGCACCTGGAATCATTGTTCCAGCAATAGCGGCAGCGCCAGCAGTGCTACTAGCTATAATGGCTTTATCAACACCACCTTTTATACCTCTTTTTATAATTCCGTCTCGTTTTTTACTTACCTCTTCTGGCTTGGCGCCTTTGTTTTTTTCGTATTGATCAACCAACCGTGCCCAGTCATAAACAGCCAACTCATTAGCTGAAAGAAGATTTTGTCTTTCAGCTTCAGCCTGAATGATTGCTCTTTGCTCGGCAGTATAAGCCTCCCAAATAGCAATAGTCATTAGACGTTGTTTTTCGAAATAATTTCTTGATTCATTGTCTAAAAAGGCTTGATCATCTTCTAATAAATCTTCAGGTATTTCTAAATCTTTTCCAGGGGTAGTGAGAGCGGAGAAAACAATGTCTCCACCATGCATTCGGTCTAGACTATATCCAGATTGTCTAATTGTTGTAACTCCCTTGGTAAATTCGTCTGTATCAAAATCTTTATTTGCCTGACTAATGAATTTATCAAGTTCTAGTGTTTTTCTACTTCTTTCTACATATAAAAGCAGAAGTTTTTTGAACTCTTCATAATCATCGAAACCTTTTGGCAGATCAAAAAGTTGAGCTAAGTCTTGATCTGATAAACTTGCCAAATAATCTTCGGGATTAACTTGAGCAATAACCGCTTGGGCAAAAATATATCTAAGGTTGTTGTTAAGTTGAATTTGGTAAGCAGGACTGCCTCCGGCTTGTTGAGTCAATCTTTCAAGAATTACTTGGCGGTAACGTTCGTTACCACGTTCTTCAATGAGAGGAGCAAAGAAAACACTTTTTTCGTTCCAAAAATCATGAATTTGGCGGTTAAAGAAAAGTTGGCGTTGAGTTGGGGTAGCTGAGAATAAGTATCTAAGGGCTTCAGGGTGAGAAAGGAGATAATCTTTGAGGTAAATCTCAATCTCGGCCATACTCCTTGATCGATCAATACCATCTAGCTTGACGTCGTTGGGGAATTTATAGGTTTGATAAAGGATTTCCAAGACACCTTCGGATGCTGAATGAATAACAGTGTCAATATTTTTGATTTCTGGATTAACAATGGCCGCTGCTTCTTCAATTGATTTGCCACGAATTTGCTCGAGCAAAATATCTTGAGAGTTGTTGATGACATAATCATCAACCGCTCTTTGGACGGTGAAGCCATAACGAACAGAAATAGATTCTTGAATCAGTAAAACTTCAGTTTGGTGATTGTTAATGAAGGTATCAACACTTGACTCGTATTCTGTAGGAGGAATATTGATTAGTTCATCGAAAACACTTTCCTGAATCATGTTCAGGATGTAAGCAAAATCTTCTGGTCTAACCCTAGAGAGATGGTTTTTGGCTAAATAAAGTTGTAAAAACTCGTTAGAAATATCAACAGAATAACTCTGAAGATAATTAAGGAGATTATTTTGAACTAAGAATTCATAACGTTGATGAGTATTAAGACTCATCCAGTAGTTAACTCGGTCGGTGGTAATTGATTTTTCCCAAGCTTCAAAAGTTGTGCCCTCAGAAATAATCTTATTTTTTTGACAGAATTGATAGAGAAGTGGTGAAACGCTGGTTGAAGTGATGGCACCAAGCTTAGGCTTATCTTCTGGTGTTTCTCCAATTCCTGATAAGTAAACAACGACAAGATTGATATTGTCAGCAATTTTTTTCTTTTCGTCGAACTTTGGTAAAAGACTTTGACAGTATTCAACTAACCATGATTCAACTTCGGAATCGTAAGAAATTTTTTCGTCTTTGTATTTTTCTGATAGAGCGCCGTTGCCACAAGCTGCCCGTAGCTCTAGCTTGAGGTTGACAGTTTCATTAATAGCTTGGGAGATTAGAGAGATCAGTCGGTTACGAGCTTCAATTTTTCTAGAGTTAATGGAATCAATTTTGGAAATTTCCTCTTCGTAGAGCGACTCATAAATAAATTGAATGAGGGTGTTTTCGGCGATTTGGTAAAAATCCTCAAACTCAAGGATTTTTTCTGCCTTTTTATCTTCTTTTTTCTCTGGCTCTGTTTCTGTTTCTCCACCTTCGCTGGAAGCTGCTTCTCCAGTTGCAGCTGTTTTATCAACATTCTTTTTGAGAATTTTGATGACTTTGTCAAAAAGTTCTAAAAACTCTTTTAATCTTTGGTTGTCACTTTCAATTTTTCCACCCAGTTGGTGAGAAGTAATTAGGGTTGCAGCGAAAATACCTCGATTGAAGTAAGGATAATTTTCTGATTCGACTTTTTGTAAAACTTTTAAATCTTCTTCTTTAGGTTGGTTGTAGTTTGGGTGGCCAGGAAGAACTTGCTTAAATTTTTTGTGATATTCACTCAAAGCATCGAGAGCATGTTCAAAAGCATAAACTTCTTTACCTCGGCCAAAATCTTTTCCCTCAACAGTTACTACCGGTTGAACTGGTAGTGAAATTAATAGTTCGACAAACTTTTTGACACCACGTTCGTTGACCCAATTTTCCTCCAAATTTCCTTGACGGAAGCTATAACTAAGTTCGCTAATATTATCGAGACGAAGAGAAGTGGTTTCTTCTTTTTCGTCAACCTCTTTAAAGCTATTGGCAATTTCAAAAAGCGTGCTAATAACATCTTTTTGAAGAGACTTGTTGGTAGGAGTAAAAACTTCAGGTGAATATTTGCCTTGAAAGTAAAAAATCTCGTATTCAGTAGTACCTTTCTTGGGTAAATTGGCAAAAAGACCTGGAACAACCTTGGTAGCGTAATAATGTAAATATTTTTGGACGCTGATTAAAATTCGATGAAGCGAGTGGGGATCAATATAACCTTCATCGTTGAATTTTTCAGGAATGTAGGTAACTTCGAAGCGCTCAAGACTGGTTTTGGGGTATGTGTCGACTTGAAGATATTTTTTGAGAATTTTACTGCCAGCAGCATCTGACCCACTGTTTAGGTCGGTTAATAAGGCGAGTATTTCTTCGAGTCGAATATCACCCCTAAGATTAAATTGGCGTTGATTGACTTCGTCTGCCATGCGACCAATTATACTTCCTGAAGGGATAAAACTCCATTTTGATCTTCGAGAAGTTTTTTGATGATTTGTTCGCAAACTGCTAGAGGGTTGGTCGAAGTCCGAAGCTGGTTAATAATTTGGGCTATTTCTTTGTTTTGGTGGAAGTTTTTAACAATATCACCACTAATAAGCTCAGTAATGGAGATGACTGGTTTGAAAATTAAGTCTTTAATCTGCCCAATTTTTGCCCCCAACTCCGTTGCTTCATTACCCTGAAGATTAAATTTTTCCAAAAGTTCATCTTCAACATCATCAATTTCGGGCTCAAAAGCTTGTTTTTCCAATTCGTTAACGAAATTAATAAATTCAGTTAAATTCATTTTGAAAGCAAAACTCTCACTCAAAGGAATATCACAAGGTCCCATGGCGACGCCTTGATCATCGACATAACAACCTTTGCCTTCCAAGAAGCTCTTAGGTACCATCCAGGTTTCGCCATTATCTAAAGTTATTTCCACCATATTTTCTGAGCGGATTTTTTCGAGCAAATCTCTTTTATCTTCGTGACTTAAAATTTTGAATTCAGGAGAGTTTAAAGAAATCAAGCTTGGATTTAATTTCAAAGCCTGCATGGCTAAGCTACTTGGCGTTCCTACAATACAGTGAGCAACACTTGAAGCTCTAAGAAGTGGTTGGAGTGGATCTAAGGCCATAGATTTTTTGATTTGTTTTAATTTGTCTTTTTCTTCGTCATTAATGGTTTGGCTTCTCTTTTTGAGAACTAATTGCCAAATTTCTAAAATTTGATCAAGATTTAGAGCGAATGGAGCTAAGTTTTTATCAGGATGATAGTTGGTTGCATGATGCTCAACCCATTTCAAGAAATGCTCTCTAACTACGCCAACTAATTCATCAAAGCTGATGATGGCTACGTTGGGAGTAGTTTCTGCTAGCAACCAAAATTTGGTTAATAATAGTTCGAGGGTTCTAGAAATTTCGGTGGCAAAAAGATCTTCTGGGACTTTGGGAAGTTGTTTTCTAGTGGTAATCCACTTTTTTTCTTTTAAATAGATGAGCGACTCGAGTTGTTCGAAACTTTGGTTGTGGTGTAGAGAAATAGGTTGATCAATAATGCGGTGGGAAAGCGATTTGACTTGAGGTGGTTGCTTTAAATTTGGCAGTGTTGGTCTAAAAACCACTCCACCAAGGTCATTAATAAGAGTTTGTTGAAGTTTAGCGAGTTCAACTTCAGGCGCGTAACTAGTGTATTGGACTAATTGGAATTCGTTTTGCCCATGTTCACTGACATCGCTAATTTTTTCGTAAATATTGATGAAGACATAGTGTTTTTCCTCCAAGCCAGGATAGCCTTCTTCTGGTGTGCCACGAGGACTGATAACAATTAGTTTGTCAGAAACTTTGGTTTGAGGGCTATTAAGCCAACTTTCTACAACCAATGCCGTCTTAGTTTCTAATTTAGCTCTGGTGGGATCTAAACCTCTTTGTTCTAAAATTTCTTCTTGCTTCAAACAAACTTCGCTGGTTTTTTGGTGATAGGCATTCATGATGCCATACTCGCCATATGGATAAACTTTTTTATCCTTCATTCCTACATATTCATGAAAAAATGAAATTAAATCCCAGGTTAAGCTTTGGTTGAGTTGATCTTTTTCTAATTGATCAATCAAAGAAAAATAGCCAACAGAAGACCACAGTTGATACTCTGGTTTTTTGGTCGGTAAAAAGCGTTCAAAAATCATGACTCGATGCTCGTCGACATTAAATCTTCAAAGATCGGGCTTTAACCGTTGCGGCACAGCGCTGGACTTTCACCAGCTTCCATGAAGAAATCGTATGAGTGACTTAACTTACCAAGTTTTATTAAATTTTGCAAACTTTTTCGTCAAAGCTATTTTTAGCGGTTTTTTGGCCGCAAAAATGTAGTTATATTAAGGTATATGAAAAAATTGTCTTACTTTTTGATTTTATTAGTGTCCGGTTTTATTTTTACTGGTTGCTTGGGTTCTTCAACACCAACGGAGTCAACTGCTGTAGATAATAATGTTCCCGCCGCTGACCAAAAATCAGGCAATACAACCAAAACCGGCACTATTTCTTCCGCCGGTGGCAAGTATTTTTTGAGCGAGCCAGGTCAACCGCCACGAGAAATCGAATCTTACTCGATTAGTCTTTCGGAATATGTGGGTAAAACTGTGACTGTTACTGGCCAGTATAGTGGTGACACCCTTTTTGTAGGGAAAATCCAATAAATTCTCACTTATTACTAGAGTTTCTTGATATAATTTGACCATGCCTTCAAACATTTTTGATGTTGGTCAATTTGAATTCCCATACGATTATCGTTTTCCCGGTCAAGCTAGCGACGAACATATTTTGTTTATCACCAGAGAAAACTCCAGCATGCTGCTTTTTAGAAGAATAGTAGTGGTAGGAGTGGCCGTGATTATTTTTTTGTCAGGTTGGGGACTTGGTGGCATGCTAGGAAATTATGTTTTTCCGATTTTTGGCATGATGACTCAGTTTTTATCAGTTCTTTTGGCTAGTATCTTTGGAGTAATAGGATTTTGGTGGGTGAGTGTGTTGTGGCAAAAGAGTTTGTGCATTATTACGACCAAAAGGTTGATGAAGTATGTCTATACAACCCCTATCAATCGTCACATTTTGTCATTACCACTTGAGCAGATTGTTGATACAGGTGCTTATACCAAGGGTTTCCTTCAAGCGTTTTTGAAATTAGGTACATTTACTGCGAGAAGTGCTGCTTCTAGTTCTGGTGTGGCTACCGATGATGGCGAAGGTAAAAGAATTAATAAAAAATACTTTTATATCGAAAACATTTCTATTGCAGAAGACTTGCAACATTATGTCAGTAAAGTTTTGAATGCTAATCGTCATCATTTAGACAAAATTTCCACTTTTAGACCTTTTATTCCACATTTGAAGGGCGAAAAACGAGCCAACTTTATGGTTAAATATCCTCAGTACTGGAGCTAAGTGCTTCTTAGAAATAGGTTGGGGTGGAGAAAGAAGAAAAATTAAAGCTAATTAAAGAGTTGTCAGGAATGGGTACTTTTGTCCTAATGCTGGCGATCTCATTTTTAGCTGTTAGTTTTCCCAGTAGTGATCGTGGTTTTGAGGTTGAAGACGGAGAAGTGTTAGATCAGCTAAATGGTCCAGAAAGATTATTGGCGGAAAAGCTTCTGAAGTTGGGTTTGAAAGTTTCTCACGAAAAAAGACAGATTAAGCTTGATATCGGAGTGCCGACTAATCGCAAAGTTAAACACACTGATACTTTTAAACAAAAAAATCTCACAGCCCCCGATTTTTATTTTCATTATGAAGGTGTTGACTGTTTTATCGAGGTTGGATCATATAGACAAAATTCTCATAAACGCGAGCAAGAAGCGGTGGTAAAAGAAGCTGTTTCGCAAAAAGAAGGAAGAAAAATTCTATACATCCAGCTTTTTCACGATGACATTAATTATATTTGTGGGGAAGTTTTGACGGCCGAAGAGTTGATTAACTATATGTATACTCATCCTTCGGCTATTTTTGCTACCCAAAGTGTTTGAAAAATCAGCCCATTTTGGAGTTTGGTTTCCCCTGTAAATTTGGTCCAAATTCCCTATTGGCAAATTCCAAATAAGTGTTTTATAATAACAGCCTGTTCGGGAAACAGAATTCAGCATTTAGACATCTTATTTTTTACTTAAAGTAAGATCCCTCAAATTTCAAAAGTAAATAAAGACCTTGACGGAAAGAACCATGGGCCTGTAGCTCACTTGGCTAGAGCGCCTGTTTTGCAAACAGGAGGTAAGGGGTTCGATCCCCCTCAGGTCCACCAAAGTCTTTTTGGCGCTTAGTTACTAATCATCGGTTATAAAATACTGGTGATTATTAATTAGTCACTAAAAAGACTATTAATTTGCTCATTAACAAGTGAAGAGAAAACAAATGTCATTGACTAGCCAGTCAATGCAATTTCAACGAAAAATATAATATTCTCGAAATATAAAATTTTGTTATTTATGTAACTTAAAGCAAATAGTGGATGCCTTGGCTTGTTTGGCCGACGAAGGACGCTAAATCCGCGAAAGTCTCTGGGGAGCTGATAAAAAGCTGTGATCCAGAGGTGTCCGAATTGGAAAACCATGTCTTGAGAAATCAAGATGGAGTCATAATTTATTATGATTCGGGAACCTTCCGAACTGAAATATCTAAGTAGGAGGAGGAAAAGAAAACGTAAGTGATTCCCCGAGTAAGCGACGAGCGAAAAGGGAACAGTCTAAACCGTAATTTATTACGGGGTTGCAGGACTCCAATATTGTATGTCTGAAGATAGTAGAACACCGTGGAATAGGTGATCAAAGAGAGTGAAAATCTCGTATACGAAATCTAAAGACAACATAGGAGATTCCTAAGTAGGTTAGGAGACGGCAAACTCCTTTCTGAATCCGGGGTGACCACACTCCAAGACTAAATACCGAACAAGACCGATAGTGAACGAGTACCGCGAGGGAAAGGTGAAAAGACGGGTTGAAGACCCCATGAAATAGCCCCTGAAACTATTTGCTAACAATCAGACAAAGCACATTTATTGTGTAATGTCGTGCCTATTGAAGAATGAGCCGGCGAGTTATGGCAACATGCGAGCATAAGTGATTGTAATCACGAATGCGTAGTGAAAGCGAGCTTGAATAGAGCGTTTAGTATGTTGTTATAGACCCGAAACCGGGTGAGCTAACCATGGCCAGGATGAAGCTGAGGTAACACTTAGTGAAGGTCCGCACCAGTGAATGCTGCAAGATTCTTGGATGAGCTGTGGTTAGGGGTAATATGCCAATCGAACCCGGAGATAGCTGGTTCTCCCCGAAATATATTTAGGTATAGGGTCATGTTAAGTTGCAAAGGGGTAGAGCACTGAATTGGTGTCTAGGGAGCAATCCCTGGCATCTAATCAAACTCCGAATACTTTGCAATGTTCCATGGCACTCAGTACGCCGAAGCTAAGTTCGGCGGGCAAAAGGGAAACATCCCAGACCAACAACTAAGGTCTCAAAATGTACATTAAGTGGGAAAGGAAGTACTTTTCCTAAAACACCTAGGAGGTCGGCTCAGAAGCAGCCACCCTTTAAAGAAAGCGTAACAGCTCACTAGCCTAGGACGAGTGCGCCGAAAATGTAACGAGGCTAAATGTACTACCGAAGTTTTGGATTTCTAATTTATTAGGAGTGGTAGGGGAGCGTTCTGTGTGCGTTGAAGGTGTCCCGTGAGGAGATGCTGGAGCGATCAGAAGTGCGAATGCCGGCATGAGTAACGAAATTGAGGTGAGAATCCTCAACCCCGAATATCCAAGGTTTCCGCACCCACGTTCGTCGTGTGCGGGTTAGGCGACCCTAAGGTGAGTCCCCACATAATGTGGAGAGTAGCCGATGGATTACTGGTTAATATTCCAGTCCTTGGTTATTATCGTTTGACTTGGGAAAGGACGGTGATGGATAACGTATGTCCAGATGTGAATTTTGGATCTAATCACAAAGACAGTCTCTATAGGCAAATCCGTAGAGGCGTTTATTCGATGTGTGACGGGACATGAGTTCTTCGGAACAATTGTCATACGCGACTTCAACATCCAGGAAAAGTTTCGCAAGGAGATAATAATCAAATCGTACCGATAACCGACACAGGTGGATTGGTCGAGTAGACCGAGGGGAGCGAGAGAAACTAGTTTAAGGAACTCGGCAAAATAGCTGGGCGTAATTTCGAAAGATGCCCTTCTCCCATTTTGGGAGGCACAGCAAAAGATGTGAGATCGACTGTTTACCAAAAACACAGGTCCGTGCAAACTCGTAAGAGGAAGTATACGGGCTGAAACCTGCCCGGTGCCGGAAGGTTAATTGCGAGGGTTTTTTCCAATTTATTGGGATTTGCCTTCAATCGAAGCCCCGGTGAACGGCAGCAGTAACTATAACTGTTCTAAGGTAGCGAAGTTCCTTGTCGCTTAATTGGTGACGTGCACGAAAGGTCCAACGAGTCTCATACTGTCTTGAACTAGTACTCGGTGAAATTGAAATGGCCGTGAAGATGCGGCCTACTGGCGGCTGGACAAAAAGACCCCATGAAGCTTTACTGCTCCTTGACACTGATTTTTTAATTTGAATCGTCTAGTATAGGTGGGAGAGGTGTAATTTATTACAACTCAAAAGTGTAATACCACTCGTTTGAATTAGGAAATCTAACCTGACCTTACTGCATCGTAAGGAGGAACACTGTCTGGTAGGCAGTTTAACTGGGGAGGTTGCTTGCTAAAGAGTAACGCAAGCGCGCAATGGTACTCTTAGCCCGGATGGAAATCGGGCTGTATGCGCAATAGCATATGAGTGCTTTACTGTGAGGAAAACAGTCCGAGCAGTTGCGAAAGCAGGTTATAGTGATCCTCGTGTGTTTTGTGGAAGACACCGGGCTTATCGGATAAAAGCTACTCTGGGGATAACAGAGTCATCACGCCTAAGCGTCCCTAGCGTCGGCGTGGTTTGCTACCTCGATGTCGGCTCATCGCATCCTGGGGCTGTAGAAGGTCCCAAGGGTTAGTCTGTTCGCCTATTAAAGCGGTACGCGAGCTGGGTTCAGACCGTCGTGAGACAGGTCGGCCTCTATCCGCCGTCAGCGTTAGATATTTGAGAGAATTTGCTCCTAGTACGAGAGGACCGGAGTGAGAGAACCCCTAGTGTTCCTGTTGTCACTGTCAAGTGCATTGCAGGGTAGCTACGTTCTTTATGGATAACCGCTGAAAGCATCTAAGCGGGAAACCAGACTCAAGATGAAATATCTCCATTAGACCCCTGGGAGACTACCAGGTTGATAGGCAGAAGGTGTAAGTTTGGCGACAAACTAAGCTTATCTGTACTAAGTGTCGATTGAACATAAATAACAAGAAATTGTGTTCGCTACTATATTAAAATCAATGACAAATTTTTCTCTTCGCTTGCTAGTGAGTAATCACTGCAACTTAAAAAACCTTTAGTTCTGGTCTCTAGAGCGAAGTGGACCCAACTCTCTCCATCCCGAACAGAGTCTTGAAACACTTTAGCGCTGACAATAATATATTGGCAACGATATGTGAAGATAGGTCGAGGCCAGAACTAAGGGTTTTTTAGTACCAAAAAACAGTAAATAAGTCGCTTGAAAAGGCGGCTTTTTTTGTGGCTTAAAAAAGTTATTTTCCAGAAATAAATCCTTTTCTCTCGAGTGGTAGACTTGAAACATCCTATAATATGTGTTATAATAATAGTGTTCGACTACAGTTTAAGATTTTGGAGATTTAAGATGACTACCTTTGTCGAAATGGGACTGCTGTGGATTATTCGGATTATCGTTGTGCTGGCTGTGCTTTTTGCAGTGTTCAGCACGAATTTCGAGTTTCCAACAGCGTTTGACCCACTGGCAGATGTGACTTGGGAATTTGGGGTGGAAGTGCCTCAGCTTGTTCTCAAGCATACGAGTCAGGAGTGGCGTTTTGAGCATGGCTGTAACATTGGCTATACCTGCCAAGCTGACGCTGCCGCATGGCAACGCTAGTCATTAAGCTATAAAGCTCATACAAACACGACATCCCCGCTTCAAAACCGGGGATGTTTTTATTAAAAACCGTAAATTCCCTCAAGTGTTAAACTTGAATTATCCTATAATATATGTTATAATAACGGTGGATGTTAAGTTAGCTGTTTAACCAAGGATGAGTCACATGTTCACACGAATCTTAACAAATGAGCGCGTTCTTTTGACACTGTTGGTAATTGCAGCTGTTTTTACAGCAGCAGTTATCGCAATTGGCGTGATTGGCATCCGGAATCCCGTTGATGCATACGCGACTTACGCGTATGAAATCGGTGAACAGGTTCCTGAATTTGTCATGAACGGCACGTCTGAAGAATAGCGTGAAATACACAACTGCGAAATTGGCAGTCCGTGTCAAAAAATCTCTGGGGAACAGTAATTCTCCAGTCAATGACACTCCCGCTTCAAAACCGGGAGTGTTTTCATTTTTAAGTCTATTTTTTGATCGCGACTTGAGCAAATGTCCGAAATAAGCTACAGTGTGGGTATGATGTCACCTAATTTTGGCGAAGCAAGTAGTTCTATGGAACAACCTCCGGTTTTTGATGAACCTGAGGGTAAATTTGTTCAAGATCCAAACTCTAGTGGTTTAATTGTTCCAGAAAGCTACGCTCGTGACAAGGCGGCACAACTTCAAGTTGATCAACAAATAGAGCAAAATGCTGCAGATGCTAATCAAGCACAAACCGAAGTAAGTGAAAATGCCGATAATATTTTGCGCCCAGAAGATGGTGAAGAAAAAAACAATGTCCCCCAATTAACAGAGCAAAGAGCTGAGGTTATAAAAAAGGCAATTGAGGAGCTAAAAAAAACTAGGGTAACAGAGGCAACTTCTGAAGAAGATGCGATTGATAAAATTGCTGAAATTACTGCGGCTAATGGTGGCAATGTTGAAAAAGAAAAGGCTAGAGCTAGGCGTTGGTTGGACAGAGCATCAGCTTTGGCGGGAATGACTTTTAATGAATTTAAGGCGGCTAATGAAGGCTCAAGTTTGCAAACATTTCTCGATGCTTTTCTAGTTTTTGGTGTGGAAGGTAGATTTGGCGGGACAAGTATTGATAGTTTGCGGGGGAATATTAAGGAAGGTACTGATGATGCCTATTTAGATAAGGTTTTGTCTAAGGGAGATCCTAAAATTCTAGTGGAATTTTTCCAAGATGTTTTGGACGATTCTAATTTGGAAAATTTGGATGAAATTAAAGATTTAATATCAACATTTAATAGTAAGGCGAAGCTTAATAAAGAAGATCTTGATTCAAGAATGGCAAAATTTTTGAATGAAAAAGATTCTTATCGAGAAAACAGATCTTTTGTCGGAATTTATACACTTTTTTCTCGTTTAGAGGGTTTGAGTCCAGAAAAAATTTTGAAATACTTTAAAATTGATCCAGATCAAGAAACTGCTGCTGAAAGTGGATAAAGTAATAGTGACGTTAGCCAAGGAACAGGCGCAGAAGCACAAGCACAATCAGGTGCTATAGTGGATGGGCAAAACTCAGCAGAAATGCCTGTGGCGGCCTAGTTTTATTCTGTTAGATTTTTTAGTCCCGGCATTTCTTTGCCCGAAAGAAAGTCTAATGACGCTCCTCCAGCAGTGGAGACGTAAGTAAACTTTCCCTCCAAATCAAACTGTTTAATCGATGAGATTGTGTCTCCGCCACCTAAAATACTGTCGGCTTTCGACCTAGATATTGCAGTGGCAACTTTTTTGGTACCAAGGCTAAAAGCCTCATTTTCGAATACTCCCATTGGTCCATTCCAAAAAATGGTTTTAGCACTCATGATAACTTTGCTAAAAAGTTTGATCGTTCTTGGTCCGATATCTAAAAACATATCATTAGCCTCATAACAACTTTGGTTTTCGCAGCGGAGAAGATTAACCTCTTCAGCACTATTAGCTTCTGGAGATTTGGCAGCCAATACATCGACCGGGTAGATAATTTTTGGCAAAGGAATGTAATTATCAATTAATGTGTGTTCTTGTTGCGCGTCTTCTAAAAGTTTGTCGGCAAATTCAACAAAATCGACTCCTTCTTTGGCTAAGTCAGCTGGAACATCTTGTAAATATGACTTGGCAACATCAAACCCCTCAGCTTTCAAGAAGTTATTGGCGACTCCTCCGCCCACCAAGACAGTATCGGCAATCTTGGCCAAATTGGCAATCGCACTAACCTTATCAGAAATTTTTGCTCCCCCAATAATCATGACAAAAGGTCTTTTGGGATCCTGAGTTAATTTAGACAACATCTCTACTTCTTTGAGTAAGGAAAAACCGGCGTAGGCTGGTAGCAAAGTTGACAAACGGCTGACGCTAACATGAGCGCGGTGGGACGATGAAAAAGCATCATTTACATAAATATCAGCGAGATTGGCCAATTTTTTGGCAAAATTTAAGTCGTCTTTTTTTTCGCCTTCATGAAACCTGAGGTTTTCGAGTAAAACAATTTTGTCCTCAGGTAACTCTAAACTTTGGCAAAAAGTTACTTTTTCATTTAGTAAATTTTCTAATTCTTTGATGATTTGCGATAAAGAAAGATCTTTATTATCTTTGAGGGTTTGTTCGTAAGTTTCTGCTCTTTTTGGCCGACCAAGGTGTGACATTAAGATTATCTGTTTGGCGCCATTTTTCAATAAATAGTTGATCGTTTCTAGAGAGGCTAAGATGCGGTTTGTGTCTTTGACTTTTCCATCTTTGATCGGTACATTGTAGTCGACCCGGACGATGACCTTGTGATCTTTGACAGTTTGGTTCTTGAGGCTCTTGAGGTTCATAATAAACAAACATTAGCATATTTTTGGTATGCTTGACCATAGAGTGAAAAGAATTCTCGTTTTATTTCTAGTCGTTTTAACTTTCTGCGTATGGCTTAGTAGAGATCAAATTGTTTTAGCATTTGATCAAAGCACCAATTGCGATACTGAAGATATTGATAAGTTGGAAGAATGTATTAAGGGTTTTAGAGAAGCTTACCAGCAGTCTGTTAATGCAACTAAACCTTTGGAAAGCGAGTTGAATAAGCTAAATTCTCAGATCAAATCTGCCCAAAATGGTATTGCTGCTGCCAAGAAAAAAGCTACTCAGCTGGCACAAAAAATTTCAGAAAGAGAGGAAGATTTGGCTGTTCAATACGTTATTTTATCAAAAAGAATTGCTGCTAATTACAAAAGGGGTAGGCTCAATACTCCGCTTCTATTATTTTTTTCATCCCAAAGTGCTTCTAACTTAACCAAAGACTTGATGTATAGAAGTTCTGTCGAGGCACAGGACAATAGACTGATTTCTAATATTGGTGGTGAAATTGGTTCTCTTGAAGCTGATACAAAAAAACTTGAAGAGGATCAGGTTCGTTTGGCGGCTTTGCAAAAACAACTAGATGAACAAGCCGACTTTTTTGAATCAGAAATTGGCAAAGCCAAAAAATACCAATCAGAAGTCTCGGCTAAAATTGCAGCCTTATCTGCTAGACAGCAAGAAATTATTAACGCTAGATCCGGTACTTTTACGGCTTCTATTGGTAGCAGTGAATTGGCTGACGATTATAATGCCTCGATCAAGGGTTTTCGTGAATCCGCTCCTTCTGGCAGTTTTGCTGTCTTTTCTTTTGGGGCCTACACTCATCGCAAGGGCATGAGTCAATATGGAGCAAGGGGTCGTGCCAAAAGTGGTCAAGATTTTAAACAAATTCTTAAGGCTTATTACGGAAAAGAACCTGTTAATAAAGATACTGGCGGCAATATTGAAGTGACAGGATATGGAAGTATGGATTTTGAAACCACCTATCTTTATGGAATAGCAGAAATGCCATCAAGTTGGGACAAAGAAGCACTTAAAGCTCAGGCTGTTGCAGCTAGAACTTATGCTTACCGCTACAAAAAAGATGGTAAAGCTATTTGTACCACAGAAGCTTGTCAGGTTTTCAATAAATCAAAGTCGGACAACGTTCCAGGATCATGGAAAGAAGCTGTGGATGAAACAAAAGGCCAAATTCTTGAAGATGTAACTACTTTTTATGCTTCTACCCATGGTGTGTATGCGACGCCAATCGGTTGGGATACAACTGATGGTAATGGTGGAGGTAACTTTATCGACAAATCTTATGAAAAGATTGGTGGTTCACCATGGCTTTATAAAGCTTGGTATACCAAAGGTTATAGTCCATCATCAGAAAAGTGTGGTCGCAGTAATCCATGGTTAAGTGGAGAAGAGTTGGCTGATATTATTAATGCCGCCAGGTACAGAGATGACCGCGTTACACCAACGACCACCTCTTGTTGGGGAGGAAATCCATATTCATTTGAAGAACTTAGAGCTAAGTCTGATGGTCCTTCAAAAGTAACTGGCGTTAGTGTTAGTCAGGGCAATGGAACAACCAATCAAATTGTTTTCCAAACCGACAAAGGTGAGATTAATCTTTCTGGTTCTGATTTTAAAACCGCCTTTAATCTTCGTGCTCCTGGGCACCTCTCAATTCCTCAATCAGGTTTTGCCTTCTTTAATATTGAGCATAAAAATTAATCACCAGAGCTAATTTTTCCTAAAAAACAGTATAGAATAGGTCACATGATCTTGGAAAAAGTTGTTTTGAACAACTTTCGCAACTACAAACTCGGTACATTTGATCTGGATAAAAGGTCGACTTTATTGGTAGGTCCCAATGCTATTGGGAAAACCAGTATTGTTGAGGCGATTTATTTGCTTTCGACTGCAGACAGTTTTAGAAGCGGCAAAATCGATGAAATGATTAGTTTTGAGAACGAGATTTCTAGAGTTAGTGGCCGTTTGTCTGAGCTGGGCGATACAAAAGATAGTGATTTTGAAACGATCGAAATTTTACTGAACAAAGGTGTGATATCTGGAAAAAGGACACAAAAAAGACTTTACACAGTCAATTCTGCCAAAAAAAGACGCAAAGATTTTGTGGGTAAGTTTTTATGTGTGGTTTTTCGTCCTGAAGACATGCGCTTAATTGAGGGTTCAAAAACTAGGCGACGCAATTTCATTGACGAATCTTTATCTGTATTAGATTGGCAATACGATCGATCGCTCAAAATGTATGAAGAAGCTCATCTGAAAAAAAATAAATTATTGTGGCAGATTAAAGAAGGTTTGGTGCCCAAAACTACCTTAAAGTATTGGAATTTAACAATTTTAAAACATGGTCAATATTTGCAAACTATGAGGCAAAAGTTTTTGGACTCATTTGCGGAAGTTGATTTTCCACTGCGTTTTAGAGTCGAATATGTGCCTTCAATTATTTCTCAGGAAAGACAAGATGAGTATGAGAGTAGGGAAATTGCTTCGGGACATTCACTAATTGGTCCTCACAAAGATGACTTTATTGTTCATCTTAAAGATCACCTTCATCAACAGACAGTTCCAGATTTTGATGTGGCTATTTACGGTTCTCGTGGTCAACAACGAATGGCGGTCTTGTGGTTGAAAGTTTGTCAGCTTAAATATTTGGAAAAGGTTAGTAATCAAAAAGCATTATTGCTGCTTGATGACATTTTCTCTGAATTAGATGCTCAAATGAGAGAAAAGGTGATTGGTTTGCTTTATGAAAGACAAAGTATAATTACAAGTGCTGATGTTTTGGTGAAAGAGGAGCTGAAAAAGTATATCGGTGAAATAAAAATCTTGGATCTGAACCAATCACACCATGAAACAAAATTTTGATCTCAAACCTTTTTTTGAAAAAATAAATTTACCTGAAAGTTCTTCTCATAAAGGACAAAATGGAAAGTTGATGGTTATTGGTGGTAGTGACCTATTTCATGCTGCCTCGAGGTGGAGTCTTGATGTCGCCAGTCACTTTGTTGATATGGTTTTTTATTCTAGTACTCCAGAAAACAACCAATTAATCAAAGAGGCTAAACAAAACTTTTGGAATGGGATTGTGGTTGAGAGAGATAATTTGTCCAACTATATAGCGGAAGCCGATGTGATTTTAATTGGGCCTGGAATGACTAGAACACCGGATACCACTTTGATTGTTAACGACATTATTAAAAATTATCCTAATAAAAAAATGGTGATTGATGCAGGAGCCTTGCAAATGGTTGATCCAAGTCTTTTTAATAAAAACCATTTAATTACTCCCCATCAACAAGAATTGCAAATGGTTTTGGAAAAAATCCAGGCTGAAAATCCATTATCCGAGCTAAAAAAGACAGGAGTGGGAATTTTGCTCAAAGGAGAAGTTGACCAAGTTTATTTTGATGATTCTCAAATCTCTGTGGTTGGTGGCAATTCAGGAATGACTAAGGGTGGGACTGGAGATGTTTTGTCGGGGTTAGTTGCTGGCCTTTACTGTAGTCATGACCAGCTGACTTCGTTGGTAATTGGTAGTTATGTGAATAAAAGAGCTGGCGAGGCTTTATACGAAATTATGGGTCCTTATTTTAATGCTACAGATCTATGTAGTGTTGTTCCAGAGGTGATGTGGGGTGAACTACAAGCTTTTACTGGTTCCAAAATTAGCTAACTGTCGTTTTTTGACTGAGTTAAAAATGTTATGATTAAGGCATGAGTTCTGTTGGTGGAAGTGCCTCTGGTTTTATGAGTAATCTCCGGTCGAATTTTTCCAAAGGTGGGGATTTGACGATGGGTGCTGCTAGTGGCGCTCTATCTCAAGTTGTACCGCCGGCGCCTGTTGAACCCGTGTCTATACAGCCAGTGGCCACACCTCAGGCTATGGTATCAACTCAAGCAGTGGTATCACCACCCGCTTTGGTGCCACCAGTTACCAAAGATAGCGATTTGGAAGTTGCTGAACAAGTTTTATCTGACTTTGCTCAAGTTGTTCCCCAGACTATTACTACAGTTGTTCCAGATCCTTTAAATCCACCTAATCCAGCTCCAGTTGGTCAGGCGAAAAAAGAAGTTTATAAACCAGGTCCAGCGGTAGCCGAGGCACCCGCTCCCACACCTGAGTACCCAGCGGGAGTACAGGCTGTTGAACAGGAAAAAACTCCAGAAATCGCTCCAGAAGTTGAGAGTTTTCTAAAGCATGCAGAACAACAACCAGACCAACTTCCTCAAGAAATAGTAATCGCAGACAATCAAGAGGTTTCGAGTGTTGCTCATCACCCCAAACAACCCGTGGTGGTTTTGCCTATTACTGCTCAAGATCAAGCTGACGGTAAAAACAAGGACTATAAATTTAGTATCCGTTGGTTAGTGGAGTGGAGTGTCAAAATAATAAAGAAATTTTCAGGAAAAGTGATTTATCGTGAGGAAACATGAATAACGCCATAGATACACTACTCAATCAGTTGGTTTCCATTGTTATGGGAATGTTTGTTTTTGGTTTGTTTTTTATCATCGTTGGGGTGTTTGTTTATATGTTGGGCCAGTGGCTTAAAAATAGGAGAAGGGAAGATTACGCCCTGGAATTTGTAACTTTGTTAGTGCGTTTGCCGAAAGATAATGAAGTCAAAATTGATGCTGCCGAACAGATG
>Ga0172372_10001309_pt1 | contig 38719 bp, 44 predicted proteins | sample LakKiv5m_2_FD_114544 | JGI IMG/M metagenome (GOLD analysis project Ga0172372, IMG submission 114544) | Freshwater microbial communities from Kabuno Bay, South-Kivu, Congo - kab_092012_9.5m | ecosystem: Environmental > Aquatic > Freshwater > Lake | place: Democratic Republic of the Congo...
AATGAGTTATTCCGTTGTGGACGGAGGAGCGCACTTCGAGTACTTGATGACTATACGCACGAGAGACATACGCAACTTCCAGCTGTTGTCGAAGATTTTGTCGAGCAATGAGTCGGTCATGGAGTACAAGATCGTTCCCAATGGCGATTAGTAAAGTGATATTACCGATGAAAATGCTGCCGGGAAAGCCTACCAGTGTCCCCGTTGCAGAACCAATTTCGACGAGGAGATGACGTGAAATTATCGCTTGACTCGGCTCGGCTAAACCTGTTAAATGTAATCCTTTGATTTCGAGGGGAAGGTCTGCGAGATGAAAACGACGAAGATGCTTACCAGGGACGCCGCCGACCAGACGTGGTACGTCGTCAACGCCGATGGGAAGGTCCTCGGCCGGATGGCGACGAAGATCGCCGACGTCCTTCGCGGCAAGAACAAGCCGACGTTCACGCCCAATTCCGACATGGGCGATTTCGTCATCGTGGTCAACGCCGACAAAGTGAAACTGACCGGGAAAAAGATGACGGGAAAGACGTACTACAGCCACTCCGGGTACATGGGCGGCCTGAAGGCCACCACCCCGGAGAAAGTGCTCGGGAGCGCGCACCCGGAACGGATCGTGGAATGGGCGGTCCGCGGGATGCTTCCGAAAACGCGCCTGGGCGACCGGCTCTTCACCAAACTCAAGGTCTACGTGGGGCCGGAACACCCTCACAAGGCGCAGCAACCCAAGGTTCTGGCCGTCAACGAATAGGAGGAACCACCGCACCATGGCTCAAGCGAAAATCTACGCCACGGGGAAACGGAAGACCGCGGTCGCCCGCGTCTACATCAAGACGGGGGCCGGTCGCATAACCGTAAACGGCCGTGAGTTCGACGAGTATTTCCCGGTGCTGGCGCTTCGCGCGGTAGCGACGCAGCCGCTTGTCCTGGTCGGAAAGCGCACGAGCGTCGACGTCGACGTGAACATCGGCGGCGGCGGACCCATGTCCCAGGCCGAGTCGGTCAAATTCGGCATCGCGAAGGCGCTCCAGATCGAGAACCCGGAGCTGAGGACGCAGTTGAAGCGCGCGGGGTTCCTGACCCGCAACGCGCGGATCAAGGAGCGGAAAAAGTACGGCCAGCCGGGGGCGCGGAAACGGTTCCAGTTCTCCAAGCGGTAAGCCGCGTAGGGGGCGAAGCGGCCCCGAATCGGACGATCTCCCGAAGGGGAAGGCCGGGCAACCCGCCTTCCCCTTCTTTTTTGGTGCGCCCGGCGGGGCGCACCCCACAATGAAAGGATGGAAAAACGGATGAAGCGAGTGGCGATCTTCGGGGCGACCGGGTACACCGGCTTCGAGCTGATCCGGCTGCTCCTGTCCCACCCGGGGGTGAAGCTCTCCGTCCTGACATCGGAGCAGTACTCCGCGCAGCCCCTCGAACAGGCGTTCCCGCCGTTCAAGGGCAGGCTGGCAGGCGTCACCTTCGGCAGGATGGAGCGTTTGCTGTCCGCGGAGTTCGACGCCGCCTTCCTCGCCCTGCCGCACACGTTGTCGTCCTCGATAGCGGGGCCGCTCATGGCCCGGGGCACCCCGGTGATCGACCTGTCGGCCGATTTCCGGTTCCGCAGCATTCCGCTGTACGAGTCGGTATACGGCGTCTCCCACAAGAGCCCGGCCCTCGCAGCGAAGGCGGTCTACGGACTGCCCGAGATCCATCGGGCGAGGATCCGGAAGACGCGTCTCGCGGCCGTACCGGGCTGCTTCCCCACCTCCGTGATACTCGGTCTGTACCCGCTCCTCGAGGCGGGGCTCGTCGACCGGAAGGGGATCGTGGCCGACTGCAAGACCGGCGTTTCCGGCGGCGGGAGGAGTCCGGCTCTCGGGTTCCACTACCCGGAGGTCGAGGGGGGCGTCCGGCCGTACGGCCTTCCGAAGCACCGCCACAACCCGGAGATGGACCAGGAGCTTTCGCTCGCGGCGGGGAAACCGGTGGCTATCACCTTCGTCCCGCACCTGATGCCGATGGTCCGCGGGATTCTCGCAACATGCTACGCCGTGGCGAAGGCGAAGGTGACGGCGGAGGACGTCGAGGCCGCCTACCGGAAGCGGTACGGCAAGGAGCCGTTCGTCCGCCTGCTGCCGCCGGGGCTGCTCCCGTCCACCAAGGACGTGCGGGGGAGCAACTTCTGCGACATCGCCTGGCGGTTCGACGGCAAGAGCCGCAGGGTCGTGGTCGTCTCCGCCATCGACAACCTGGTGAAGGGCGCGGCCGGGGCGGCGGTGCAATGCTTCAACCTCATGTCCGGATTCCCCGAGGAGGAGGGGCTCCGGGCGATGCCCCTGTTCCCGTGAGCGCGACTGGCAAGGGCGGCCGCGTGGCGGTGGTGATCCCCTCGCGGTACGGCGCGACCCGCCTGCCCGGGAAGCCTCTGGCCGAAATCGACGGCCGCCCGATGATATGGTATGTCTGGAGCAAGGCGGTCGCCGCGAAGATCCCGTCGCGCGTCGTGGTCGCCACCGACGACGAGCGGATCGCCTCGGTGGTGCGCGGGTTCGGGGGCGAGGCGGTCCTGACCTCCCCCGAATGCGCTTCCGGGACCGACCGGGTCGCCGAGGCGGCCCGCGGGATGGACGAGGAGGTTCTGATCAACCTGCAGGGGGACGAGCCGCTGATGCACCCGTCGGTCATAGACGCCGTGGCCGCGCCCCTGCTCGCCGAGCCGGACGTCCTCATGTCGACGGCGGCGCTCCCCCAGGTCGACCCGGGGGAGTATGCGCGGGCCTCGGTGGTCAAGGTGGTTGTCGACTCGAGGGGCGACGCGCTCTACTTCTCCCGGTCCCCGGTTCCGCACTACCGGGACACGGGAACGGGGCCGTACCGTAAGCACCTCGGGATCTACGGGTACCGGCGCGAGTTCCTTTTCCGCGTCGCGGCAATGCCGCCCTCCCCACTGGAGGAGGCGGAGCGGCTCGAGCAGCTGCGCGTGCTTCAGGCGGGGTACCGGATCCGCGTGGTCGACGTCGCGCACGACTCGGTCGGTGTGGACACCCCCGAGGATCTGAAAGCCGTGGAGGAGAGGGTATGCGGGCCGAAAAAGCGGTGAAGCCGAAGTTCATCTTCGTGACCGGCGGCGTCGTCTCGTCGCTGGGGAAGGGGCTCGCCGCGGCCTCGATAGGCGCCCTCATGGAAGCCAGGGGCCTCAAGATCACGATGCTCAAGCTCGACCCGTACATCAACGTGGACCCGGGCACGATGAACCCCTTCCAGCACGGCGAGGTCTTCGTCACCGACGACGGCGCCGAGACCGACCTCGATCTCGGGCACTACGAGCGGTTCGTCTCCTCCCGCACCGGCAAGAAGAACAACTGCACCACCGGCAGGATCTACCACTCCGTCATCACCAAGGAGCGCCGCGGCGACTACCTCGGCGGCACGGTGCAGGTGATTCCCCACATCACCGACGAGATCAAGCGGGTCATCTACGCGGCGGCCAAGGGGTACGACCTGGCGATCGTCGAGGTCGGGGGGACGGTCGGCGACATCGAGAGTCTTCCTTTCCTCGAGGCGATCCGGCAGGTGAAGGGCGATCGGGGGAAGGAGAACGTCCTCTATGTCCATCTTACGCTCGTCCCCTACATCAAGACCGCCGGGGAGCTCAAGACCAAGCCCACCCAGCACAGCGTCAAGGAGCTGCGCTCCATCGGCATCCAGCCCGACGTTCTTCTTTGCCGCACCGACCGGTCGCTCCCGAAGGAGATCAAGGGAAAGATCGCCCTCTTCTGCAACGTCACCGAGGACGCGGTGATCACGGCGAGCGACGTGGACCTGATCTACGAGCTGCCGCTTGTATTCCACCAGGAGGGTCTGGACGACAAGCTGATGGAGCTTCTGAACATCTGGGCGGGCGAGCCCCGGCTGGAAGACTGGGAGCGCGTCGTGGAGCGGTGGAAGAACCCGACCGGGGAGGTGACCATCGCCATCGTCGGGAAGTACGTCAACCTGAAGGAGTCGTACAAGAGCCTGAACGAGGCGCTCACCCACGGCGGTATCGCGCACCAGGTGCGGGTCCACCACCGGTACGTCGATTCCGAAGAGGTGGAGCGGCAGGGGGCGGAGGCGATGCTGAAGGGCGTCGACGGGATCCTGGTCCCCGGTGGGTTCGGTTCCCGCGGAGTCGAGGGGAAGATCGCCGCCGTCCGGTACGCCCGGGAGAACGGGATCCCTTACCTCGGGATCTGCCTCGGGATGCAGGTCGCGGTGGTGGAGTTCGCCCGGAACGTGTGCGGCCTGGCAAAGGCCACCAGCCGGGAGCTGGACGGCGAGAGCGAGTGCCCGGTGATCGACCTGATGCCCGAGCAGCGGGGCGTGGAGGAGAAGGGGGCGACGATGCGCCTGGGCGCCTACCCGTGCAAGGTCCTCGAGAAGTCGCTCGCGCGCAAGGCGTACGGCGCGGGCCAGGTCTCCGAGCGGCACCGGCACCGTTACGAGTTCAACAACGACTACCGCGGCGCGCTCTCCGAAAAGGGGCTGCGGATCACCGGCGTTTCGCCCGACGACCGGCTCGTCGAGATCGTGGAGATCCCCGACCACCCGTGGTTCCTGGGCTGCCAGTTCCACCCCGAGTTCCGGTCTCGCCCCCTGGTCCCGCATCCGCTGTTCCGCGACTTCATAGGCGCGGCGGCGGTCCGGGCCCGCCAGAGCGCCGCCTCCCAGGGCTGATGGAAGCGTGATCCGCCGGGTCTCCATAGCGAACCGGTTCCGGGTCGGGACCGGATGTCCGCTTCTGCTGGTCGCGGGGCCGTGCGTCCTCGAGTCCGGGGAACTGGCCCTGTCCGTCGCCGCCTTCGTCGCCGATCTCGCCGCCAGGCTCCCCGTGAACGCCGTGTTCAAGGGATCGTTCGACAAGGCGAACCGTTCCTCCCGAGCCTCGTACCGGGGGCCGGGCGAGGCCGAGGGACTCCGCATACTCGCGAAGGTGCGGGAGCGGTACGGCCTTCCGATCACCACCGACGTCCACGACCCGCGCCAGGCGCGCGAGGCGGGGCAACTGGTCGACCTTCTCCAGATCCCGGCGTTCCTGTGCCGCCAGACGGACCTGCTCGTCGCGGCGGGGGAGACCGGGGCGGCGGTGAACGTCAAGAAGGGGCAGTTCATGGCGCCGTGGGACATGCGCAACGCGGTCGACAAGGTTTTGTCCACGGGCAACGAAAACGTTCTCGTGACGGAGCGGGGGACCACCTTCGGGTACAACAATCTCGTGGTGGACTTCAGGGGGCTCGCCGCCATCCGCGAGTCGATCTGTCCCGTGGTCTTCGACGCCACCCACAGCGTGCAGCTTCCCGGCGGCGCGGGGAGCGTCTCCTCCGGCGAGCGGAAGTACGTCGCGCCCCTGGCGCGGGGGGCCGTCGCGGCCGGTGTTGACGGAGTCTTTCTCGAGATCCATCCCGATCCCGACCATGCCTTGTCGGACGGGCCGAACAGCCTGCCTCTGGCCGATGTGGAGCCGCTCGTTCGGACGCTCCTCGACATCCGCGCCGCGGCGGGAGAGGAGGCGACCGGTGAAAAATGACCGGATCGAGCGCGCCGGCAAGGTCCTCGCACTGGAGGCCGCGGCGATCGAGGGGCTGCGCGGGAAGCTCGACGGGCGGTTCGGGAAGGCCGTGGACCTGCTCAAGGCGGCCACGGGCAAGATCATCGTCTCCGGGATGGGCAAGTCGGGGCTGATCGCCCGGAAGATCGCGGCGACCCTCGCCTCCACCGGGACGCCGGCGTTCTTCCTCCACCCCGCGGAGGGGATCCACGGCGACATAGGGATGGTTCGGCGCGGGGACGTGGTGATCGCCCTCTCGAACTCGGGGGAGACGGAGGAGATCGTCCGCCTGTTGCCCGTCTTCCGGCGGATGGGGCTGCCGGTGGTCGCGCTCACCGGGGACGCGGGATCCACGCTCGGCCGGTACGCGGACGTTACCCTCGACGTGGGCGTGCGGGAGGAGGCGTGCCCTCTCGGGCTTGCGCCCACCGCCTCGACGACGGCGGCGCTTGCGATGGGAGACGCGCTGGCGGTCGTGCTCTTCGAGGAAAAGGGATTCTCCGAGGAGGATTTCGCGAGGCTTCACCCGGGCGGCGCCCTCGGCCGCCGACTGCAGACGATCTCGGACCTGATGCACAAGGGGGACGAGGTCCCGCTGGTTTCCCCCGACACGCCGCTCAAGGACGCCCTTTTCACGATCAGCGCGAAGCGGCTGGGGGTGACCGGGGTCGTCGACGGGGACGGGCGCCTGGCGGGGATCATAACCGACGGCGACGTCCGTCGGGCGACATCGGCGGGGGTGGACCTCTTCAACACGACCGCGGGTTCCGTCATGACCCTTTCGCCGAAGGGGATCGCTTCGACCGAACTGGCGGCGGCGGCGTTGAGGCGCATGGAGGAATTTTCCATCACCAGCCTGTTCGTCTTCGATCCGCGCGACCCGGATCGCCCGGTGGGGATCGTCCACGTGCACGATCTCCTCAAGGCGGGCGTCGGGTGAGCGGCACTGTTGTGCGCGACGGCGCGGCGGCGGCGGCGGCGAGGGTCCGCCTGTTCCTCACCGACGTCGACGGGGTGCTGACGGACGGAGGGATCATCTACGACGCGGCCGGTGTCGAGACCAAGCGGTTCGACGTGAGGGACGGGCACGGGATCAAGATGCTGCAGCGCGCCGGGGTGGAGGTGGGGATCATAACGGGGCGCACCTCCGAGGTGGTCGCGATCCGCGCGCGGGAGCTGGGGATAGAAACCGTGCGGCAGGGCGCGATGGACAAGGTGGCGGCGTGGCGGGAGATCCTCGACGGCACCGGCATCCTGCCGGCCGAGACCGCCTACGCGGGGGACGACATCGTGGATCTGCCGCTGCTGCGCTCCGTGGGGTTCTCGGCGGCGCCGTGCGACGCCGAACCGTACATTCTCGACGCGGTGCACTTCGTGGCGTCGCGTCCCGGCGGGCGGGGGGCGGTGCGGGAGATCGTCGAGTTCCTCCTCCGTTCGCGCGGGTCGTGGGACGCCGTGACGTCGAAATACTTTTCCGGTGGATCCGGGGGATGAACGCCCGTCTCCTTCCGTGGGCCGCGATGGCCCTCCTGGTGACGATCCTCGCGGTCCGTTTCGCCCTGCCGACGAACGTCGCCGCCGTGCCGGCGGGGGTCGCCAAGCCGGAGCCGTCCGTCGGAGGGCCCGAGATCCGGTTGGGGCGCGTGGACGTGCGGGAACTCCGCGACGACGGCTCGTGGAACCGACTCGACGCGGACGGTGCGGTCTACGGGTACGCGAACAGGACGGTATCCGCCTGGGGCGTGACGGTTCTGCTGGGCGAGGGCGCGCCGTTCGCCGGGACGACCGTCCGCGCGCCGCGCGCCGCCTGGGATCTGGACGGGAAGACGATCGGGCTTTCAGAGGGGTGCCGGGCGGCGGCAAGGGGCGGATGGACGGGGGAACTCTCCGCTGCGACGCTGGATCTGGCGGCATCGGTTCTGCGGGTACCCGGACCTGCGAAGATCGAAGGTCCGGGCGTCTCCGTCCGGGGGAGAAACCTCGCCTGGGAATGGGTGGAGGGGAAGATCACGATGGAGTCGACCACGAGCCGTCTTTCACCGGTGAAGGGTCCCGGCCGGAAAGGGTGAGACCGATGCGGATCGACCGGATCATCGCGGTCATTTCCCTCGTCGCGGCACTTGCCGGCGGCGCCGGGGCGCAGGAGCGCGCGGGCGACACCGCGCGGGAGCTGGGAAGCCGCACGATCGACGTCACGGCCGACCGCGTCAGCGCCGACAGCGTGCGCAACGCCGTGACCTTCGACGGGAACGTGGTGGCGAAGCAGGGCGACGTCACGCTTTACGCCGACCGTATCCAGGCCGACTACTCCCGCGAGGCGGGGGCGATCGACCGTATCGAGGCGGAGGGGAACGTCCGGTTCGTCCAGGAGGGCCGGGAGGCGCGCTCCGCGCGCGCCACTTTCCACAACCTGGAGCAGCGGATCGTGCTCTCCGGGGGCGCGACGCTCCGGCAGGGGCAGAACACCGTGCAGGGAGACGCCCTCACCATCTTCCTGCGGGAGAACCGGTCCGTGGTGACGGGCGGCAAGGACGGCGGCCGCGTCAAGGCGGTGATCAACCCCAAGGGGATCGTGGAGACGTCGCCGAAGTGACCGGCCGGGAGCGCACGGGACAGGACGCCCACCCGCACCGGCGGCGGGAGGACCGGGAGGGGAAGTCCCTCGCGGTCGGGGAGCTGCGCAAGCGATACCGGCGGCGTGAGGTCGTAAAGGGGGTTTCACTCGAGGCCCGGTCCGGAGAAGTGGTCGGCCTGCTCGGTCCCAACGGCGCCGGGAAGACGACGATCTTCTACATGATGGTGGGGCTGGTCCGGCCCGACGAGGGCGAGGTCCGCCTCAACGGCGTCGTCGTGACGGACCTCCCGATGCACCGCCGCGCGCGGATGGGGCTTGGCTACCTCCCCCAGGAGCCGTCCGTCTTCCGGAAGCTTTCCGTGCGGGACAACATCCTCGCCTTCCTCGAGGAGACTCCCCTTTCTTCCGTGGAGCGCAGGGAGCGCTGCGAGGCGATCATGCGCGAGATGCGCGTCGCGCACGTCTCCGACACGATGGGGTACGCCCTCTCCGGCGGGGAGCGCCGCCGCGTCGAGATCGCGCGGGCCCTGGTCATTTCCCCCGATTTCCTGCTGCTGGACGAACCGTTCGCGGGCATAGACCCGATCTCCGTGGCCGACCTCCAGCAGGTGATCCTCGGATTAAAAGAGCGCGGGATCGGGGTTATAATGACGGATCACAACGTGCGTGACACGCTCAAGGTCTGCGACCGCGCGTACATCATCTCCGAGGGGGAGATCCTCCTCGCGGGGAAGCCCGGGGAGATCGCCGCGTCGGACCGGGTCCGGGAGATCTATCTGGGAGACGGTTTTTCGCTCTGACCGGCGAAGGGGCTTGGATGGCGCTGGAACTCCGACAATCTCTCAAGCTCAGCCAGCAGCTGGTGATGACCCCCCAGCTTCAGCAGGCGATCAAGCTGCTGCAGCTGTCGCGGCTCGAGCTTCAGCAGGCGGTCCGGGAGGAGCTGGAGATCAACCCGGCGCTCGAAGAGGGCGGCGAGGAGACGGCCGAGGAGGAGGCGGCGCCGACGGCGGAGGCGTTCACGTCGCCGACCCCGGAGGAGGGGCCCAGGCCGAAGGAAAGCGACGGGCTCATCGACCGTGTGGACTGGGAGTACTACTTCAACGAAGGCTCCCGGGACGGACGCGTGGACAGGGACACCGACGACGAAGACGGGCGCCCCTACTACGAGAACACCCTGACGCGCCGTCCCGGCCTCATCGAGCACCTGGAGACCCAGCTGCGGCTCCAGGACATCTCCGGCGCCGAGAGGGAAGCCGCTCTCTACCTCGTGGGCAACATCGACGAAAACGGGTACCTGAAGACGACCGCCGAGGAGGCCGCACAGGCCCTGTCGTTGCCGGTCGAAGACGTGGAGCGCGCCATTGCGAGGGTCCAGACGCTGGATCCGCTCGGCGTCGGCGCGAGGGACCTGCGGGAGTGCCTGATGATCCAGGCGCGGGAAAGGGGCCCGGCTTTCGAACTCCCCCTCCGGATTCTCGCGGACCACTTCGACCTGTTCTCCAGGGGGGATGTCGCCGGGACCGTGCGCCGGCTCAAGCTGCCGAAGGAGGCCGTGAAGGAGGCGTTCCAGAGGCTCGTCACCCTTTGGCCGAAGCCCGGCCGTGAATACTCCGGGGACGACGTCCAGTACATCACGCCCGACGTCTATCTGTTCAAGGTCGGCGATCAATGGGTCATCACCCTGAACGACGACGGTCAGCCCCGGCTTCGCCTTTCCTCCTACTACCGGCGGCTGCTCACCGGAGACCCCGAGGGGCTGCCCAAGGAGGACCGGGAGTTCCTGAAGCAGAAAGTCAACGCCGCGTTATGGTTCATAAAGAGCATCGAACAGCGCAAGCGGACCATCTACAAGGTGGTGGAGAGCATCGTGAAACTCCAGCGCGACTTCCTCGAGAAGGGGCCCGGACACCTGCGGCCCCTCACGCTGAGGGACGTCGCCGAGGACATCGAGATGCACGAGTCCACGGTGTCGAGGGTGACGAGCGGCAAGTACGTCAACACCCCCCACGGGATCTTCGAGCTGAAGTACTTCTTCACCTCGGGGCTCAATCGGGACGGGGGGGAGGAGGACATCGCCTCCAGGTCCGTCAAGGAGAGGATCCGGGAGATCATCCGCGCCGAAGGGGGAAACAAGCCGTTGAGCGACCAGGAGCTGATGCGCCTCCTGCGGGACCAGGGGATCAGGATCGCCCGGCGGACGGTCACCAAGTACCGCGCCGCTCTGGGTCTTCTGGCCTCTTCGCGGCGGAGAAAGCAGTACTGAGCGCACGGAGACAGCGACGATTTCGCGGAAGGAGAGGGCAACCATGAACCAGATCAACGTGACGTTCCGGCATGTCGATCCGAGCCAGGCATTGAAGGATTACGTGGTCGGCAAATTGGGAAGGATCGGCAAGGTGGTCGACAAATCGTTCGACGCGCACGTCACCTTGTCCGTCGAGAAGTACCGCCACATCGCCGAGGTGTTCCTGACGGCGCGCGGGATCACCATCAAGGCGTTCGAGTCCACCGAGGACCTGTACTCCGCGATCGACCTCGTTTGCGACAAGGTCGAGCGCCAGCTGAAGAAATACCGCGAGAAGCGGAAGGACAAGGAGCAGGCCGTATTACCCGTGCCGATGGTGTCCGGATCGTCCCTGACGATCGCGGAGGGGGAAGGACGGCCCAGGATCGTCCACACGGACAACTTCCTTTCCAAGCCGATGACCGTGGAGGACGCGGCGCGCCACCTCGACCTGCTCAGGCTCGACGTCGTGATGTTCGTGAACCAGGAGACGAACCGGCCGAGCGTGGTCTTCCGGCAGCAGGACGGCAACATCGGTTTCACGGAGCCGGCCGCTCGATGAGGATCCAGGACATTGTTCCACCGGAGGCAGTGGTGGACGGACTCCTGGCGGAGACCAAGGAGGCGGTCCTTCGCGAGTTGTCGGAGGCGGTGTGCAGGCGGTTGCCGGCCCTTTCCCCCGACAGACTCACGGCGATCCTGATGGACCGGGAGGGGCTGGGAAGCACGGGAATCGGTGAAGGGGTGGCGATCCCCCACGGTAAGATCCCGGGGATCGACCGGCTGGTCGCCGTCTTCGGGCGCAGCCGCGGGGGGGTGCAGTTCGCCTCCCTGGACGGGAAGCCGGCCCGGCTGTTTTTCCTTATCCTCGCCCCGGAAAACTCCGCGGGGATGCATCTCAAGGCGCTCGCGCGCATATCGAGGCTCCTGAAGGACCGGAGTTTCAGGGAGCGCCTGCTGGCGGCCGGGGATGCCGAAGGGCTTTCCCGGGTTCTCCGCGAAGAGGACGAGCGTGCCTGACGTGAAGGGAGGGGCCGTGCCCGATTCCGGGACATCCGCGGTCACGACGATCCACGGCGTCCTCCTCGAGGTCATCGGCGTGGGGGTTCTGCTCTGCGGACGAAGCGGCATAGGCAAGAGCGAATGCGCCCTCGACCTCGTCCTGCGGGGTCACCGGTTCGTCGCCGACGACGTGATACGCGTCGAAAAGCTCGGCCCGGCCACCATCGTCGGCGGCGGGGACGATCTCAGCTGCCACCACATGGAGATCCGCGGGCTCGGCATCATCAACATCCGTGACCTGTTCGGCGCCACCGCGACGACGCGGATGAAGAAGGTGGAACTCGTTATCCGGATCGAGGAGTGGGATCCGGCGAGGGATTACGACCGCCTCGGCCTGAAGGAGGAAACCGTCGAGATCCTCGGCGTCCGGGTTCCCTCCCTTCTCATCCCGGTTTCCCCCGGACGGAACCTCTCCACGATCGTGGAGGTGGCGGCCCGGAACCACCTGCTGAAGCGGATCGGGGTTCACTCCGCGCGGGAATTCGTCGAGCGCCAGGGGCGTCGCGCCGGCGGCGGGGACTCGACGTGAAGGCCATCGACGCGCAGTCGCACCACGCCGACATCGTCGTCGTGACCGGACTGTCGGGAGCCGGGAAGAGCACGGCGATCAAGGTGTTCGAGGACATCGGCTACTACTGCGTGGACAACATGCCGCCGGTTCTCCTTCCGAAGATAGTGGACATCGTCTCCGAGGCGCGCGGCGAAGGTGCCCGGGTGGCCCTCGGGATGGACATCCGGGGGAAGGAGTTCCTTCCGGACCTTTCGAGGGTCCTGGACGAACTGCGGGGAGGGATGAGCGCGGTCCACGTCCTCTTCCTCGACGCGTCCGATGAGTCGCTCGTCCGTAGGTTCAGCGAAACGCGGCGGAAGCACCCCCTCGCGGCCAGCGGTGGGGCCATGGGCGCGATAAGGAAGGAAAGGAGCATCCTCTCGCCCCTGCGGGAGATGGCCGACGCCGTCATCGACACCTCGCAGTTCAACGTCCACCAGCTTCGGGACGCCATCGTGCGGCGGTTCCGCCGCGACGGGGCCGGAGGCCTGAAGGTGAGCGTCATCTCCTTCGGCTACCGGTACGGGATCCCCGTCGAGGCGGACATGGTGGTCGACGTGCGGTTCCTCGCCAACCCGAACTTCGTTCCGGCACTGAAGCGGTTCACGGGACTCGACAGCGGAGTGCGCGACCATGTCCTCGGGAACCGCGCGGCGAAGGGTTTCATGCGACGCCTGTCGGACCTGTTGCTTTTCCTCCTTCCCCTCTATAGAAAGGAAGGGAAGGCGTACTTCACGCTGGGAGTGGGCTGCACCGGCGGAAGGCATCGGTCCGTAGCGGTCGCCGAGGCGCTGGGCGATATTCTCGGGAAGGGGAAGGAAGCGGCCGTCGTGGCCCATCGCGACCTGTCGCGCTCCTCCCTGCCCGCCAAGGGGATGAGATGATAGGAGCGGTCGTCGTCTCCCACGGTTCCCTCGCCACCGAACTGGTGCGCGCCGCCGGGATCATCGTCGGAAAGTTCGAGGGGGTCGTCGCCGTCGACATCTCCCCCGAAATGAGCGTCGAGGCGATGCACGACGCGGTGGAGGGGGCCGTGCGCACGGTCGAGGACGGGGACGGCGTGCTCCTCCTCACCGACATGTTCGGCGGGACGCCCTCCAACATAGGTCTGTCGTTCCTCGGCACGCACCGCGTCGAGATACTGACGGGCGTGAACCTGCCGATGATGGTCAAGTTCCCCATGATCAGGGAAGGGATGCCGCTCGACGAGCTCGCCCGCCGGCTGCAGGAGTGCGGCCAGCGGAGCATCATGATCCCCGGGGACATGCTGAAGAAGAAGGCCGAAAAGAAGCAGGAGAAGTAGCGGGATGCCGCTTGTGCTGGCCCGAATCGACTGCCGGCTGATCCACGGGCAGGTGGTGGAGACGTGGGTGCCCCACACTTCCGCAGATTCCCTGATCGTCGCCAACGACGACCTTGCGGGGAACCCGTTCCTGCGCTCCGTGATGGAGCTGGCGGTACCTCCGACGGTTCGCGTGCGTTTCTGCCGTCTGGACGAGGCGGTTCGCGTCCTCGCCGACGCCGACCTGAACAGGGAGAGATCCATCCTGCTGATCGCCAGCGCGGCCGACGCGGTCACGCTCCGGAAAGCGGGGGCGGCGTTCGACCTCCTGAACATAGGGAATCTCCACTTCGCCGCGGGTAAGGTCGAGATCTCCCCTTCCGTGTTCTTCTCGCCGGAGGATTTCGACGCCCTCGGCTGGTTCCGCTCGCACGGGGTATCCGTCCTGATCCAGGGGACGCCGTTCGAGGCGGGGACGTCGTTCGACGCCGAGAGGGAACAGGGGTGACCTGGCGGTTCATCCTCGCCATCCTTCTCGGAGGGGTGTGCTACCTCGACCGGACGGCGGCGTGCCAGTTGATGCTCCACCGTCCCCTCGTCGTCGCGACCCTGATGGGCGCCGTCTTCGGGAACATGGGCGCCGGCGCCCAGGTGGGGGTCGTGCTCGAGCTGATCTATCTGGCCCGGCTCCCGGTGGGAGCGTCCATTCCTCCCGACGATACGGGGGCGGCCGTGTTCGGCGGGACGGCCGCGGCGATGTCATCCTCCTCGATCGGGCTCGACGCAGGCAGTTTCACCGCCCTCCTTCTGCTCTCCGTCGTAGTCGCCGAAGCCGGAAAAGTGGCGGACCGTTTCGTCCGGAAGATCAACGTGCGCATCGCCCGCCTCACGGCGGAGTCGGTGGACCGTGGGGACGTGCAGTCGGTGGAGCAAGGGTTGCTCGCCGGCCTCACCCTGTTCGCCGTGACCGGGATGCTGCTCGCCCTGGTCTTCTCCGGCGCCGGCGTGATGGTGTCGAGGGAGCTGCTTCCACGGTTCGGCCCCGCCAGCCGGGGGAGCTTCGCGATCCTGCTTCCGGCGATCCCGCTGCTGGGCGCCGCCGCGGCCTACTCGTGCAGCCGCACCGAGCGGACCGCCGCCGTCTTCTTCCTGACCATGGCTGCCGTTTTCGGCGGCACCGTTCTGCTCCGGTGGCCGGCATGACGACGACGTCGGCGCTGGCGAAGCGGTCCGGGATCGCCGTCTGGAAACGCCAGTTCCTCCTGCAGGGGTGCTGGAACTACGAGGGGATGCAGAACGTGGGATTCGCCTACGCGATTCTGCCGGCTCTGCGCGACCTCTACGCGAACCGGCCGGAGGAGTCGCTCAAGGCGGTGAAGCGGCACCTGGAGTTCTTCAACACCCAACCGGCGATGGGTGCGTTGATTTTAGGCGCGTCGGTCAGGCTCGAGGAACGTGTCGCCGCGGGCGATGCGGATCCGCGGTCGATCGGCACGTTCAAGGTGGGGCTGATGGGGTCTCTGGGGGCCATCGGGGACTCCTTCTTCTGGGGCGCCCTGCGGCCTGTGGCCTCGGTGGCCGGCGCCCTCGTGGCGCTGCTCCACCCGTTGCTGGGGATCGCCGCCATGCTCCTCCTGTACAACGGAGTCCACCTGACGCTTCGACGGCGCGGTTTCGACGCCGGCATGAAGGGACCGGACGAGGCGGTGGGCTGGCTGAAGCGGGCGGCGCTCAACGTCCGGACCGACGACCGGAAACTGCTGGCGGCGATCCTGGCAGGCGCGTACGCCGGGATCTTCGCCGGACGTTTGATGGTGCAGGGAGGGGGCGCGCCCCAGGCGCTGGCGTCGCTGCTTGTCGCCGCCGCCGCCGTGCACCTGTTCGCTGTTCTTTTCCGGAAGGCGGTTTCGCCGTCCGAGATCCTGTCGTTTCTGCTTTTCGTGGGGGTGCTGATCCTGTGGCGGTGAGCGTGGAACGCGAATTCGACATCCTCAACCGGCTGGGTCTGCACGCGCGCGCGGCGGCGCAGCTGGTGCGCCTGGCCAACGGCTTCGCCTCGGAGATCCACGTGGGCAAGGACGGGATCGAGGTCAACGCGAAGAGCATCATGGGCGTGCTGATGCTGGCGGCGCCCAAGGACGCGAAGATCGTTATCCGCGCGATCGGGCCGGATGCCGGGGAGGCCCTGGCTGCCATAGGGGAGCTGATCGCCGGGAAGTTCGGGGAGGAGTAGGAGCGTGGCGGAAGACCGCGTGAAGATGCGGGTTCTTAAGGGGATCCCGGCGTCGGGAGGGATCGCGATCGGGAAGGGGTTCTTCCTTAGCCGCGTCCTTCCGCGGTCGGTCCGCTCCACGGTCGGTCGCGAACAGGTCGACGACGAGGTCGCCGCATTCCATCGGGCGCTGGCCCGCTCCCGGGAGCAGATCCTTCAGATACGGGAAGGCGTGGCGGATGCCTCGTCGGAACATCACCAGATCCTGTCGGTCCACCTGGCCCTCCTCGAGGACGCGATGCTGGTCGACCAGACGGTCCGGACGATCCGCGAGAACCAGTTCGCCGCGGACTGGGCGTTCAGCAAGGTGCTCCAGACCCTGCTTGAAACGTTCCACCGGATCGAGGATCCGTACCTGAGGGAGCGGGGACACGACCTGCGGCAGATCGGTCACCGGGTCCTCGAAAATCTCGCCGGTCGCCCCGTGGACTCGATCGCCGCGATCCGCGATCCGGTGGTCATCGTCGCCCACGATCTCTCCCCGGCGGACACCGCGCAGATTCTCAAGAGCCCGGTGCTGGGCTTCGCAACCGACGTGGGAAGCCGGACTTCCCATACCGCGATCACGGCCCGCTCTCTTGGCATCCCCGCGGTCGTCGGGGTCGAGGGTGCGACGGAGGAGTACAGGACCGCGGAAACGGTCATCGTCGACGGCGAGGAAGGGATTGTCGTATTCGACCCGACCGAGGAGGCGCTCCGGGAATACCTGGATCGGCGAAAGGCCTACGCGCAGCGTACCCGCGACCTGGCGAAGTTCGCCCGGCTGCCGACGGTCACGCGCGACGGAAAGACGCTCCTGCTTCTTGCGAACATCGAGTTCCCCGAGGAGGCGGACGTCGCACTGCGCAGCGGCGCTTACGGGGTGGGGCTCTACCGCACCGAGTTCCTCTTCCTCAACCGGAAGGATCTCCCCTCCGAGGAGGAGCACTTCGAGACTTACCGGAAGGTGGCGGAGAAGTTCGTGCGCCACCCGGTCACGATCCGGACCTTCGACCTCGGCGGCGACAAGTTTGCGTCCCAGATAGAGCTCGCCGACGAGATGAACCCCGCGATGGGATTGCGGGCGATCCGGTTCTGCCTGAAGGAAAAGGAGATCTTCAAGCCCCAGCTGCGGGCGATCCTGCGCGCCTCGACGTACGGGAAGGTGCGGATGATGTTCCCGATGATCTCGGGGGTCGGGGAACTCCGCGAGGCCATCGCCGTGGTCGAGGAGGTGCGGGGGGAGCTTCGCCGCCGGCGGATTTCCTACGACAAGGAGATGCCCATCGGGATCATGATCGAGATCCCCTCCGCGGCGATGGTGGCCGACCTGCTCGCGCGGGAGGTCGGATTCTTCAGCATAGGAACGAACGACCTGATCCAGTATTCGCTGGCGATCGACCGGGTCAACGAGCACGTCTCATATCTTTACGAGCCGCTTCACCCCGCCATCCTGCGGCTGATCCGGAGGGTCGTCGAGGCCGGGCACGACGCCGGGATACCGGTGTCGATGTGCGGCGAGATGGCCGGGGAGCCGTTCTACTCCTATGCCCTGCTGGGCCTCGGGCTGGACGAGCTCAGCATGAACGCCGCCGCCATCCCCCGGGTGAAGCGGATCCTGCGCAAGTCGGTGGCGTACGAGGCCAAGGAGTTCGCGGGCGCCCTGCTGCTGCACGCGACGGCCGCCGAGATCGGCAAGGCGCTCAGGAAAAAAGTCGAGGACCTGTTTCCCGACGAGCGTTTTTAGAATATACTTCATCGTTTCGAATCAAATTTCGGCAGCGCAGGAGATACGGACATGGGCGAATTCCTTTTCACGTCCGAGTCGGTGACGGGCGGGCACCCCGACAAGGTGGCGGACCAGATCTCCGACGCGGTGCTGGACGAGATCCTTCGGCAGGATTCCCGCGGGCGGGTGGCGTGCGAGACCATGGTGACCACCGGGCTGGTCGTGGTGGCGGGTGAGATCACCACGAAGGCGATCGTCGATTTCCCGGACGTGGTCCGCAAGGCGGTCACCGAGATCGGCTACACGGGGAACTCGAAGGGGTTCGACGCCCACAACTGCGCCGTGGTCGTCGCGGTCGACCGGCAGTCCGCCGACATCGCCCAGGGGGTCGACCGGGGGGACGAGGAGAAGCAGGGAGCCGGGGACCAGGGGATGATGTTCGGGTTCGCCTGCGACGAGACGAAGGAGCTGATGCCGATGCCGATCTCCTTCGCCCACAAGATCTGCGCGCGGCTGACGGAGGCGCGGGAGAGGAAAGTGCTCCCTTGGCTTCGCCCCGACGGCAAGAGCCAGGTGACGGTGCGCTACGTGGACGGCGTCCCGCGCGAGGTTACCGCGGTGGTCTGCTCCACCCAGCACGCCGAGGATGTCGGCCGCAAGGCCCTCACCGAGGGTGTCCTGGAGGAGGTCGTCCGGAAAGCGGTGCCGAGGGACCTGCTCTCCAGGAAGGTCAAGTTCTACATAAACCCCACCGGGCGATTCGTCGTCGGCGGGCCTCACGGCGACACGGGGCTCACCGGGCGCAAGATCATCGTCGACACCTACGGGGGGTACAGCCGGCACGGCGGCGGGGCGTTCTCCGGCAAGGATCCTTCCAAGGTCGATCGCAGCGCGGCGTACATGGCCCGGTACGTGGCCAAGAACGTGGTCGCAGCGGGCCTCGCCCGCAGGTGCGAAGTGCAGCTCGCCTACGCCATCGGCGTCGCCGAGCCGGTGTCGGTCCTGGTCGAGACCTTCGGCACGGCCAACGTCCCCGAGGAGCGGATCGGGCGCGCGGTGATCGACACGTTCGACCTGCGGCCCGCCCGGATCATCCGCGAGCTGAACCTGCTGCGCCCCATCTACCGGAAGACGGCCGCCCTCGGCCACTTCGGGCGCGAGCTCCCCGAGTTCACCTGGGAGAAGACCGACAAGGTCCGCGCCCTCCGCAAGGCGGCCGGCCACGGAGCGTAGGCACGGAAGCGCACTCAACCGGGATGATTCTCCGGCGGAGTCGCCGGAGGAGGGGGGGCGCAGTGAGGCCGGCCTCCAGGGTTCCGTTCCCGAAGAGGCCGTGCACCGAGAGGGTCGATGCGCCGTCTCCGGCGAGGCGCCCGACCGAGGCGTACCCGCTGCGGTACGACGAGGGAGGGGAACGAAGCCGGGGCGGATGCAGCGGGCCTCGAATGCCGGGATCTGAGGGAATGGAACCTTGGAGACCGGTGCGCAGCCGTGCAGGTTTATCGCACGGCGAGCCACGAACGGAGCCCCGCCCTCCGAGGCGACGCAGCCGAAGGTGGAGTCCCGAATGATGGGGAGCACTCAGGAAGAAAGGGGTTGAGGAATGGGTTCCGGTAAAAGGTACGACGTCAAGGATCTGAAGCTCGCCGCCGCGGGGAAGAACCGGGTGGAGTGGGCCAAGAAGGACATGCCGGTGCTCCGCTCCATCGGGGCGCGGTTCGCGAAGGAGAAGCCGCTCAAGGGCGTCCGGGTCGCCGCCTGCCTCCACGTGACCACCGAGACAGCGGCCCTGATGCAGGTGCTGGCGGTCGGCGGGGCGAAGATCGCCCTGTGCGCCTCCAACCCGCTGTCGACGCAGGACGAGGCGGCCGCCTCGCTCGTGAAGAACGACGGGATCGACGTCTACGCGATCAAGGGCGAGAACAGGAAGACGTACTACCGGCACATCCTCGCGGCCCTGGCCGTCCGGCCCCACATGACGATGGACGACGGTGCGGACCTGGTCTCGATGGTCCACTCGGAGAAGAAGGAGTACCTGAAGGACATCGTGGGGGGCACCGAGGAGACGACCACGGGCGTCATCCGGTTGAGCGCGATGGGAGAGAAGGGTGTCCTGCGGTACCCGATCATCGCGGTCAACGAGGCCAAGACGAAGCACTTCTTCGACAACCGCTACGGTACGGGCCAGTCGACGCTCGACGGCATCCTGCGGGCTACCAACCGGCTGCTGGCCGGGAGCTGTTTCGTCGTGGCCGGCTACGGCTGGTGCGGGCGGGGGCTGGCGATGCGGGCCCGCGGCATGGGCGCGCGCGTGATCGTCACCGAGATCGATCCCCTTCCGGCGCTCGAGGCGCTGATGGACGGCTTCGAGGTGGAGCCGATGTCGGAGGCGGCGAAGGTCGGGGACTTCTTCTGCACCGTCACCGGGAACCTGCACGTGGTCCGCAGGGAGCATTTCGAGCGGATGAAGGACGGTGCGATCGTGTGCAACTCCGGCCACTTCAACGTCGAGATCGACATCCCCGCGCTGGCGAAGATGTCGAAGTCGGTTCGCACGGTCAGGCCTTTCGTCGAGGAGTACATCCTGCGGGACGGCCGGGCCATACACGTCCTCGGGGAGGGGCGGCTGATCAACCTGGCGGCCGCGGAAGGGCACCCGGCGAACGTCATGGACATGAGCTTCGCCAACCAGGCGCTTTCGGCGGAGTACATGGTCGGGAACCACGGGGCGCTGTCGAACACCGTCCACCTGGTTCCCGAATCGATCGACCGCGAGATCGCGCGGCTCAAGCTGGCGTCCTCCGGCGCCCGGATCGACCGCCTCACGCCGGAGCAGCGCAAGTACCTCGCCTCCTGGGAAATGGGGACCTGAGGACGGCCGTATTCATGAACTGAAGCCCTGGCCTACCGGTTCACGCCCCGGAACAGCGCGGCTCCGGATCCGGCGAACAGGACCCCGGGCAGCCACGCGGCCAGCAGTGCCGGGAGCATCCCCTTCCTGCCCAGCGAGAGGGACGCCGACAGGACGACCCAGCAGGCGAACCCCATCAGGAGACCGAGCCCGATGCCGCGCCATACCCCGCCCGAACGGGGAGAACGCAGGGCGAAGGGGATGGCCAGCATGCTTATGAGGACGTTCAGCAGGGGGTAGGCGATCTTGGCGTGCAGGTCGGTTTCGTACCCCTTCGCCTCGTACCCTTTCCTCCGAAGCTCCCCCACGTAACCCGACAGCTGCTCGTAGGTCATCTCCTCGGGTGGGGTCTCCCCCTCGACGAACCCGTCCATCGTTTCCGGGAACCGGTACGTTCGAAGGGAGAAAGCCGCCACCGACGGCTTATCACCGAGGACCCGCTCCCTTCCTTCCGCAAGCTCCCACGCGCCGCCGGGAAGGAGGCGGGCTTTGCGCGCCTCGATCCTGCGCAAAGGGCGGAAATCCGCGTCCACCTCGACGTACTGGAACCCGCGCAGCGACCGGGAAGGGCCGTCCACGACCTGGGCGGACAGGATCCCACGCTCGCCGCGAATCCAGTACCGGTTCCCCGAGAACTGCGCCGCCACGTTCCCCGGGCGCATGCGCATGCGCTCGATCTCCCGGGCGTGCCGGTTCGCCGCCGGCGCCAGCACTTCGGAGCAGAGCAACGACAGGGCCGACACGAGGGCGCATCCGACCAGGATCGGCGCGCAGGCGCGGGCAAGGCTCACCCCTCCCGAGAAGATCGCAATCAACTCGTTCGAGCGCACCCGCAGGGAGACGGCTATCAGCACGGCCAGCATCGTCCCGACCGGGGAGATGAGGACGAAGATCCCCGGCGTCCGGGTGAGGTAGTACCAGCCGATTTCCCCGAGGCCCGCGTCGTGCCGCAGCAGTTTCTCGGCGTGGTCGACGAAGTCTATGAGCAGGAACAGGAGGAGGAACCCGAGGATGCAGGCCGCGGCTGCGCGGAGGAACTCGCGGAACAGGTATCGCGCGATGACGTTCATCCGCGGAACCGGGCCTTGTCGAAGATGCGGGGGAGGAGCGTCATGCTGTGCTCCGACCGCCAGAGGATCCACGTGGCGATGGAGATCCCGAGGGTGTTGGGCGCCCAGAGGAGTGCGATCATGACGGGTCCAGAGCGTTTCTCGACCGCCCCGGCCGCGGCGATGAACAGGTAGTAGACCAGGAAAACGGCGACGGTGATGCCGACGGCGGACGACTTTCCCCTGGATCGCAGGGAGAAACCGAGGGGGATCGCGAGCAGGCCGAAGGAGAGGCAGGACGCGGCGAGCGAGAGCCTGCGGTGGAAGTGGTACCGGTAGGTGGCGTTCGCGCCTCCGCCCCCGGTCGCGTCGACCTTGCGCGACAGTTCCGGAATGGTCATCCCTTTCGGGTCGTTCCCTCCGGCGTAGGAAGAGGTGTCCAGGGGAATCCGGAATGTCATCCGGCCGAAGGAGGCGACGCGGTACAACGGTTTCCCCGTCGGTTCCCCGTGGATCGTCCCGTCGGACAACTCCAGGCCCACCACGCCGTCTCCGGAGGCGGGCACGAAGCGCCCCTCGCGGGCGAACACGAGAAGCGGATCGTCTCCCGCGGGGCGGAAGGAGAGGAAGACGCCCGACATGCGCTGTCCGTCCGGGGAGACCCGGTCGGGATAAACAAGCACCTCGGGGGTGATCTCGCGGAAGACGTGTTCGGAGGCGCCCGCGCCGGCGCGCTCGGATACGATCCTGGCGAGGGTGTTCTGCGTCTCGCGATACCCCCAGGGGACTCCGTGCCATCCGGTGAGGAGGACGGCGGCGCAAGTCACGACGCTGGCGGCCAGCACGGGGACGGCGGCCGCGCGCATGCCCGATCCGGCGGTGGAGAGCGCCGTGGTCTCCGAGTCCGCGGCGAGCCGCCCCAGGCCGAGCAGGACCGCGAGGAGCAGGGAGGCGGGAAGGGTGATCTCGAAGAACGGGGGAAGGAGGGAGAGGAGGAGGCGCCCGACGAGGGGCGACGGGACACCCTTCGCTATCACCAGGTCCGCGAGTCGCGAGAAGCGCTGCAGGAGGACGATGACGGTGAAGCTTCCCGCTCCGACCAGGAACGGTCCGGTCATCTCCCCGAGCAGATATTTCCGTGTGATTTTCACCGTGTAGTATCATACGCTAACATCATGGATGTCATAGAGGGGTCGGGGAACTTCTTCCCGTCAGGCGAGAGTTCCCTGACGATCGGAAATTTCGACGGGGTGCACCTTGGCCATCGGGAGCTTCTGCGGCGCACAGTGGCGCACGCCCGTGATCTGCGCCTGAAGGCGGTCGCGCTCACGTTCACGCCTCACCCGGTTCGCTTCTTCACTCCAAGGGCGCGCTTCTACGAGATCACCTCGACGGGGGAGAAGGCGTCCCGCATGGAGGAGCTCGGCATCGATATCATGGTCGTGGAATCGTTCACCGGGGCCATCGGCGGGATGGGGCCGGAGGAGTTCGCGCGGACGGTCGTCCACGAGCGGTTGCGCGCCAGGTTCGTCACCGTGGGATACGACTTCACCTTCGGAAGGAACAGGGAAGGGTCTCCGGGGATGCTCCGACGGATCGGGGGCGAGCTCGGCTTCGAGGTCGACGTCGTCCCGCCGCTTCTGCGCGGCGGCACGATAGTGAGCTCCAGCCGCATCCGGGAACTCCTGCTCTCGGGACGGGTGCGGGAGGCCGAGGAGCTCCTGTGCCGGCCGTACGCGGTGTCCGGGCGGGTGATCCCAGGCGCCGCCCGGGGGCGGAAGCTGGGGTTTCCGACGGCGAACGTCGAGTTCGTGCAGGATCTGCTCCCGCTGCCGGGAGTCTACGTGGTCGACGCCTCCGTGGGCGGCGTGGTGCACAGGGGAGTGGCAAACGTCGGGTTCAACCCCACGTTCGGAGAGAACTCCCTCGCGGTGGAGGCGCATCTGCTGGACTTCGACGGCGACCTGTACGGGCAGGAGATGACCGTGCGCTTCCGCGACCGCATCCGCGACGAGCGGAAGTTCAAGAGCGTCGAGGAGCTGGTGCGCCAGATCGGGAAGGACGTCGCGTACGCGCGGTCGACGAGGCTGGCTTCGTGAACCCTTTGATGAATACGGCAATGCACCCCAAAAGCGATGCCGGAAGCCGATGTGCCTCCGGGGTTTTTCCTTCGGCGAAGTCGCCGGAGGAGGGGGTACGCAGCCGTGCGGGTTCACCGCACGGCGAGCCACGAACGGAGCCCCGCCCTCCGAGGCGACGCAGCCTGGCCCTTCCGTCGCAAGCGATTTCGGTTCTTCTCCTTCTCCCGGTGTTCGCCGCGTGCACCGGCGGAGGGCCGGGGAGCGCGACTCCGCCTTCCGGCGTTGCCTCGGTCCAGCAGGCGCTGGTCGCAGCCGTCGAGCGCTCCGTCCCCTCGGTGGTCAACATCCGCACGGTCACGCGCTTCGCGCACGGGACCCAGGGGCCTTGGGGGCGGCCGGACGGGCGGGCGTCGGAGGACCTGGTCGACCTGCTGGAGGAGAACGGCGGGTTCCGCGAGAACTCCCTCGGGTCGGGGGTCATCGTCGGGGAGGACGGGCTGATCGTCACCAACGAACACGTCATTCGCGACGCGGACGAGATCGTGGTGCGCCTCTCGGACCGCAGCGAACACCGGGCCAGGGTCGTCGGCGCCGATGTCCGGACGGACGTGGCCGTGCTGCGGATCCAGCCGCCCGGGAAGCTTCCGGTGGCGACGCTGGGCGATTCATCCCGCCTCAAGGTCGGGGAGTTCGCCATCGCCGTGGGAAACCCGTTCGGTCTCGAGAGCACCGTTACACTCGGCGTGGTCAGCGCGACGGGGCGCAGCGCGGAACCCGAGATGGAGGGAGGGGACGAATTCATCCAGACCGACGCGTCGATCAACCCGGGAAACTCGGGCGGGCCGCTCCTGAACTCGCGCGGGGAAGTCGTCGGCATCAACACGGCGATGTATACCTCCGCTCAGGGAATCGGCTTCGCCATACCGATCAACACGGTCCGGTCGGTCGAGCAGGCCCTGGTCGCGCACGGGAAAGTGCGGCGGGGGTGGCTTGGCCTGGGGACCCAGGCCCTCCACCCGCAGTTGGCGGAAGCGTTCGGGGCGAAGGGCGAAAAGGGGATCCTGGTGAACCACGTCGTTCCCGGCAGCCCCGCCGAGCGGGGCGGTGTGCGGATGGGGGATATACTGGTCGACCTCGAAAAGTCCCGCATATCCGGGGTCAAGGAGTTCCAGCGGCTGGTCGCGGACAAGGAGCCCGGTGCCAAGGTGACGCTGGAGGTGGTCCGGGAAGGGAAGCGTGTTGCGACCATGGTGACGGTCGAAGAGGCCGAGAAGCAGGCCGATGGCAGGCGTCCGCCTCCCCGCGAGCCGGTGGACCGTCTCGGTATGGCGGTTCGAGCCGTGCCGAGGAGCCTGCTGCGGGAGTTGGAACTTCGCGGAGGCGTCGAAGTGACGTTCATAGAGACTTCCAGCCCGGCGTGGGACGGCGGTGTCCGTGAGGGGGACGTTCTTCTATCCATCAACAGGGAAACGATTCGCGGTCTGGACGAGTACAGGAAAGCGGTTTCGCGGCTGCCGCGGGGGCGGCCGGCGTTCGCCCTGGTCTCCCGCGAAGGCGTCCAGCTTTATGTCGCGTTGAAAAGCAGGTGATCTGAGGAGGAGCCGATGGGAGTGGTGAAGGACACGGACGTGGCCCGGCGGATCGCCAGGGCGGTGGTTTCGGACATCGCGCTTTACAACGCCAAGAAGGTCGAGGAGGGGGTCAGGAACGACACCCTGTTCGACCTCCTGAAGGAGGAGATCGAGGAGGGACAGGGCTACTATCTGAGCCGTGTCGACCCCGAGATCGCGCAGAGCACGAATTATTTCGACCAGGCGCTGGTGGATGTCCTGCTCAAGCCGGCCGGGCACATCCCCTCCAAGATCTGGTAGCGTGGAGCCGAACGAGCCGTGCGGTACGCACCGGCTGACCGTTCCGGCCGACCGGGCGGGGGAGCGCCTCGACCGGTACATTGCGGACGCTGTTCCGGGAATCTCCCGGGCGCGAGGTCAGCGGTTGATCGAGGATGGGAGCGTCCTGCTGTCGGGAGAGGTCGCGCGTCCGTCGACCCGCATCAAGGGCGGGGAACCGATCGTCGTCGTCGTCCCCCCGCCCGTTCCCCTCGACATGGCGCCGGAGGATCTTCCCATACGCGTCCTGCATGAAGACGCACACCTTCTCGTCGTCGAAAAACCGGCCGGCATGGTGGTCCACCCCGCGCCGGGACACTCCTGCGGAACCCTGGTGAACGCGCTTCTCGGGCGCTCCGACACCCTTTCGGGGATCGGGGGCGTTTCCCGCCCGGGGATCGTCCATCGGCTCGACCGCGACACCTCCGGGATCCTCGTGGTCGCGAAGACCGACATCGCCCACGGGGCGCTGTCGGCCAGGTTCGCGGCCCACGCGATGGAGAGGAAGTACCACGGGATCGTCTTCGGAGGTCCACCCGCGGACAAGGGGACCGTGTCGACGCGGATCGGGAGACACCCGGTCCACCGGAAGAAGATGGCTGTGCTGCCGACGGGGGGGAGGGAGGCGGTCACCCGTTACCGGCGGCTCGATACGTTCGGCTCGTTCTCTCTTCTCGAGTTCCGTCTGGAGACGGGGCGAACGCATCAGGTGCGGGTGCACTGCGCACACCTGGGCTGTCCGATCGTCGGGGACGACGTGTACGGAAGGTCCCGGAAGATCCCCCTGGGGAAAGGGGCGTCCGCGCGGACGGTGACCGTTTCCCGCTTCCTCCTGCACGCGTTCCACCTGGCGTTCCCTCATCCCGTCACAGGGGAACCTCTCTCCTTCACCATCCCCGACCCGCCAGAGTTCGGCGAATTCCGGGCCGCGGTGGAAGCCGCCCCATGAACCCCCTTCCGCATTTCGTGCAGTCCCCCATGCTGCGTTCCGTGCCGTGGGTCTACCACGCCTTCCTCGGCGTGGATCCGGCGGAGGGCCGCGGGCGCCGGGAACGGCTTCGGGAGGTATTTTCCATTCCCGCGGAAACGGTCGGGACGCTGAAGCAGGTCCACTCGGCGGCCGTCCTTTCCTTCGAAACCGGGGACGGAGACGTCCCCGGCGGGTGGAAGCGTGAGGCGGACGCCATCTGGACGGATGTACCCGGGACAGGGGTCGGCGTGCACACGGCGGATTGCGTTCCGATCCTCATCGCACATCGGGAAATCCGGTTCGCGGCGGCCGTCCATGCGGGTTGGCGGGGGCTTGCCGCCGGGATCGTCGAAAATACCGTACGCGCCTTCTCGGCACGGTTCGGGGGCGCCGCCATCGGGGGGATCGTCGCCGTCGCCGGCCCCTGCGCGCGGGGATGCTGCTACGAAGTCGGGAAGGAAACGGCGGAGGCGCTCCACGGCCTGGCCGGGGAGTCGGATCACATCAGGCGGGGGAAGACTCCGGGGAAGTGGACCGCAGACCTGCAGGGGATCGCCCTGTCGGCCCTCCGCGGCGCGGGGATCCCCGCCGGGCAGACGGAGGCGGCGGGGCCCTGCACGATCTGCTCGCCCCGCTTCCACTCCTTCCGCCGCGAAAAATCGACGACCGCCCGGCAGCTGAGTTTTATCCACATCAGGGATTGACGGCGGGGCTCTCATGAGGTACGCTTGTGTCCTCTGGACCAGATCAGCGAACATTAGGCGATAACCCACCACCCTTTGGAGTGCCTTCCGAGCGTTTTTCCACCACGGTGAAGACGGTGGTTCCCATTTGGTGGGGGAGAATACCCATGTTTCCGGGGGAGCGTGCATGAACCTGAAAGAGCTTAAAGGGATGCGGATCGGCGACCTGACCGAGATCGCCAGGAAGATGAACGTCGACGGGGCCGCCGGCCTGAAAAAGCAGGAGCTCATCTTCGCCATCCTCCAGTCCCAGACGGACCAGGAGGGGATCGTCTCCGGGGAGGGGGTGCTCGAGGTCCTGCCCGACGGGTACGGGTTCCTCCGTGCTCCCGACTCGAACTACCTGCCGGGTCCCGACGACATCTACGTCTCCCCCTCGCAGATCCGCCGTTTCGGGCTGCGCACGGGGGACACCGTCAGCGGACAGATCCGGGCTCCCAAGGGGGACGAGCGGTACTTCGCCCTCCTCAAGGTCGAGAAGGTCAACTACGAAGACCCCGAGGTCAGCAAGGACAAGATCCTCTTCGACAACCTCACGCCCCTCTATCCGCAGGAAAAGTTCACGATGGAGTACTCGCAGGAAAACCACGCCACCCGGATCATCGACCTCTTCGCGCCGATCGGCAAGGGGCAGCGCGCGCTGATCACCTCCCCGCCGCGGGCGGGCAAGACGGTAATCCTGCAGAACATCGCCAACGGCCTCACGAAGAACCACCCCGACGCCGTCCTCATCGTGCTGCTCATCGACGAGCGGCCCGAGGAGGTGACCGACATGCAGCGCAGCGTCAAGGGCGAGGTCATCTCCTCCACGTTCGACGAGCCGGCGCAGCGCCACGTCCAGGTGGCCGAGATGGTCCTCGAGAAGGCGAAGCGGCTGGTGGAGCACAAGAAGGACGTGGTCATACTGCTCGACAGCATCACGCGGCTGGCGCGCGCCTACAACGCCGTCGTCCCCCCGTCCGGCAAGGTCCTTTCCGGAGGCGTCGACGCCAACGCCCTCCAGAAGCCGAAGCGGTTCTTCGGGGCGGCCAGGAACATCGAAGAGGGCGGATCGCTTACCATCATCGCTACGGCCCTCATAGAGACCGGCAGCCGGATGGACGAGGTCATCTTCGAGGAGTTCAAGGGGACCGGCAACAACGAGCTCGTCCTCGACCGGAAGATCGCCGAGAAGCGGATCTTCCCGGCCATCGACATAAACAAGTCCGGCACGAGGAAGGAGGAGCTTCTCCTCGAGAAGAACCTTCTCCAGCGCGTCTGGATCCTGCGGAAGTTCCTCTCCCCCCTGTCGCCGGCGGAGAGCATGGAGTTCCTCCTGGACAAGATCTCCAAGACCAAGACGAACAAGGAGTTCATCGAGTCGATGAACTCCTGAAACGGCGGAAAGGAAACGCAACCATGAAGGAAAACATCCATCCGAAGTACGTCACCGCGACGGTGAAATGCGCCTGCGGCAACACGTTCGAGACGATGTCGGTCTCGGACGAGCTAAAGGTGGCCATCTGCTCCAACTGCCACCCGTTCTTCACGGGCAAGCAGAAGCTGATCGACACCGCGGGACGGATCGAAAAGTTCGAGAAGAAGTACGGCAAAGGGGCGAAGGCCTGACCCCCGGGGGGGCTCCGGACCGGTCGTGAACGTCTCGCTGCTCACGTGCACCCCTGACCCGGAGCGCACAGTCGCGCTCGCGGCGCGTCTGTGCTACTCCCCCGCGTCGATCGGTGAACTCCGCGAGGAGATCTCCCGGCGGGACGCCCGGAATCTGGTCCGCCGGGTGCTCTCCATGGGGCACGCCTCCGTCCTCGAGCACGTGACCCTGACATACGGCGTCGAGGGGATCTCGCGCGCCGCCTCGCACCAGCTCGTCCGGCACCGCATCGCCTCGTATTCCCAGCAGAGCCAGCGGTACGTCGCCGCGAAGTTCGGGTACGTGACACCCCCGACCGTCGCGGCCTCCCCGGACCTGTCGGCCGCGTACGAGCGCCACATGGCGGCCTGCTCCCGGCTCTACTCGAAACTGCTGAAGTCCGGCGTACCGGCCGAGGACGCGCGCTTCGCCCTTCCCAACGCGACGGAAACGAAGATCCTGATCACGATGAACGCGCGTGAATTGCACCATTTCTTCGCCCTGCGCACCTGCCGGCGGGCGCAGTGGGAGATCCGCGAGATGGCGAAGCGGATGCTGTCGGCCGCCAGGGAGCGGGCGCCCCTGCTGTTCGAGACGGCCGGCCCCGGCTGCGTACGTGGCAGGTGCCCGGAAGGGAAGATGAGCTGCGGCAGGCCGGCGGAGGTGCGCCGGGAGATCGCGGCGCTCGGGAAGGGGGCCGGCGCATGATGCCCCCGGAACCGACGGAACTCGTCCTCGGCGGCCAGGCGGTCATCGAGGGGGTGATGATGAAGGGACCGATGGCGTACGCGGTCGCGGTGCGGAAGGCCAGCGGGGAGATCCGGGTCCGGGACTTCCCCCTCGTGGAATCTGCGGCGCGGAAGCGTAACGCGAAGATCCCCGTGGTGCGCTGCGTGGCGACGATGGCTGCGATGCTGGCGATCGGGTACCGGGCACTGCAATACTCCGCCGACGAGGCGATGGAGGACGCGGAAGGCGCTTCGACCGATGCGACGGACGCGGGGAAAGACGCGAAGCCGGGCGGCCTGGCGATGGCGGGCGCCATGGCGATGGCGCTTCTCCTGGGGGTGGGCCTCTTTTTTCTGCTGCCTCTGTACGCCACCCATCTCCTTGCCGGCCTTGTCCCGGCGCTCCGGGGGTCGATCGCCTTCAACCTCGCCGACGGGGCGATACGGGTGCTGGTCTTCGTCATGTACATCGCCGGGATCACCTGCATGAAGGACATCCGCCGGGTCTTCGAGTACCACGGCGCGGAGCACAAGGTGATAAACGCCTACGAGGCGAGAGCGGACCTCGCGCCGGAGGCGGTGAGGGAATACCCGCGCCTGCACCCGCGGTGCGGCACCAGTTTTCTCCTGTTCGTGATGGTGATCAGCATCCTCGTCTTCTCGCTCATCCCGAGGGAAAGCTCCCTGCTTGCCAAGGCGCTCCTGCGGATACCGCTGATACCCGCGATCGCGGGTATCTCCTACGAGGTGCTGCGGCTTTCGGCGAAAAAGATCCGGTCCCCCTGGTTCAGGGCGCTCGTCGCGCCGGGGCTGTGGCTGCAGCGGCTGACCACCAGGGAGCCGGACCTGTCCCAGATAGAGGTGGCGATCGCGTCGTTCCGGCGCGTGTCCGGACCGCCGGGGTCGGAGGTCTCCCTTGTGGGATAAGCTCGAATCGGTCGTGACGCGCATTCCGGAGCTCGAGCGGCTGCTGTCGGATCCGGCGGTAACGGGCAACCCGCGCGAAATGCAGCGGGTCGGGCGGGAGCTCGCCGAGATAAGGCCCGTGGCGGCGGCCCACGCGCGGTACCGTAAGATCGAGCAGGAACTCGCCGACAACCGGGCCCTCCAGGAAAGCGAGACCGACCCCGCGATGAAGGCGATGGTCCGCGAGGAGATCGAACGGCTGACCTCGGAAATGGACCGCCTCGCCGATGAGATCCGCGCCCTGCTCGTGCCGAAGGATCCCAACGACGAAAAGAACATCCTCATAGAGATCCGGGCAGGGGCCGGTGGGGACGAAGCGTCCGCCTTCGCCGGGGAGCTCTTCCGCGCCTACGGTATGTACGCCGACTCCAAGCGCTGGAAGGTAGAGATCCTCTCCCGCAGCGAGACGGGGTTGGGCGGGACCAAGGAAGTGATCGCCATGATAGAGGGGCGCGGGGCCTACAGCCGCCTGAAGTACGAAAGCGGCGTTCACCGTGTCCAGCGCGTGCCGGCGACGGAGGCGGGGGGCCGGATCCACACCTCCACGGTGACCGTTGCGGTGATGCCAGAGGCGGAAGAGGTGGACGTCCAGATCCAGCCGGACGACCTCCGGATCGACGTGTTCCGCTCCTCCGGACCGGGTGGGCAGAGCGTCAACACCACCGACTCCGCGGTCCGCGTCACGCACATTCCCACCGGGCTCGTCGTCCAGTGCCAGGACGAGAAGTCCCAGCTGAAGAACAAGTCGAAGGCCCTGAAGATCCTCCGCTCGCGTCTCTACGACGCCGAGATGGCGAAGCGCCAGTCCGAGCGGGCCGACATGCGCAGGTCGCAGGTCGGGACCGGCGATCGCAGCGAACGGATCCGCACATACAATTTCCCACAGAACCGGGTGACCGACCACCGGGTCGGGCTGACGTTGCACCAGCTGTCCACCGTGCTCGACGGCGGATTCGATCCCTTCATCGACGCCCTGACGTCCCAGGCCAGTGCACCGTCTCGCAAATAGCTTGAAGCATCGAGAACGTCGATGCGCCGCGCCCGGCAAGGCGCACGACCGAGGCGTACTTGAAAGTACGGCGAGGGAGTGCAACGAAGCCGGAGCGGATGCAGCGGCGTTCGAATGCCAAGGTATTTGCGAGACGGTACACTGGGTCGAGGCGCTCCGCAAGACCGGCTGAGCGGTCGTGTCGAACGATCTTCGCAAAGGGGCAACTCCGCAGGGGGGCTCTCCGCTCACATCCGACCGCACGGCTCCCCGGCTCCGCCCAGCAAGCGTGTCCAGCGATAGTCTCCTCGCCTTCAGCCACGTCTTTCTTTTTTCCAACATCCATCTCGTCAAGATGGCGTGGGCTCCGCCGGTTCCACACTTACGGTCTCCGTTCGGGAGACCCCCCTGCTCCGTTTGCCCCGGCGACGAGCAATTCCGCAAGGGCAGGCGTGGGTAAGGTAGAAGACATGCGCCTCTCGAAATTACTCGCGATCTGCCGCCGGGAGATGGCGGGCCTACGGGACGCCGCCCCCGGCGAGGCGGAGATCCTCGTATCCGCGGTCACAGGGATTCCCCGGGGGCGTCTCTTCCTGTCGATGCACGCCGACGTGGGCAACGCCGTGGAAAGTCTTTCCGGGATGATAGCGCGCCGCGTCGCCGGGGAGCCGCTGCAATACGTTCTCGGCGCGTGGGATTTCTTCGGGAGGGAGTTCCTGCTCTCGCCCGACACCCTCATCCCTCGACCCGAGACGGAGGGGTTGGCGGAACGGGCGGTGGCCGCCCTGCGCCGCTGCGCGCGGGAGAGGCCCCTCGCCCTCGACGTGGGGACCGGGAGCGGGGCGATCGCGGTGACCCTCGCCGCCGAGGTTCAATCGGCGCGGGTCGTCGCCACGGACATCTCCGCCGGCGCCTTGCGGGCGGCCCGCGGCAACGCGGCGCGCCACGGCGTCTCCGACCGCGTCCTGCCCGTCCGCTGCGACCTGCTTTCCGCCTTGAAATGCGGTGACCGATTTGCTGTAGTGGTCTCGAACCCTCCGTACGTGGCCGAAGGAGAGTGGCCCCTCCTGCCGCCCGTGGTGCGCGACCACGAGCCGCGCGGGGCGTTTCTCGCCGGCCGGGACGGCCTGTCGGTCCTGCGGCCCCTGGTCGCGGGCGCCGCCGGGCTCCTTTCCCCCGGAGGGGAGCTTTGGTGCGAGATCGGCGCCTCGCAGGGGGAGGCGGCGTCTTCGTTGCCGTGCGGTCCCCTGCGGCCGCTGGGTGTCTTCCCGGACCTCGCGGGGCGGGACCGGTACATCGGCTGGAAAAAACCGGAACGGGAGCTCTGAAACTGGACATATTCGTCATCAAGGGGGGGAAGAGGCTTTCGGGGTCGTGCCGCGTTTCCGGAGCGAAAAACGCCGTTCTGCCCGCAATGGCGGCGTCGCTGCTCTCGGATGGGCCCATCGAGATCGTCGGGGCGCCGCTGTTGCGGGACATCGCCACGTTCGCGAAGCTTCTCCGGATCCTGGGCGCGGATGTCGCGCACCACGGCGGCGGCGCGGACGCGCGGGGCGTGTTGAGGATCACGCCCGGCGAGGCCCGCAAGGCCGAGGCGCCCTACGAACTGGTCAAGACGATGCGCGCGTCGGTCCTTGTCCTCGGTCCGCTCCTCGCCCGGTACGGCCGGGCCCGTATCTCCCTCCCGGGTGGGTGCGCGATCGGCGCCCGCCCGATCGACCAGCACCTGCGGGGGCTGGAGCTCATGGGGGCGAGGACCTCGCTGTCCGAGGGTTACATCGAGGCTTCGGCGGATCGCCTTTCGGGCGCCGCGATCACCTTCGACATGAAGACCGTCACGGGGACGGAGAACCTCATGATGGCCGCCTCGCTCGCCGAGGGGACGACCGTTCTTTCGAACGCGGCCCTTGAGCCCGAGGTTTGCGACCTCGCGCGGCTGCTTCGCGCCATGGGGGCCGATATCGAGGGGGAAGGCACCGACGAGATCGTGGTCCGGGGCGTCCGTTCCCTGCACGGGGCGCGCCACGAGGTGATGGCGGACCGGATCGAGGCGGCGACGCTGCTGCTGGCCGGAGCGATCACCGGCGGGGACGTGACGGTGCAGGGCGCCGACGCCTCGGCGATGAACGCGGTCGTCGTTAAACTCAGGAGGTCCGGGGCCGACGTGGACCCCGTCCCGGGAGGGGTGCGGGTCCGCAGGGAGGGGCCGATCCGCTCCGTGAACGTCAAGACCGCTCCGTACCCCGGGTTTCCGACGGACGTGCAGGCGCAGTTCATGGCCTACATGTGTCTGGGCGACGGGTTCAGCGTTATTTCCGAGACGATCTTCGAGAACCGTTTCATGCACGTCGCCGAACTGCGGCGGATGGGGGCGCGGATCGACGTTTCGGGAAACACCGCCGCGGTCAAGGGGGTCCCGGCGCTTTCCGGGGCGCCGCTCATGGCGACCGACCTCCGCGCCTCGGCCTCGCTGGTGCTGGCGGGCCTCGCCGCGTCGGGGACGACGGAGGTGCTTCGCATATACCACCTCGACCGCGGGTACGAGGCGCTTGAACACAGGCTTTCCTCCCTGGGCGCCGACATCGCCCGGGTGAAGGAATAGGAGGAGGTAAGCATGCGTTTGCACCGGTCCGGAACGGCTGGATTCCTGGATGCGCTCGGAAGGGCGGAGGCTCGCGGTTCGACCGGCGCCGGGAAGGTGTCCGCGGTGGTCGCGGGAATACTCCAGAAGGTCCGGGAGGGCGGGGACGCGGCGCTGGCGGAGTACACCCGCAGGTTCGACCGGTTCGACCCCTGCAGGAAAGGGTTCGCCGTGCCAAAGCGTGATATCGACGCGGCTTGGCGGCGTGTTCCGGCCTCGTTGCGGCGGTCCCTGGAGCTGGCGTCGGAGCGTATCGAGGCGTTCCACCGGCGCCAGGTCGAGGGAGGGTTCGGGATCTCCACGCCCGGAGCGACGATCGGCCAGCGGGTCGTGCCGGTCGCCCGCGCGGGCGTGTACGTGCCCGGGGGGAAGGCGGCGTACCCGTCGACCCTGCTGATGAACGCGATCCCCGCCCGGGTGGCGGGGGTTCCCGAGGTGGTCGCGGCGTGCTCCGCCCCGGGCGGCATCGTTCCGGACGTCGTGCTTGCGGCGGCCCGGATCGCGGGCGTCTCCGCGGTGTACCGCGTCGGCGGCGCGCAGGCCATAGCCGCCCTCGCCTTCGGAACGGAGTCCGTTCCCCGCGTCGAGGTGATCACGGGTCCCGGCAACGCCTACGTCACCGAGGCCAAGCGCCGGGTCTTCGGCTCCGTCGGGATCGACATGCTCGCGGGGCCGAGCGAGCTGGTCGTGCTCGCGGACCGGACCTCGAATCCCCGCTTCGTCGCGGCGGACCTTCTCTCCCAGGCGGAGCACGACGAGGACGCCTTCGTGGCCCTGGTTACCGATTCGCGCGAACTGCCCCCGGCGGTGGAGCTCGAGCTGGCGAGGCAGGCGCGCTCCCTTCCGCGCCGGGAAATCCTGCGGGAGTCGCTTTCCCGCGCCGAGGGGTTTCTGACACGCTCCCTGCGGGAGTCGGTCGAGGTCGTCAACAGGCTCGCGCCGGAGCATCTGAGCATCGTCACGCGGGATCCGTGGAAGGAGTTCGCGGGGATTCGCAACGCCGGCACCGCGTTTCTGGGTCCCTTCAGTCCCGTGGCCGTGGGAGACTATATCGCCGGGATCAACCACACGCTGCCGACCGGCGGGGCGGCGCGCTTTTCATCTGCCCTCGGAGTTGCCGATTTCCTCAAGAAAATTAACGTGGTATCATACGATTTTTCGGCGCTCCGGTCCGATGCCTCGCACGTTGTGCGACTGGCCCGGAAGGAGGGGTTGGCCGCGCACGCGCAGTCGGTCCTTTTGCGCACCCGTGGAAGGGGGATGCGGTGATGAACCGGGAAGGCCAGGTGGAGCGGACGACGAAGGAGACCCGGATCAAGCTCTCCCTGCGGCTTTCGGGAGAGGGGTCGGGAAAGATCGGCACCGGGGTTCCGTTCCTGGACCACATGCTGACGCTGTTTTCCCGTCACGGCCTGTTCGACCTGACGATCGCCGCGAAGGGCGACGTCGAGGTCGACTTCCACCACGTGGTGGAGGACGTGGGGATCTGTCTCGGAGAGGCGTTCCGCCGCGCCCTCGGGGACATGAAGGGGATCCGCCGTTACGGGCACGCGGTCGTGCCGATGATCGAAGCGCTGGCGGCGGTGACGGTGGACGTTTCCGCCCGGCCGCACCTGGTCTACAACTCGCCCCTCCGGAACGAAAAGGTGGGGACGTTCGACGTCGAGCTGGTGGAAGAGTTCCTGCGCGCGTTCGCGCAGTCGTCCGGCGTCTGTCTGCACGTGAACGTGGCGTACGGCTCCAACGCGCACCACACCGTCGAGGCGGTGTTCAAGGCGCTCGGGCGCGCGATGTCCGCCGCCGTGGAACTCGATCCGCGAGTCAAGGGCGTTCCCTCCACCAAGGGGGTTCTGGGTTGAGGGGCCGCGCTTGATGACGCGGGGATCCTCCATCGGCGTGGTCGACTACGGGATGGGGAACCTGCGCAGCGTGAGCAAGGCCCTCGAGTCGCTCGGTTTCCCGACCCTGGTCAGCGGCGACCCGAAGGCGCTCTCATCCTGCCGCGGGATCGTTTTCCCCGGGGTAGGGGCATTCCGCGACTGCATGGGAAACGTGGTGCGGCAGGGCCTGCTGCCTTTTCTCGGGGAATACCTCGCCGAAGGAAGGCCGTTCCTCGGCATATGCGTGGGGATGCAGCTCCTCTTCTCCGGGAGCGACGAGTTCGGCCGCCACGAGGGGATCGGCTTCTTCCCCGGAGACGTGGTACGGTTTCCCGGCGACATGCCCGCCCCCGAAGGCGGCGTGCTCAAGGTGCCGCACATGGGGTGGAACGGGGTGGAAGTGGTCGGCGATAATCCGATCCTCCGTGGAATACCCTCGGGGACGTACTTCTATTTCGTGCACTCGTACTACGCCGCGCCGCGGGATCCCGGCGACGTGGCGTGCCGCTCGATTTACGGGGTGCCGTTCGCGGCCGCCGTGGGACGGGGTAACCGCCTCGCAGTCCAGTTCCACCCCGAGAAGAGCCAGGCTGCGGGGCTCCGGCTCCTCGGCAACTTCGGCCGCCTTTGCGCGGAAGCCGCATAGCGGCGCCGGGAGAGGATATCGTGCCGTTCCAGGTCATTCCGGCGATCGACATCCAGGGAGGGAAGGCGGTCAGGTTGCGCCAGGGGCGCGCCGAGGAATCCACCGTCTTCTCCGACTCCCCGCTGGAAGTGGCCCGCCGGTTCGTCGCCGCGGGGGCGTCCAGCCTCCACGTGGTGGACCTGGACGGGGCGTTCCTCGGCAAGCCGGTGAACGCGGATATCATCTTCCGCATAGCCTCCGGGGCGGGCGTGCCGGTCCAGGTTGGAGGCGGCGTGCGCAATTTCGATTCGGCGTCCCGGTACTTCGCCGCGGGAGTGTCCCGCGTGATCCTCGGGACCTCGATCGTGCGGAGCCCCGAGGAGGTGGTCCGGATCACCCGCGCCTACCCCGGGAAGGTCGCGGCCGGCATCGACGCGCGCGACGGCCGCGTTGCGATACGCGGCTGGGTCGAAGTCACGGGCGTAATCGCGGTGGAGCTGGCGCGCCGGATCGAGGAGTGCGGCGTCTCCCGCTTCATCTACACCGACATCGCGCGCGACGGGATGATGGTGGGCCCCAACTTCGACGCCATCCGCGAATTCGCGAAGGGTGTCTCCACCCCTGTGATCGCCTCCGGCGGCGTGACCTCGCTGGCCGACCTGCGCCGGCTCAAGGGGATGGAAGGCGACGGGGTGGCCGGCGCGATCATCGGCCGCGCCCTGTACGACGGCTCGATCGACCTGGCCGAGGCGCTGACGACGGAGCGGGAGTAGGATCGGTCCGGGGATGCTGGCCAAGCGGATCATCCCTTGCCTCGACGTCAAGGACGGCCGGGTCGTCAAGGGCGTCCGGTTCGTGGACCTGCGGGACGCCGGAGACCCGGTGGAGATCGCGCGGCGGTACGACCGCGAAGAGGCGGACGAGCTCGTCTTTCTCGATATCACGGCGTCCCACGAGAAGAGGGACATCCTGATCGAGGTCGTCCGCAAGACCGCGGAGCAGGTCTTCATGCCGCTCACCGTCGGCGGCGGGATCCGTAGGATCGACGACATCCGGAACCTCCTGCTCGCGGGTGCCGACAAGGTGTCCATCAACACGGCGGCCGTCGCCGATCCCGGCTTCGTCCGCCGCGCGGCCGAGCGGTTCGGGAGCCAGTGCACCGTGGTGGCGATAGACGCCCGGGCGGTGCCGGGACGGCCAGGAGAGTGGGAAGTGTACACCCACGGCGGTCGCACGCCCACGGGGCTCGACGCGGTGGCGTGGGCCCGTCGGATGGAGGAGAGCGGGTCCGGCGAGATCCTGCTGACCAGCATGGACCGCGACGGCACCCGGGACGGCTACGACATCCCGCTTACCCGCGCCATCGCCGACGCGGTGCGGATTCCCGTGATCGCCTCCGGGGGGGTGGGGACCCTCGCGCACTTGCTGGAAGGGGTGACGGCGGGGAGGGCGGACGCGGTGCTGGCGGCCTCCATCTTCCACTACGCGGAGCACACCGTGTGGGAGGCGAAGGAGTACCTGCGGCGCCACGGTGTGCCGGTGCGGCCCACGGGGACTGTAAGTTCGTAATTTTCGATAACTGTTCGGGAAGGCGACGTAGCCAAGGGAGGTTCGATGACGGCGGACGAGCTTATAGCGCAGGTGAAGTTCGACGATCGGGGACTGGTACCGGTCGTCACGCAGGACGTGAGCGACAACGTGGTGCTCATGGTGGCGTGGGCGAACGCCGAGGCGATCCGTAGAACATTCACGGGCGGGCACGCGACCTACTGGAGCCGATCGAGGAAATCCCTGTGGGTGAAGGGCGAAACTTCGGGACACTTCCAGGACGTGGTGGAGGTGCTCTACGACTGCGACGTCGATACGCTGCTGTACCGTGTCAGGCAGAGCGGCGCGGCGTGCCACACGGGGGAACGGACGTGCTTTTACCGCAGCGCATACCGGCGAGGGGGAGAATCGAATGAGTGACGAGTGCATTTTCTGCAGGATCGCGCGGAAAGAGGTTCCGACGCAGCCCGTGTACGAGGACCACGACCTGCTCGCGTTCGACGACATCAACCCGGTGGCGCCGGTCCACGTGCTCATCGTCCCGAAGGAGCACATGGTCAACCTGAACGACGCCGGCAGGAACGACGTCCCCGTGCTCGGCAAGGCGCTGCGCCTTGCCGCGAAGATAGCCGACGAGAGGGGCGTCGCCGAGTCGGGATACCGGGTCGTGGTGAACAACGGGGAACAGGGGGGTCAGATCGTCCCGCACCTGCACTTCCACCTCGTCGGCGGCCGGCCCCTCGCTCCCGGGCTGGGCTGACGGGAGGA
>Ga0172372_10001311_pt1 | contig 38695 bp, 32 predicted proteins | sample LakKiv5m_2_FD_114544 | JGI IMG/M metagenome (GOLD analysis project Ga0172372, IMG submission 114544) | Freshwater microbial communities from Kabuno Bay, South-Kivu, Congo - kab_092012_9.5m | ecosystem: Environmental > Aquatic > Freshwater > Lake | place: Democratic Republic of the Congo...
GACTGCTACGATCGTAGCCGACGAGGTCACGAGGCGTTGGGCTTGAAGCCTCTTCCCCAGCCTCCTGACGTCGACTGCTACGATCGTAGCCGACGAGGTCACGAGGCGTTGGGCTTGAAGCCTCTTCCCCAGCCTCCTGACGTCGACTGCTACGACGGTAGCCGACGAGGTCAGAAGGGAGCCCCCCCGTCACTTCGGCCGGGTGGCCGGCATCTTGTAACCGGCGTGCCAGTTGTAGAACCACAGTCGCTCCAGCGGCACCAACTCGGCGTGGCCATCCATCGCCGCCATGTTCACGCCGCCCGGCAGCTTCTCGCCCGGCGACATCTTCTTCGGGGCCGCCTTGCCCACCGGACCGGAACCGTGCCGCCCGATCATGAACCGTCCCAAGCCACCGGCGACCCCATCGCCCTCATAGAGGTTGCGGGCCGGGATATCGTTGGCCTCGGGCCATGAATCCACCCACATCCCATCGCCAAACATGAAGCTCAAGGACGGCGTCTCGACGCTCGTTTCCTTGGTGAACGCCTTGGCCGGTTCAACCGGTGGGACCGAATAGAACCAAGAATTGAAACAGTACCCGCCCTGGAACCCCCGCACCCCATTCGTGCGCCACAACCAGGTCTCGTCGGCCGTGCCATAATCCGGGTTCGCCGGATTCCGCGAAATGCGGCGGCGGGGCTCGGGAGCCATCGGACAGTACCGGATGAAGTGCGCCTTCCCCTGATACGCCAGCAGGCGGTTCATCCACAGGCTTTGGGATCCATCGTACGGCAACATGACCCCGCGGTTGTCATCGAGGTACATGGCGTGGGCGAGGCCCATCTGCTTCAAGTTCGAGAGGCATTTGATCTGGTTCGCCTTCACCTTCGCCTTGCCGAGGGCCGGCAACAGCATCCCTGCCAGGATCGCGATGATCGCAATCACCACCAGCAGTTCGATCAGGGTGAATGCCTTCCGCGCGCCCACGCGATGGCTCAATCCCCGGGCAAAAGGTTCACGTCGGTTCATTCCCGACACAAAAGCCAACCCGGTGACGCCGGGAAAGCTCAAATCCAAAGCACGCTTCGAATGACCGATCCTCGCCACGTTTCCCTCCTCTGGGTGGGGGAGGACAGACCAGCCGGATCAAACTCCAACAGCCACCCGCGATGGACAGGCGTCACCCTCATCTTCCATTGCCCGCCTTCACCTCGCCTCCGACCGCCTCCGGGCGCAACAGCTCCTTCAGGTTGTATTGGAAGTACCGGCAATGCGCGGCCGGGGCCTCCCCGTCCGAATTCGCCACCCAGAAATCCAACGTGTCCGGCGCGAACAGCACGCTGTGGATGTTGGACTTCATGCACACCGGACGCGTCATCAAGTCCCGCGCCGTGTCCGCATCGAACTTCCCGTGCTGCGCCTTCACGCGTCGCACCAGTTCCTCGTATCGATCGCCCGCGCTCAGAAGGACCGCGTTCGGCACCGCATGGGGCAACCGCTCATGCGATGCGCCCGGTTCCACCACCTCGAACGTCGTCGGGGTGGCTGCGATCCCCACGGCCTTCCCCGTCTTCCCGTCGGCGATCACGTAATAGTATTCACACGTCCGCGGCCCCTTCCGGAGGATGCCGACCGCCTCGTCCAGCGTTGTCGCTGATTCCATCACCTCGCGCAGCAACTGGGCCATCGGCTTTCCGTCCCACTGTCCCTCGCCCCGGCCGCCCATCTCGCCGATGCTGATGTGCTGGTCGTTCATCGCCGTCACCGTCCCCACGAAACCGGCGTAGCTCACATTCGCCCACGCATGTCCCACGTCGGGCCGATGAACGATCACGACCGCGTTTGGCTCGAGTCCGATGCCCTTCATGTAATCGAGCACACGTCCGTGGAAGATCCGTCCTCCCGCCGTCGCGCCTGGCAGCAGCGCGTAACCCGAGCAATGGAAAAGTTCCGGGAAGAAATTCGCCAACCGGACCTCCTCGCGGTCCAGGCCGGCAGCCACGGCAATCGAGTCCATCTCCCGCGTGTAACGCGCGTCAGTGAACCGCCCGATCCGCGTCTGGCACTGCTCGATCTCACCGAGAAACCATCGCCCCTTCTCGAAGCTGCTGCCCACGCCCACCCCGTAGAGCACCCGCTCGACCAGGTCGCGCACCTCGCGACGGAGCAGCGTCCCATGTTGTTCTCCCATTTCCTCCGGGGTGCCTTCCAGGAACAGAACCCGGGTTCCTTCGTGGAGCTCCAGACGGCCTCGCCCATGGCGGGCCACCACTTCACGTCCCTCGCCCTTGCGCAAGGGGGTTGCCTTCGTGGTCACGACCCGCAGCGCCGTCGGCAGGAATTTCTGCAAATGCGAGATCGCCACCGGTTCCACGGTCACACCCTCGGGTGCCTGCATCCGCCAGCGTTCCTCCGGCCAGGCCGCCTCCACGCGCAACCCGCGCACCTGCACCACCACGTCGGTCTTCCGCCCATCCGAATAACCGATCCGGATCGGCAGCCCATCGGAGGTACGCAGGGCCAGCGTGAGCACCATCGGCCCGGTCTTGAGCATCGCCTGAGCCTCACGCGCCAAGGTTGCTCGGATCACCCGGCACGCCGAACCGTCCACCGTCTCCTCCGGCATCTCCTCGGCGCGGAACATCAACGGAATCACCGCCAACTGTTCCGGCGGGACGGGCAAGGTCAGCGGCCCCAGCCGTGATGTATCCTTCACGTCCGGTGCGGTCGAAAACCGGGCACGTCCTGGTGCCCCATGCACCCCAAAACGCTTTCCGGGTTGCAGGATCCAGAGCTCGTCGCCCAGACGTCCGATCTCAAACGTCTCCTTCTTGAGTGCGCCCGACACCTTCGCGCGATCGGGGAACTGGACCGCACCCATCCACTTCATGCCGGCCATTTCAGACGGCAACCCCTGGGCCCGTACCACCTCCAGGGTTCCGGACAACGTCTGCTGGTTCGTGGGGCTGAACAGGGCCAGCAACCGGTTCACCGAATCCGTGAACTGGATCTGCGGCGGCTTGACCACACCGTCCGCCCCGACCGCGACGATCCAGATCCACGAAAGCAGCAACCACACCACACCCCTCCTCCACTGCGACGCATTGGTGAACATTGGCGGAAGACTACCTACGCAATCGCCGACGTCCATCCCCCGGAGAGCTGCATCTGAAGGCCGGGTGCCCCCACCCGGCGCAATCCATCACCCGCCACGTGAGGGCACGTGGCCTTCAACACTTCACCCCCACACATCCTGTGGGGAGCAACCCGACAGCCTGCACGCTGGCGTGGGGTATTTTCCGGCATCCTACCACCTTACAGTCTGAAACCTTTTCCTAGATTTAGATAACGTCCCCTGGGGGTGTGCAAGACTCCAAGGTGCGAAGAGGGGGGATAGGGCTTCGAGGAACGGTCGACCAACCGTGTTCCGCAAGCATCACTCCAGAGGGCTTCGGGATCGCTGCGTCGCAACAGTGCCCCGGCCGGCCCAAGGAGCAGATCCAGCATCAGCCGGGCGTCCGGGCCTGCATCCGTAGGCTCAAGGCGACCCTCTGTCGCGCCCCGTAGGAAGTCTGCCTTTCAGGCGACCCAACTCACGAGGTCCCATGAAAACGCTGAATTCCATCCGGGCTGGACTGGCCCCGGGGCTCGCAGGAGTCCTAACCCTGCTGGCACTGGCCGGCACCAGCGCCAGCGGTGCGCAGGTTTCCTACACCAGCACGCTTGCCATCAAGCCGACCGGCTGGACCAACACGGTGTCCCTGCCCCAGTTCGATCCGGCTTACGGAACCCTCCTCGGGGTCACGCTCAAGGTCGATGGCACCTTCCGAAGCGTCTCCCGCGTCGAGAACACCACCGCGGTTCCAGCCCCGCTGACTGTCTCCGGCGCCCTCGGCTCCATGGTGACCTACGGCCCCACGCTCCTGCCTCTGGTCTCGGTCGCTCCCGTGGTCAGCTTCACCAACAACCTGGCAGCCTATGACGGCCTTCCGGACTACGGTGGCAGCTCGGGTGTTTCCAACGCCCGGCGCACCACCACGGTTTCCGCCATACAGCCCCAGCTGCCCCCTTCGTCGATTACGAGGGCACCGGCAGCGTGGACCTGACCCTCGCCGCCACAGCGACCGGCTTCTGCATCGGGCCCGCCAACTTCCTCCTCGCCGTCACCCCCGAAATGGGCGCGTCGGTCACGGTCGTCTATGATTACCAGGAACCGACGACCCCCACCGGCATCGGTGACTTCGTCTGGAACGACTACAACGGGAACGGCATTCCCGAACCCGGCGAACCCGGCCTCGCTGGCGTCACTGTCTCCTTGTTGGACGAGTCCGGCGTGCCCGTCGTCGGCATCTTCCCCACCGTCACCGATGAATACGGCGCCTACAACTTCTCTGGAATTCCCGAAGGCCGTTATTACGTGGTCATCGAGCCGCCCGCCGGCTTCGTTCCCACCTACGATCTCGATGGCGTCGATGCTTCCAACTCCGCCTACGTCGAGGTCAACGCAGGACAGACCCGCGACGATGTCGACTTCGGCCTCGCCCAGCTGACCAGCACCGTCGGCGACCGCGTCTGGAACGACGCCAACGCCAACGGAATCCAGGACACCGACGAAACCGGCATCGCCGGCGTCACCGTGGATCTGAAGGACGCCACCGACACGGTCGTTGCCTCCACCTCCACGGATGCCAACGGCACCTACGGGTTCTCCGGAATCACCGCGGGCGCCTACACCATCGTGGTCAGCGGCCTCCCCTCCGGCTATGTCGCCACCTTCGATGCAGACGGCCTTGGAACCCCGGCTGCCACCTCCCTTTCCCTGAACGCCGGCGAGGTCATCGACACCATCGACTTCGGCTTCCAATCGCAGAACTCCGGCCTCGGTGACCGCGTCTGGCAGGACCGCAATGGAAATGGCGTCCAGGAACCCGGCGAGCCCGGCCTCGCCGGCATCACCGTCGAACTCCGTTCGGCCGCGGACCTCTCCCTGATTGGCTCCGCCACGACGGACGCCAACGGCACCTACGGCTTCTCCGGCCTGCCCGCCGGGGATTACCTCGTGGTCGTCTCCGCTCCCGCCGGTTACCAACCGACACACGATCTCGACGGCACCGGTTCGCCGAGCCAGACGCAGGTCCTCCTCGCCAGCGATGAGATCCGCGACGACGTCGACTTCGGTTACGCCGGCGGCACCCTGGGTGACCGCGTCTGGTCCGACGCCAACGCCGACGGAATCCAGGATTCCTCCGAGTCCGGCATCCCCGGCGCCACCGTCACCCTTTCGACCGGTGCCACCACGACCACCGATGCCAACGGCTACTACAGCTTCGGCGATCTTCCCGCAGGAACCTACACGGTCAACGTGAGCGTGCCCGCCGGTTGGGTGGCCACCTTCGATGCCGACGGCATCGCTTCCGCCGGTTCCACCACCGTGACCCTCGCCGCCGGGCAGACGCTCGACGACGTGGACTTCGGTTACCAGGAGCGCACCGCCAGCGTCGGCGACCGCGTCTGGCGCGATGACAACGGCGACGGAATCCAGGACGGCGGCGAACCCGGCCTCGAAGCCGTCGTCGTCGAACTCCGCAACGCCGCCGGTGACATCGTGATCACCACGGCCACCACCGATGCCAACGGTTTCTACCAATTCTCCGACCTCGCCGGCGGCACGTACACCGTCTGCGCAATCCAGCCCAACCGCCACGTCCCGACCTTCGACGCCGACGGTTCCGCCGTCGCCAACTGCGCGGTCATCACCCTCGCCACCGGCGAGGCCCGCAACGATGCCGACTTCGGTTACCAACCGCTCGGAACCATCGGCAACCTCGTCTGGCTCGATCTTGACGAAAGCGGGACCTTCGAAGCCGGCATCGAACCCGGCATCGGTGGCGTCACCGTCACCGTCTCCGGCACGGGCGGCACGTTCACGACCGTCACCGACGAGAACGGCGCCTACCTCTTCGACAGCCTGCCGCCCGGCACCTACACCGTCAGCGTCACGCCTCCTGAAGGCGTCACCGCCGTGTACGATGTCGACGGCATCGCCACCCTCAACCTCGCCACGGTCACCCTGGCCGCCGGCGGCGAAGACCTCAGCGTCGACTTCGGTTACAACGTCGGTGGCAACCTCCTGACGGCCGACATCGCCGGCCGCGTGTGGGAGGACCTCGACGCGAATGGCCTGCCGAACGCCCCGGAAACCGGCATGCCCGGAAAGCCCGTCGCCCTCGTCGACATGAACGGCATCGTGGTCGCCAGCCAATTCACCGATGGCGCCGGATTCTACGCCTTCAACGCGATTGCCGCCGGTACCTACCGCATCACCGTCACTCCTGGTCAGTACTGGGGACCGACTTTCGACATCGACGGCACCGGCACGCCCAATGAGGCCGCCACCTCCGTCGATCCCGGCCAAGCCCTCAACGGCGTCGACTTCGGTTACCTCTACGCCCCGCCCGCCGGCAGCATCAGCGACCGCGTCTGGAATGACGCCAACGGCAACGGAATCCAGGACCCGGATGAAACCGGTCTCGCCAACGTGTTCGTCGAAATCCGAGACGAACAGGGAACCTTCCTGACTTCCGCCACCACCGACGCCTCCGGCTACTACACCCTGTCCGACGTCGAAGCTGGCAACTACGTCCTCTCGATCGTGCCGCCCGCCTACTATGAGGCTACCGGCGACCTCGACGGCGTCGTCACCCCGAACATCGCCCTCGTCACCCTCGCCATCGGCCAGGAACGCACCGACGTCGACTTCGGCCTGATCTACAACCCGCCGCCGGCCCTGGTCGGCGACCGCGTCTGGATCGATGAGAATTCCAACGGCGTCCAGGACCCCGGTGAATCCGGCCTTGCCGGCATCACGGTCAACCTCCTCGACAGCACGGGCAGTGTCCTCGCCACCGCGACCACGGATGGAGCGGGCGCCTACGCTTTCAGCGGCCTGCAAGCCGGCAGCTACACCGTCGCCGTCATCTCGCCCCTCTACTACATCCCGACGTTCGACTTCGACGGCATCGGCACCACCAACGCGGCCGCCTTCACCCTGTCGATCGGCGAGACCAACGAGACGGTGGACTTCGGCTTCGTCTACGCCCCGCCCCTGGGTCACATCGGTGACCGCGTCTGGATCGATGCGAACACCGACGGCATCCAGGATCTTGCCGAAGCCGGCATGACGAACATCACCGTCACCCTCCGCGACGGCACGGGCCAGATCAGCGCCACGACCTCGACCGACAACACCGGCTACTACCACTTCAGCGGTCTCGCCGCCGGCAACTACTCCGTCGAGGTCACCGTGGCCACCAACGCCCTCCCGACCTTCGACCTCGATGGCATCGCCACGACGAACAGAACCACCGTCACCCTCGGCATCGGCGAAGACAAGGACGACGTCGACTTCGGGTTCCAGATCATCCTGCCGCCCGCCCTCGCCAGCATCGGTGCCCGCGTCTGGATCGACGACGGCCTCTTCGAACCGGGCGAGAATGGCCTGACCAACGCGATCGTCGTGCTCCGCAACCTCCAGGGCACGCCCATCGCCACCAACATCGTCGCCGCCGACGGCGCCTACCTGTTCGAAGACCTCGAACCGGGCACCTACACGGTCACCGTCACGCCGCCCGCGAATTACTTCGCCACCTACGACCTCGACGGCCTCACCACGCCCGACAACACCACTGTCACCGTGGAGCACGGCGATGACCGTCGCGATGTGGACTTCGCCTACGTCTTCGTTGCTCCCGATCCGATGATCGGCCGCATCGGCGATCGCGTCTGGCTCGACGCCAACGGCAACGGCATCGCCGAATCGATCGAGACCGGCATCGCCGGGGTCAGCGTCCGACTCCTCTCCCCCGCGGGCACGCAGCTCGACGTGGCCACCACGGACAGCACCGGATTCTACGAATTCGTCAACCTCGCCGGCGGCACCTATCGGGTCGTCGTGACACCGCCCGCAGGCTTCTCGCCGACCTCCGACGCTGACGGCATCGCCACGGCCAACTGCGCAGTCGTCATCCTCCCGAGCGGCCTCGAGATGCTCGACATCGACTTCGGCTACCTCCCGCCCGCCTTCGCCTGCATCGGTAACCGGGTCTGGATCGATACCAACAGCAACGGCGTCCAGAACTCCTCCGAGGTCGGCCTCGCCAACGTCCGCGTCGTCCTCCTGAACTCGACCGGCACCCCGATCCGCACCAACACGACGTCCTCCACCGGCGCGTATCTCTTCAACAACGTTCCCGCCGGCACCTACACGGTTGTCGTCACCCCGCCCGTCACCTACGGGCCGACCTGGGACGTCGATGGCATCTCCACGCCGAACCGCAGCACGGTCACCGTCGCCGCCGGCGAGAACCGCCTGAACGTCGACTTCGGCTACGTCGCCTGCGCCGGTACCGGCCGCATCGGTGACCTCGTCTGGATTGACAGCGACGGCGACGGCACACGCGACAGCAACGGCTGCCGCGGCACCGAGTCCGGCCTGCCCTGCGCCACCGTCCGGCTCTTCGATGCCAACGGATATCTTCTGGCCACCCAGCAGACCGACTGCCACGGCCACTACCAGTTCACCGGCCTTTTTGCCGGCCTCTACTCTGTCACAGTGACGCCGCCTTCCGGCTACACGCCGAGCTATGACCTCGACGGTCTCCTCACGCCGAACACCGCGACGCTCAGCCTCGCCAACGGCCAGACCCGCAGCGACGTCGACTTCGGCTACACCCGCTATTGCCAGCGCATCACCACGGGCACCGGCTGCACGCCTGGCTTCTGGCGCAACCAGAACGGCCAGTCCCTCCTCCGTCCCTACGACTTCGCCGTGCTCGACTCGCTGAAGCTCGTCAATGACAAAGGCTCCGATCGCGACTTCACCTCGAGCCTGAGCTCGAACAAGTCCGCCCTCGCCAGCTGGCTCCAGTCCACCTCGGCCGTGAACATGTCCCGCCAGCTCTCCACCCATCTGGCGTGCTTCCAACTCAACGTCCTCCATGGCTTCTACCAGCCGGGAACGTCAATCCCGACTCCGGGCATCGGCAGCGGCTCCATGACCGCCTCAAACCTCATCGCCGCGGCCAACGCCGCCCTCATCGCTGACGGCAATACACCGTCCGGCGACCCCAACCGCGCTTCCCAGGAACTCCTGAAGAACGCCCTCGACACCGCCAATCAGGCTGCCCGTCGATGACGCAAAACACGCTCTAGGCTGCAGCCAACCAGGCAGCCGTCCGCCGCAAGGCGGTCCCCCAAGCAACGCCCGGGAGTCTCCTCTCCCGGGCGTCTTTTTTTGTGAGTCCCCAGTTCCCAGTTCCCAGTTTCCAGACCGAACGGACGGCGTAGCAGTCGACGTCAGGAGGCTGTGGAAGAAGTTCCCAGCACCCAGGTTCCAGATCTCACGCCGGAGGCGTTGCAGCGGATAGCCCCGGGTCGTGCGAAGCACGCACCCGGGGAAGGGGACATCCCTTTGCAATGCGCACCCCGGCAGGGGTACCGAGAGCCGGAACTTCCCACATCCCCCCTCAGGCCATGCCACCACCAATCTCGGCATCCGCCTTCAAGGCGCGTCGCCTGACCCACAGGCAACCCCCGATAAAGACCACCCCCACCATCGCGGTCGTTCGAGCCTCAGGCACGGGGTTGGCAAAAATGGCAATACCCGTCGGATTGGAAAAGCCAGTCAGGTACGGAGAGACAGAACTTCCATAAGGACTGATCTGACTGACTGTGTCTCCTCCCGTCACGTACACCGCACCTGTCATCGACACAGCAAGCCCGAAAACCCCCGATGGAACGGTGACCCGTCCTCGAGCGTGTAGTAAATGAAGTTCCCCGTCGCATTGTACGCCACACCGATGGAGCTCTCGCCGTTGCCAATATCCCCGACGTCCAGCAGACCACTCGTTCCGAACGACGTATCCCATGCGCCCGTTGCCGCATCCAGTCGGATCAGGTGTCCGGAATTATATGCAGAAACAACCAAGGATCCTCCTCCCGCCGGGCTGTAGGCCGCGTGCCCCGCGCAGTGGCTTGAAAACTTGAAACTGAAAACTTCGAACTCCCTCCCCACAACCGTCACACTCGTCCCCTCTTGAAGCTGTCCGCACAAAGCACCCTGTGGTCCCTCGCCGCTGATCCTGCTCGCGCACGCCACGTCCACGCGGAACTCCAGCATCATCCCGCCTCCGCCTCCTTCCTCGCATCGATTTCCCAACAGTCCGCCGAAACCCTCATCCGTGTTGCCGGCGGCTCCCGCCATCTCGAGGCCCGCATGCTCCGCGAACCCGACTGGGTTCCCATTTGCTTCGCCCCTTCCGCGCTCTCCCAGCCGCGCCGCTTCGACAGTTTCCGCCTGGAAGCCGCCGCATTCCTCGATGACGCCATCCACCGCGCCGATCACGCCGCCGCCCTGCGCGCGCTCCGACGTTTTCGGGAACGGGAATCCCTGCGCATCGCCGCGCGCGATCTCGGCGGATTCGCGGACGTTGAGACACTCACCCGCGAACTCTCCGATCTCGCGGATGTCTGCCTCGCCGGCGTCCTCCGCATCGTCCGCGCCCAGCTCGCCTCACGGATGGGCGAACCCTGGCATCAGGGGCCCGATGGACGCTGGACTCCGACGCCCTTCTGCATCCTCGGCCTTGGCAAGCTGGGCGGTCAGGAACTGAATTACAGCTCCGACGTCGACCTTCTCTTCGTCTACGGCGACGAAGGTCATGTCTTCCGGTCTCCCCCCACAACACGCACTGCGCCTCCGTCGGGAGGTGTCGCCAGCCACGCCTTCTTCCGACGTCTGGCCGAAGCCTTCACCACCGAGGTCGCCCAAGCCTCCCCCGACGGACAACTCTATCGCGTCGACCTCCGCCTTCGACCCGAAGGCGATGCGGGCCCGCTCGCCCGATCCCTCGATGCCTACGAATCCTACTATTCCGAATGGGGCCAGACCTGGGAACGCCTCATGCTCCTCAAGGCCCGCCCCATCGCCGGCGATCGTCAACTCGGCGCCGAGTTCCTCGAAACCATCCAGGCCTTCCGCCACCCCCGGTCGCTTTCCGAAGGCCTGCTTGACGAAATCGCCGCCACCAAGACCCGCATGGAAACCGAGGCCATCCAGGGCGATGCGGAGCGGGATGTGAAGCGGGGCCGCGGCGGCATCCGCGAGATCGAATTCATCACCCAATCGCTCCAACTCCTCAACGCCGGCCGCCAACCCTTCCTTCAAGGAGGTTCCACCCTTCCCTCTCTCGCCAAGCTCGCCGAGTACTCGCTCCTGTCCGCCACCGAAGCCGCCCAACTCGCCGAAAGCTACCGATTCTGGCGCGACGTCGAACACCGGCTCCAGATGGAGGACAACCTCCAGACCCACACGATCCCCAACGACCCTCCTGCCCTCGCACGGGTCGCCCACCTCATGGGCTGCGACTCCGTCGCCGAGTTTGAATCCAGGCGCGCCCTCCACGCCTCCCGCGTCCGCTCCATCTACGAGAAGTTTCTGGGATCCCGCACTCCCGCCGACCCAACCCCTCTCCTCCCTCCCACCGCCCGAACCCACGAATCCGAATGGGTCCGGCTTCTGACCCGACATGGCTTCCGCGAACCCGCCGAGAGCGCCCGCAGGATCCGCGAGCTCGTCGAGGGACCTGGATGGTCCCACGTCTCCCGAAGGACCGGAGAACTCGGCCGGGCCCTGCTTCCCCACTTCCTCTCGGTCTGCCCCGGAAGCCCCTTCCCACGCCCGGCCACCAGCCGCATCCACGGCGTCCTTTCCGATCCCGACCGCGTCCTCACCCGACTCGATCGCTTCATCCAGGCCTACGGCAACCGGTCCACGCTCTACGAGGCCTGGTCCGCAACACCGCCCTTCTTCGAATTGCTCCTGTGGCTCTTCGACCGGTCCGAGGCCCTCGGTGAAGTCGCCATCCGCACTCCCGATCTTGTCGAGGAAATCGTCCAGGGCGCACAGCTCCGGCGACTTCGCTCCCCCGAGGAAACCCTCGCCGACCTGCGACATGGCCGCACCGACTCCGACCAGACGCTGTGGCTCCGACGCTACCAACAGGCCGAGCAGTTGCGCATCGGTTTGCGCAGCCTGCTCGACCTCGCCGACCCCACCCAGACAAACGCCGAACTGACATCCCTGGCCGAGGCATCCATCCGCTATGCCCTCGAAGTCATCCAGCACCGCCACCGCCTGAAGTCCGCCCCGTTCGCGGTCATCGGCCTGGGTCGGCTCGGTGGCGGCGAACTCACCTTCGGTTCCGACCTCGACCTGCTCTTCGTCACCCAGGACCGACAGCGGGACCTGCCCCGGATCATCCGATACGCCACGGAGTTCATCGCCCTGCTATCCACGTCCTCCGAGATCGGGGCCGCCTACGACATCGACACCCGGCTCCGTCCGGACGGCGAGAAGGGGCTGCTCGTGAACACCGTCGCCGCGCATGCGGACTACTACCGACGCCGTGCACGACTCTGGGAAATCCAGGCACTGCTCCGCGCACGTCCCATCGCGGGCGACCCGGCCACCGCCTCCCGCTTCATGACGCTCGCAGCCACCCTCGGCCGCTTCAACCATCCACAACCTGACGTCGCTGCCTGGCAACCCGACTGGGAGTCTGCCATCGACGCCATGCGCCAGCGGATCCATCGGGAACGCACCACGCCGGGTACCGAGGACCTCGCCTTCAAGACCGGTGAAGGCGGCATCATCGCCGCGGAGTTCCTCGCCCAGAAATGGAACCTTGCCGACGGCCCTCCGGAATCCAATACCCGGGCCGCATTGGCCCGGGGTATCGCCGCCGGCCGTCTCGACCCGGACCAGGGTTCTGCCCTCCTTCAATCCTTCGACCAACTCCGCCGCATCGAACTCATCCTGCGGCGGTGGAGCTGCCAACCCGAGTCCTTGCTCCCCGCCGATCCTGCCGCCCTCGAACGCGTCGCCACCCGGTGCGGAATGCCATCCGGCACGGAATTCCTCACCGCCGTCCGCAAGGCCCGCGCCGTCATCCACCAGGCCTGCTCGCCCCGTAGCTGACGAGGTCGAAGAGGAGTTTCCAGATTCCGACGGTAGCTGACGAGGTCACGAGGCAGTGGAAGAAGAAGTTCCCTGTCGCCGGTCTCCAGAAGGCTCGATTGAAGGCCGGGTGCCCTCACCCGGCGCAACCCACTGGCCAGTTTCAAACTTGAGTCTTCAAACTTGAACCTCCGATCTCACCCCCCCACTTCCGCCCGGGCTTCCGCCGCCAGCGCCGTCGACAGATACCGTTCGCCGGTCGAGCACCCGATCGTCACGATGGTCTTGCCCTTGTTCTCGGGACGCTTCGCCACCTGGATCGAGGCCCACACATTCGCCCCGGTCGAGATACCCGCGAGGATTCCCTCCTCCTTCGCCAACCGACGCGCAACGGCGAACGCATCGTCATTGCTCACCGCGACCGCCTCCGCGATCTGCGTCTCACCCGACGCTGACTTCAGATGCAGGTTCCGCGGCACAAACCCTGCCCCGGTCCCCTGGATCTTGTGCGGCCCCGGCTTCACCACCTGACCCGCCAGCGTCTGCGAGATCACCGGTGAATCGGCCGGCTCCACCGCGATCGCCTGGAACGACGGCTTCCGCGCGTGCAACACCTCGTAACAGCCTGTGATCGTCCCACCCGTGCCCACCGCAGCCACCAGGATGTCCACCGCGCCGTCCGTATCCGACCAGATCTCCTCGGCCGTCGTCCGACGGTGGATGTCCGGATTGGCTGGGTTCTCGAACTGCTGCGGAATCCACGAATTCGGGGTCTCCCGGGCCAACTGTTCCGCCCGGCTGATGGCACCCCGCATGCCTTCCGATCCCGGGGTCAACACCAGCTTCGCTCCCAGCAACGCCAGCAGGGTCCGGCGCTCCAGCGACATCGTCTCCGGCATCGTGAGGATCAGCTTGTATCCCTTGGCCGCCGCCACGAACGCGAGCGCGATGCCCGTGTTCCCGGATGTCGGCTCGATGATCGTCGTGTCCGGCTTCAGCACGCCGCTCTTCTCCGCATCATCGATCATGTTCATCCCGATCCGGTCCTTCACCGAACCCAGCGGATTGAAGAACTCGCACTTCAACAGCACCGACGTGGACGGATCCACGCCGAAGGAAGCCGGGATGCGGTTGAGTCGGACCAGCGGGGTGTGCCCGACGGTCTCCACGATATTGTTGTAGATGCGGCCCATGGCTCAAGAAGCGTTGCGTTCTGTATCGATGATGATGGAGCAACGCTGAGGAACCCAATGCCACGACGCAAGCACCCAGATTTCCCTCCCACTCGTAGCAGTCGACGTCAGGAGGCTGTGGTGAATCAGGGTTCCCAGTCCCCGGATCTGAAGGCCGGGTGCCCTCACCCGGCGGACTTCGAAACTCCCGGTCTGAAGCTTCAAGTTTCAAACCATTCACCACTCGTAGCAGTCGACGTCAGGAGGCTGTCGCAGCCGCAGGCTTGAATCTTGAAATCGAGAACTTCGAACTCCCCAACCCTCGCCCCTCTCCCCCCACGATTCCCGGTTGCATCCATCACAGGCCTAAGGCCATGTTCCAACCGTACGCGCGCTGGCACCATCCCCCCATGAGCCCCCGCAGCAATCCGGAAGACGACACGCTGCTCACGAGCCCCACCCTCCTCGCACGCCTTCGTGTCATGGACGATTCCGAGGCGTGGCGTGAGTTCCTCGTCCGCTATGATCGGATGATCAAGGGCATGGCCCGCGCCCGCGGTCTTTCCGCGGAGGACTCCGAGGATATCGCCCAGGAAGTCTTCCGCCGCGTCGCCGAATCCATCCACACCTTCGAACACCAGAACCAGCAGGGAGCCTTCCGCAGCTGGCTCGGCCAGCTCGCCAAATGGCGCGTCGGCGATCTCCAACGGCAGCTCCGCCGCAACCGCACCGTTCCCATCCCTGCCCCGGATCCCGAAGAGGACACCGACCGCATCGAACACCCAGGCGATTCCGATCCTGTCGCCGAACTCGAAGCCGCCACCCGCGAGGAACTCGTCCGCGCCGCCCTCCGCCGCCTGCAGAAGCGCGTCAAGCCCGCCAGCATCCAGGCCTTCGAACTCCTCGTCATCGAAGGCCTCCCCATCTTCAAGGTCGCCTCCATGCTCCAGATGAGCCCCAGCACCCTCTACGTCACCAAGTTCCGCGTCGCCCGCCAACTCCGCGACGAACTCGCCCTCCTCCGCAAGGAACTGGAGTAGCCGCCGGGTGAGGGCACCCGGCCTTCCACCACGGTTCTGGCATCTGGCAACTGGGCTCTGGCAACTGGCTTGAAACTTGAAACTGAAATCTTGAACCTCCCCTCCCCCATGTCGCTGACCTCTTTCTCGTTCCCGACCCGCACCCTGTACGGCGCGGGTTCCCTCCGCGAACTCCCCGCCCACCTCGCCCGCCTCGGCATCCACCGCCCGTTGGTGGTCACCGATCCCGGCCTCGCGAAGACCGACGCCTTCAAGGCCCTCGAATCCGTCCTGGGCACCGCCAACCGCGGCGTCACCTGGTTCGTCTTCGATGGCGTCCACCCCAATCCGATCGAGGACGACGTCCGCCTCCCCGGCGCCATGATCCGCGACCATGCCTGCGACGGCGTCATCGCCATCGGCGGCGGCAGCCCCCTCGACGCCGGCAAGGCCGCCCGCCTCCTCGCGAAGAAGCCCGACCTCGACATGGCGAAGTTCTACGACGAACCCCATGACTGGTCCGGCCTCGTTCCGTTGATCGCCATTCCCACCACCGCCGGCACCGGCAGCGAAGTCGGCCGCAGCTCCGTCATCACCCTCGACTCCACCAAGCGCAAGGCCGTCCTCTTCCATCCGGAGCTCCTCGCCAAGCTCGTCATCCTCGACCCAGAACTCACCGTCGGCCTCCCTCCCAAGCTCACCGCCGCTACCGGCGCCGACGCCCTCACGCATTGCATCGAGAGCTATACCTGCCCGTCCTTCCATCCGATGTGCGATGGCATCGCCCTCGAAGGCATCCACCTCATCGTCGACGCCCTGCCGCGTGCCGTGCGCAACGGCGCCGATCTCGACGCCCGCGGCCGCATGCTCGTCGCCGCCGCGATGGGTGCCATCGCCTTCCAGAAGGACCTCGGCGTGGTCCATTCGATGGCCCATCCGCTCTCCACCCTCTTCGGCATGCACCACGGCCTCGCCAACGCCCTGTGCCTCGTTGCCGCCATGAAGTTCTGCGCCGCCCGCAAGCCCGGCCTCTACCGCCGGGTCGGCATCGCCTGCAACCTTCCCGTGCTGGGCCTTCCCGACGCCGAAGCCGACGCAGCCACCATCGAATTCATCGCGAAGTTCCTGGCCGACCTCGGCCTCAACACCCGCCTCCGCGACCACGGCGTGAAACCCGAGGCGCTCGAAGCCCTCGTCGGCCAGGCCGTCGACGATCCCTGCCACAAGACCAACGCCGTCCCCGTCACCGCCGATGATTTCCGCGCGCTCTACAGCGCGGTGATCTGACCTACTTCTCGATCACGAACTGGTCCCGGAGAACGCCGTCGATGTCGAACGCGCGGTAGTTCATCCGGGGCCCGCTGATCTGGATGTCCAGGACCTGATAGGTCGCCACGTTGGTCATCCCCACCTGCGTATAGTCGTGCTTCGCCTGCGGATAGAACTTCGTCCCCGACGTGGCCACGACATATACCGTTCCCTTGGCCGGCGTTTCCGCCCGTTGGCCGCCCTTCATTGGAAACGTGCGCAGGTACGCATGGTCGTGTCCCTGCAGCACCAGGTCGACGTGGTATTGGTCGAACAGCGGCGTCCAATGCTGCACCACTGACTCATTCTGCCGGCCTTCCGCGGACGAGTACGCCGGGTGGTGATACGCCACGAACTTCCACGTCGCCTTCGTCGTCGACAACTCCTGCGCCAGCCAGTTCGTCTGCAACGAGGGTGCCAGGTTCGAGTCCAGGATGATGAACTGCGCGTCCGAATAGCGGAAGCTGTACGCCCGCTCCGGCGGGATCTCCTTCGGCCCGTTCCGCATCAACGCGAACTGCTGCAGGTACAGCCTCGGCTCTCCCCCTTGGTACTCGTGGTTGCCCAGCACGGGCACCAACGTCCGGCGATCGAAGATCGTCCGCGCATTGTGGAAGAAACTGTCCCAGTCATCCCGCTGCGCCCCCCGGTTCACCAGGTCCCCCGCCATCAGGTAGAAGGCGGCATCGGGACGGTTCCGGAATGCGGTCTGAACGAGTGACCCCCACCGGTCGAGCCCGTTCTGGGCATCGCCCATGTAGATGAAGGAGAAGGGCACGTTGCCCGCCGGGGCCGTGATGAACTCCTGGTACTCCAGCCATCCATCCCGGCTGCCGTCTCCCACGGAGTAGAGATACCGCGTCCCCGGCTCGAGGCCGGTCAACGCCACCGTGTGCCGGTTCACCACCGGATCATTTAGCAACCGCTCATCCTTCAATACCTCCGTCACCGCCTTCACCCGCTTCGGACGCCGCTCGCGCGGCGAGTTCAGATCGACCGCCCGCCCGTACTGCACATGACCGCTCCGCACCTTCGGACCCGTCCGCCACTGGATCGTCTGCGTCGTCTGCGGATCCCCACTCCAGGTCAACACCACATGCTCCGGACGATCCTTCGAACGATGATCGGTCCATCGGAAGATCCCCAGCAACCGGCCGTCCTCCCGTCGATCCCGGAGCGTGCGCACGATCTGCGCCCCCGTGAACTCCGGCGGAACATTGGTCAGGGTCACATCCATGTCCGCGTACGGCGCGATCCCGTTGGTGAATTCGCCCACCCGCAAGGTCGCGGGGTATAACTCGTCAATTTCCAACCTCTGTCCCGCAACTGCCGGCTGCGCCAGCACCAGATAATGTTCGCCACCCCCCGCCAATGAGTTCACGCCCAGCCCGACCTCTCCCGCCGGAAACTCCTTCTGCCATGCCTCGAACCGGACACTGCCCCGCGTCACCGCGTTCGTCCGCGGCACGAAGCCCCGTTCGGAAAGCCAGTAGGGATCGTTGGTATTCCGCGCATCCTTCAACACCGTCACGACCGAGGGAACACTCAGCCGGAACAGCACATGTTCACTCCCGAGGATCTCCCGCTCGCGCGCCGTGATCAGCCCCAGCGCATCCGCCAGCTTCATCTGCTTCAGCTCATTCGTGGTCTTCGTCCGCGCAAACCGGTCCAGGATCCCGGCCACCGTGTCATGGATCGACGCATGCGTCCCCACGTGCGCCTGCGACACCGCCGACGCCACCCACAACCCCAAGGCCACCACCACCCAACGCCACCTGTGCATCCCCCATCCTGTACCGATCCCAAACCCCAAGTGGAGTTCGAAGTGCCAAGTTGCCAGTTCCCCGCCGGGTGAGGGCACCCGGCCTCCAATCTGGAATCCTTCCAACTTGAATCTTCCAACTTGAAACTCCCATCCCACCCACTACGCACCCCACGTGCCGTTCCGTTGCCACCTCCCTGCGCTGTTCGCCCTCGTCGCCCTTCTCCTCTTCCGAGGCAACTGCCTCCACGCCGACGACCCCGGTTGGCTCGCACCCGTCCAGCGCCTGGCGGACTGGCTCGACGCCTCCGAACCCAACCGCCCCTTCGTCCAGACCCAGCTCGAACTCGTCAGCAAGGGCTCCCGCTCCCTCGGCTTCTCCAACCTCCACGCCAACCTCACCCTCCGCGTCCCCGACCGCCTTCATCTCACCTCAGGCACCAATCGCACCCGTGTCGAGTTCGGACGCCACGGCAACAAACTCTGGCTCTGGGAACCCGCCCTGAAGCGCTGGACCCAGTCCCGCCTCCCCGACGGCGCGGATCCCATCGGCTTCCCTGTCGCCGGCACCCTCCTCGGCTGGGCCTCCAAAGGTTGTGAAACCGAGAACTTCAAACCCGTGGCGATCCAGGGCGAATCGTGCGCTCCCTACCGTGTCCGCCCCGGTCCACTCGCCAAGGATTATCTCGGCACCGCCGACTTCACCCTGACCCTCTGGATCCAATCCCGCTCCCAACTCCCACTCGCCGCCCGCTGGCAGGACCCCGCCGCGACCACCGACCTCACCGCCTGGCTCCGCAGGGTCCGCGTCAGCCCAAACCCGACGGAACCGGACTGGGCCCAAAAACCGCCCCCCGGCATCCGTGCGGAGGACGTCCCCCTCGACGTCCTCCGCCAACGCCTCCCGCGCGCCTTCCTCTTCGTCGCCCTCGAACTCAGCGCCCTCCCCCCACCCAATTAAAGATCCGTCTGCTCAGTCTGCTCAGTCTGCTCAGTCCGATCGGACTTATCGGACTGATCGGACTGATCCTTCCCATGACCCACCGGCCCACGGTGCAGGATCTTGCAGGGCTCCGGGTCCTTGTAGTGGCGCTTCAGCCCGCGGTCCGCCAGGGCTGCCGCCGGCACCCGCTGGATGAACTCGGCGAACGATTTCTCCACCCGGTCCTTCTGCGCCTTCTGCCCCGCCTTCGACTCCCAGTATTCCTGCTCCACGTTCGACAGGAAGATCCCCGCCTCATCCGGCCCGATGTTCTCGCGTCGCGCCAGGATCCAGAACAGCCCCGGATCCTCCGGCAAAGCCACCGGGAACGGCACGAACTTGGCCTTCACTTCCTCTTCCTCCTCCGACCCCGGCGGAATCACCTTCAACTTGTTCGAGATCGTCCGGTCCGGCAGCACGATCTCCACCGCCACCGAATCTCCCTTCTCGCTCGGCTCCACCGTCACCTCCGCATTCGCGAAGTTCGTCGCGATCTGCTCCTTGAATCCCTCGACCGTCGCCGGCTCCAGATCCGGCAACGATCCCTCCGTGCAGAACTTCTCGAAGGACTTCACGTTGTTGATCAACCGGACCTCCTGCGCGACCTGCTCATAGATCGCCGAGGCCAGCCTCGGATCCGGGGTTGCCTTTGGAAGCACCTTCTCCAGCAGCGCCAGGAACTGCGCGTCGTTCATGCCCTTCGTCTTCGTCGCCATAATCAGGAAATCAGAATGCCGTCCCCGTCGTTTTCAGGGGGGCGGGTTTCTCTCCGACCCGACGCCATTCCGCAAGCATCCGCATCAACGAAGACGGTAGCAGTCGACGTCAGGAGGCTGTCCGAGAGTTCGAAGTTTGAATTTTCCTGTCGTCTTGAAACTTGAAACTGAAACCTTCGATCTTCCTACCCCCCTTGAATCTTCACTCTCCAAACTCCAGACTCCGCCCCCCGCCGGACTTCCAGCGGACTCCCCCACGCGTTGAAACAGGTCCTCATCATCAAGACGTCGTCCCTCGGCGATGTCGTCCACACCCTGCCGGCCGTCTCCGACGCAGCCGCCGCGCTTCCCGGGATCCGGTTCGACTGGGTGGTGGAAGAAGGCATCGCTGAGATCCCCGCCTGGCATCCCGCCGTGGATCGGGTGATCCCCGTCGCCCTCCGTCGCTGGCGCAAGAACTGGTGGCAATCGGAAATCCGCGAACAGCGCGCCGCCTTCCAACGCTCCCTTTCCGAACGTCATTACGACGCCATCATCGACGCCCAGGGCCTCCTCAAGAGCGCCTGGCTCTCCCTCCAGGCCCGCGGCCCCACCCACGGCCTGTCCTGGTCCAGCGCCCGGGAACCCCTTGCTTCCCTCGCCTACCGCCATCGCCATCCCGTCGCCAAGGGGACCCACGCCATCCATCGCGTCCGACAACTCTTTGCCGACAGCCTCGGATACTCCGTTCCCACTTCCGCCCCGCGCTACGGAATGGACCGCGCCCAACTCCAACCCAACGCCCACGCCACCCCCACCACCCCCTACGTGGTCCTCCTGCACGGCACGACGTGGGCCACCAAGCATTGGCCCGAATCCTTCTGGATCCAACTTGCCGGCCTCGCCACCGCCGCTGGCCAGCGCGTCCTGCTTCCGTGGGGATCGCCCTCCGAACACGAACGTGCCCAACGCATCGCTGCCGCCCATCCCACGGCCGCCGTCACGGTCCTCCCACGCCTGCCCCTGCGCGACCTCGCCGTCATCCTCGCCGGAGCCACCGGCGTGATTGCCGTCGATACCGGCCTGGCCCACGTGGCCGCCGCCCTCGACGTCCCCGCGGTCACCCTCTACGGCCCCACCGAACCCGGCCTCACCGGGACCCTCGGTTCCACCCAGACCCACCTCCGCGCCACCTTCCCCTGCGCCCCCTGCTTCCGACGCACCTGCAACTTCCCCGGCCCTCATCCGGTCGAACCGCCGTGCTTCCAATCCGTCCCGCCCACCACCGTGTGGAATGCCCTCCAAGCCCTCACCGCATGAACCCCACGCCATGAAGGAAATCCTCGTCATCCGCTGGAAGAGCATCGGCGACGTCGCCTTCACCCTGCCCGCCGTCAACCACCTGCGTGCCCATCACCCCGACGCGCGCATCACCTTCCTCGTCTCACGCGAGAACCGCTTCGTCGTCGAGGCCTTCCCCGGCATCGACGACATCTGGACCATCGATCGCACCCTGTTCCGTGGCTCTGGAGTGTTCAATGGAATCGCCAACATCACCCGCCTCATCCGGCAGATCCGCAACCGAGGCTTCTCCCTCGTCGTCGATCTCCAGGGCTACGGCGAAACCGCTGCCCTCGCCCGATGGAGTGGCGCGCCCGAGCGTTGGGGATGCGCCCGACGCGGTTGGCGCCGGAATGCCTTCACCTGGAATTACGCCGAAAACCAGCACCTCCACCCCGCCGAACGCCACGTCCGGATGCTCGAATCCGTCGGCATCCAACCCGGGCCCATCCGGAACCGACTCTCCCTCTCCGAAACCCGACTGGGCGAAGCCCGCGCCTTCCTGCATCGCGCCCAGATCCATCCCGACGGCGGCCCCATCATCTATTTCCAACCCTGCACCAGCGCCGCCGAGAAGAACTGGCCCATCGATCGCTACGTCGCCGTCGCCACCCACCTGCGTTCCCTCGGCGCCCAGGTCATCTTCGGCGGTGGACCCGCCGACCATTCCATGTTCGCCGCCGCACGCGCCGCCGGATTCGCCGTGACCGATGGCCTCCCCGCCGCCACGTCCCTCGCCCTTCTCAGCCTCGTCCGGCTTGTCGTGGGCGGAGACACCGGATTCCTCCATCTCGCCGTGGCCGTCGGGACCCGCGTCGTCATGGTTGCCCGCCGCGGTCCGCTGCCCCTCGGCCACCCCGAGTGGGCCCTGATCGCTCCCGATGCCCGCATCGAAACCCTCACCGTGCCGAACGTCATCGCCCGCGCCACCGAAGCCCTCGGCTGAACCCCTGCCCAACTGGCCGCAGCCCGTTACCCCCACTCACGACGGGGTGGTGACGTCCACGTCGCCCCTCACCCCTTCAACTCCACCAGCACAGGTCGGTGATCGGACGCCACCGGTTCCTCCAGCACCTGACTCTGCCGCCGCGTCTGCCACTTCCCCCGTGGCCGCAGCAGGACGTAATCAATCCGTGCTTCCGGCTTCTCCGCGGGGATCGTCGGCAGCGGGTTCACAGCCGAAGCATCCTCCCAATCGGCCAGCATCCGCTGCATCACCCGGCTCTCGGGACGATCGTTGAAATCTCCCGCCAGGAGGACGGGATCCGTGCCGCCACCGAACAACTCCTGCAACCGCGCCACCTGCAACCAGCGGTCGTCATCGCCCCGCGATGCATCCAGATGGACGCCCACGAACCGGAATTCCCCCAACCGGGGAACCCGGACCCTCGCCGAGATCGCAATCCGTTGCTCGCGATTCGCCGGGTTGGGCAACAGATCCACCGTGAAATCCTCCATCGGCCACCGGCTCAGCAGCATCCCCCCGTACGCCCCACCCTGAAAGTCGATCGCCTTCCCGAACTGCCCGAACAACCCCGTCAGCCGGATGTACTCCGCTGCCTGATCCACCCGCCCCGTCCTCTGGGTCTTCACGTCCACCTCCTGCAACGCCACCAGATCCGCGTTGCTCGCCCGGATCACGCGGGCAATCCGTTCCAGGTCCACCTTCCCGTCCACGCCTTCGCCGTGGTGCAGGTTGTACGTCATGACCCGCAACGGGGCGAAGTGAAGGGGCGGGTGTCCGGCCGACCCGGCGCATCCGGCAGCAACAACGGCAGTGGTGGCAACAGGCATCATCTGGAGGAACTCTCGGCGGCTCATCGCCGCACCAATAGAGCACCGCACCCCACCGGATTCCAGCACCGCGACCATCACCCACCCCCTCATTTGCATCGGCGCGGAACCGGGGAGGCGACGTCCTCGTCGCCGTTCCGAAGCCGTTCTCAGGGCGATGAGGACATCGCCACCCCGTGCGGGTGGAGGGCGCAACCCGTCGGGATCGGGATCGGGATCCTTTTTGCTTCGGATAACATGACGAAGGGCGGATCGATTCCGACACCGTAACCAACAGCCAGCCCGGGAACTGGCTTCAAACTTGAATCTGAAAACTTCAATCTCCCCCCTAATGACCTTTACACCCGGTCCTTTGGACGGCCTCTGGGTCGTCGGCCTCGAACCTCGCCACGACAGCCGCGGGTGGTTCGTGCGCACCTGGTGCGAGGAGGAGTTCGCCCGGCACGGCCTCAACACACGCTGGCCCCAGTCCAACACCACGAGGACCCTCCATCGCGGGATGCTCCGTGGCATGCACTGGCAGGCAGACCCGCACGCGGAGACCAAGCTCATCCGTTGCACCCGCGGCGCCGTCTGGGATGTGGTCGTCGACGTTCGTCCGTCGTCACCCACCTTCGGCCGCTGGTCCGCCTTGGAATTGTCCGAGTCGAACGCGCGCCAACTCTACGTCCCCGCCGGATTCGCCCACGGCTTCCAATGCCTCACCGATGACGCCGAGCTCCATTACCTGATGTCCGACGTCTACCACCCGGATCTCGCCCGTGGTTTCCGCTGGGACGATCCCGCCGTCGCGATCCCGTGGCCCATCCCCGACCCGGTGATGTCGGATCGGGACCGGGCCTTTGGCCCCCTGAGCCACGTCGTGTCCTCGCGATGACCCGCCAAAAACAAGGCCAAGCATCGCATTGACCCCGTCTGGAACGGGGTGGCGACGTCCTCGTCGCCGTTCCAGAGCCCTCCTCCAGGCGATCAGGACATCGCCGCCCCGCAGCGATTCTGGAAACCGGGATCCGGCAACTGGCATCTCCCGGTGAAGGCCGGGTGCCCCCACCCGGCGCTCCGCCTTGAAACTTCAAACTTCCAACTGGAAACTCACGTTCCCCGCCGCAGATACGCCCCGGGCCAATACGTGACCCGATCCCGGATCTGGCCCTCATTGAAGGCGAAGGGAGGCTCCGTCACCGAGAACTCCGGATGCTTCTTCACGAAGTCCGCCGCCGCCTTCGTCGGATTGTTCCAGGTCCAGTCGGGTTGCGTGCGCGGCGCACCGACCACCTCGCCCATGATCCCGTCCATCGCCACGATGTACGAACCCGGGCTGACCAAGGGCGCGTAGGCTTCGAGTTCCGCCATCACATGGGCGTACGTGTGGCAGGAGTCGAGCAGCACCAGCACCTTCTCGCCGGGACGGATCTGGGCCCGAACCTGCGCCACCGTCGCTTCGTCCGTTGAACTCCCCTCGATCAGCGAGATCCACGGCTTCAGCGGATGCGCCTCGATGGCCGCCCGGTTGTGGGGCCGGATCTCCACATCGATCCCGACCACCCGTCCCGTGCCCATCGCCTTGAACAACGACGCGTAATAGACCAGGGACCCCCCGTGGGCGATGCCGGTCTCGACGATGACATCCGGCTTCAGGTCGAAGATCACCTCCTGGATCCGGATCATGTCCTCGGGCAACTGGATGATCGGGCGTCCCATCCAGCTGAAGCTGTAGACGTACTTCGTGTCCCATCCGCTGCGCAGCCACAACTTCGACAGCAGCGCAAACCCCTCCGGGCTCCCCACCGTCAGTTCGCGCACCTGCCCGTTCTCCTCCACGCGGATCGCTCCGCTCGCCGGATCAATGTGAATCATGTGGTCCTGTCCTTCCCGTCATTGGCCAATCCATGTGGACGAGCGAAACCCCTGCCGACGCAAGCTCCGGATCAGCGACCCACGTCACCATCCCCGGCGCCTCCGTCCGACGCAGCGCCTCGCGCTGCCGCTCCTGTAATCCCAGCTTCCGATAAAACCCAAGGGCCGGATTGTCCGAACGGACCCGCACCCCGAGATGCACCAATCCGAGTTCGCATTGTGCCCACAACAGCAGCGTCCGGAGTCCCGTCGACATCACCCCGGGAAACCCCTCCACGCCGCGCACCACCGCATCCGCCTCACCGGAACCCGACGCCCAATCGATGAACGCCAGTCCCATGTACCCGATCCGGCGACCGTCCATCGACTCCACCATGAACAGGACCCGGCCACGATCCGGTCCCACCCGTTGCACCAGCCAATCGCGTGTCCGCGCCGGAGTGGCTTCGAACTCGGTCAGGAAGGACGTCACGTGCCGGTTCCGCCATTCCGTGAGCACGGCCACGTCCGATTCCAGCACGCGCTCCGCCTGTGTCGGCACCAACCGCATCCGCGCCACGGCGGGTTCGCCGACCATCAGATACCAGCCGGGATCCGCACCGCCGGCAGCCTGCTTCAGCGCCGCCAGGTGCTCCTCCCTCGACCCCGCCTGATGGCATGCCGCGTTCACTGGAAGAATTCCCGGACACCGGCAATCACACGGGATTGAACCTCCGGTGCCATCGCCGAATGCAGTGGCAACGACAGGATCTCGTTGCCCACCCGGTCGGTCACCGCCAACGCGCTCCGCCGGCAATCTTTGAACAACTGGAACCAGTGGCCGGGCTGCCAATGGATTCCCGTGTCGACCCCCTTCGACGTCAGGTGGTCCCGCAATGGTTGCCGCGCCTCTGCCGGAACCCGCAGGTAATACAGGAAGGGCGTCACACCCTCGAAATCCGTCGCCGGCACCCGCACGTCCTTCAGTCCCGAAAGCTCCGCATTGTACCGGCGGCAGGCCTCCCGACGCGTGCTCGCGATCCGTTCAAACTTGCCCAATTGCGCCAGGCCCATCGCCGCATGCAGGTTCGCCATGTGGTACCGGAATCCCAACTCCTGCACGTCGTACGTCCACGCACGGCGGTTCTGGTACATCACCGATGCGGGCTGCCCCATGCCGATCAACCGCATCCGGTGCAACCGTTCCACCTCTTCGCGGGTGCGCACGATCAGCATGCCGCCATCGATGCTCGTGATGGTCTTCACGGGATCGAAGCTGAACATCGTCACGTCCGAGAAGCTTCCGACCATCTTTCCGTTATACCGCGAACCCAGCGCGTGCGCGCCATCGTGCAACACCCGGATCCCGTGTTTCGCGGCAAAGGCCGCCACCCCGTCGTGGTCACAGAGGCAGCAGTCGTAATCCATGGCGATGATCGCCTTGGTCCGCGGCCCCACCAGCGTCTCCGCATCCGCCAGGTCCAGACACAGCGTGTCGTCGTGGATGTCGCAGAACACAGGGCGCGCCCCGGTCGCGAGGATCGCTTGGAAGTCCGCGATGTTGTTGAACGCCGGCGTGATCACCTCATCCCCCGGCCCAACCCCCATCAACATCAAGGCCAGGTGCAGCGCGGCGTGCCCTGTGCTCACGGCCACGGCGTGGCGATCCGGCGCCTCCACCAACTTCAGGACCGCCTGCTCGAAGTCACCGACGTATTTGCCCATGCCGAGCCAGCCCAGTTTCAGGGCTTCCTCGGCCGCGGCGAGTTCCTCCCGTTCCAACAAAGGCCTGAATACCGGAATGTTTTCCATGGTGCGCATCCCGCGGGGAAATCCAGCGCTTCCTGGAACCCACACGGGAATGCCGTCCTAACAGATCGTGAACACGCCCAGCAAGCAGAGTCCCCGGATCTGAAGGCCGCGCGCCCCCACGCGGCAGATCCCAAACCCATCCCTGGTGAAGGCCGCGTGCCCCCACGCGGCGTGTCCAAGCAGGGTTCGCAGTCCCCAACCCTCGCCTCCTCACGTCGTCGACTACCCTTCAAACGGTAGCAGTCGACGTCAGGAGGCTGGGTTGAGGAGTTCCCAGTCCGCTCTCTTCCCCGACATTTCCCTCGCCCCAACCCCACCCCTCACGGCACAACTCTTCCTGCGCTCCGCATGCCTACCGTCCTCACCGCCATCCCCGTCTACAACGGAGCCCATTTCTTCCCGCAGACCCTCGACTGCATCGCCGCCCAGACCCGGCGACCCGACCGCATCGTTGTCATCGACAATGCCTCCACCGACGCCACGCCGGACATCGTCCGCGCCTACAGTCACCTCAACCTCGAATACCGCCGGAACCCCACCAACGTCGGTGGCGCCGGGAACCTCAACCTCTGCCTCCAACTCGCCGATCAGGCAGATCTCCTCCACCTCATGATGGCCGACGACCTCGTCGGCCCCACCTTCCTCCAACGGTCCGTCGACGCCCTCGCGGGCATCCCCGGCCAGGCGCTTTCGTACGTCCTCGACGACAAGATCAACCAGCAAGGCCGCGTCGTTCAGCAGGCACATCGTCCGGCCGACACCACCCCGCGGCGGGTTCCCCCGGCCGAGTTCCTGCGGCGTCAGGGCAACCTCGACTCCATCCTTCTCCCTGGCGTCCTCTTCAAGACCGACCGCCGCCCGATCCCGGCCGGGTTCCGCAACTTCCCCCAGGTCGCCGACTGCGTCTTCATGGCCGAACTCGTCCACCTCGGGTTCAGCGTCGTCGAGATCCCCGAGGTGCTCTGCCAGTACCGCCTCAACGAGCTCAACGCCACCAGTGCGAACCGCAGCCGCATCGATTCCTTCGTCCGGGATGAGTGGCGCGCCATGGAACTGATCGCGGGCTGGATCCCGGAATCCCCGCTGCAACGCCGCCTCAGCCACGCCTGGCTGAAGGTCCGCTTCGCCGCCCGCACCGAGGTCAAACGCCAACTCTTCGCCGCCGCCAATCCCGCCTACGCCGCCGAGATCGACGCCGTCCGACGCGAGATCGCCGGACCCTTTCTGGGCGCCGCGGGACTCGCCGCCGTCCACGCCCGTGACTTCATGCGCCGCCTTCGCGGCCAACCCACGCGTCTCAAGGAATTCGAATCCCTCCAGGATCCCGGCCGCTGACCACGCCGCCGTTCCAGGCTGCTCTGCGACACAATCGTAACCGGAGCGACGCACCCGTTTCGGTTCCATGGTGTCTGATACTCCGACTGAAGAAACGAAATCCGCCGGAGAGAGTCCAAGCTCCGGAGACTGGTTATGCTGTTCCCACTCGACGTTCCCCTGCCCGATCGCGGCTCGGCCCTGAGCCTGCCCGACCTCGTTGTGTTCGACCTCGTCGGCGTCCTCATTCCCGAGCGCCCCCGATTGGCTTCCTGCCTCGCCGCCGCCCTTTCCGCAGCCGACATTCCGGTGGAAGACGACGACCTCGCCGATCTCATCACCCAACCCATCCGGGCCGGGATCTCCCAACTGGTGTCGCGGCGGCTGCACCTCGCTCCCGAGGTCTCCCGACCGCTGGTGAAGGTGATTGCCGAAGACTTCAACGAGCGCGTCCTGCGCAGCCTTCACACCTCCCCAAATCTCAAGCTTCAGCCGGGAGCCGAAATCCTCCTCACGGAACTCGCCGCCGATGGAATCCACATCGGGATCGACTCCGAGCTCGATGGATCCCTCGCTACTGCCCTGATCCAACGCGCGGGCTGGGCGAGAACCGGCCTGCTCGAAGCAGTGGTCGGCTCCGATGAAGTCCTCGCTCCGCGTCCGGCCCCCGGCCAGATCGAGGAAATCCGCCGACGCTGCGGGCTGCAGGCGGACGCTACGGTGGTCAAGGTCGTGGGGACGCCGTCCGATGCCAAGGCGGCCCTCGCTGCCCGTTGCCAAACCATCTACTCACTGGCTCCGGAACCCATCGTGGGCCCCATCGCCGTGGCGGACCTCGGCGACCTCGCCGAACGTATCCTCGTGCGGGACCTGATCTGACCCGAACAACCTCAGGAGGCGGCGAATCGATAGCCAACTCCACGGACGGTCTCCACCAGGTCGGCAGCCGATCCCAGCTTCTCCCGCAACCGACGCACGTGGGTGTCCACCGTGCGGACATCGATCTCGTCACGCTCTCCGTGCGTCCAGACCTCCTGCAGCAGGTGTTCCCGCGTCTGAACCCGGCCCCGGCGCCGCGCGAGCACCGTCAACAATCGGAATTCCGTGGCGGTGATGTCGACTCCCTTGCCGCGCACCAGCACCCGATGACCGGGCACATCGACCGTCAACTCGCCAAAAACCAGCAGATCCCCATTCGTCGGCGCCGGTTGCTGGCGATCCATGCTCCGCCGGATGCGCAACACCAGTTCCCGCGGGCTGAAGGGCTTTGTCAGGTAGTCATCCGCTCCCAATTCGAATCCCAGGATCCGGTCCATCTCCGACGCCCGCGCGGTCACCATGATGATGGGAATCCGCTCCGTCACCGGGTCCCGACGCAACCGCTTGCAAACCTCCAGGCCGTCCATGTCCGGCAACATCAGGTCCAGAAGGATCAGGTCCGGCCCTTCCGCCCTCACCGACTCGAGGGCCTCCTTCGCGGTGCCGACGCCCATCGCTTCGAAACCTGAATCCCGAAGTTGCCGCACCAGCATCTGCCGGATGTCAGGCTCGTCTTCCACCACGAGGACCTTTGCCATATCCGACGATGCTGCACCGATCACAGGACCAAAACATGTCGCGTGGGTTACATGTCCGTGACTTGCCGACCCATCCCTGCCGCCCCGTCAGCCCGGGACGAGGACGCGACTACATCAGGGCGCGGCGGGCAGACGCCGGAGCCCAGGAACATTCACATTCACGCCATGCGCCATTCCTTCCGGGTTGCTTCGAGCACCGCAGCCAAGCGGGAAACCGTCGCCTTGGGATGTGCCGACGACAGCGAGAACCGGAACAGCCCAGCCTCAGGGCCACCCGGGTACTGGATGAACGGTGGCTCGATGCCCACGGCCCGCAGCTGCCTTGAAAGACGCCGTTGGGCGGCCGCATCCACGGGAACCAAGCCGTACACCGGTCCAACGTGCCCGGGGAGATCGGTGTCATGCCCTCCGTCCATCGCCCGCATCATCCGCTCACGATGTTCCTCGATCCGGGCGCGCCATTCCTTGCCGCGGGCAGACAACAGTCCGAGCACCGTCGGGATGGCGGCGGCATACGCGGGCGGGATCGGGGTTCCACCGCGGGCGGCCCGACTGTCCTTCCAAACGGCTGCCGGAAGCCATCGCGGCCCCGCGATGACCCCTCCGTACAGGCCGAAAGCCTTGCTCAGCGTAAACGCCACCACGACTCGTGGGTCGCGAAGCCTCTCCAATTCCAGGGCTCCGCGCCCGCGGGCGCCTAGGGTTCCAACACCATGGGCATCATCGAACAGGCACGCTCCTTCCGAGGGGAGCGCATCCAGCCAAGGAGCCAACGCACGCACGCGCCCCGTCAACGCCCCCACCCCTTCCTGCAACAGCAGGGGCCGCTGCCAACCCTGCAAGCGGCAGGCGTCCATCAATTCGTCCGGGACCGAAACCTCCGCCAACGGCAACCCGCTGGCCAAGGCGGCGTCCCGCAGACACGGATGGGTCCCGCGCACCAGGACAGCCCCGTCGCAGCGGGTGGCCAACGCCTGCGCGGCGACCATCGGGGCACTGTATCCGGACGCTGTCAGGACCGCCGCGGGCAATCCCATCCACGAAGCCAGCGCCTTTTCGGCCTCCACATAGACAGGCAGGTTTCCGGTCGTGAGTCGCGAGGCAGCCACGTCGACGGCCCCGTGCCGGATGGCCGCCGCCAGGACCCTTCGGACCTCCGGATGCCAGGAAACCCGGAAGTAGTCGCTCCCGCCCAGATAGGTCCGCCGCTCGCCCCGCACGAGGACGTGCAGGGGACCAGCAGGAACGGCGGCAGTCGCGAGTCCGGATTTCACGGGCGGATTGCACCCCAGAAGTGCCGGGCCGTCGACTCCCGGGAAAATTCCTCATGAATTATTCCGCAAGACTTCATGGCAGGATCGAAGGAACACCGGCAGCGTCCCAACATCCACCACACGCGTTTGAGAAATGACCCTGTCCGTATCATGAAAACCGACCCCCGCGGGCCGTCGTCCCTGAAGGCGGCCTTCACCCTGATCGAGCTGCTGGTTGTGATCGCCATCATCGCGATCCTGGCCGGAATGCTCCTGCCGGCGCTGAGCAAGGCCAAGTCCAAGGCCATCGCCGTCCGGTGCAACAACAACCTGAAGCAACTGGGCATCGCCTCCCTGATGTATGCCCACGACAACAAGGACAAGTTCCCGGACTGCTCCGGGGCAGCGTGGCCTTGGGACATCCCGGCCCGGGCAGCCAATGCCATCGTGAAGAACGGTGGACAGCGCGGCATCCTGTACTGTCCGGCCTTCGCCAAGCAGAACAACGACGAGCTCTGGCGCTTCACGACGGACTCCACCAACGAGCTCACGCGTTCGGAGAACGGGTATCGCGTCGCGGGTTATGCATTCGCCTTCAACGGCTCGGGCCGCATCCAGCGGACCAACATCACCGAATCCCTCAACCCGAACTCCTGGACGATCGGCGGCGTGCAGGTCAATCCGGGCCCTTCAGACCGCGTCATCATCGCGGATGCCACCATCTCGATCGGCAGCAACAGCGCCGACCGCACCCGCAACCGCTACACCAAGATCGACGGCGGCTGGCGTGGCCACCAGACGGCCCACCTGAATGGGACGCTGCCCGCGGGCGGCAACCTCCTCTATCTCGACGGACACACCGCCTGGGTGAAGTTCCAGCAGATGGTCGTGCGGACAACCGGCGACCCGTCCTTCTGGTGGTGATCCGCGAACCCAAAGCCGCGCGGAAAAGGCTGGATCCCAGGGCCCGGTGATTTCACCGGGCCCTTTGGTTTTCGCGGAACCGCCTATTCCACCGGGGCCCCTTCGCCGGGGCGCTTGGTCTTCTTCGAGTCCTTTGGCTTGACCACACCGCCTTCACCCGTCGCGGCCCTGACCTTGATCGCAGCGATCTCGGCATCGTCCAGCTTGCCGTTGCCATCGCGATCGTACTTCGCCAATTGGGACTTCAGGTCGCCTTCAAACGCCTTCCGGAGCTCGTCGGCTTCGGTCTTCTCGATCTTCCCGTTCTTGTCCTTGTCGAACTGGGTCATGACCTTGCGGACGTTCATCCGGGGCCGGGCGGCGTCCTTCTCCGCTTCCTTGCCATGGACCACGCCGCTGAATGCCGCCAACGTCATTCCCATCACCACGAACGCTTTCAAGTGCTTCATATGTGTGACTCCTGCTGATCGCATTGCCGTCTGAATCCTACGGACGCCGGAAACCACGGTCCGGTTACGCCCTGGTCATTCGCCGACGCGGGAGGCCAATCCCCGACGTCGCGCCAACTCCAGAACCACCGCAAAAACCTCGTCCGCCGTCAATCGCGTCGTATCCACCACGATCGCATCCGCCGCCGCGGCCATCGGACTCGTTCCCCGGTTCCGATCGAGGCGGTTCCGCTCCAGCACGTCCACGTACGCCTGCTCGAAGGGCACTCCCTGCCCCCGGTTCAACCGCCGTGCCGCCTCCACCCCGTCCACTTCCAGCCAGATCTTCAGCGGAGCCTCCGGAAACACCACCGTCCCGCAATCACGCCCGTCCGCCACCAATCCCGGATCCCGGTACAACCCGCGTTGGAAGTCCAGCAAGGCGGCCCGGACCTCGGGCACGCGGCTGTAGGAGGGAGTCTTCGCCGAGACCTCCGGCGATGTCAGCACCTCCACGGGCAACGGCCGGGCCCCCAAGCCGGGACGGCTGAGGAAGTAGCTGTGTGTCGCCTGGTTGTACGACAACCCTCCCTCCTGCAACCGAGCCACCAACCGTTCCGGCGCCTGCTCCGGGGTGATGTCCTCCGCCATCGCCAGCACGGTGGCCGCCCGGTAGACATGACCCGTCGAGATGCCATGCCAACCCAACGTCCGGCTCAGCCGGAGCATGGCGGTTGATTTCCCCGTCGCTGCTCCGCCATCCAATGTGATGATCCGCTTCATGAAATCCTGCGATACAGTGCCAAGGCGAGGTCGCCACGGTTGCCACCCTGTTCTCCCACCAGTCGCCGGAACCCTGCCGCATCCAGCACCAGCACCGTGACCTCCGGCGACACCGCCCGCACCGTCGCGGTTCGCGGCGTGCCCCGGAGGAGGCCGATTTCACCGAAATATTCACCGGCGCACAACCTCGCCAGTTCACGAACCGTCCCGTTCGTTCCCTGCTCCACCGCCACTTCGCCAGCCGTGATGACAAAGAATTCCGTGGCGGGATCCCCTTCGCGGACAAAAACCGTGCCCACCGGAACCGTTCGTGACTCAAACTCCGGCAACCACCGTGCCGCACCTCCGGCCTTCAATTCCGGCAGTGCCTCCAGCAGATGGTCCGCCGCCAGACGCTTCCGCAGCAACCGCACGATCTCCTCCATCACGAAGTCATTCGCGGCCAACAACGCGTCCACGGTCTTGCGGTCCACCCGGAGCAGGGTGGCCCCGTGCGGCCCGGAACGCACCGTCGCATTGCGGGGCGCGTTCTGGAGCAATCCGATCTCCCCGAAGAACTGGCCCTCGCCCAGGCGTGCCAGGAATTGCGAATCCTCGGCCTTGCCGGTTTCGCGCGAAACGTGTGCCTCGCCCCGCAACACGATGAAGAGCGCATCCGCAACGTCCCCCTCGAATCAATCTCCGCCCTTCCGGCCAACCTCCTCCTTTCGTCGGATCCGGATTTCATCCCTCCAAATCCCCCCTTCGCATCACCAATCCCCGCTTTGAACCCATCCCCATCGAACCCCGCCACGACTCGGCTAGCGTCGCTCCAGATCGACCGACCGCCACGAAGACGACCGGCCGAGAGAGAAACAAGCGTCACCTAAAAACTCCGATCGTATGAAGACACTCCAGATCCTCTGCACCGCGGCCACCCTCGCTGCCGCCCTCTCCACCTCGGTCCTCGCCGAGGACACCACCAACACCGGCGGCAATGGCACCCCTCGCGGCCCCCGCGGGCAGGGCATGCGCCGTCAGGGGCCGCCTGCCGAACTCGTCGCCAAGTACGACGTCAACCAGGACGGCCAGCTCGATGAGACCGAGCGCGCCGCTCTCCACGCCGACATCCAGGCCGGCAAGATCACCCGCCCCGAAGGCCACGGCCCCGGCAACGGTCCCCGCCGTCAGGGGCCGCCTCCTGAAATCGTCGCCAAGTACGACGTCAACCAGGATGGCCAGCTCGACGAGACCGAGCGCGCCGCTCTCCATGCCGACATCCAGGCCGGCAAGATCGCCCGCCCCGAGGGTCACGGCCCGGGCAACGGTCCCCGCCGTCAGGGGCCGCCTCCTGAAATCGTCGCCAAGTACGACGTCAACCAGGACGGCCAGCTCGACGAGACCGAGCGCGCTGCTCTCCATGCCGACATCGAAGCCGGCAAGATCGCCCGTCCCGAAGGTCGTGGACCGGGCGCCGGCGGACGCAAGGGTCGCGGTCGCGAATGATCGGAAAAGAACTGCCCCTCCGCTTCATCAACGCCCGGTGCTCCTTCAAGGACACCGGGCCTTTTTCATCCGAAGTACCGGTGGATCGTCGTGACGATGGCCGCGGTCTGGACGAGGAGCATCGGCAGGACGAGGACGAATGCCAGCTTCCGCGGAGAGGTCCGCTCCCATCGGACCATCAGCCCCTTCCAACCCAGAAACATCAGGGGAATCAACAGGACGTAGATGCCCAGCAGGTGCCTTCCATGGAAGCTGGGAGACGCCACGGTGTTTCGGGACCCAAGAGCCAGAAGGATCAGGGCGCCGGCCACTCCCGCCAGGACCATGACCAATCTTCCGAACCGACCCCAGTTGCGCCGCTCTGAAATCCGCCACAACGACAACGCCAGGCCACACACCAGCAACGTCGTGAGACACTGCCGGATCCACGACGGCATCAGGGTCTCCGGCGAGCCACCCATCTGCCAGAAGAGCACGGACGTGAGGTGGTCCGCATCGCCGGGACCCCACGAAGCAAGGAAGGATTCCACCAAGCTCCGCACATAGGCACCCGGGGACGGGATGATCGTGGCCGGCACAGGAAGTCCAATGGGCGGCAGGAGTCGCTCCCGTCCCGTCAGGATTTCCCATGCCGGAACAGCCTCCGTCAGCATCCCGAGCCTCGGGGCACTTCGGAAGTTGTTCCACAAAAGCCCGAGCAGGAGCGCCAACGCCAACATCTGGAGCCAGAGGGGACGCCGGCCTTGGCCTTCGCGACTCAACCATTTCAGGGCAATGGCCACTCGCTCCACCGCCCATAGCCCTCCGAACGCCGCAACCACCCATATCCAGTAGGAGGGAACCCACCCCGCCCAACGCACCCCCTCCGACTGGACCAGCGCGTCGATGGCCGCACGGTAACCATCGTTCGAGGCCACCCTCGCGAACACCATTCCAAGGGCCAGCCCTCCCCATCCCGTTGCTCCCATCGACGGAACGGGACGACCGGAATCCTCGCCGGTGGAATCCTTGAATCGGAAGAGGGCCTGCCCCAACAACCCCATGGCCACGGCCACCGCGGTCAGCACCCCGACAACGGACGTCTGCAAAAGCACCCCCAGCGTCCATCCCACCAACAGCATCACCCGCCAACTCTGGTCGGCCCGGTTGACCATCGAGGCCAGTGCCGCGCCCAGGACCACAACGCAGCCGAGGAGGACCGGATCCGTGCCGGCACCCGTGGCGAAGTGTCCCAGGGACGGAACCATCACAAAGCACCAGCCCAGCCAATGCTCGCCCGCCTGCGCACCCGGCCCACGCGCCAACAAGGCACCGGCCACCGCCACGCAAAGGCTCACCCACATCAGGCCGACCAACCGCAGGCGAAAGACCTGGTCCGCCGGCGCGGTTCCTGAAAGCCACCACTGCAAGAATCGCGACAGCCGCGCTGCCGTCCCGGATTCCGCCCATGGCGGCGCGCCCAGGCTGCCCAAGGACGCGACCTGGAAGTCATCCGGCCGCCCAATGTCAGCCGTGGTCAGATGCTGGTGGGGCCGCCCCGCCAAGCGATCGTAGTGAACCCCCTGCAGATACCCGACGCTCTCCGCCGCGCGCGTCTCATCCGCCGCCGCTGCAAGCCAGGACTGGATCGTGGCCCGCTCGTCGAACCCCTGGAAAGCCGGACGCAGGACCACCTGGAGCAACCCAGTCCCTCCAAAGATCAAACCCAGGCTCAGTCCCGCCCGCAACGCGCGAACCGGGACGCCGGACTCCACGCGCCCAGCCATTCCGGCAACGCCCACCGCAGTGATCCCCAGGGCAAGGGCCATCCAACCCCAGACCCATCCAGCTCCACCCCGATCCCAGGCAGCAGCCATCACACGCGCGCGGGAAACCGGCTTTCCTTCCGTCCAGGTGGTGTACTGACCGTGGGGATAGGCCCACTGGACCTTTCCCACGGTGGACGGAACACGGAATGCCCACTCCCCGGGATGCGATGGCGGCATGCCATCCGGCATCTCTCCCGAGAAGTGGCACCGCACGGCGAGGCTTACCGGATCATGCGTCCACAAGGTCACCGACCAACCGCGCACCCCAGTCGTCGATCCGTCCACAGCCACTTCGCCCTTCGCGGCCTGCTGACCACGGGCACGCTCGAAAACGACCAATCCCTCCGTCTGGAACCGGCGGATCGGCCGCGCCGTCCAGACTTGCCCCGTCTCCAGGTCCCGGACTTCCCCCCGCGCCAGGCGGGTCACCCTCTTTTCCTCGGAGTGGAGGTCGTCCGCCTTCCTGACGTCGAACATCAACTCGATGCTCCGAAGCCTTTCGCGCGGCATCCCATCGGTTTCCGCGAACGTGAGGGTGTGCACGAACCCATCAGCCACCTCGGCCCTTCGTTCCATCGGAAGCGACCTCAGCGCACATCCCGCGCTGAGAAAGCGTGTGTCCTCCCGCGACCAACGCTCCATCCGGTGTGTCTGGAATTCCGGTCCCGCAGTCGCCAGCAGCCAGGCAAGCGGGATTCCCAGGACGATCCATGCCAGAACGCCAAACCCAAACCACCCTCGCTTTCCCGCCTCGCGATCCGTCGAGCCGTCCCGCCCCGCCTCCAGCCTCCGTCCCCGTCGCGACGAACCACGTTCCCCTGCATCACCCCGACCCGAAACCTCGGATTCCCGTCGGTAGGAACGGGAACGATTGGTTGACGAGCTGGATTCGGTTCGGAACTTCTTCATGGCCGTCCCAAAACCCTATCCCATCCTGTTGCGGGGAAAAAGGCTGGCGTTCAGGACCCGCCAATCAGGGGTGCCTCACCCTCCCAACACCCGCAGCAGGTGCCGGATTTCATCATCCACCTCCCCGGGATCCGCCACGGTCTGCGCCACTTCCTCGCGGATCAGGTCCCGGTAGCGCTGGCGCAACCGGAAGGCCGCCAGCTTCACCGCCCCTTCCGACATCCCCAGCCGGGACCCAATCACCTCGTAGGACTCCAGTTCACCGCCGCCTTCAGGATGTAGCGCGTCAAACAAGGCACGCCGCGATCCAGCGTCCGCTTGCGTACGCAGCCGTTCCCGAACCCGCTCCAGCACCGAACGCGCCCAAGCCCGATCGTACCCAAGTTCGTCCGCCCCCTGCGCCAGGCCTTCCTGTTCCAACTGGCATTCCGCTGCGGTCGGATCCAGGGGCACATGCTGGACACGCCCACCCCGCTTCCACTGCGTCGTCAGGAACTCCCGCCGCACCATGGGTGTACCCTCGTCCATGGCTGCAATCAGTCTTCGGAATCCGCACCATCCCGGTCGTGGCAGATCTGGTCGATCACCACCGCCGCCGCCAGGATCAGGACATCGTCCTCGCCGTCCTCGATCTCCACCGCATAGGTGTCACGCAGCGTGAACCACTTCTTCGAGACCTCCGCCACCTTCCGTCCACCCCGTCGAAAGGTGTACTCGTGGTCCAGGATCGAACCGGTCGCCTCGTAGTCGTCCGGGCCCGGCACATCCACCGTGAAACCCACACGGAACAGGTTGAAAAGGTCCTTCTTCACCACGGCCACGCGATCCCCGTCGCGGTGGATCTCGTAGGACTTCCTGAGCGCCAGCAGCTTTTCGCGGATGAAGGCGACCTCATTCCCCGAGGCGTCCTGGAACGACAGCTTTTCCCGCAGGAGGGTGAACGCCCGACCGTCCACCTGGTAACGCACGCGCCCGGACTCATCGCGGATGACAAAGTCGTCTCCGAGACACATCAGCTTCTCACGGATCAGGTATTTCATGGTCGTGGATCGTCGGAAAATCAGGGTTGCACCCGCACCATGCGCACGGTGCCGGAACCGGAATCATACACCACCCGTTGACCCGCAGGAGCCACCGGGACCGCCGCCAGGAAACCGGCCTTCACCTGCACCTGCAGGTCCCTGGGCCGTGGGTCCTCCGACGCCTGAAACTCCTGCAACGCCTGCTGCACCTGCGCGCGCGAAACAACCTTCTCTGAGTGCTTCTTCGCCTGTCCCTGCGCGGCCAGATAGTCCAGCGGTGCCGTCGCGGGCGAATTCCCGGTCTTGCTTCCCGCCGTGCCGGTCGATGTGGCGTTGTCACATCCAACCAGCAGCCCTCCCACCACCAACAGCACGGCGCCACCCAATGCACCCGGGGTCGCTCGGTTCCTGGATGATTTCATGCGTCTGGCATACCGTTCCCCCCCTGCGGTCTGCGAGCCCGAAACGGGGACA
>Ga0172372_10001312_pt1 | contig 38684 bp, 25 predicted proteins | sample LakKiv5m_2_FD_114544 | JGI IMG/M metagenome (GOLD analysis project Ga0172372, IMG submission 114544) | Freshwater microbial communities from Kabuno Bay, South-Kivu, Congo - kab_092012_9.5m | ecosystem: Environmental > Aquatic > Freshwater > Lake | place: Democratic Republic of the Congo...
CTAATACGGAATATTGAGGAACTTCATAATCACCCACCAATCTATTGTTTGGAATAAAATCTTTAACTTGTTTCAATCCTTTTGGTGTAAATACGTATGTATCATCAGTGACGCATGATAATATGATAGCTCTACCACCGGTAGATAACGTATATTGTGCGGATAGCCAAATTTCCTCTACATCATCTATAAACGCACATTCATCAATAATCAAAAGTGACAAAGCTGCTGAACGACCAGCAGTACCAGCGCTACTTACTGCTTTAATTTGACTACCATTCTTTAATCTCAAACTCAATCTATTATCTTCTATACATGGCACTTTTAGCCACGCCGGTAAATTATCGTTTGCAAACCTAACTTTAGTAACAATTTCTTTTGCAGTTTCTTGTGTAATACTAATACAAAGAATATTCTTGTCATTATGAAATGTCATCAACCACAAACTATATGCAGCGGTAAGAGTACTAATACCCATTTGACGACTTTTAAGCACAATGTTTAATTGATTATCAACAAAATATTTTAAAGCATCTTCCTGAAATGGATACAATTCAAATCCAACAGTTCCTCTTATAGGATGTTGGATTTTTACATACTTCTTCATGAAGTATATAGGATCTTCTATACACTTTTTATACTCAGCTTTTATTATGTCTCTTAGATTTGGCTGACTCATACAATAATTCAAGTTCTTTTATTCTATCATCTATAACCGAAAGTCGATCATCAATCACTTTTAAATCGGATGTAACATCGTTATAAATTTTACTATAATCTTCTTTGCCTTCCCAAACTTCGGTAGTACCATCTTCTTCTACGAATGTAACAGGTCTACCGTCTTTATGTTGTTCACACCAAACTTTTGTTTCTTCAAATTTTTGTTTAACATCGGTTAACATTGACTTTTCATTACGAATGTTTCTCAACTCATTAAACTCATTCCATATACCCATAATCTTAAGATTTGTTTCTTCTTCGATAAAACAATCGTAACAAAGTTGCGTTTTTGGCCAAACTTGATCATCTAAATAATTACCAAATCGAATATCAGCTTTACAATCTTTACATCGTTGTTCGTTTACTATTTTAGCTTTTTTAGGCAGTCTTTTTTTGTAACCATCTTTCATTACCCATTTTCTACCTTGACCATCTTCCCATTCGTCTCCGTCTTTTCGTTTGTTATTTTCAATATTTGGATCATAACCAAATTGTAAAAAAGGACGGTTACCCTCTAAATAGTCTTTTACAATTCCTAGATTACTTTTACCTGATGCTCTTTTCATAACAAATATGTATTTATTTTATTTCCGAAACTTACTTTCTAAACCTTTTATAATAAAACTTCCTGTGATTTTAAATGGGTCACCATAGATACTTGTATCTCTAACAACTATACCTTCGTGTTTATCCAAATCACCTATTTCACTCGTAGCATTCTTTAATATTTCGTCTCCAAGTTTAATCGTGGTTATATAAACAATTGTATCATTTATAACTTTATTTAAATCTAACGTTGGTAAATCTTGACTAATATTTCTACTATTAGAAGCAGTAACAAACTGTTCTCTTGTAATTAAAGGCGTAGTAAATTTTAATCCTTTCAACCAGTCTTTAAGAGATTTAGTAACAGCTTCACCCGTTGGATATAGTGTTACTGGCTGTGTTAAAACGCTTGCTAGTTTAGGTTCTGATTTGAAATTAGTATCAACACTACCCAAAACTTTAAATCCATACTTCATAGCAACCTTGTTTAACTTATTTATATAAGATTGCATTGCATTTTTATCATATGGTATTTCTGTAGCTACTCTTGATTTTACACTGCCGTCTTTGCCAAATGTTTTTGGTTTAATTTCTTTTAATCCGTGAATAGCTAAAAAGTTTCCTATTTCACCATACCCCAACACGTTTGTTTGACCCTCAACATATTCAATATTAAACAATATGTTTGGATTATCTAATAAGCCAAGTGTCTTCAATTCGGATTTTGTAGATGGTATTGCTTCGTCGAATATGTTAATAACCTTGGTACCTATACCAATAAATCCGTGACCTGGTTCAAATCTACTAGGCAAATCTTCAGGCCTCATTCCTTTAATATCAAGTGGTTTTGCGCTACCACGATCCATTACGAACTGACCGTTTACTAAACGAATACTAGCATTTACACCATCAATTTTGACACTACCAGCTCCTTGCTTCAATGACTTTACAGACTTAGAAAATACATCCACTAATTTAGCGCCTGAGTTTGTAAAATCAAATGGATGTGCCATATGTCCACCTGCGCCGCCTTCTTTAATCACTTCGGTCAATATATTATTTAGTTTTATCATATGGTTTTAAAAATGTTTTATCAAATACAGTAATTGCTTTTTTATATGATCTATTTGTTTCATCTAAACTATTATCGGTAAATTGCCAATTCCAAAATAACTCATCTGGAGTTTTAAATCCAAAAAATTGAAGCACATCTTTTTGAGTCTGGGTTACATCTTTTCCATTCCAATTTTGTCCAGTTGCGATAAAACCTGACTCAATATCTTTAACTATATTAGACTCGCCAAGCGAACTGTGTCTATTTTCAATCCAAGTCAACCTTTCAATCAATTTTTGATAATAACCATTCGCCTGACCCCATCTTACACTTGCAAAAAATACTACACAGTCGCTTTCAAATAGTTCTTTGGTTATCTTCCAAAGTTCATCGTTTTTATTGTTAATACTGGCCCAACAACGATGATATCCACTTGGATTTTTTTCTTTATCTTTTAAAACTGAATCTTTTGTACCACAGTGATTTCCCCACTTAGATGACACATTTCCTTCACATGGAAATATATTTAACTTGGTTGTATCTATAACTGTTACTTTTTCTTTACCCAATAAATCTTGAATTTTATAAGCTAACTGTGTACTTTTTGCTATGTCATCCTTATGTCCACTCCATCTGTTACTGGTAGTTAACAACAACACTTTGTTTTTAGTTCGTAAATAATCTATTGTTTTTTTATATTTACGAGCATAATAATCCATATCTTGCTCACTTTGTGGAAGCTTTGCTTCACTTAATAAATCTATTAAACTAATCATCTATTATAAATATAGATTATTTACGATTCCAGTTAAATTTCATATGTCCACAATCCCAAATTCTATCATAACCATTCAATTGCATGTTTTGCCATTCAGTCAAGTTAACATCAAATTTCTCAAGCTTTTCTTTTAATTTGTGTTTCTGAAAATGTGTTCTTTCAATTGGTACTCCCTTGTTTTTATCAAAATAATGATATCCTGGCGGAGTATTATCTACAAATGTCATACCGATCTGTTTATATAAATTACCTGTAAACAATCTTCGGTCGCTATATGTTACAATAGAATTTACATCGTAATTTTTTATAAAATAATTGAATAATTTAGAAGCGCCTCCTATTACATTTGTATTTAATATATTACAATATCTAGATAACTCATATTGATATTTTTTGTCATATCTAGATTTAACAAATGTCATCAACGACACTAATTTGTCGTTGTAATATAATCCCAATCTAATCGAAGATGTATCGTCGCCTTGTATATGATTGTCAGATAAAAACAACGACTTACTTAAATTATCTACCAATCTTATTTCACATTTTCTAGCAAATATTTTATGAGATTTACCAAATCTATTCAATAAAATGCTTTTTATTATGTCTTGCTTACATCGCCATTCCCAATCCCATATATGCATCAATTGGATATTTTTATCAAGTGACAAATTTGTTTTGTTTAAATGATAATGTTTATCTTTACCACCAGCAAGTTCACTGTGCCAATATATTCCATCACATTCTATACCTAAATTTAATTGGGGTATTAATATATCTATTTCTTTTCCCAACAAAATTTTTCTATCGTTTTCAATTATTGATTCCATACACACACTTTTTATGTAGGATAAAACCTCTTTCTCATCGATAGATATTGTATTATTTATTGGATTACATATTCTACATATTGGACTGTTTCCATTACACATGTCATCCAAAAAAAGAGCTTCACATTTTAAACATTTAAAATTATATTTTTTGTAATTATTAACACCGATGTAATCACTTTCTTCGAATAAAAACTCTACAGATTTGGAATATTTGTCTTTTAATTTTTTGTAGGAATTCTTCAATAATATATTAGAAAGAGATCCATATTTTTCTATAATAGTTCGCTGGGTTTTTCTACTAAAATCTAAAGTACCATACTTTTCTAGTTTTGTTTCATTCGCTTTTTTACTAAAATCCAAAGTGCCATATTTTTTAAACTTAGTATCATTGGATTTATCATTAACATTTAAAGTACCATACTTTTCTAGTTTTGTTTCATTAGCTTTTTCACTAAAATCCAAAGTGCCATACTTTTCTAATTTTGTTTTCTTGGCTTTCTCATAATTGTTGAAATATTCACATCCGTATTTTTGTAATCTGGTTTTCTTGGATTTTTCAATTACACTCTGTAAAGATAAAGTACTTGATACACCATATTTTTCTATATTATTTTTTATCAAACTATCCATTCTTTTTTTATTTCTACCGAGTGATTTTATATGTAATTTTTCACAATCAACGGAACATGTTTTTTTACGTTTAGAACTTTTTGTAACCACATAAATTTTTTTACAAACAACACATGTTCTGTTTTCCAAGTTATTTATACGTTGGTGATCATTTAAACATTTTAAATTACAATACATTTTTCCTTTAATCGTAGATTGCTTTCCAATTGATAATCCACAATTTTTACAAAAAATTTCCGGAGATGACGTGTATGTATTCTCACATTGAGAATTGCAAAATAATAAAACTGCATCGTTTTTTAACCTAATTTTACACTGCTGACATCTTTTATATGGCATATATTAATACACTGTTAACATGGTATATAATACATATTAAAAGAAATATTTAAAATGTAAAATAAAAAAGAGAGCAATTTCTTGCTCTCTTTTGTTTAATTTTCTTTATCCTGGATTAGGCAGAAAATTGAGCGCCCGTAGGAAGTATGTTGAAATCGAGGATAATGAATTCAGCAGTACGGGTTGGTTGGATATAGATTTGACCATATAGAATATTTCTATCTATCAAATCTGGCGTATTATTTTGCTCATCCATTTTGACTTGGAAGGCATAAATACCATTTCTTTGTTGTACCGATTCCAAGTATGGATTTACGATGCTTAAGAAACGATTTCTTGTAGAAGCAACATTTTGTTCGAATACCAAGTAATTGCTGCTGCTTGCGATAAACTTCTTCAAGTTGATTAACAAACGGCGAACATTGATACGATCCAGAGCACTTGGAGCAATTTGAAGAGTCTTTTGACCCCAAACTACGATACCTTGGCCTGGGAATGCTGCGATAGGATTTACACGACCTTCATAGAGTGTGTCACGTTCTGCGTGTGTTACTCTATCAAGTACTTGTACAGCTTGTGTGATACCACCACGGTTTAAACCGGCTGGAGCGTACCATTCAGCAGCAGCATTGTCGTTAGCAGCATAAACTGCTGGTAACACTACACTTGGTGGTACACTGATTATCTTGTTGGTATTTGTGTCCAAGATTTTAACCCAAGGATAATAAGTTCCAACATAATTACTATCAATTGTTGCCACGCTATTAACTGCGGCATCAATCAATCCAACAGTTTGATTACTTGCTGGGAACACTACGTTATCCATAATATAGAAACAATCTTGACGAGTTTCACACATGTTGATTACCAAATCGGTAACATAACTGTGTTGTTCACGGAAGATGCCTGGAGTAACGATCAAGTTTATATCAAATTCATCTGGATTACCGATTGCGGCAACTGCTTGCTTGTAACCGATACTACCTGGACTATTGATATTTGTACAATCTAGACCTTGTGTATTACCTGCGGTAATGCTGCTACCAACGTTGATTGGAATTGCTGGCCATTGACCATCAAATCCACCTTGGAAGCCCAATACGAACTTACGAAGTCTTACATAAGTAGATTCGTTAACTGCATCATATGTACTAGGAATACTACCACTCAAGCTTGGAGCGAGTAATGAACCAGTACTTGCAGATACGCCTTGAGCATAATATTTAGCAGTTGATGTACCATAAACTTTATCCTCAAGATCAAAGTCAATATTCACACCATTACTGTCGGTGCTTCCAAAATATGGAAGTGGTTTGAAATATTGTTTTGTATCATTTTCAACACCAACACCAAATGAACTGGTTGGATATAGGTATTGTATTTCGGTACTTGATTCTGGTACAGATCCAAAGACGGTACCAGATGGATATTTACCAGGAGCTAATCCGTAAATACTTGCTTTACTGTATTTAACAGCGGGTATATAAGTACTTACGGTACTATCAACTGGTGTGTAGTAAGATTCAAATCCGTAAGGAACACAAGTACTTGGATAAGCTATATCGTTCATTTCGATTCGGATATAACGACTTAGATTGTTATAATCTCCGAATTGTATAATTTTACCGGCATATGTGATATATGCGTATCTATCACCAATTTTACGAGCAACATAATTTGCGCTATCGGGATCAAGATTACAATTCTGGAATATTTCCAAATATTTAGGCTTCTTATCGGTATCACTGTATGATCGTACAGCAAGTGTGAATGTACCCCAATCACTACCTGGAACTGTTCCAGCCAATTTAACATTGCTTATTTCAATCTTATACTTTTGGTTAGATGGTGTACCATCGCTTAAAGTATGAATCTTAAACAATTTAAACTTTGTAGGAACCGCAGCTTCATTTGCGCTGCCTTTGAATGGAGCTATCTTTTGGCTATATACCCACGGCGTATATGCATTTGTAATACTGAATTGACTGTCTCCAGCATTTAAATTTGTACTATATTGATCAACAAACTTAAGAGGTTCGCCTACTATAGTACTACCAGAGAACGTATTGGTTGCAACTTGTAGTCTCCAACCCAATGTGCTGGTTTTTTCAGCTACGAACTTCTTGATACTGTCTTCAAATAGTACGTAGTTATAAGCAGCTTCTACTTTTTGACCAGCAATTTGTTTAGAAGGATTTCCAACAGTAGGATCTATACCGAATACGTCTTTGATGTAATTGTTGTCATTTTCATTCAAAGAGAAGTCGTAGTATCCATACGTACCACTGGATGTTGAACCATCGGGGTTAGCAAAGTTATATTTAAGTGCAAGATTATATACGTTTTCATTTGGATTAACAAGATTTTTGTATGGGAATACACTACTTGTTAATTGTGACAACGTTGACGTATTAAATCCATATACTTCATAATCATTACTAAATTGTGTTGAAGCATTTTGAGTATTTGCTAATACAGCCAAAATCATTTTTTGACGACCGGTTGTACTTGGATTACATGGATCGCTTCCAGGGGTATCTTGGTTTGTAAATGTACCATTGTATTTACCAAATGCACCACTGATAGCACCTTTTAGTTGTAGCCCTGCGACACATGTGCCTGATCCACGAACTGATGCAAAACTACCACTTACCAACACAGGAGTACTTGTGGAGTTGAATATATCAACATTATAATCTATATTTGTATTTGTCAAATATGAACTTGAGAGTAATGCCGATGTTGTAGTACTTTCGGCAAACGCTGTGGATACAGATGTTTCAGCATCTACACTTTGACCTTGTACACTTGAAGTCAAAAAGTAATAAGGACTTACTGCACTTGGGGCTCCTTTTTTAGTCAACACTATTGGTCCAATACCGCCAATATTGATTTGTTGACCGGAATACAATATACTTCCGCTTAAAGTTCCTACACCTGATACGGTAGATGCGTTAATATTACTTGTTGCAGCTACGGATCCAAATTTAACATTAATAGATCCACTCAATGATATTCTGGAATTATCTACACGGAATTCATAACTTCCAGTGGCTTTTGTTAAATCATATGTAACTGATGAAAAGTTGGTAGCTTGACTTACAGAACCTTTGGCAAACACTAAACCGTATACAATGTTATTACCGCTTAATGTATATGAAGCGGTTAAGTAACTTAAATACGTTAAAGCGGTTGATCTTGGAGCGGTATTTTGTCCACCAGCGACTGAACCGAATCCGTTTGTATCAAACAAAATCGATTCTGTAGTACTTGCACTTGAAGAAATTGATCCAGAAAAACGTGATTTTTCAAAATCGAATGCAGCTAAGCTATATCCGGAGGTTTTACCCAACGTGAAGTTACGTCGTGCGACGGATGATGTAAATGCGTTATAATAGTTTTGAGTAGTTATTTTAAGAACTTTACCCAAGCTTGCGGATGCAGCCAATGATGCACTTAGAGCGCTGTAATTGGAAAGTCCTTGAATTGTTGATAAAAACGATGATCTTTCACTAACGGAAGCTCTAGTTACCGAGACTAATGTGTTTAGGTTTCTAAACTGAGAACTTCCTGCTCTACTACCAGATGACAACAATACTGAACTACTGTGTTGGTAGTTTATATTTGTTGTATAACTTGTATCGTCTAGATACATGAACGAAGAAGTTGTAATTGCGCCAACATCGTCATTACGATTCCATCTACCTGGTTGTGCGTATACAAATAGTGGATTTTTTTGCCAATAGCCAGTTAAACCGCCGATACGAACAACTGTTACGATACCTTGTTCTTGTAGATATTGTTTAGCGGTGTATGGACCATAATAAATTCCATCTGCGACACCGAATGAATTTTCTAATGTAGCTACATCGGTAATTGTTTTTGGAAAAAATGCGGGTCCATCTGCGAATGGAGCTAATATAGCTCCACCTATGTTAGCGACACCTTGGGCTAAGCCCGATAGGTCATTTTCTCTGGTAAATACACCAGGACTTACTATATTTTGTGTTGGAGCGAATGTTCCTCCTTCTGTAATTGGCATAATTTATAATCCTTTCAAACTTTGTTTAATTATAAATATAACCAAAAAAATTGAACAACAAACTATTTATTATACTTTTTATCTATTTTATAACCAGCGAGAATTATTTCTGTATAATAATCTGAATTTGTCCAAAAATATTCTGTTATATCTACACCATCTACAGAGAATAATCTTACAGATAGATCCGAGTCGGTACACAAAGTCTTTACAACCTCATAAAATTTTTGTCTATCTATTTCACCACCAAAGTGAATTTCTCCGGCGAATTTATAGACGTGTTTTTTGAACAGTTCGTAATTTTCTTTTAATATCGAATATTCATGTCCTTCAATATCAAACTTCAAAAAATCTATATCTCTATTTACCAATTTAATTAAATCCTCAAATGTCATTGTCATCGATTTTTGTGTAATATTATTATGAAACATCGATTCGAATGTACAAATATTACGATTGGATCCAATCAAAGCGTGCAATAATAGTGGATTTTTATCTTCGTTTAAATTTTCCAAGAAATCTTTTAGACAATCAGTACTACCATCAACTCCAATATATTTTATATTTTTGTCACGATGCTTGAAATAAAAATATCCTTTTGAACAACCTAAATCAACTACAACGTCTTTATTTTCGACCGTTACAAATTTATCATATTGATTCCATTCAAATATTTCGGTATAAGCAAAATCGTCAAAATTTGATTTTTTTGATAATTTATCGGCATTATGTATATTATCTATATACTTCTTAACCATCTCAAATGTTATCTGTTTACTACATTCAAAATGTCGATTTGTGTTTTTATATTTAGGACACCAATTCCAATCACCACCGTCAAATTTATTGTTTATGTCATTCCAACATCCATTACACACACTTTCGTTTATAACTCTATATGGTGTATAAAATTCATTAAATTTCTTTGTAAATCCGCTTATTAGTAATACTGGCTTTTTTAAACACCATGCTAACCAAGAAAGTCCTGAACTTAAACCAACAAAAAATTCACAGTTATATAACCACGTTAATGCTTCTTGTATATTTTTGGTTTCTGGATGAATAACATTATTTAGACCGTGCAAATCCATATAATTCAGTGGTTCTTTTTGTAAAACAACAACTTTATAATTTAATGAATTTAAATAATCTACTACTTGTTGCCATCCATCTTTATTTTGCCAATGTTTACATCCAGCAGTTGACGCTGTAGATATACACACATATTTTTCATTTAATTTTGAAGATGTATCTTCAATAACAATGTTCGGTATAATTTCTATATAATCCAAACCTAAAATTTCAGCAGCTACTTGTTGTAAATTTTGTGTTCTGTAATCTTTAGGAGATTTTGTTCTATCAGCAGGATCAAAACATCCGATTCTATAAGTAGCATGATATTTTTTATCAATTGATTCGTTGTAATTGTAAAAATTAATATCTTTATAATTTTTTTCAAATAACTGTTTATTTGGTGTATAAAAATCAAGTAAACAATTATGTTTTTTTCTAAATTCATCTACATATGGCATCCACGCTACATAATCACCTAAACTTGGAGATTCATTGATAATTCGAACCAATTTATTGTTTAAATTATTATTATATGTAAGTTTGGAGTTTGTATCTAACTTCAATATCTCAATCTTCCAATCGATATAGTATTCTATTGAAGTAGATGACCACATGTTGTTACTTATAAAGCTATCATACAAAACAATGTTGGATTTATTATCTATAAACTTTAAGTTATATTTTTTATCAAGTGGACCTGTTATTTCAACTTTACATCCCTTGTTAACGTCGATTGATAGTTTATTAGTTTCTTCAATACAATCTTTATGATTGATCACGGTGTTTTTGTAAATGTCTATTAACTGATTTTTCATGCTTTTTCCCGAATTATATATAGATAATAGTTTATTAGTGATATTTTTCCAAGATAATTTTTTGACGGTTTCCTCACAGTATTGTTGGTACTCTGAATAATTTTGTATAACGATCTTTAAAGAATTAACAATATCATCAACATTTCTATTAATTTTCAACAATCCTTTTAAATCGTTGTTATTTTCAAATGTTCCAACTATAGGCAATCCACAACTCATTGCTTCTAATAATGTTAGATTAGGATGACCTGCTTCTAAAATAGATGGATGTAAAAATATAGTATGATCTTGATATAAATTTACCAATTCATTTTCGGTAAGATCATACACTACATTTAGTTTGTCATAATCAAAGTTGTGTTTTTCAAAAAATTTTTTATTGTTGGATGGACCAGCAATTGTTATTGGTAGATTTAAAATCCTAGCCGCTTCAATCGCATAACTAAATCCCTTTCTGTCTTCCGATGCATCGTGTATAAAACCATTGTTTGCTACACATAACAATTTATGGTGAACTAATATTTTATCTGTTTTTTTGAATATATCGGAATTTACACCATGACTGAGATATTCTAAATTTGGTAGATCAAAATAATCGACTAAATATTTTGCCGGTACAAACGATTTTATCGAATGTTTAATAGCATCATAATTTTCTTTAAAACATACGGAATTTTTTCCATATAGATAAGCATGGTGGTCATGACATGTAAAATAATACGGTATGCCACGTTCTTTAGCTATTAATGCCAGATTTGCCACGTGTATATGAACTATGGTATCTTTATCATAGGTAACATCATCTAAATATTGTATTTTCGAATCGTAATTATATTTTGTAAAATTTTGATGATATTCCCATATTATTTTCTCTGTTGCGCCCCATCCATTGGGCGGTATAGGTAGTATACCGGGATTCACGTTAACGATTTTCATATTATACATTTTTGACTTTTGGAATTACTCCACGCTCTGCTAAAATTCTACATTGTTCAATAGTCGTGATATTGATATTTTTATTTAATTTCTCAACACCATTTACTTTTATACGTATATTTTTATCATTTGAATCGATATCAAAATAATGCTTGTAATATAATCCTTTACTAATTACACCATCAAAAACCGTAGAATTGTCTATTAATATTTCGAATCGTTGGCCCATATTTGAATATAAAAATATAAGTGGATGTTTAGGATTTTCTATATTATATACTATACTATATTTCTGATCAAATATTTGAAACAAATCTATAATACTATTGGAGAAATATTCGCTTGCTTGACCATCAAAAAAGTATATTTCATTCGAAACATGTGAGATCATATGTACAAAAATAGATTCTAATATTTCATAATTAAATGCGAACGGATATGTTTTGCACCACTCATCAAACGATTTTACCAATGGTACATTTTCTTTAAAGAATCGTATATCACCCGCAAACATAGCTGTCTGATGTAATACATGTCCAAAATTAAACTTCTGATTGCTCAGATAAAATATGAAGAGTTTTTTTCGATGATTATCTATCGTTGTAAATATGTCATTGATTTTCGGAATATCGATCTCTGAAAGATCGTTGTCATATTCCGTAAACAAAAACTTTTCATATTTATTTAACCTATACAAAAAATTTATTGCCAAGTAAACGTTTTTAATAATAGCATACCCATGTCTACATGAGTATATATTTATATATTCATTTTCGTCCGCAAACCAGGTTATTGGACTCATTGAGATAGGCAATAAGAAATTTTCTTTATCGTATATTAAATAATTGACCTCTTGTAAAATTTCATCATCTATAGGAGTGTGTGATGTCAACAAAATATCATTGCCGGTCTTTTTGAGTTGCTTTATATATTTTAATAAAACGTCTCTTTTTTCCGTCGTATTGATATATGAATTTATTATTATTACATTTTTTGAATACATGTTATTTAAATGTAAGTATACCTCTAGATGAGTAATACTTTGTTTTATTGGGATCGAAGGTGATTTCTAATATATGGGATACTTTGGTAGGCGAATCGTGTATGTGAAATAAAACTTTGAACTTTTTACAAACGGTTACATCTTCTATCTTTAATAGAGGAATTATATCTGAAAATATCATTGAATTTTTAATAAATACATCATTTTCATATACATCTAAATTATATACTATTTTGTCAAGTGATTTTACACATAAATAAAAATCATTATTGTTAACAACGATGTATGCTCCGACAGAATTAACTCTAGACAAATTTAAATGTGACGGCGTAGAGAAAAAATTGTGAAACCTGTTATTAACTATTTCTATATCCGATTTAAATCTTTCTATCATTCTAGAAAAGAACAATTCCAATCCGTATGGAACAACCGTCGAAAATTTAGAATTATATTCTTGTAGAGATCTAGGAAAATACGAATCCAATAACATCAATAGAAACGATGGATTTGATATAAAAAATATAGTTTCACAAAATGACCCATCCTCCAAAAAAACAGCTTTTTTATTAGGGTATTTATATAATTTATACAATAAACTTAAAATCTTATTGAGATCTTGGTCAGTATATAAGTTGTCAAATTCTGTAAATACACATTTATCATAACCGAGAGATTCCGCCAGATACATGGCATTTCTCAGAGAACTTATAATACAATATTCGTGACTTTTTATGTTATCATCGGGGTATGTTGACAGGATTACGTCATAATTAGTTGTTAAATGTGTATAAATCGTATGAAACTGATATCATTATATGTATTGTCCCTATCATATATGTAGAATTCGACCAATTCAATGATGCTCTTGGGTAGAATGCTATGTGATACCAATATCACATCCAATTTAAGTTTTTTTAAAATGTAGATGTTATTTTTTAATATATCTAATTTTTCATTGTTGTCGATATAACAATCAATAACGACGCAATTTTTATTTTTCTGATCACTGTTCATATAAGTAGAACATTCTTTCATATCATCTATATTTTTGAAAGCGTGATATCCTAAAATATGATCAGAATCGTGGACTGTCTCCCAATCGAAATTATTACAATCTAAACATTCACCGAACGAAAAATCACGAACAAAATTTTCTTCGATAAATTTCACCTTACTAACGGATATAGTATTTAAAAATGCATGTCCTAAATTTTTAGTAGCGTTTCTTTTCCATAAACATACATTAAAAGGAGTTTCGTCTTGACTAGGAAATATTTTTTCTTTCTGTTTTAGTAAATATTCATTCTCACACATAGATTTCCATTCTTCTAAGAAATCTATACATTTATTATTAAATACAAAAAAACAATTCCATACATATCTCATTGTTCTCTGAGGTACATTGAAATATTTCATCAGCAATGATTCTGTATATACCAATCCACCTACATATTCATATATACATGGATATTCAACTGGACCATAACTTGCTAGAGGATATTCTTCGTCGTGTTTTAATTGATCAAAATTAACCTTCTTTGATAATATAAAATCGATATCAATATAAATATAATGGGTGTCAGCATATAATTGTGTTGTTAATAGACATAGATCTGGTTTGTAAAAGTTTAATTTGTAATAATTTTTATTAGTGATATATTCGTGTGGTGTTACATTGTTTAATTTTACATCACTTTTAAAGTTAATTGTGTAGTATATGACTTTTACATCATCAACAATTTTACTTTGAAATGATTTTATACATTCAATAGCCTGAGCCTCATAATTTTTATCTGAAAATAATATTATTGTCATATAATTTGAACTACGCCTATGCCACACGATTGACATCCCGATGTAAATTCATATGTGATCGGATATTTGTTTTTAATTTCATTCCATAGAGTTGCAACGTAACAGTTATATTGGCGGTGTATTGGTGTATCTAATATGTCGTGAAAACCTATATATCCTCCTTGTATTACAAACTCTTTATACATTTCAAAATCAGATTTCACACCTTCATATGTATGATCGCCGTCTATAAAAATAAAATCGAGTTTTTCTTCCTGCAAAGTAGCGGATAGTGTGTTTTTTACATCCATAGAATGTGAGTCTCCGGTTATCAAAATTACGTTTTGTGCGAGCTTCTGCATTTTGGTAACAACGCTTCTTTTTTTCATCTCTTCCTCTTGGCCTGTATAAAATGGGTAATCTATACTTATCTTTTTTCCGTATAAATTTGATAATTTACACATGATACTAAACATACCGCCCATGTACGTTCCTATTTCAAGAATGTTTTTACAATGCAAATTACTATAGAATTTAGCGAATGGATACAATTCATGATACATTTGCATATATCCGAACTCTTGTGTAGATTGTATGATTAGATTGTCAATATTTGTCATATTATTTAAATTCTATTATTCTGTTGGATGATATGTTCAATACATTTTCTTTAGAAACTACGCCGCTTATTTTTTTACAAATCACTTTATTCTCTTCGATAAAGATGGAGTAATCAAAGTTATGATTCGATACATCAAACCAATCTATATAAAAATTATTCGGGGGCAAATCAATTACAAAATCTGTAGATTTAGTACTGATTACGTAGTATTTTTTAATTTTATCGGAATTATTAACTAATACAATATTATGTATATATTTTTCTTTTTTGTTATAGAATATACCACTGACATCATATTGATATGTACGGTGAATAATTTCGTCGGGCGTTGTATTCACGTTGACACGTCCGATGTTAATATTTAAATTTATATTGTCGGTCAAATACTGTTCTTTATTCGTAATAGTCGAAAAACTGTGGGTCGGCAATATGTTTAAAAACATATTTATGTTACCATATACCAAATTTAAATCAAATTCACCGTTTCTTTTAAAGAAGTTTACGGTATTTAATTTACTTTCGTCAACCAATTCAAATATTTTTTTGACACATGAGTAGTTGTTGATGTCTATAAATAGAAACGATGTATAACCACAAGAGTTTGCAAATTGTAATGATTTTTTCAACAACAAAAACTTACTATAACTATGTGTCTGATTTATATATGAGAGTTTAAAAGATCCTACATCGGTCCATCCAAACGGAGAATTAAAAAACGTTTTATTATCATCCGCTATATTTTTATCGAATAAAAAATAGTCGGTCATATCGACCAACGTATTTTTACATGGATAGTGTGATGTCATTAAAATATCATATTCGGATTTGTAAGCTGATGCTGCTAATAAATCACTGAATATTTTTTTCGAATTGTATTCGACATCATCCGTACCGTATAATAACAATAATTTTTTCATAAAACTGATTTGCGTGCGTAGAAAAATCCTAAATCTTCTTGAAATTGAGGATCGTCGTTGTTTGTAATTTTATAACCTAATGACTCAAATCGATTTACTATTTTCTTAATATTTTTTGTTTTTGCCCAATGATATTCTATAATATATCTCGATGATTTAATAATTTCGTCGTCAGTCATACTGTCAATTACATCATATTCTATACCCTCGATGTCAATTTTAATCAAATCTACTTTTTCTATGTTTTCTTGTTTCATAAACATAGGAAGTGTAGTTACATCTACATCTTCATCCGTCATATTATGATGTGTATAAGGGTGAACATCATGTAAAAAGCCACTTATAGTTGAATTATCATTATTAACTTTAATTGTTGATTTTCCGATAAAATTATGTATTGCCAATTTTTTGGTATAGACGTTAGGTGTATCTTTTAATAGATGTGATAGTTGATCAAATGCTTTATTTGTAGGTTCTATACAAAACAACTTCTTACAATTTTTCTGGATCATGTAAAGTGAAAACAATCCGACATTTGCTCCTATATCAACTACAACGTTTAAATCATTCAAATCACAGTGTTTATATATATTTTCGTAAAACATTTGTTTATAATTAATATATAAACAATCGAACGGATTAAATTGTTTATTAAGTATCACTGGATTATAATCTAATTCACGAATTTTTAATACTTTACTATGTATTAATTTTTTGTCTAAAGAATAAAATTCGATTATAAATTCACTAAAATATGTTTCTTTGTTAAAATCTACGCTTCCTATAGGTATGATATAGTATCCATTTGATTTAGTATAATCTAATTCCGTAAAATATATTGGTACTTTCGTATGATTATCACGCACCGATACAATTGTTTTGAACGGCGGACCATCATTCAAAATATGAATAATATTAGGCGATTCAAACCATATATTTAAGCTTAAAGAATTATTTGGTAAAAACGATTTAATCAATTCTACATTTTTCGATAAATCATCCGCCAACCATTTAATATTATTATATTTATCATACATACCTAAATATACAGGTAAATTGTACATTAATATAGGCATATTCCAACCAACAGCCTCTCTTATGACTAGAGGATTTGTTTCTTTATCAGTTACCGTACCTCTGGATGTAAATAAAAATACATCCATAGCATTGTAAAATGTATCGACATCTTTTCTCTCTCCCCACCACTTACAATTTGACGGAAAATCTTTCATCAATGGTTCCCAATACCATTTAAAATTATCTGCTTGATTTCCGACGAAATGAAATTGTATAGGATATCCAATTAATTTTCTTGCATATTCTATTATTTCTGATTGGTTTTTTCTTGATGTAAATAAACCCACATTCAATATATGAATTTTATTCGGATCCAACCCCATATCAATCAGAGATGTGGTCCTATCTTTTTTAGATTTATATTCAATTGGATATTCTACTATATCACTGGGTATATTTAACTCAACAAACATCTGTTTCTGATATTCACTTACAAATATGAATCTATCAGGAAAATATCTTTTTGTAGATACATCAAAACTACTATCATGAGAAGTTTCTATAATTTTATATCTTCTATCAGAAACATATATTTTGTCCGAAACTATATTCTCACAAAAATATTCCGGTAACTCTTCAAAATGAATAATATCTGGGTTGATATTATTAATATGATCTATCAACTCCAATTTATTTTCGTTTAACGTAATTAGCTTATTACCCAATATTTGTTCTATTTGATTTCTTTGTACAACAAGAACTCCACCTGTGACATTACTGTACTCTACACAATATATGTCATTTTCATCAACCAACTCTTGTATTTTTTTAAGCAAATATTGTGGACCTCCGCCAGTCGATAGATGTGGCGTAATAAAAAGTATTTTCATTTTATTTATATATGACTTTACTAAATCCATTTTCTTTTTTTATTTCGATCTGATTGTCAACCATGTCTCTCATTTGATCCAAGTGACTAATTACCCAAATAAAATCAAATTGATTTTTTAAATAACTAAATAAAGCTCCCATCTGCCCCAAATGATCACTGTCAGCACATCCAAATCCTTCATCTATTGCTAATATATTCGGACGTGGTAAATTACTGATATTAATCAATGCAACTCTAATAGCCAATCCACTTATGAACTTTTCCATTCCACTAGCCATCTCAAGTGGCCATCGTTTGTCATCATACACAATATTTGTCATAATATTCTTACCATCAGTCTGTAATGTTACACTAAACTCTACAACCTGATGTAGAATGTTATTTACCTCTTTTTCAATCTCAGGAAGAGTCTTGGTAATAATTTCATAAGGTATACCATCTCTGCTTATTATATTTGTATACAACTTATAAGATTCATATTGAGTTTCAAGTTCCTTGACTTTATTTAGTTTATCCAAAGTACTTTGATATTGAAAATCTAAAGTACCTTTTTGTGTAGAAGCACTGAATAAATTGTTATTGATTGTCTTAATTGTGCTTTCAATACTTTTGATGTTTGATTTAACACCATCGATCTCAACAATTAACTTGGAGTTATTTTCTATAATATCTTTGTTCTTATAAAAAGTATCAATGTGTTTTTCAACAGTCTTCAACTTATTTTGAAGTGTGATTAGATTATTCTCATTTTGTAAAACGATGCTATTGATTGTACTCTTGTTTTTTTCCAAGGTTAATTTTTCATTATTTAACTGATTACATTTAGTATACAATGTTTCAACATCTCCACATGCTTCTAGATTAGTCTTGATGTTGTTAAACTCTCCAACAATAACCGTCGCTTTTTCTTTGTCTTGATTCAACTCCTCTTTAGTTTTAATAGCATCTTTGACAAAGACATTGTTTACACAATACGAACAATTAGGATCATATTTATGACCTTCAAGTTTTTTCAACTTATCAACTTTATTCTTGATGACTAGTTTAAGCGTGTCAATTTCTTTTTCTTTATCGTTATACTTTTGTTTCCAAGACTTGTACTCTGTATAACGAGTCTCAATATCATCACACTCGGATAAAGAAGAACTCAAATTATTAAGTTTATCCTCCACACTCTGTAGCTTTATTTTTTGAGTAGCAATATCGTCATTTACTTTGGTTATTTTAACATCTAAATCTTTCTTTTCGGTTTCTAACTTTGTTATATCAAAGTCAAAGTTGTCGGCTTTAATAATATTGTTGGACAATTCAAGTAATTTGTTGCTAAATTTCTCTTTCTCAATTTCACAATCTTTGATTTGTGATGTATAACTCGTAATATTGTTATTATTGGTGGTTATACTTGCAGTGACGAAGGTTAACTGTTGTTCCAACTCGTCTTTGCTTGAGTTTTTAAGCAGTGTATTAATTTCTTTATAGTTGTCATTCGCAATAGTATACAGTTGATCAAACAAGTTAAGTCCCATGAATTGACACAATAGATCTTTTCTTTCTGTTTGTCCCAAATCAATAAATGATCCAGCTCTGTTGTTCTGAATGCTAAGAACAGTTAATATAAAATCTTCATATGAACCAACATAATCTCTAATGATATCGTTGGTGCTTCTACGAGCTTCACCGTTTAAAGGTACTTCATTTCCTTTATCAATCTTATAAAACTTGACCTCAACTTTTACATTGCCTTTTTTGTCAGCTTTACCTTCTCGTTCAATAAAGTAGTCTACTCCACTTACTTCAAAGTTGAATTTACACTTGAAACTCATTTTTTGAGTGTTCATTACATGACTAGCCTTAAATCCTTTGCTGAATTTATCAAATATACAAAATGCTAGTGCATCCATAATGCTAGATTTACCGCTAGCATTTGGTGCAAACAAACCGATAGTACCTTTTAACTTGGTAAAGTCAATGTAGTTACCCTCACCATAACTAAACATATTATCAAATTCAAATGTCTTAGGCTTCCAGCGAATGTTCTTTGGAGCTTTATCTTTGGCAATTTCTTTATTGATAGTTTTGTTGAGTTCTTTAACTTTCTCAATTAAAACTTTTTCGGTGTTCTTAGAAACAAGATTGTCTTCAATTAGTTTGTTCTGATAATCTACATCTAAAATGTTATGAATATCAAACACTTGACCATTTTTAAGCGTCAAATCTGCTTCAGCTTCATCCACTCGGATAAATGTTGACTCTAGAATCTCACATTTATCCTTAATATCATTCATCACTTCTTTTACTTGTGATGGAATAGACTCAAAACACTTGGTACGAATACGAGCTTTCTTAGGAATCTCGGAAATATCGGTAACCAATTTACCCTTACTAATTTCTACAGTAAAATACCCATATTCATTCTTTAGTTCATAATGTTTGAATACTTTACGCTTTAAATCCCACATCAAGAAACCATGGCCCTTGAGTTCTTCGCCATGATTTTGTTGAATTAATGATCCGCTATAAACTATAACTGGTTTTTGGTCGTTTTCATTATACTCTTGAAGAATTTGATGTTTGTGAATATCACCCAACATCGCAATATGGTGACCATCAAACAATTCGTTAGTAATTGCACGATTACTTACAGTGTATCCAACATCAGTGACGGCATTATTTACAGGTCCATGAAACAAAGCGATATGATGATCAGTTGTATGTAGATACTTGGAAGGAATATCCTTATAACGAATATATTTTTCAGAATCATCAAATACGCTAAAGTTGTTGAATAGTATATTTTCATATCTATACACCTGACTTTCTTTTAGATAATGTAAGTTTGGATGATTCAACGCTTCTACGATTGGAGTTAAACAATCCAAACGAGATTTGTTTGCGAGAGTAGCATCATGATTGCCAGCAGTCAATATAGTGGGAACACGATCTGCGCAATTTTTTAGAAAATCGCTGCCAATTTTTACACATTCAGGACTTAAATCGCTTTTATTATGAAATATATCGCCTGCTATAACTAATACAGAACTTAAAGTTTTAGCTTTATCAAGAGATTGGTAAAATTTCTCAAATACTTCAGTATATTCTTCATGTCTCTTTGTTAATCGAATGTGAATATCTGCAATATGAACTACTGCATGTATTTTTTTATCTGTATTTTTAATTAATATCATAATTTGTTCGTTAGTTTATAACGATATAAAAGACTCTCATTCATCTTAACACTGTTACGTATAGTTTGCCAAGTTATATTATGTCCCATTTCGTTTGGATCTTTACCATCTAGTAAAACCAAATGTGTATTTATACCATTTTGAATTAAAAAGTCACATATTTTTAAGCTAGATGATAAAGCATCGTTATCTAACAAAACATTTACTCTAGGTGGTCTATTTTCAATCAATTTCATTTTTAATTTTTTAGACAATGTTTTGCCAAATAAAGGAATTGCATTATATTTCACACTTATTGCATCAAATACTCCCTCAACTAATGTCAATTCATGATTAAAATCCGTAAATAATTCAAATCCAATTATATCTTTACTACTATCACATAATCTGTATTTAAGATAACCGTTATAAAAATCTCTACCACAATAAAAATTTATTTGTGTGTTTGCACTATAAGATGGCACAATTATTCTATTTGCAAAATTTCCACTGGAACAGTATCCAATATTATATCTAACAATATCGTGTATTGATATATTTCTGTTAAATAAATAAGTTAATGCATTTTTATAAGATGGATCCGAGGACTTTTTGTACAATGGATGAAATTCTTGTGGTAGTTCAAGTCGTGTTTTATCTTCTTTGATGAAATTATGTATTCTGGGTTTATCCTTACATAAAATATCATAATATTCTTTGGGAGCTTTTACTTTTTTAAGTAAACTGTGAAAACTCTTACCGCTGAATCCACACACCCAACACTGATAGTATCCGGTAACAGTATTGATGTTCAGTTTTCGTTTATGATGACTGCAGTTTGGACAAAATACCAATATCTCTTCACCACCTTTTTGGATGGTGGGTTTTTGCTTGAACAATTTAGATAGTGTATCTATTACGGGATAACCAGTCATTTGGACGATTATAACACATGTAGATCAAACTCACAAGTTTTTATATAGTGAACACACTACACCGTCGTACATGTCGCCGTTTCGTTCATCCCAATTGCCTTTTTTATTTGTAACTGTATAGTTTTTAACTTCGGGTATCAATAATTCAAGATGGTATTTTACAAAATCTTTTGACTTCATACCTTTGATTCTACACTTACCAAACAACTGTTTTCGCATTGTATTTACGCTAAGCAAATTGACTTTCTTTTTAAAGTGTTCTTCTATTATATAAGCAAAAACTGCATTGTGTCTGGCTAGTGTTATAATAGTTTGTTGACTGGTAAAACCTCCAGCAAAATTGCTTAGAGCAGCTTCTAAGTTTATTTGTTCAAACAATTTACAATATTTACTCGATTCCAATTCAGAAATAACATGATATGTTTTTTCTTTGGTAGTATCAAATTTTTTTGTATCAATGAAGCCAGCGTCTAGGATCTTTCTATTTTCACTGAAAGCCCAGCCTGTTACAGATGTAGATGAATCTAACCCTAATATAACCATTGATAATATATATCAACGAGTAAATCTACTATTGGTATATTTTTGATTATTGAATCCTTTTAAATAAATCGATTGTTGCAATGACTGTACACCACTAGCTGCATCCTTAAATTGGGTTTGTTGTATACCCTGTTTAATTTTAAATCCTTTATCCACTGTGTAATTTGTATCGAATGTACTACCCCCCAAAGAAATTTCATTTGAACCCTCTGTTTTTACATTTTTCTGTACAGGTGAATATGTACCTCCTGCTGGTTGTTTGGCAGCAATGTATCTATCTGCCAAACTCATTTTATTGGATTCACGATCAATTATCTTACTATCAGATGATGTTGCCATAATATATCTTTATTTAATTATAAATATAATTAAGTGTCCCATTTAACAACAATATTTATTGGAATTTCTCCAGTATTTTTAATTGGCTGGGCTAATTTAGCTATAGCAACCAAATCAGATCCGGCATATAGTCCTACAGTTGTTATATAAGGAGCTAAATATGATCCTGTTATATCAATAGAACTACTGTAGTTATATTTTGAAAACTCCGATTTAGAGTATGTTTCGACATTTTTACCAGTTTTATTATTTAAAAATGAAATAATATTATCAAAATTCTGTCTACGTGATCTTGGATTCAAATAATTTTTATAGTTATTAACATTCAACGTGTTAGCAAAATATTTCCAAATCATAGTACCATCTTGTATATTTGATATACCGTCATCATTTACGTCGAAGTTTATGTAACTACATATATTTTTCAATTCGTTGGTTAATCTATTCGATTCAAAATTTTGATAAGATGACGTATAAAAAGAAAGTATTGAATTTTCCACATCTCCACTGACAAAATTATTCCACCATTTTTCAGAATTATTCGTCGTTATTCTATAGTTTATATATCTCAAGATAAGGTCGAGATTATCAAAATCAAATACATTCGTGTCTAACACGTCATAATCAAAATTAGAAGATGTTATGGCGGATGGATTTGTAGACGTGTTGAATTCACCAGGTTCAATTGTACAAATATACTGTTTTTCAAATAACGTTAATTGACTCTGATAGTCAATATACGTATAAGATGAGTTTAGATCGGTTGGATCCAACGTTATATTATTTAATATGCTGCCAGTATTATTTATGATAAATTTATTATTATTATAAAAAACGTTGCCAACCACATAATTTTCCTGTAAATCGGCTAAGTCATATACGTAAGATTTTCCAAAAATTAGATTTGATGCTTCTTCATAGTCACCTTGTTCATCAACAAAAATTATAGGTGGTAATGCTCCTGATAAAGCGCCTGTTAAAGAACAATCGCAAGACGACGTTTCTTCCATCATAAAGTTGACAAATTTAGATGTCACCGAACAATTGTCACTTTGATATGATGATGTTAAAACGTAAGACGGTTCAGAAAAGCTTCCTGTTTCAGTTAAAAATAGGCCTGAAAGTTGGAAATCGTCGTTTAAAGGTATTGGTGCTCCTATTACCAAATCTTTATCTGATAGAGATACTGAATATCCATATGCAGTAAATGGTTTTCCTAGTTCTTTACGTTTTCCTATAGGTTTACTTGTTAACGATAATATGTCGGATCCTGTTATTTTATATAACATCGCCTGACCACAATACGTTGATTCACCGTCGTCGTTGGTATTTAATATTTTATCGTAATAATTGATCGATTCTGATATAAAAAACGAACTAAATGGAAAATACGGTTTTGGCGACCCAACTAATAATTTATCGTCGTGCAAAGAAACTGAATATCCGAAAAGATTGTCGAAAAATGTATTGGAGTCGCCATATATTTTTGTCAACAAATTATAATTGTTTGTTTTATCAACTGAACATTCATTGTTTCCGTACAAATATACAGATCCTCTTTGTCTCAATATATCCGACCCTGAATATTCGTAATATACTAAATCATTTGGCGCGCCTATTGCTAAAAACTTATCGTTGATTGATACTGAATATCCAAATCTAGTATTTATTTGACTACCACTTGGAATTAATTGAACTGAAGAATTCAACAGCGTATAGTAAACTGAACTTGTATTTTGAGTCAATACTTTAGATAATTTCCAATCTGTTGATCCTGAATTATAATACAAATACACATTTGATTGAGAAATTTGATTACTGCCAACAACTAAGCTTTGTTCAGTATTTTTATCAATTGACACCGAGAATCCAAATTGAGTTTGATTTGGATAATTAGAAACGCTAGCAGTTAAAAATGCATCCAAAGCATATATACAATCTGAATCACTGTATTTGTACACATATACGGCTCCACGATTGTTATTGTATTTAGGCGCTCCAACTACTATGTAATTGTCACTTATACTTACGGATGAACCAAATCCATCCGATATTGATCCTGTTATAATACAAAGCGGAGATAAGCTGGGAATATAAGTATCTATATTTGTATTATTATATGAAGTTGAATCTACAACTCCAGATGAAGTATTATATGTATAATTTGGATTTATTAAATATATGTCTACACACGCATATGAAAAATTTTGAGTAACGTAACTACTAGATACTCCATTATCGCCAACTGCCAAAAAGTATTTTGAAATATCAATGCTATTACCATATGTTGATTGATAGGTTTGTATGTTGCCGTCCTCAACTATTAAATAACTACATGAGTATTCAGTAGAACTATAAGATGGAGTCTCTCTTGTTAAAGATGCTGTCAAAGATGCACTACTACTTTGTTCCGTATAATATGTTGGTATTATAAATCTAGTTGAATTTGCATCTTTTTTAAGAATTCTTACCAATCTATAATTTGAATTGTACGTATCACGTTTTAATAAAAAAACTTGTCCTGTTCTAGAAATGCCTTCACATACATCATAATTTTTTCTAGGCGGATTTCCTACAGCTACAAAATTTCCATTTGTTGCTACAACCTTACCATAATTTTGATTGTATATGTTATCTAAATTTGACATTTATGTATATAAATATTCGTTTTATTAAAATACTGTTATTTTAATATATTCAACACTTTTTAAACTCACCGTCACACAAATATTTTCCAAGTCCATATTCACAATAATTAACCACGTTATCTTTATTGACCGTATATAATTCGAAATTATTTACAAAATATGATCCTGATAAATACAAATTATAATTGCCATCATCTTTTATATCAGCGATTATATCGCCTGTTTGATTTTGTATATTTATGCTCAGAGGTCTTATTTTGTCACCGCTCTGAGTTACATTAAATGAATAAACTGTGAATTTATCTTGTAAATTTAATTTGACATTTTCAGTGGAATATCCATCTATTCCAAATATGTTATAAGAATTATTATAACTGTTGTAGTACATATTTTTGACGGTGTTATAAACTTGACCTTGATATGTACCATCGTTGTTTATAGGATTAACGTCTGAATTATAATATATGCTTCCAGATGGATAAAATGGAATATCTGATGTATACTTTTTACCACTTTGAATTGATGGATTGTTTTCATTAGAAATTGGCGAACATGCTAAAAATCCACTTTCATTTATAATCGTAGAATTACATCCATATACAATCGTATTAAATGATCCACTGACATTATTGGAATTGAAATTATAGTTACACTCTTCTATCGGTATAATGAGTGGAAATGAATATTCATCGTCGTTTGCTAATATCAAGTCGTAAAAAAGAGTATTAGCTACCTTTGATTTTGCAACTGAAAAGTTAGTAACTTGTACATCTTGATTTTTAAGAAATTTTACCATCTTTATATAAATATAATTATATCAAACAATTTAAGATTTTTGATATATTATACACTCAGATGTGAAATACTAAAGATCAGATTTTATTTTAGTATATATTAAAAATCTATGCGGACGCGAATCAATAATTCGTTATCAAATGATTTTTGAGTTGGTCTACTTAGTTTTCCAATAGCCAACAATTCGTTATTGGCGTCATACAAACCAACCGTAGTTATATATGTTTTAGGATTATTTATTAAATCTTGATATATAATTGTGCCTTTTGTTTTACCATCTGTGCCATCTGAAACAAATGTAGGATTGTTGCTGTAATTATATTCTTTATTTTTAACACGTATAAAGTAATTTGTCGAAGGTACGAACTCAGATTTTCTAATTGCCATGTTTTTATTTGACAACTTGATACTTAAATAGAATTTACGAATCCAATCTCGCCAATAACCTTTAAACGCTGTAGAAAACTGATTGGATGTTCTGGTACTGGTTATTTGTACAGATCCACCCCCTATACTTGTAATACCAACTTTACTATCCAATTTTATAGCATTTAGTATTACAACGCCGTTTGATGGATAAAATAAACCAATTCCTTCGTAATATGCACTAACTGTTCCACCTTTTGTATATGGAGTAGCTACACCGTTTATAACTGATCCAGATATCAAATTGTAAACATTTTGTTGAGTATTTAGAACCTGTGAATCGTCTATATAAGAATATTGACCATTTGCGCCACTAAAATTCAATTGTATTTGACCAGGATCTATTTGATCTTGGAATTTGTCTGCTACATAGTTCATCGCAAATATAGCAGAACTGTCAGTGGGAGTATCCACGCTGCCAGACGCAAAACTGAAAAATGTATCGCCGGGTTGCAATAAAGTATTTTTATACTGTGTATAAACCACTTTAGTTTCATTTGTTAATACTTGGGTGGTATTTCCAGTCCAATCAAATTTACTACTGCCGGAATTATAAAAATCTCCATATGCTACTGAAAAATATTGAGTGTCACTACTATACACGTCCAAATAATATTGACCATTTTTAACATCATATGGCGATGATCCGGTTAAAGTATTTGCTTGCGTTGATGATGTGACAAACGAAGATTGTACTATTGTTAAACTACCCGTGCCAAACATACCAGAAGATACTTGATTTATTCTTCCGGCTACAATATCATCTTGTGAAAAATTTGTAAAAATCATAAATTATACTGTGGTTGGTACACTAACGGTTACGTTAATAGAAGAATTTCCACCGCTTTCATTTCCTACTATAGTAATATTAGCAGTAGTGGTTTTAGAAAGCGATGAATTTGGAATAAATCTGAATTTATTACCAACTACAACCTGAGATGATTGTGATGCTAAATCTCCACTAAATGAAGGAATCGTAGCGGTACTGGAATTTATACTGTTTGTCTCAGTAACAACCAAGGTACCTACATTTTTATTTGATAATATAGTGGTATATCCAAGTGTAGCATTGTAGGTTGGACTCGTACTTGGCACAATGTCTATTACTGCTGTATATGTTTTTGGAACATTTATAAATGGCGGTGCTATTGTAATAGTTGGTACTGCTGTTACGCCATCGTTTAACGTAACAAGTTTATACTTCATGACCTGCGATTCATCTGTTATAGGTTCTATTATCGGAGTATTACGAATTGCTATATCGTAATAAGCACTACCAAGTGGATGATCAGGATTAAACTGCGTGTAATCTATTTCATCATCAGCTAAAGCAAAAGCAGTGATATTTAATCCACCTGTTTTTGCTAAAATCTCTCGACCTTTCTTGGTAAGAATAGCGTTTACAGTGAGAACATTATTGTCTAAATATGCCATATACAAATAATTATACAAAATTTTGGTTTTTAACTAAAAAATATATTATAAATTCATAATATAATTATTTAAACTTGCGCTTGTACACGTTGAACAAGTCAATGGTAGTTTTACAAAAATGCTATTTGGACTACCAACGGATCCAGTTAAAGAACCATAAATTGGAAAATTATCATTTTCAATGTCAACAGATAAAAATCCGGGTATACTGATTATTGGAGATGATCCATTCGGTAATCCATTTCTGTTCACAGTTGTGTATACTGTATTTTTGCCTTTTGTATATGTATAGTACTTAATAGTACCGGGTTTAGTAATTTTTACACCATTTGATATAGTGTATCTAGATTCTGATACCGCCAATCGATTCACTCTAGTTCCAACTTTGACAAATTTACTTGAGTGTCTATAAGAATAACCACTATTCATTACCCCCTTATAAATATTTGTTAAATAACTACTTCCGGTTACTTGATTTGTTATATATCCAGATCCAGACCCAATTGATTGTACAGTATTGTAAATCAAATTGAATTGTTTTATACTTCCATCTGAATTTTTTTCCAGATATGAATCTGTTTCACTAACATTTACAGTATTTCGAACTGTGTATCCATCGTTAGTAACCTGTACATATTTTCCATATTTGGCATATATGTAATCTCTATCATCTATTTGTGGATTTATTTCGACGTTTGAAAAATTATATGTATTTGGATTTAAATTTAAATCATTAATATATTTTAGATTCAAAGTTGTATTGCTGGATGTGTGATTCGTATCCGTTAAACTTGATGTAAATCTTGTATTAATTGTATACGACATTATATTTTGTGAATTCTCTGTATAGGTTGTGTCAAATGTAATATCTTTATAATTAAATTTAACACGTTCAAATATAGAAGGTTCTAAAAGTAAACCCGTCTTTAATGTAGATTTTGCAGGTGAAATTTTCTTTACAAAATCGAAAATGGAAAAATCTATGTAAAATTTATAAGTACTAAAAAACTCCTGAGGATAAACATACTTTAAATTTGTTTTTGCAAATTCATTTCTTAAATTTATTAATTCAGGGTAGTTTCTAGATGTAATATACTTGGGATCTCCAATTATATTAACGATGCCTTCTTTTCCTAAAAAGTCTTCAATCTTGTCATTTAAATAATCATATGGACTTATATAATATCCTATTAAATTAGAATCACTTCCAATTACATCCGACGTTGTAGTTGAATAATTATATGGTACTAAATTTGACTGTACAACTTGTGTTATCTTATTGATATTAGCATTGGATTTAAAATTTGGTCCATATCTATTTGAATTTATAGCTTGTTTAATATTAAATTTTTCAAATTGATAAGGAAATATATCGGATGATACCACATCACAGTATGGATAACCCCTTGTAACAGTATTTCTGTCGAAATTATAAGCTTTAAATTTATTATTATATTTATTGTTTTGATTATCAATCACTGAATATTGTGATCCATATAAATTAACAGGTGTATCGAAACTCCATAAAAAATATACGTTTTCATATGTTAATTCTTTATTTGGAATAGAAATGGAATTTAAATTATAAGAATGTTCATCGAAGTCTTCATCGGATAAAGAATACTTCATAATCTTAATTTTATCTAAATTGCCATAGAATTGATTCGACGATGAAAAATTGCCGAAATAATAACTTCCAGATGAAAAATATTTATTTTGATCGTAGGATACTATCTTCGATTTTTTGCTTTTAAAATTTAATTGGCTTCCATAGTACTGATTCACTGACAATGTATATTCGTATGGAATGTATTTTTCTGAAGCAGATGACGTAATTGAATGTGTTAAAGCATTTGATTGGGTGATTAACGAGTCTTGATCAAATCTAATGTTTTGTATAGGTTCACGTCTAACCATGAATGTATAAAAATCTCCATTTAAAAGAGGTAATTCATCGGAACTTAAACTTGATGTATAACCAGATTCAAACGGATTAATTTCACATATTAATTTTCCAGATTTTTCTTGTTTAGTTTTGTAAATATAAACTTGCCAATCTATCTTATTATTTCTTAACTTTTTTATTAATGGAATTTTATCCGTAAAATCATATTTTTTATATTGATCCGATCTAAATGTTGACTCAACGGTTGATACGCCGGTGAATTTTTCGATTACCGATTTTGTTATTTGAGTTGAAGCAGATATACTTGTAGATCCAGATGTCCATTGTGAAGTCAAAAATAAATTGAATTCACTACTTGTAAAATCACATTTAACAAATTGATTTGAATCAAAATTCGTAGCGTATATAGTATCATCAAAGTCGTAATAAACATTTTTATTAATTAAAATGTCAGGACTTGTATATTCAACTACATTTATTAATTCCGATGGAATGCCAAATATAGTTCTTATCAAATTGAATGAGTTAGCAGTACCTTTAGTTTTGTATATATAATTTAGATTGTTTGCTAGTCTGTTAAATATAGATTTTGCATAATCAAAATATGATGAAGAAAGACTGCCTGTTAATTCGGTGTTATTAAACAATAATTGTGAAATGCTACTTCGGTTAAAGTTAACATTCGTAACGTTCCAACCAAACGAATTTAATAATTCTTCGATATAATTTTTAGGAAACGAATTATTATCGTTATATGAAATATAATTTGTCTTTGGAAACTTTTTGATAAATACCAATATATTGTCGAACATATGTCCAACCATAGCCGTAAATTTTACGTAATCTGAATTATCGTTATCGGTTTTTATGTATTGTGGTAATTGATAATTCAAACTGTTGTAGTTGTTTTCATCATATTCAATTCCATCTTGAATTTTCGTATCTATACTAGATGTGTTATAAAACAAATACGACTCATATTCATCAAATGTATTTAATAACAATATCTGTTGTTCGATTAATTTATTATATTCAATTGAATATGAAGATGATATAGACGAGTTTACAGTTGATATTTTAGAATTTATTCCAGTCTTTTTTGATTCTATTGACGTATATTGATTTATTTTGTTTTTAGCGATTTTAGTTCTCAACTCGGCTGAAGAATAATTTATAAAATTATCAAATTGTGAGTAATCAATTTGCAAATCATTTATTTTTTTCTTTAAATTTGATTTCGCATCAAATAATGTATTGTTATTGAAATCGTTGAATTTATCGGATGTTGGATTTACAGTATCAGTATTTACTGTGAAGTTAACGCCGTTCAAATAAACCTTTCTGGATACAGGCGATGTATATAAATTTACTTTAAAATATATTGGCGATAGTGATATATTAGATATCCAACATGTATCCTTTAGATTATAATTTGACGGAAGTGGTTGATCTAGTTTTATTTGTATATTAGACAATCCATCAACTGGATTTATATAACTTGTGTGATTTAATATTTTTACTAAAATTCCGCCGTCAAAATTTATAGCATTTTTATATAAAGAAAAATATTTTTCATTGTAAAGATTTAATAAATCCGTTACCTTTGGTAATAACCACTCCGTAAAAATAATATCAACAAATAGATTTACAGTTTTTGTTAAATTATCAGGTGTAAGAGTTGTTTTTTTGAGAATAGATTCTTGACTAACTTTCGCAGTTATTATTCTAAACGCATCTAAAATTTCTTCTTTAGTAAACTCAAGTTGGTTGTATGTATACACAAAGTTTTTAAGCTGTTCTTCAACGCCTATAAACTTACTGGTTTGATTTATAACAACATCCGCCTCGGTTGATAAATCAATTATTTTGGAAAATCCGGTATACGATGAAATTATAAATTCTTGTAATTCAGCAGTTGATTTCAAACCCAATAATTGAGCATACTCCGGATAGTTAAAATTTTGTTGTTTATTTACAAAGTTCTGTGATATTGAATTGTTAGTTACTATAGGTACGATTTCATCCAGTATTTGTAAAAATGTATATTTTTTGTTTGCAAACGCAGATATTTTTAAAGCATCGGTTCTAGATGATTCATTTGAGTTGGTATTGAATGCGAATGATAACCTCAACTCAGTTCTACTCGGTGAAATTTCTTTTATGAACAATCTATTTTTAGAATTACCCGCAACATTTCTAATAGGATTATATAAAGCGTAATATAAACCTGGGGTCAATTCATTTATCTTTATATCAAATTGACTGTGTAGTAATAACTCATTTGAATTTATAGCATAATTTGTAAACGCATTTTTAACGTCATATGTACGTGGTGAATTGTTAACATCACGATAACTTCCTTGAATTACGCTATATGTTACTTTTGGAACTATTCTGTTGAATGTGATTGGTTCTTGATTGTTGTTATATAAACTAAACTCTATAATATCGTCTTCATTGTCGCCAAAAAAATTTTGAGTATTCAAAATTGATTGTTCATATAACGATTGTAAATCATTTGAAAAATAGGATCCACTTGTCAATCCATAATTCAAATTTTCATCATTAATTGTTAAATAATCGTATGGCATATTATACTAGTGGTAAAAATGGAAAATCGTCTCCAAAATCTGAAGCTACATTACCTTGACCAAGTTGAATTCTCAAATTGATTATTGTAGTTTTTAAAGCAGCAATAACTTGTTTGTCATCGTTATTTTCATATTTTTCAATCAACGAATTAACCGTCTGGTTCAATATTCTATTTTCTTCTAATAGATTATTGTACTGTTGTAATACTTCATCAAAATTTCGTTTCTCTTCTACTTTTAAAGTTTGTAATTCTGTGAACTCTGTTTGATTTGAATCAACTATTTTATCGTTGTTATAAACAAAAGTTTTGAGTGGAATTTTTACATAATTTAGATTGGCATTCGTAGATTGAGCTACTGAAAATACTAATTGATAATTTCCAAATGAATCTACGTTGTTTGTAAATTCACCTGTATTAACAAACTGATTCACTTCATCTTTAGCAACATCATAATTTAAAGGTATGTTTTCCATTTTATCTTGTTATTTTAAAAACTTTTCCTGTATCCGATATATCAATTGTACCATCCTTATATTCTACCTTAATAAAAATTTTAAAATATCTTTCTTGTGGTAGACCGGTTGTTTGTAATTTAAAGTAATTTCCTTTTGTTGCGTCACAACTTAGTTTTGTGTATCTATCAAATCCAACTATAGTTTCTTCTGATTCCGCATCTTTAATCATATAATATGACGACGTTGGTAAATATTTTGGCGTCACCATTGATGGTTGTTGATATGCTTTATTAAACTGTTTTAATGGATATTTGTCTCTAGCAAATACAAATACTTTTGGTAAACTTCCCGCTTTATATTCTTTAGATAGATATTGTATATTAATTAAATTTTCTGTAGATCCTGTTATTGGAGATAAACTACCTGTGTTATAAACACTATCATCCCACGCCACATCCAAGTATGGACTATATATTGTATTTGTTTCACGACTAAAAAATTGCAATAATCCATTTGTTCTTTGTAATGGCGGTGTATCAATTTCAAATGAACTGAGTAATATTAATCCCTGATTTGGAACGCATCCACATAACCATGATCTAACTATTCTGGTTATATCAAGTGACATATCACTTTGTTGTCCGTATGAAAAAGATTGACTACATATCAAACTGTTGTTCACTAAGCTAGGATATGACGTTGAATTACATATCCATTTAGGTTTATTTACGTAACTAGCTGGTACTTTATAAAACCAAGTGCCACCTTGATTTTGCCAACTACCACTTGAAAACGAACTGGTGAGTAAATAATTGACTTGTGGATAACTACTGGTAATTGAAGATCCGTACCACAATCCATTTTCGTAGTAATTTTTATAATTCCAACTTACACCATAATCCGATCCATCATCGGCGTATCTTCCGTTGCCATTATTCCAACTTTGACTAATTGGAAATGCATATATTTTATAGTCCAACGGTAAATTTCTTGCACCGCATGCTTTTAAGTTCAATGTGAATTTTATATTAGATCCACTAATTTCATTTTTAGAAATAGATTGACTTAAAGATAATAAATCAAATTTAATTAAGGTTCTGCTAAATTCTGGTGTTATTAAGTAATCAGATGTAGATGGTCGTGTAAATGATCCTGAATATCCACCTTTGAAATAACCAACAAAACTTTTAACGTCTGTGTAATATAATTTACTAGATGTTTGTGTTTGAATATATCCTGAAAAGTTTGATCCACTAAATGATCCGGTAAATGATCCACTTAAAAAGTTATATACAGGTTGATAAAAGCCTGGATTACATGGTATACCCGTATTACTTTTTCCTAAAATTTTACCTTTAAAATTTTTATAACTACCAGTTCCAACCAGAGAAGAAGTTAGTGGCGTAACTGTGTAATTTCTAGGCCCCATTTGTAATTTAGTAAATGTTGAGCCAATAGATAGTGATCCAGAAAAGCTTCCTGTAGACCATGATCCTGTGAAGAAAGAATAGTTTGGTATATTGATGCTACCTGTAAAAGATCCCGACGCGTAATTTGCGGATCCACTTACATATAATGGTTTTTTTGTACCAGATCTCACATTTTGTAATCTGCCGGAAAAATTAGCTATAAATGATGTGCCTGGTATAACTGAACTGGTTAATCCAAATGTTCTCCATTTACTACCAGAGTATATATAAATCGAAGATGTGCTGTATGCTAACCATCCTTCATTTCCATATGAAGATGATGTTAAAGGAACATCGTGCCAATAAGGATTAGTAAATACAGTTTTATATCCCAAATTACTTGCGTAAATTTCCAATATTTCATCCAAACCAAAATTTTTGTTTATATATTTGGTCGAATTATTTATGTAGGTATCTTGAGTTGGATAAATAAATGTATGCATATATTAAACTACCAATCCTTTGATATCTGATTGTGGAAATTTTACCTCAAATACAGACGGATCTTTTGAAGGGTAAACTATATTATTTTTAGTTGCTATATCAATGTTATAGGCTATTGGTGAATAATTTCCATCGTCTATTGTTAAATTTTTAATACGTATATCTGATACAGATTGAACACCTTCATTTTTTAATATTTCGAAATTGATTTGACTTAAGTTTATAGGTTGATTAAAACTCCAATTATCTATATTAAAAAAGTCTTTAACTGATGTAATACAATTGTTTAAAACATCCGATTTATTGAATCCTTTAAATACTGTTATTTTGAATTCAACTCCGATGTTTATTATGTAACCGTCTATTATATTTATTCTGTCAGTTAATATTTTATAATTTTGTATATACGTAATTAAATTCTGAAGAGTAGCTTTGTTTATAGTAGTGAGATTTTTACTTGAATTGTATCCTAAAACATATAAATTATTTGTAAATGGACTATTAGACTGTAAAAACTTTTTTCTATCTAATGGATTTAACGGAGATAAATCCAAACTTGAATTGTTATTAGTAGACTCTATACCATTTATCAATCCGTTATATTGTATTTCACGTGTAAGATTACTTTGAACATATACCTTGGATATATTTCCTAACTGTGGTGGTAAAGAATACGCTCTAAGTAAAAAATCATCTTCTGTAACCATTCTGTTCTGAGTCGCAAAATTAAGAAGAGCATTTTGTCTTATTTCTTCGTCACTTTCAGCATCGTCGCCTCCGCTAGATGATTCTGGATTATTAACACTCAAACTACTCTTAATAGTATTTAATAGAATAACCTCGCTATCTGTTAGAGATGTTACATCGTTTTGATAAGAAACGCCTGATATTCTATTAATTTCCCCTGAGTTAACATTTGATGACAATCCACCTCCTATAACGTATGTTATTGTAAGTGTCGTATTTGACGGCGAAACTCCATAAGATTTAGCCTTTAAAACATTTGTATTATCTAGTGATATATCCAAATTCTTTAAATTTGATAGTGACACTCCAACATTAGTTGGATTCGGTATAATTACAGTATTGTCGTAATTTTCAGTATTAGCTCCAAATTGAATAGTTGTTATATTATTTTCATCTACACTGGTAATAAATCTGTTTTCAGTACGTAAATATTTTAATATTTTTGGAGTTTCACTTCTATATTCACTTAAAACTTGGCTATTTAACGGAACATTATCAACCTCAATTGGTATTGTATCTTGAGCTAAATAATCAACCTCGTAATAGTTTTTATTGTTATTATCAACAACACTTAATATTTTTAAAACAGTACTTTCAGTCAATGATATTGAATAAAATGACTGTGGATCTCCAACAGATACTTGTTTTACAACAACTGTGCCTGAATAAGCTTGTACGGATTTTTTAATCAAATAAAATAACGGTGCTCCAGTTTCATCTCTATTATATACTGTAATTTCTCTAGGTGAATATTTCGTATCTTGACTAAAATCTACACTTTGGTCAATAATAAAATTGACTCCTGAAACACTAGTTAGTTGTGTAAGCGGTGATAATATCAAACAGTATCTTTCATCGGGTGAATATTCATTGTTGTTGGACCGTTTTGATGGTAGCAATTGAAATATATCAACAATCGTTGAGGATGCAGATGATGGTTTTACTTTATAACCCATATACTTTGCTGCATTTATTATATTTCTACGATCTTTAGCGAACTGTATAAAACTCTCTAAAAATTGTTGATCTGTATAATACGATAAAATGTCTCCTACATATGAAGCTTGTTCAATAAAAATTTGACCTGGAGAACTTTCACTAAAATCACGGTAACTTTGTGGATAATACTGTTTAGTAAAATCAATAAGTTGTTGACGAATAGATGCAAAGTCTCTATTAAGATAATTTATATCTTTCGTATTCGTCTGAAAAGTTTTATTAATTATAGTTGACATTACATTCTGTTATTATCTAAGTTTAATTCAACATTACCAATTGTATTGTTATAATTAAACTTTATATTTATAAATATAGAATTTTTAGTATTATTTTCCGATGTTGTATTAGATATTTGAACATCTAAAATGGAAATTCCAGGTAGATATTGATCTATAACACGTTGTATCGCGTCTATTATAATATTATCATTTACTCCCACTTCAATATTTTCAAATAAAAGATTGTACAAGTTAGAACCAAAACTGTTATTAAACCGACGTTCACCTGGAACAGTAAGAATTAAATTCTTTATATTATCGGAAACTTGCGATATTGTATCGGTGTTGGTTTCAAAATACCCCTGTGTGCCAAGTTGTATTGGCAATGATAAACCCAATGATTTTTTAGGCGTAGCCATTAAATGCCTTATTTATCACCACGTTTTTTATTAACCGCTTTCATCAAAGATCTATAATCTTTGTTCATAGCGTTATACACACTTTTTACTGGTTCAGTAGCATTTTCGGGTGCTTTTGTTTCAGTAATAATTTCTTGGTTATTTTTTTCAAAACCTCCCATGCTACTGACTAAACCACCTTCTTGTGGTATACCACCAGTTGTTTGATTTAAAATATCGTTTAATACAGGATTGCTTGTATATTTGACAAACTTCTTTACAGGTTTGGTATTTTCGTCAATAGTAGATTTGTCCATTTCTTCCAATTCATTTAAAATTTCATCTTCTAAGCTAGATGGTTTTTTAACTTTGGATGTCGTAACATTTTTGGAAATTACTTCCGATAATTGTCGTTTTATCTCAGATTCTACAATTCCACGGACTTCTTGTTGAACAGTTTTTTTGATAAACTCTTTTAATATCTCTATTTTCATAATATATTATATATAATTATCAAAAAGAATCTGATTTAGGTAAATTTAATAAATCAGTTGCTCCTTTTGTATCTGATGGTTTGGGTATTTTTATAGTTTTTATTCTGGGTGTGTTGGGTGGTTTTGGTATATTTGGTTTTGGCAATCCTTGTTGCACACTCGCAAGTTTTGCAGCAGCTGCACCAACTGCACCACCAGAAACTGCTCCGATAACTGCGCCTTTTCCGCCACCAACCAATCCTCCTATGCCTGCACCTAATCCACCTCCTGCTAAAACACCCCCAGTTACTCCTCCTATAGATAAACCCGCACCAAGTGCAGTACCACTCAATCCACCAATTAAAGCCCCTTTTCCACCACCAGCTAATGCACCCACACCAGCTCCAAGTGCGCCTCCCAGTACTCCACCTTTTAATCCAGCTGCTAATTTTGTTGTTGATCCTATAACTCCTGTCTTAGGATCTACGAACTTATCGTTGCCGGCAATAGCTTCAGGACTAAATTTGTCGGGAGACCAATCTTTTCCTAGACCATCTGGTTTTATACCCTTTGGATTGAGTTTATCAACTAAACTACCCGCTATACCCCCAGCCAAAACTCCGGCTCCAGCTCCAATTAAAGCTCCTTTTCCACCACCGGCTAATGCTCCTATACCTGCACCTAAA
>Ga0172372_10001315_pt1 | contig 38670 bp, 27 predicted proteins | sample LakKiv5m_2_FD_114544 | JGI IMG/M metagenome (GOLD analysis project Ga0172372, IMG submission 114544) | Freshwater microbial communities from Kabuno Bay, South-Kivu, Congo - kab_092012_9.5m | ecosystem: Environmental > Aquatic > Freshwater > Lake | place: Democratic Republic of the Congo...
AGCACCTCGGGCGCGCTCCCCGGCGTCACGCGCTGCACGCCCGCCGCCGAGGTGACGAGCACGAGGTCGCCGTCCGCGAGCGCGACGAGGCCGTCGATGTTCTCGACGCCGCTCAGCACGGACGTCGGCGCGCCGTACGTGCCCATCGCGCGGTCGAAGGGCAGCGCGAAGACCTGCGCACCCGCCCACGACGCGACGTAGAGCGTCACGCCATCGGGGGCGAAGGCGAGCCCGTTCGGGAAGTCGATCGCGTCGGTGACGAGCGCGACGCCGCTGCCGTCGGCATCCGCGCGGAAGAGCCGATCCGCCTCGCTGTCGGAGAAGACGATCGAGTCGTCCGGCGCGACGGTGACGTAGTTGCAGAGGCCGAGCGGCGCGCCGCCCGGGCCCGCAGCGACGAGCGTGCGCTTCATCCCCGACATCGGGTCGATCGCGAAGAGCACCGAGGGCGCGCCCATCTCGGGCCCGGTGCTGCCGCAGACGAGCACCTCGCCGTTCGCCGCGACCGCGATGCCCACCGGCGCATCGACCGCCGCGAAGTCGCTCACGGCGCCGTCGGGCGTGACGCGCACCACGCGCCCGTCGCGCAGGCCCACGTAGAGCACCGAGTCGCCCGCGGGCGTGCGGCCGAGCGCGATGCCCTCGGACGCCGCGCCGAGCATCGCGAACTGCACGGGGCGCGGCCCGCCATCGACGGGCGGCCCCGCGTCGACCGGCCCCGCGTCGGGCGCGCCTGCATCGCTCGGCGGCGTGTCGTCGTCGCCGCAGCCGACGAGCGCGAGCGAAATCAGGAAAATCTGGAACACGGTGGAGTTGCGGGTGAGCACGGCGCGGAGCCTACACGAGCGAGCCAAGGCGCCCAAGACGCGCGGTATCGTAGGCGGCATGCACCGACGCCTCGCGCCCGCGGCCGCGCTCCTGCTCGCCGCGTCCCTCCTCACCGCCGCCGCGCTGCGCGTCGGCCCGAACCGCGCGCGCGCCTGCGCGACGGCCTATCCCGCAGGCGCTCCTGCGCCGCGCATCGCGGGCGAAGAGGCGCTGATCGTCTGGGAGCCCGCGGCGCAGCGCGAGCACTTCATCCGCCGCGCGAACTTCGAGGGCGCGTCGGGCGACTTCGGCTTCCTCGTGCCGACGCCGGGCCGACCGACGCTCGCCGAGGCCGACGACGGCGTCTTCGCGAAGCTCGCCGAGATCTACACCTACGTGCCGCCGCCGCCCCCGCAGTCGCCGTCACGTTCCGCCCGCGGTCTGCTCGCCGCCGTAGCAGCGTCGGCGCCGGTACAGGTGCTCGAAGAGCGGCGCGTCGCCGGGCTCGATGCGGCCGTGCTCGCGGCGACGGACGCCGCAGCGCTCAACCAGTGGCTCGCCGCGCACCGCTACCCGAGTCGCCCCGGCCTCACGCAGTGGCTCGCGCGCTACGTCTCGCAGGGCTACTTCGTCACCGCCTTCCGCTACGCCGCAGCGCCGGGCGCGCGCGCGGTGAAGAGCAGCGCGGTGCGCCTCACGTTCACCACGCAGCGCCCCTTCTATCCCTACGCCGAGCCCGCCGACGCGCCGCGCCAAGCGGGGCGCGCGTTCCGTCTCAGCATCGTCGCGCCCGCGCGCATGGACGGCCTCGTCGGCACGCGCGCGTGGAGCGCGCGCACGGGCTACTCGGGGCGCCCCGCGAATCTGCGCGAGGTGCTGCGCGGCGTCGTGCCCGAAGCCTCGCTCGGCGCAGGGCCGTGGCTGACGACCTTCGACGAGCCCGCCTCCGCGCGCGGCGGCGAGGACCTCTTCTTCGTCCGCACACGCGCGACGCGCGGCGTGCCGCCGTCGATCCGCACGGCGATGGCGCCCTGACGCGCGGATCACACGGCGTCAGCGCCGCGCGCGCGGTCCCGGATGCACGGCGTGTTTCAGCGCCAGGCGGTGCAGGTATTTGCGGTCCATGTCGGCCTCCCGCGCGGCCGCGGAGATGTTCCCGCCGTGCCGCGCGAGCAGCCACGTGACGTAGCGCCGCTCGAAGTCGGCCTCCCACGCGGCGCGCGTCTCGCGGTAGCTCTGCCCCGCCGCGAACGTGCGCGCTTCCTCCGGCGATTCGCCGTGCTCGGGCAACGCACGCACCCCGAGCTCCACATCGCCCACGGTCAGCACCGCGCCCGCCTTGAGCCACGCCTCCTTGATGTTGGCGCCGTCGAGCATCGTGCCGTTCGTCGAGTCGAGGTCGCGCAGCAGCAACCCCGCCCCCTCGCGGCGGATCTGACAGTGCCGACGCGACACCGTGGCGTCCGCGAGCACGAGGTCGTTCTCCGCGCCCTTGCCGATGTGGAACACATCGTCCGCGAGCTCGCACGACCGGCCGCGCTCCGGGCCGCTCAGCACGACGAGCGCGCAGCGCGCGAGCGCCTGCACGTGCGCACGCCCCACCTCGCCCGAGCCTCGCTGCGCGTCGCTCATCGCGCCTCCGCCGCAGCGAGCTCGACGATCACGACGCCTTCCGTCGGCACCTCGAGCGTGCGCACCTCGGTGCGCTGCGTGCGCGACGCACCCTCGCCGCGCGTCACGTCGATGTGCAGCGCATAGCGGCCCGGCGGCAGATCGAGTGACTCGTCGATGCGCGGCGGCGCGCCCCGCGCGAAGGGCAGCCGCAGCCCGAGCACGGGCTCGCCGTCCTCGACGACGCTCAGCCCGACCTCGCGCACCGCGCTCGAATCCGCGAGGCGCAGCCGCACGCTCGTCTCCCGCGGCGCGGCCTCTGCGAGCGGCCCGAGCACGAGCGCGACGCCGCCCACCAGCACGAGCGGCGCGAGGCGGCGGCGGTGCTGCGCGAGCCACGAGAGCGCGCGCCGGGCGGCGTCCTTCATCGCGGTCGAGCGTAGGCGAGCGCCGCGCGACGTTCCACCGCGGGGACGCGCCCTGGGCGGTTCTTGTCGACCGCGCAGCAGAGGACTACGCTGCTCGCAGAAGTGGTGCTGCTGTGATGGTCCGGCTGACCGACATCCTCGAGAAGGTACGGAGCTACCACCCGAGCGCGGACACGGATCTGATCAACAAGGCCTACGTCTACTCGTCACGCATGCACGACGGGCAGCTGCGCAAGTCCGGCGATCCGTACTTCATCCATCCCGTCTCCGTCGCGAACATCATCGCGGAGATGCGCCTCGACGCCGCGAGCGTCTGCGCGGCCCTGCTCCACGACGTCGTCGAAGACACGCCCGTCACCGAGCGCGACATCGCCGCCCTCTTCGGCGACGAGGTCGCCTTCCTCGTCGACGGCGTCACCAAGCTCGGCAAGATCAACTTCGTCTCGAAGGAGGACCAGCAGGCCGAGTCCTTCCGCAAGATGCTCGTCGCGATGGCGCGCGACATCCGCGTGCTGCTGGTGAAGCTCGCCGACCGCCTCGACAACATGCGGACGATGGAGCACATGAAGCCGGACGCGCAGGAGCGTATCTCCCGGGAAACACTGGAGATTTACGCGCCTCTCGCGGGTCGTCTCGGCATCAACTGGCTCAAGAGCGACCTCGAGGATCTCTCCTTCCGCTGGCTCTATCCGGACGCGTACGCCGACCTCGTCAAGAAGACGAAGGCCGTCTCGCGCGACCGCGAGAAGTACACGACCGACGTCGCGCGCCGCATCCAGGCGATGCTCATCGAGCGCGGCTTCGCCGTCGACGTCTCCGGCCGCGTCAAGCACCTCTACAGCGTCTTTCGCAAGATGCGCTCGAGCCAGTGCGAGTTCGAGCAGATCCACGACTACGTCGCCTTCCGCGTCGTCATGGAGAACGTCGCGGACTGCTACGCGGCGCTCGGCGTCATCCACTCGCAATGGACGCCGATCCCCGGCCGCTTCAAGGACTACATCGCGCTGCCGAAGCCCAACAACTACCAGTCGCTGCACACGACGGTGATCGGGCCCGGGCACAAGCGCATCGAGATCCAGATCCGCACCGCGGACATGCACCGCACCGCCGAGCTCGGCATCGCCGCGCACTGGTCGTACAAGGAGCGCACGGGCGGCCTCGACGCGAAGGACGCCGCGCGCTTCGCGTGGCTGCGGCAGCTGATGGAGTTCCAGAAGGAGGTCACCGACCCGGCCGAGTTCATCGACTCGGTGAAGGGCGACCTCTTCGCGGACGAGGTCTACGTCTTCACGCCGAAGGGCGACGTGAAGGTCTTCCCGCGCGGCTCGACGCCGATCGACTTCGCGTATTCGATCCACAGCGAGGTCGGCAACCGCTGCACCGGCGCGCGCGTGAACGGCGCCATCCAAAAGCTCTCGTACAAGCTGCACAACGGCGACGTCATCGAGATCCTCACCTCGCCCTCGCAGCACCCCAACAAGGACTGGCTCGACATGACGACGACCGCGAAGGCGCGGTCGCACGTCCGCGGCTACGTGCGCGGCGAGGAGCGCAAGCGCTCGATCAAGATGGGCCGCGACCTCCTCGAGCGCGAGATGCACAAGCGCGACCTCTCCTTCGCGCGGCTCGTGAAGAGCGGCGACCTCGAGCGGGTCGTCGGCAAGCTCAACGTGCAGACGGTGGACGAGCTCTACGCGCAGGTCGGCTACGGCAAGGTCGCCGGCGCCGACGTCGTGAAGGCGATCCTCCCCGAGCAGCCCGAAGAGCAGCCGAAGGCGATCGAGTCGCTGCGCCCCGGCCTCGTCGAGCGCGTGACGCGCAAGGTCACCGGGAGCGGCGAGACGGCCATCCGCATCGCGGACATGGACGACGTGCTCGTGCGCTTCGCGAACTGCTGCTCGCCCGTGCCGGGCGACGCCGTCACCGGCTGGATCACGCGCGGGCGCGGCGTGACCGTGCACCGCCGCGAGTGCCGCAAGGCGATGGAGCTCGACCCGGAGCGCCGCATCGACGTGAGCTGGTCGACGGGCTCGAAGGTCGATCGCCCGGTGCAGCTCCGCGTCGTCACCGCAGACAAGCCGGGCGTGCTCGCGCGGCTCTCCACCGAGCTCAGCGCGACCGGCGTGAACCTGAAAGAAGCCAACTGCCGCGCGGGCGAGGACGGCCGCGCCATCAACCTCTTCACCTTCACGGTGACCGACCTCTCGCGCCTCAAGGCCGTGATGCGCGGCCTGCAAAAGCTCGAGGGCGTCTACGAGGTCGAGCGCATCTGACCGCGCGCGCGGCGCCTGCGCCCCGCGGTCCGAGAGGCGGCTCACATCATGCGGAAGTGCCGTGATTCATGGCACTTCCTGCGATGACGCGCCGCGTCATTCCGCGGGCTTCTCGCCGCTGCGGTAGGCGCCCTCGCCGTGCAGTTCCGGCGATGGGGCGGGGAGCGCGTGCTCCTTCGGCGTGAAGAGCGCGTCGATCTTCGCGAAGGGGAAGCGCACGACGCGCCCGACGAAGCGCACGACGCGCGAGTGCGCCGCGTCGTCGAACCACGAGTAGACGACGGGCGTCGCAAGGAGCGTGAGCAGCAGCGAGAGCGTCTGCCCACCGATGATGACGGCGCCCATCGCGCGGTTGGTGCCCGAGCCTGCGCCCGACGACACGACGAGCGGGACCATGCCCGCGACGAACGCGACCGTCGTCATCAGGATGGGGCGGAGGCGGTCGCGGTTGCCGAGCATCACGGCGTCCGCGCGCGAGAGCCCGCGGCGGCGCAGCGCGCGCATGTGATCGACCTGCAGGATCGAGTTCTTCTTGACGATGCCGAAGAGCACGAGGATGCCGAGCGTCGAGAAGATGTTCATCGACTGCCCGAGCACGACCAGCGAGAAGAGCGCGAACGGCACCGTGAGCGGCAGCGAGATGAGGATCGTGATCGGGTGGATCCAGCTCTCGAACTGCGCCGCGAGCACGAGATACATGAACGCGAACGAGAGGAAGAACGCGAGCGCGAAGCTCGACGCCGCCTTGCCGAGCTCCTTCGAGCGGCCCGCGAGCTCGCCCGCGTAGCCGGGCTTCGCGCCGACGCGCTTCCAGGCCTCGTTGAGCTTGTCGATGACGGCCGCCTCGGACGTGCCGGGCACGGTGTTCGCGTAGACGGTCACCTGACGCTGGCGTGCGAGGCGCTGCACGAGCGCGGGTCCCGTGCCCTCGCGCACCGTGACGACGTCCGCGAGGCGCACGGTGCGGCCCATCATGCCGGCGGGCACGGTGAGCTTCGCGATCTGCTGCGGGTCGATGCGCGCGCTGTCGCGGGCGCGCAGATGCACCTCGAACTGCTCGCCGCCCTCGGTGTAGTTGGTGACCTCGACGCCGCCGACGAGCGTGCGGATCGCGCTCGCGACGTCGAGGACGCTCACGCCGAGATCGGCGGCGCGCGCGCGGTCGATCGAGACGAGGTACTCGGGCTTGCCGACGACGAGCGTCGTGTCGGCGTCGACCGTGCCGGGGATGGCCTTGAGCGCCTCGAGCATCGTCGCCGAGTACGCGGTGAGCTGCTCGAGATCCGGGCCGCGAATGACGAACTGGATGCCCGCCGAGTCGGCCGCGCTGCCGCCGCCGAAGACGTTGACGGGCGCGACCGAGGTGCGCAGGCCGAGCGAGGCGAACTGCGGGATCACCTGCTCGCGGACCCGCGTCATGACCTGCTGCTGGTCGAGCGCGCGCTCGTTCGCGGGGACGAGCCGCACGAAGATGTTGCCCTGATTCGCGCCGCGACCGCTCGGGTCGCCGGGGGGCGAGCCGACCTGCGTGACGGTGTGCGCGACGCCCTCGACCTGCCGCGTCGCGCGCGCGATGCGCTCCATGACGAGGCGCGTCTCGGCGAGGCTCGTGCCTTCGGGCGCGCGGACCTGGATGTCGAAGCGCGACTCGTCGTCGATGGGCAGGAAGTTCTTCTGCACGGCCTTGCCGAGCGGCCCGATGGCGACGACCGCGAGCACGATCGCGATGCCGACGACCCAGCGATGACGCATCGCACCCGCGAGGACGCGCGTGTAGGCGCGCTCGATCGCGCCGTAGATCCCCGTCGCCGCGCCGTGCTCGGAGCCGTGTCCCGGCGGCAGCGCACGCACGCCCCGCGCCCACTCCGCGAGCTCGGCGCGTTCTTCGGCGCGCGGTCCGGGCGCCGGGTCGATCCACTCGGCGTCGAGCTTCTCTTCGTCTTCGGGGACGAGGAGCGGATCCTCGCCCTCGCGCTGCCCGCGATACGGCGAGTCGGCGTTGCGGCGCGGCGCGCGGCTCCCGCGGATCCAGCGCGACGAGAGCATCGGCGTGAGCGTGAACGACACGAAGAGCGAGACGCCGATGGCGAAGCTCATCGTGAAGCCGAAGCTCTGCATGAAGCGGCCGACGATGCCGCCCATGAACGCGACCGGCAGGAAGACGGCGATGAGCGAGAGCGTCGTCGCGAGCACCGCGAGGCCGATCTCCTTCGTCGCGAGGATCGCGGCGCGGCGCGGCGCCATGCCTTTTTCCTCGATGAAACGGAAGATGTTCTCGAGCACGACGATCGCGTCGTCGATGACGATGCCGACCGAGAGCGTCAGCGCGAGCAGCGTGATCGTGTTGAGCGTCAGGCCCATCGCGCGGATGAGCGCGAAGGTCGCGATGATCGAGGTGGGGATCGCGAGCGCGGCGATCACGGTCGCGCGGCCGTTCCAGAGGAAGAGCAGCACGACGAGCGCCGCGAGCAGGCCGCCGACGATCAAGTGCTCTTCGACGGCGCCGACGGCGTTGCGGATGAACTCGCTCTCGTCGCGCACGATCGAGAGCCGGTAGGCCGCGGGGATCTCCGCCCGCAGCTCACCGACGCGCTCCGCGAGCGCATCGATCACCGCGACGGTGTTGGTGCCCGACTGCTTGCGCACCGCGAGCAGGATGGTGTCGCGGCCGTCGTAGGACGCCGCGCTCGTCGCCTCGGCCTCGTTGTCGACGATCTGCGCGACGTCGCGCACGTACACGGGCACGCCCGCGCGGTTCGCGACGAAGACGCGCCCGAAGTCTTCGACGCTCTGCACGCGGCCGCGCACGCGGATGCCGAGCGTGCGCGCGCCCCGATCGACGTTTCCGCCCGGGAACTCGACGTTTTGCGTCGCGAGCGCGCGCTGCACGTCGACGATCGTCAGCCCGCGCGACTCGAGCGCCTGCGGATCGACGATCACGTCGATCTGCCGCTCGCGGCCGCCGAGCACCGACACGCCACCGACGCCGCTCAGCGACTCGATGCGGCGGCGGATGACGCGCGTCGCGAACTCGGTCGCCTCACGCGTCGAGCGCGTCGACTCGAGCGCGAGCAGCATCACGGGCGTCGCGTCCGGGTCGAGGCGCTCGACCTTCGGCTGCTCGATGCCGCTCGGCAGCTGCGCGAGCGAGCGGTTCACGCGATCGCGCACCTCCTGCGCCGCGACGGCCGTGTTCTTGTCGAGGTCGAAGCGCGCGACGACGACCGAGAGGCCCTCGTAGTTGTTCGAGCGCAGCTCGTCGACGCCGCTGATCGAGTTGATGGCCTCTTCGAGCTTGTCGGAGACCTCCGTCTCGACCTGCTCCGGCGAGGCGCCGGGCAGCACGGTCGTGACGACGACGATAGGGAAGTCGATGTTGGGGAAGCGATCGACCCCGAGACCGGAGATGCTCGCCCCGCCGACGACGAGGAAGGCGAGCATGAGGACCCACGTGAAGACGGGTCGGCGGACACAGACGGCGGCCAGCCACTGCATGACGTGCTCCTCTCGACTACCGGTTCGCGGCCGCGGCGCGCACGGTCACGCGCACCCCATCGGCCAGCCGCTCGAGCGACTCGACGGCGAGCTTCTCGCCCGCGCGCACGCCCTCGCTCACGGTGACCGCCGTGCCGTCGCTCGACACCACCGAGACGATGCGCTCCTCGATCGTCCCGTCGTCCTTGACGACGAAGACGCGGTTCACGCCCGCCGCGCGCAGCACCGCCGCCGCAGGCACCGAGACGCCCGGCGAGGTGCCGCCGAGATCGATGCTCGCCGTCGCATACATGCCCGGGCGCAGCGTGCCGTCGGTGTTCGGCACCGTCGCCTCGACCGTGAGCGAGCGCGTGTCCGGCCGCACCGCCGCGCTGATGTAGCGGACCGTGCCGGCGAAGACGCGATCGGGGAAGGCGTCGACGCGGATCTCGACCGCCTGCCCGCGCTGCACGACGCCCACGCGCTCCTGCGGGACGGGCAGCTCGATGCGCAGCGGATCCGTCTTCACGAGGCTCACGAGCCGCATTTGCGGCGCGACGTACTCGCCGACGTCCGCGAAGCGGTCCGCGATCTCGCCCGCGAAGGGCGCACGCACGATCGTCTCGCGCACCGCCGTGCTCGCCTGCGAGAGCGCGACGCGCGCCTGCGAGAGCGCGAGCGCCGCCCCGCGCATGCCGTTGAGCGCGGCGTTGTACTGCTCGTGCGCCGCCGTCGCGCCCGCGCGCGCCCGGTCGAGCTCGGCCTGGCTGAGCGCGCCCGTCTCCGCGAGCTGCTCGGCGCGACGCAGCGACTCACGGGCGAGCGCATCGTTCGCCGCCGCAGCGCGCACCTCGGCCGTCTCCTCGGGGCGAACCGCACCGCCCGCCGTCGTCACGCCGAGCCGCGCCTCCGCCTGCTGCACCGCGGCCGTCGCCGCCGCCGCCTGCAGGCGGTAGTCGACGTCGCGCAGACGCACGAGCGGATCACCCTCGGCCACCACCGAACCGCGCTCGACGTAGGTCTCGACGACGCGCCCCGGCACGACCCCCGTGACGTCCGACTGCTGATCGGCGACGAGCGGGCCGTTCACGCGCAGCGTGCGCGGCAGCGCGAAGGGCGCAGCGGCGGCGACGGAGACGGGAACGGGCGCCGCGACGACCTCGCCGGTGGGCCGTAACTCCCCGGAAGGACTGGGCTTTTTGCCGCAGGCAGGCAGCGCGAGCGAGGCGACGAGCGCGAGGAACACGAAGCGGGAGCGGCGCAGGGCGGGCATCGGGGACTCCGGGGACACGGGACGACGAGGCGGCACGACAGGAGGCTGGGAAGTGAGGACGAAGCGTGACGCGCTCAGTGCGCGACCGGGCGCGCGGGCTCGAGCAGGCCGAGGATCACGTCGACGCCCGGCACCACGCGCGGCACGTCGAGCTCGAAGAGCTGCGACATCGAGAGGCCGTTCATCACGGCGAAGAGCGCGGCGGCGAGCGACTCCGGATCGCCCGCGACGATCTCGCCACGCGCCTGCCCCTCGCGGATCGCGGCCGTCATCACGTGCAGGCAGCGACCGGCGAAGCGCTCGAGCACCTCACGCGTCGAGGGCGGGATCGCGTCGGGGTGCAGGAACGCCTGCACGACCAGGCGGAACATCTCTGGCTCGACGGCGAGCCGTGCGAGGCGGTGCTCGACGAAGGCGCGGATGCGCGCGAGCGGCGTGCGGTCGCAGGCGGCGATGGCATCGAGGTCGGCGTTGACCCGCGCGAAGAGCTTATCGACGAGCGCGGCGTAGATCGCCTCTTTGCTCTCGAAGTAGTGGTAGACGAGCCCGTGCGAGAGGCCGGCGGCCTGCGCGACGTCGCTGATCTTCGCCGCGGCGAGCCCCTTCCGCGCGAACACGGCGAGCGCCGCGCGGAGGATCTCCTCGCGACGCTCGTCCTTGAGGCGCTGGTTGTCGGCGGCGGTGCGCGGCATGGCGGCGAGCGTTCGTTGATTGACTCGCCAGTCAGTCCTAGATCCGTTCTGCACCGCGTCAAGCGCTGTTTTCGCTGGTTTTCGCGACGCTTTCGCGCGCGCGCCAGCTCAGCCGAGGCCGAGTGCGCGGCGCGTCCCGGCCGGATCGTTGGTGATGACACCATCGACGCCCGCGGCCGCGAGCGCGCAGACACGCCGCGGCTCGTCCACCGTCCAGGGCGTCACGAGCAGCCCCCGGGCCCGCCAACGCGCGAGCCGCGCGGGCGTGACGAGTACGTGTTCCGGGTTGATGCCCGCCGTGCCGAGGAGCAGCGGCACCGCGCGCCCGAGCAGCCGCCCTTGCCGCGTGTCCTCGCAGAGAAAGAGCAGCGGCGCGCTGAGCCCGGCGCGGCGTAGCGCCAACACCATGCGCGGATCGAAGGTCGACACCGCGATGTGCGCGCGCTCGGCCTCGGTGCGGCGGGCGAGCGTCTCCGACACGCAGCGGGCGAGCCGGGCGCGGTCGTCCCCGTCCGCCTTCACCTCGACGTTCAAGAGCCGGCCGCTGCCTGCGACGACGTCGATCACCTCGTCGAGCAGCGGCACGCACTCGCCCCGCCCCGCATCGAGGCGCCGCAGCTCCCGGAGCGGCACCTCACGCACCGCGCGCGGGTCGCCCGCCGTCCGCCGCAGCGTCGGGTCGTGGAGCACCACGACCTCGTCCGTCGCGCAGCGGCGCACATCGAGCTCGACGCCGTCGGCGCCCTCGGCGAGCGCCAGGGCGAAGGCGGCGAGCGTGTTCTCCGGCGCCCGCGCGCTCGCGCCGCGATGCCCGAACACGAGCGGGGCGCCCGACCCGCGGCGAAAACGGGCGATCGTCCCTTCCGAAGTGCGGCTCATGCGCCCTGCCCTCCGCGTCCCGACCTTCGCGGGGCGAACGTTGCTGCGGGTTCGTCCGCGTCCAACACGGCGACTCTCACTTGATACACATCACAAATGATACTGACACCGCGGGGCGTCGCGGCAGCCCTCCCATGCGAGCGGGCTGTATCACTCATGGTTCATCCTCGTCGTCGGGCGGGGGCATGGTGCGCGCGAGCAGCCCGAGCGCGAGCGCCGCGGCGAGGGCCGACGCGACGACGAGCGCCGGGGCGATGTGGCCCGGCGCGCCGTCCGCGCCCGCGGGGACGTTGAAGCCGGGGATGGCGACGAAGCGTGCCGGCAGCAGGACGGGCACGGCGTTCACGCCGGCGTGCAGCGCGATCGTCGCGACGGTCGAGCCGGTGCGCAGCAGCACGGCGCCGAGCGCGAGCCCGGCGACGAAGGCGTAGGCGAGCGCCGACCAGGCGCCGAGGTGCGCGAGCGCGAAGAGCGCGCTCGACGCGACGAGCGCGGCGACGCGACCGTGCAGCACGCCGAGCCCGCGCAGCAGCACGCCGCGGAAGAGCAGCTCCTCGCTGAGCGGCGCGACGACGACGAACGAGACGAACGCCGCGAGCGCGACGCCGGGCGTGCTCGCGTCGAGCAGGTGCTGCTGACGGAGCAGCTGCTCGGCGGGCACGGGCGCGACGCGCTGCACGAGGTTGGCGAGCTCGGCGAGCGGCAGCTGGAGCGACGCGCCCGCGACGAAGGCGAGGAGCGGCACGCCGACTGGCAGCGGACGCAGGCCGAGCGTCTCGCGGAGCGGCTCGTCGTCGCGCGCGTGGAGCCGCACCGCCGCGAAGAGCACGCACGCGAACGCGCCCGCCTGCACGAGCGCGAGACCGAGCGCGTCGCGGGTCACGCGATCCCGCGCCGCCTCCCACGGCAGCCCGCGCGCGAGCGATTGCAGCGCGACGGCGCCCTGCAGAAACGCCCACGTCAGCGCGACCGACGCGACGGTGAGCGTCGCGGCGCCGAGCAGCGTCAGGGAGCGCGGGTCGCGCGGGGCGGTCACGCGGCTCTCTGACGCGCGCTCCCGGAAGGCGCAACCGCCGCGCGGGTGCGCGCTGCGCGGCCTGCTATGGTCGCGGCCGATGACGCTTGGCGCGAAGCGACGGTGGGCGGTGCTCCGCGGGGTTGCGTTGGCGGGGGGCTGCGCGCTCGCGAGCGCGGCGAGCGCGGGATGCGGTGGCGCGGTGTCGTCCACCCGGACGACCGCCCGCGCAGTGTCGATGCCGGTGCCGACGGTCGTGACGCCCGAGTCCTACGCCGCGGTGCGCCGCGCGTGGGAAGCGCTCGACACGAGCGACCCCGCGCGCGCCGCGGTCCGCGAGCGTCTCGTCGCCGCGCTCGTGCGCGAGACCGAGCCCGCGATGGAGGCCGGTGATTACGACGCGGTCGTCGCGCGGTTCCGCGAGCTCACGGCGCTCTACGGCGACCGCGAGCTCGAGGCGGGGCCGCTGCCGCGCGCCTTCGTGCCGCTCGCGACGTGGCTCGTCGATGCGGGCTCGCCGCGCGGCGACGAGGCCCGCGTGCTCGCTGCGTACTTCGTGCTCGCACGCGCCGATGCGCGCGACACGACGCACGCGCAGAAGTACGCGGAGCTGCTCGCGTGGGGTCGCGAGGCGCGCTCGCGGCTGCCCGATCCGCTCGAGCGCTTCCTCGGCCTCGGCGAGGTGCTGCGCGAGCACGCGCGGCTCGTCCCGGCGCGCGGCGTGCTCGACGACCTCGCGAACTTCTACGTCGAGCGCGCGCTCTTCTGCGAGCGCGTCCTGCGGCGCGTGCTGCACGCGCTCGAGCGCCCGGCATTTCGCGGCATGGCGTCCAACGCGGCGATCGCGATGGTCGTGTCGGCCGCGACGGACACCGCCGCGGTGCACGTGCGCATCGGTGATCTCTCGACGGCGCTCGCGAACGTCGAGCGGCTCCGCGACGCGCCCGATTTTCAGGCGGAGCCCATCTTCCAGGCGCTCGCGGCGGCCCGGCAGGACACGCCGGAGGGCAACGACGCGCTGCTCGCCCTCGCGCGGCGCTTCATGCAGCCGGGGACCGTCGAGCCCGACGCCGCGCGCGCGCTCTGCCGCCTCGGCCAGCGCCGCACGACCGACGATCCGCGCTTCGCGCTCTGCCTCGCGCGCGCGTCGATGCTCGAAGACCGCTACGACGACGTCGCCGCGCACTACGATGCGGCCATCCAGCTCGCGCCGGGCGAGCGCGCGGTCTACGACGAGGCGCTCACGACGCTGCACGCGATACTCGGCGGCACGAGCCCGGGCGTGTCGCTCGACCCGGGCGCACCCTTCACCCGCATCGGTCTCGAAGGCCTCCGCGCGCGCGTCGCGGCAGGCGATGGCCACGGCGATCCGCGCGCCCTCGCCGCGCTCGCGCGACGCACGACCGCGCTCCTCGCTGAGCGCGACGCCCGCTTCCCGACGGCCACGCTGCCGCAGCCGCGCCACGCGATCTTCGAGGTGATCGCCGACGCGCAGCTCGGCGTCGCCGACCTCGACGCCGCGCGCGACAGCCTCGAGCGCAGCATGGCGGCGACTCCGACGAGCGACGTGGCTTTCGCCCTCGCCGTGATCGACGAGCGCCGCAGCGAGCCCGCGCGTGCCGCCATCGCCTACCGGCGCGCCCTCGACCTCGCCCGCGGCAGCGGCCCGGACAACCACGCGCGGCGCACGCGCATCCTGCTCGCGCTCGGCGACGCCTTCCGCAGCGCGGGGGACGCCGCACAGGCCGAGCGGATGTATCGCGAGGCGCTCGTCGCGCGCGGGCGCATCGTCCAGACGAGCCTCCACGCGGTGCGGTTCGCCGTCACCGCGGCCCACGCCGCCGCACTCCACGACCGCCTCGGTCAGCGCGCAGAGGCCACCGCAGCGGCTCGCGACGCACTCGCGCGCGCCGGGCGCGAGCTCGAGCCCTACCTCGCGCTCCTCACGCATCTGCTCACGACCCCGCAGGTCGACACCGCCCTCGCCGACGAGGCGCTCCGCATGACCCGCTCGCGCGCCGATCTGCCTCCGGGAGGCGAGATCCGGCTCGCGCTCTGGTCGCAGCTCCTCGCCGCACGCGCGGGCACGCCCGCAGACCCTGCACGCACCGCCACGCTGGCGTCGCTCGCCCGCCGGTCGGGCTGGCACGGGAGCCTCGCCCGCTTCGCCACCGGAGCGCTCGCGCTCGACGCGCTCCTCGCCGAGGCACCCGGACCGGTCGAGCAGACGCGGGCCCACTTCGCCGAGGGCGTCCTCCGCCTCACTGCCGGCGACGAGACCGGGGCGCGTGCCGCCTTCACGCGCACGGTCGGTGTCGGCGTGGTGTTCGCGGAGGAACACGAGATTGCCTGGCGCCTGCTCGCGCTCCCCGCAGGCAGCCTCGTCGCGGCGCCTGCGCCAACTGCGGCAGCGCCCATCACGGCCCCTGCCCCGCCCGCTGCGGCACCCGCCGCAGCCGCAGCGCCACCGGCCTCCGCGCCCGCGACGACGAGCCGCAGGCCGCGCAACCGCTGAGATCCGCGACGCGCGCCCTCACGCCGCGCGCTTCCTCGCGGAAGCCATCGCGCAGGCGCCCATATCAGACTCGATACAACGCTGCGACACAGAGCCGCGCGGCAAATATCAGAAGCGATACCCGATGCGCGCAGCGCCGCCGAGCGTGACGAGCCCGCCGGCGGACGAGATCACCTGGAACGTGGGGAAGGCCGCCTCGACGTAGAGCCGCGGCGCCGGACGCCACGCCGCGACGAGACTCGCGCGCAGCAGCAAGCCGGGCTCGCGCGCGCCGCTCGTGTTGAAGAAGCCGCCGAGCTCCGCGCTGCCGCCGATGTGCAGCGGGAAGGAGAACGGGCTCGCGAACCAGGCGGCGCCCGCGAAGAGCTCGAGCGCGCTCGCGACGCCGAACACCGCCTCGAGCCCGCCGCGCACCTCGAAGCCGCGCACCACCTGCGGCAGCGCGTAGCCCACGCGCGCGCCGAAGCTGCCGAGGAATCCTCCGCCCGGCGATGGGCCCGGCGGGTCGGGGTACGCCATCAGCCCCGCGCCGCCGAGCGAGAGCTGCGCGAGCCATCGGTGCTCGGCGTCGTCCGCGTAGCGCTCGCGGGCGTCGAACTCGGCCGCAAGCCGATCCCGCTCGGCCTGCGCGCGCTCGGCCTCCCGCCGCTCGAACTCGGCACGGGCCTGCGCGGCCTCGGCTTCCGCGCGCGCGCGTTCTGCTGCCTCGCGCTCCGCACGCTCGCGCTCTGCCGCCTCCCGTGCGGCCTGCTCGCGCTCCGCCTGCTCGCGCGCCTCGCGCTCACGCTGCTCGACGGCCGCAGCGTCTTCACCGCCCGTGAGCCGCAGCGCGTCTTCGCCGAGCCCCGCCGGCCGCACGAGGCAGCCGAGCACATCGCGCAGGCGCGCGGCCTCGTCCGCATCGAGCACGAGCACGTCGAGCTCCTCGACGCGACGCAGCGGTGCGTAGCCCGCGCGCAGCAGCAGGCGGTACTGCCCGCGGAGCGGATGCGCTTCGCTGACGAGCGCCCACGCCGCGCCGTTGCCCTGCGCGAGCGACGCGAGCTCTTCGGCCGTGCGCGGCTCGCCGGCGAGCGCGCCACGTCGAATCGCGTTGCCCGCGATGACCGTGTGCCCCGCGGCACGGAGCGCGACCGTGAGCGCCTCTTCGAGATCGCCGCGACGGAGATCGTCCGCGTTGCCGACGGGCGGCAAGAGCACGACGACGTCGGCGCGCGCGGTCGCCGCGCTGACGAAGGCCGCGAAGAGCGCGCAGAGCAGCGCGGCCGCGTGCGTCATCGCGCGCGTCATGACCGAGCCTCGCGTGGAACGCACCCGCTCAAGGTGTGCCCGGCAAGGCAGAAGCGAGCGCGTCGAAGGCCGCGATGACGGCCGGCGGCGCCTGGACGAGCTCGATCAGCACGCCCTCGCCGCCCTGCGGGTGCGTCTCCGAGCCGCGCGGGTGGATGAACGTCACGTCGAAGCCCGCGGCCCCGCGGCGGATCCCACCGGGGGCGAAGCGCACGCCCTGCGCCTCGAGCCACGCGACCGCGGCGTGCAGATCGTCGACCCACAGCCCCGCGTGGTTGAGCGGCGGCTCGTTCACGCGCGGCTTCTTCTCCGGGTCGAGCGGCACCATGAGATCGACCTCGACGGCGAAGGGCCCGCGCCCTGCGACGGTGATGTCCTCGTCCACGTTCTCGCGCTCGCTGCGGAACTCGCCCGTGCGCGCGAGGCCGAGCAAGTCGCACCAGAGATGACGCAGGCGCGCCTTGTCGGTGCCGCCGACCGCGAGCTGCTGCACGCCGAGCACGCGAAACGGGCGCGAAGCCCCCGGAGAGTCGGTGATTCCCACGGGGCGTGTCTTGCCGTGCGTACCCCGGCACGGCAAGGTCGCGCGCGTGAAGACCTCGCTCACGGGCATCAAGCCGACGGGCACGCCGCACCTCGGCAACTACCTCGGCGCGATCCGCCCGGCGCTCGCGCTCGCGGGCGCGCACCGCTCGATCTACTTCATCGCCGACTACCACGCGCTCACCGGCACGCACGACCCGGCGGCGCTGCGCGGCCACGTCTACGACGTCGCGGCGACGTGGCTCGCGTGCGGGCTCGACCCGGCGCAGACGGTCTTCTTCCGGCAGTCGGCGATCCCCGAGGTCTTCGAGCTCACGTGGGTCTTCCAGTGCCTGCTCGCAACCGGGCAGCTCGAGCGCGGCCACGCCTACAAGGACGCGCTCGCGCGCGGCGAGTCGCCGAACGCGGGGCTCTTTGCGTACCCGGCGCTGATGGCCGCCGACATCATCCTCTACGACGCCGACCTCGTGCCCGTCGGGCGCGACCAGAAGCAGCACCTCGAGCTCGCGCGCGACGTCGCGGTGCGCACGAACCACCTCTTCGGTGAGAGCACCGTCGTCGTGCCCGAGGCGGAGATCCAGAGCGAGGTGCTCGTGCCCGGCCTCGACGGCCGCAAGATGTCGAAGAGCTACGACAACTACGTGCCGATCTTCGCGACGCAGAAGGAGCTGCGCTCGGCGATCATGAAGATCGTCACCGGCAGCGAGCCGCTCGAGGCGCCGAAGGAGCCCGAGGGCACCACGGCCTTCACGCTGCTCGAGCTCGTCGCGAGCCCCGAGCTCGTGCGCGAACAGGCCGAGAAGCTGCGCGCGGGCGGGCACGGCTGGGGGCACCTGAAGCAGGCGCTCTTCGAGGCGATCGACGCGGAGATCGCGCCGCGTCGCGCCGCCTTCACCGCGCTGCGGGCCGACGAAGACGCGCTCGATCGCACGCTCGCCGAAGGCGCCGAGCGCGCCCGCGTGATCGCGCAGCGCACCATCGGGCGCGTGCGCGAGCGCATCGGCATCGCGCGGCCGCGCTGAGGGCGTTTCTCGCGACGCGCGGGCTCAGCCTTCGCGTGCAGGCTGCGCGTCGTCGTCGACGACGGCCGCTGCGGGCGCGGGCGCGGGCGCAACGGCGGGTTCGGCGCGCTCCGTGGCTTCGGCGGGCGTCGTCTCGGCCGCAGCCTCCGCCGACTCGGCGGGGTCCGCTTCGGCAGGCACAGCTTCTGCGGCCGTGTCCGCATCCGCATCCGCATCCGCAGGCGGCTCGGCGAGGTCGAGCAGGCGCGGATCGCCCGCGAGGATCGTCTCGCCCGCGAGCACGAAGTGACTGCCGGAGCGCGTCCAGCGCTGGCGCACGCGCGTCGTGGCGAGATCCATCGTGTCGAGCGCGTACCACTGCACGGTGAGGACCGCCGTCGCGCTCTCCTCGTCGCGCGCCATGCGCATCGTGCTCACGTCGAGGTCCGCGATCTCGATGCGCTCGCCCCAGCCCGCGTGAGCGCGCGCGAAACGCGCACGGAAGGCCGGCGCGACGCGGTCGGCGGCGAGGTCGGCGTGACCCCAGCGCGTCTCGTCGACCATGTCGTGCACGGCGTCCGAGAGCGCGTTCATCCGGCCCTGATGCGTGAGCGAGCAGCCGGGCGCACCGAGAGCGACGACGAGCGCGAGCGCAACAGAGCGAGGCGACGAGAGGCAGCGCATGGGCCGGACGCTACGGGCCAGCACGCACGCGTCGCAACAAATCGGCCGGCGCGCCTGTTACCCTCGCGCCCCGTGTCCCGCCGCGCTCGACGCCCTGACGCGCCACGTCTCCCCGCCCTCGGCGCGCGCCTGGCCGTTGCGGCCGCGCTCTTCGGGGCGGGCTGCACCGTCTACGACCCGGCGCTCCTCGCGGACGGCGGCACGAGTGCACCGCCGGATCTCGGGCCGCGACGCGATGCAGGCGGCGGCGGCTGCACGACCTGCCCCGCGGGCCGACCCCCCACGCGCCCGTCCGGCCCCGATGGCGACGGCCCCGAGGTGCTCTTCGCGCTCCGCGACATCCAGCTCGTCCAGGACGCGAACCGCTGGCGCACGATCGGCTTCGATCTCGACGGCCTCGACACGCAGACCGTCGACGACCGCGTCGAGTGCGTCTCCGCGAGCGACGACCCCGAGACGGATGGCGAGGGCGGCGTCGACAACGCCTTCGGTCACCTCGTGACGCCGCTGCTGCTCGCGGCCGAGCCCGGCTTCGAGGACGAGAGCCAGACCTCGCAGGCGAACGGTGGCGGCGCCGTGCTGCTCCGCGTGCGCGGCTGGAGCGGCGCGCGCGACGACGCCCGCGTGTCGGTGACGCTCACGCAGAGCGTCTTCGGCACGCCGAAGGTGGGCGGCATGGTGCCCGACGCGAGCGTCCCGCCGGGTGGTATCGACTATGATGCAGGCGTCCCGCCGCTCCCGCGCTGGGACGGCAACGACGCCTGGTGGGGCCGCGACGACACCTTCCTGCGCGGCGACCCCGAGATGCCGCTCACCTTCGACGACAACGCCTACGTCGCCGACGGCACGATCGTCATGCGGCTGCCCGATCGGCGTGACCTCGTCTTCTCCGGCGCCGACCGCGGCGTGCGCTTCCGGCTCACGGACGCGACCTTCACCGCGCGCGTGTCCGACGACGGCCGTACGGTCGAGCGCGCCATCCTCGCGGGGCGCTGGGCCGCCAACGACATCCTCGACGCGATCCCCTTCATCGGCGTCTGCCCCGGCTCCGGCAACTATCGGCTCCTCGAGAACGTCCTCGCGACCGCCGTCGACGTGCGCTCGACGCCCGGCTCGGGCGGCCCGGGCGTGGACTGCGACGCGCTGAGCGTCGGCCTCGCGTTCACGGGTGTGCGCGGCACGTGGGCCGGCACCGCGCCCGGCAACCCACTCGTCGATCGCTGCCCCTGACGCAGCCCCGCCGCTGCGGCGGAACAGAGCGTTTTCCCTTGTGAAACGGCTGGCCGGATCGTTGACGCGCGCGCGGGTCGCGTGTTTCGATGAGGGGTCCGTCCGCGGCGTCTTCCCAGCCGCGCTGAGGTAGCCATGACCCTTCGCCTGTCGATCCGCGCGCTCGCCCTCCCCGCCATGCTCGCGTTGTCCTTTGCCGCCAGCCCACGCAGCGCCTCCGCGCAAGTGCGACCGCGCTTCATGATCGCGTTCGACACCTCGGGCTCGATGGCCGTCGACCTCAACGACATCCCCACGTTCGGAGATGGTGTCGTGGGAGCGACGCAGGGCGTCGACACGAACTGCGACGGCCTCCGCAACGACAGCCGCATCTTCGTCGCGAAGGAGGCCCTCCGCGACATGATCTTCGCGTATGGCGGCGACCTCGAGCTCGGCCTCGCGCGCTTCCCGCAGTTCCCTCAGCAGAACCTCATCTGCTCGGGCGCGACGCCCCTGCCGACTCCTGCGCCCGCGTACATCGGACTCGCGATCAACGACAACGAGTGCAACGTCCTCACGGGTCCGTTCGTCAGCTCGATCGGCAACCCGGCGCTGAACACGGGCGCGGCGCTGAGCACGGCCAACTGCGGCGCACAGTGGGACACCGACGTCACGCTCGATCTGCCGACGGACGCCATCCCGGCGGCCTGCCGACCGGCCGCTCGGCTCTACACCAACACTTCGCCGAACGTCTGCCTCAACTACGCGGGCGGCTGCCCCGGCAACGACGTCAATCCCGCGCCCGGCAGCCAGGCGCTCCCGGACGGTGACATTCTCGTCGGCTTCCCCGGCAGCGGCTGGCCGTCCACGCAGGACAACACCACGGGCATCCTCAAGTGGATCGACAACGCCGAAACGTCGTTCAGCAATTCGACGACGACCGGCAACCACTGCAACCACGCGGGCACGGGCGACTGCGAGCTGCGGCCTCAGGGCCCGACGCCCATCTCGGGCCTGCTCCGCGCCGTGTCGGCGTACATGACGCCGATCCGCACGGCCGACTCCTCCGCGAGCTGCCGACCCTATTCCGTCATTCTCATCACCGACGGCGCGCCCAACTGCGACGGCACCCCGGCCGCATCGCTCACCGCTTCCGTCAACGCCGCGAGCGTGCTCAACGCCGCAGGCATCAACACCTTCGTCATCGGCGTCGCCATCGCGGCGGGCAGCCGCACGGCGCTCAACAGCATAGCGACGGCGGGCGGCACCGATGCGGGCGCCGTCGGCGGCGACACCGCGTACTTCGCGAACGATCGCGTGACGCTCGCGGCGGGGATCTCGGAGATCGTGCGGCGCTCGCTGCGCGTCGAGTCCTGCAACAACCTCGACGACAACTGCAACGCGATTGCAGATGAAGGACTGCCGAAGTTCTGCAACACCGCGAGCGGCGTCGCGGCGCCCGACTGCAGCAACACCGCGATCAGCCGCCCCGCGTGCACGCTCTGCGCGCCACCGGCCGAGACGTTCTGCGATGGCATCGACAACAACTGCAACGGCGTGGTCGACGAAGGCGTGCGCAACGCCTGCGGCACCTGCGGCCCGACGGCCACCGAGGTCTGCGACGGCCTCGACAACGACTGCGACGGCGTCATCGACGAGGGCGGCGTCTGTTCGGGCTGCGTGCCCTCGGCCGAGATCTGCGACGGGCTCGACAACGACTGCGACGGCGCCATCGACGAGTCGCTCACGCGCGTCTGCGGCACCGAGGTCGGCGCCTGCACCGCGGGTACGCAGACCTGCACGGCGGGCGTCTTCGGCGCATGCACCGGCACGGGCCCGTCGACGGAGACCTGCAACAACATCGACGACGACTGCGACGGAATCGTCGACGGACTCGTGCAGGCCTGCGGCTCGGACGTCGGCGCCTGCCAGGCGGGCGCGCAGGTGTGTACGGCCGGCGCGTTCGGCGCGTGCACGGGCGCCATCGGCCCCGCCACCGAGACCTGCAACGGCCTCGACGACGACTGCGACGGTTCCATCGACGAGGGCAACCCCGGCGGCGGCGGCACCTGCGGCTCGGCCATCGGGGAGTGCCTCCCCGGCACGCTCGCCTGCACGGGCGGCCTGCTCGTCTGCGCGGGCGGGCGCAGCGGGTCCCCTGAGACGTGCAACAACCGCGACGACGACTGCAACGGCTCGGTCGACGACGGCGTGCCGACGATGGGCGCCTGCGGCTCGACGGTCGGCGAGTGCCGTCCGGGCATCAACACCTGCGTCGGCGGCACCTTCGTCTGCACGGGAGGCCGCACCGCGACGCCCGAGATCTGCGACGGCCGTGACAACGACTGCGACACCACCACGGATGAGGGCAACCCCGGCGGCGGCGCGACCTGCGGCACCGACACCGGCATCTGCGCGCGCGGCACGACGCTCTGCGTCGGCGGCGCGCTCACGTGCAGCGGCGGTACCGGGCCTGACGCGGAGGTCTGCAACGGCCTCGACGACGACTGCGACGGCCTCGTCGACGAGGGCAACCCCGGCGGCGGCGCATCCTGCGGCGACACCACGGTCGGCGAGTGCGACGCGGGCGCGCTCGCCTGCGTCGGCGGCGCGCTCACCTGCGTCGGCGCGACGGGCCCCTCGGCCGAGCGCTGCGACGGCCTCGACAACGACTGCGACGGCGAGACGGACGAAGGCGATCCGGAGGGCGGCGCGTCGTGTGGCGACGACACCGGCGAGTGCACCGGCGGCATCCGCCGCTGCGTCGCGGGGATGCTCCTCTGCGAGGGCGGCACGGGCCCGTCGACGGAGATCTGCAACGGCCTCGACGACGACTGCGACGGCGTGGTCGACGAGGGCCTCGGCGTCGGCGCGCCCTGCGGCTCGGACGTGGGCGAGTGCTCGCCCGGCGTGCAGGTCTGCCGCAGCGGCGCGATCACCTGTGAGGGCCAGATCACGCCGACCGACGAGGTCTGCAACGCGCTCGACGACGACTGCGACGGCGAGGTCGACGAAGGTATCATGGCTGGTACTGCCTGCGGCTCGGACGTGGGCGTCTGCGTGGCGGGCGTCGAGCAGTGCGTCGGTGGCCGCGAGATCTGCGTCGGAGAGGTCCCCGCGGGCCGCGAGGCGTGCGACTGCGAGGACAACGACTGCGACGGGGCCACGGATGAGCCGCCCTCGACCGGCACGCTGTGCCCGCCCGGCTCGGAGTGCGTCGAGTGCGGCTGCTCGCGCGCCTGCGAGATCACCGAGTTCGGAGCCAACTGCCCGAGCGGCCGCACGCCGTTCATGCGCGGGAGCGAGTGCTTCTGCGTCGAGCCGCGCTGTGACGAGGCCGCCTGCGCGACGCAAACCGTCGAAACGGGCGGCACCGTCCGCTGCGCGCCGGGCACCGACGGCGTGCCCGTCTGCTCCTGCCGCAACAACGCCTGCACCTTCCCGTGCGAGGGCGTCGTCTGCGCGGACGGCACGGTCTGCCAGCCCAACACCGGGATCTGCGTCGAGGACAACTGCCGCGGCCTCGGCTGCCCGAGCGGCGAGGTCTGCAACGTCGCGACGGGCGTGTGCGGCGTCGACCCGTGCGAAACGGCGATGTGCGCGAGCGACGAGGCCTGTCGTGCCGGCACCTGCGAGACGAGCTGCTCGACGGTGACGTGCCCCGACGGCCAGCGCTGCACGCGCGGCGCCTGCGTCGAAGACCGCTGCGCCGACGTGCGCTGCGCGACGGGCCAGCGCTGCAACGCGACGACCGGCGCGTGCGAAGCCGACCCGTGCTTGGGCATCACCTGCCGCACGGGCGAGGTCTGCGTCGACGGCGAGTGCGCTGCCGATCCGTGCAACGCGCTGCGCTGCCCGGGCGGCTCGGTGTGTCGCGACGGCGAATGCCAGCGCAGCGGCCCGGCGCCCGACATGGGCTTCGACGCGGGTCCGATCGACCTCGGCCGCCGCGAGGAGCGCGTGCTCGCCTCGGGCGGCGGCGGCTGCGCGTGCGCGGTGCCGGGCGCACCGCAGAGCGGGCGTGACGGCGCGGGCGCGCTCGCGGCGCTGCTCGTCGCCATCGGCCTCTTCGGGGCACGGCGCATGCGGCGCGGCGCGCGCTTATCCGCGAAGCGCGCGGGCGCGCTCGCGGGTGTGGCCGTCGCGGCGATCGCGCTCGGCGGCGCGGGCTGCGACGTCGACCCGTACTGCATCACCTGCGGCACCGACGAGGAGGTCGATGCGGGCCCCGTCGACCTCGGCCCGGTCGACCTCGGCGTCGACTTCGCGGTGCCGGATCTCGGCGTCGATCTCGGCCCCGAGGACGCCGGCCCCGACGGCTGCGTGCCCGGCTCGGCAGAGCGCTGCAACGGCCTCGACGACAACTGCGACGGCAACGTCGACGAGGGCATCGACGTCACGACCGACCCGAACAACTGCGGCGCCTGCGGCGCGCGCTGCGAGATCCCGCGCGCCTTCGCGGGCTGCGTCGCCTCGACGTGCACGCTCGACGAGTGCGACGTCGGCTTCTACGACCTCGACGGCAACGCCGCGAACGGCTGCGAGTACCGCTGCATCCCGACCGAGCCGAACGACGCCGTCTGCGATCTCCGCGACAACGACTGCGACGGCGCCATCGACGAGGACGTCGACTTGCAGACCGACCCGATCAACTGCGGCGCCTGCGCGCGCACCTGCCGCTTCGCACGCGCGGTCGCAGGCTGCGCGGCGGGCGTCTGCACCCTCTCGGGCTGCGACGCGGACTTCTACGACCTCGACGGGCTCGCCACGAACGGCTGCGAGTACTCCTGCACGCCGGCCGACCCGGCCATCGAGGCGTGCAACGGCCGCGACGACGACTGCGACGGCGACGTCGACGAGGGTGACCCGGGCGGCGGCGGCACGTGCGGCTCCGACACGGGCGCCTGCACCTCCGGCACGCTGCGCTGCACCGCCGGCGCCCTCGTCTGCGCGGGCGAGGTCGCGCCGACGACGGAGACCTGCAACGGCGTCGACGACGACTGCGACGGCGACGTCGACGACGGCGACCCCGACGCGGGCGCATCCTGCGGCAACGGCACGGGCGCGTGCGAGCGCGGCCGCGAGGCGTGCATCGACGGCGCGCTCGTCTGCACCGGCGGCATCGGACCGGTCGCGGAGCTCTGCAACGGCATCGACGACGACTGCAACGGCATCATCGACGATGGCAACCCGGGCGGCGGCGCGGCGTGCGGCCCCTCGACCGGCGCGTGCACGGCGGGCATGACGCAGTGCGTCGGAGGCGTCGTGCTCTGCATGGGCGCGGTCGGTCCGACGGACGAGACGTGCAACGGCGTAGACGACGACTGCGACGGCGACACCGACGAAGGCAATCCGGGCGGCGGCAGCTCCTGCGGCACGGACGTCGGCGAGTGCAACCCCGGCACGCAGCAGTGCATGGGCGGCTCGCTCGTGTGCGTCGGCGCGACGGCCGCCGAGCCCGAGACCTGCAACGGGCTCGACGACGACTGCGACGCGATGATCGACGACGGCGTCGCCTCCGCGGGCACCTGCGGATCGGACACCGGCGAGTGCGTCGCGGGCTCGCTGCAGTGCCTCGGCGGCACCTTCCAGTGCGTGGGCTCGGTGGGCCCCGCGCTCGAGGTCTGCAACGGCCTCGACGACGACTGCGACGGCGCAACCGACGAGGGCTTCTCGCTCACGACGGACATCCGGAACTGCGGCGCGTGCGGCAACGTCTGCTCGTTCGCGAACGCGATCGCGGGCTGCAGCGCGGGCGCGTGCGCGCTCGTCGCGTGCAACACCGACTTCTTCGATCGCGACGGCCTCGCGTCGAACGGCTGCGAGTACGCCTGCGATTTCAACGGCGCCGAGGTCTGTAACGGGCGCGACGACGACTGCGACGGCGCGACCGACGAGGGCCTCACGCCGCCGGCCAACTTCTGCAACCCGAACGGCGTGTGCGCGGGCACCGCGGCGACGTGCACGGGGGCGGGCGGCTGGGTCTGCAACTACCCGGCGACCTTCGAGCCCACGGAGACGCGCTGCGACGGCCTCGACAACGACTGCGACGGCGTCGCGAACGAGGGCTTCCCGCTGCTCGGCACGAGCTGCGCGAACGGCATCGGCGAGTGCCGCCGCACGGGCACCTTCGTGTGCAATGCGGCGCAGACGGCCACCGTCTGCAACGCCCCCGCGGCCGGGACGGCGACGACCGAGACCTGCAACAACCGCGACGACAACTGCGACGGCACGATCGACAACGGGATCCCGCTCGCGAGCATCCCGACGGTGCGCGTCCCCCGCCGCACGGGCCTCGGCTTCGTGAACGTGATGCGCTACGAGGCCTCGCGCGCCGACGCCACCGCGAGCACGGCGGGCACGGCCTCACGCGTCGCCTGCGCGAACCCCGACGTCCTGCCCTGGACGACCGTCACCTGGACGGACGCGGCCGCCGCCTGCTGTGCGCTCAACGCGAGCGGCACGTGCAGCACCGGCACGGGCTGGCGCCTCTGCGAGGCCGACGACTGGGAAGGCGCGTGCGAGGGCCCGGGCTTCGGCACGCCGACCAACTACTGCACGTGGTCGTACGGCGCGGGCTCGACCTGCCGCACCTCCTCGTCGGTGCGCTGCAACGGCGACGAGTACGACAGCGCTGCAACCGCCGGCGATCAGGACGCACTCTTCACGACCGGCTCGCCCACCTTCCCCATGTGTTACACGGAGTGGACGGCCTCGACGGCGGGTCGGATCTTCGACCTGAGCGGCAACGTGAAGGAGTGGACGAACACCGTCCCGCCCGCCTCCACGGGCGTCCACTACATCCGCGGCGGCAGCTTCAACAACGTCGAGTCGGGCCGCACCTGCCAGTTCGACTTCCCCGTCGCCGCCGACAACTTCGCCTTCCCGAACACCGGCTTCCGCTGCTGCTTCTACGAGTGATTCGCGTGCGGCGCACGGTCCGCCTCACGAGGGGTTGACCCGGCGCAGCCCGCAAGAACACCCACGCCACGCATCGCGCGACGCCCGCCGACCTCATACCGGTGCGCGTCGCGCATGCGTTTTTCCGCGGAGGGCACGGCACGCCCTGCTCTACGATGCGCGCTCCGATGCCGCTCTCGCTCTTCACCGGGAACTCCAACCGCCCGCTCGCCGCGGCCATCGCGGCGCGGCTCGGCGTCGCGCTCGGCCGTGCGGAGGTCTCTCGCTTCCCCGACGGCGAGCTGCGCGTCGAGCTGCACGAGACGGTGCGCGGCCACGACGTCTACCTCGTGCAGCCCACGAGCCCGCCCGCCGAGGAGCACCTCTTCGTGCTCCTGCTCCTCGCCGACGCCTGCAAGCGCGCGGGCGCGCAGTCGCTCACCGCCGTCGTGCCCTACTTCGGCTACGCCCGTCAGGACCGGCGCGCGCAGGGCCGACAGCCCGTCGCTGCGCGCCTCGTCGCCGACATGCTCGGCACCGCGGGCTTCGGCCGCGTCGTCGCGCTCGACCTGCACAACCGCGCGATGGAGGGCCTCTTCCCGGTGCCGCTCGAGCACGTCTCGGCGGTGCCCGCACTCGTCGCCGCGGCGAAGGAGGGCATCCCCGAAGATGGCGTCGTCGTCGCTTCGGATCTCGGCGCCGCGAAGCTCGCCGAGACGTATTCGCGCCTGCTCGGCCTGCCGACGGCGCTCGTCCACAAGAAGCGCGTGAGCGGCGCGGAGGTGCAGGTGCGCGACATCACGGGCGACGTCGCGGGCCGCGCGCCGATCCTCGTCGACGACATGATCTCCACGGGCGGCACGCTCGTCGCCGCCGCGCGCTGCCTGCTCGACGCCGGCGCACGCCCCGCGCTCACGCTCGTCGCCACGCACGGCCTGCTCGTCGGCGACGCGGTCGAGCGCCTCGCAGCGCTCCCGCTCACGCGCGTCGTGCTCACCGACTCGGTGCAGCCCCCGCCCACGGCCGCCGCTCGGCTCCCGCTCACGACGGTGACCGTCGCGCCGCTCCTCGCCGAGGCCATCCGCCGCCTGCACGACGGGGAGTCGCTCAGCGATCTGCTGAGCTGGGGCTGAGCGGATGCGCGAGGCCGACCGACCCCGCGACGCACAGCCGCCCTCCGACGTCGCGGACGCGCCACGATTCCGCCGCGCAGAAGAAGCCGACGTGCCCGCCATCGTCGCGCTCGTCGAGAGCGCCTACCGCGGTGTGTCGAGCCGCGCGGGCTGGACGACCGAAGCGGATCTGCTCGACGGCCAGCGCACCGACGCCGACGAGGTGCGCTCGCTTCTCGCCGACCCGCGCGCGCGCATCGTCCTCGCGACGGACGCGCACGGCGCGCTCCTCGGCTGCGTGAAGCTCGAAAACGGTCACGAGACGGACGCCACCACCCACGATGGTGGCGGCAATGCAGGGAGCGAGGCGACCAGCATCGAGACGAGCGGCGCCGCCTGGATCGGCCTGTTCGCCGTAAATCCCACGCTTCAGGCCCGCGGACTCGGCCGCGCCCTACTCGCCGAAGCCGAGCGCCTCGCCCGCACGGAGCTCGGCCGCAGCGCCGCCCGCATGACGGTGATCGCCCAGCGCGACGTGCTCCTCGCCTGGTACGCACGCTGCGGCTACGCGCCCACCGGCGCCACGGAGCCCTTCCCCTACGGCAACCCCCGCGCCGGCCTCCCCCGCCGCCCCGACCTCTACTTCGTCGTCCTCGAGAAGCGGCTCGGCTGAAGGGCAAAACCGTCGCGGGCCGTGTCACGCTCGCGCGGTGGACGACGCGACGCTCGCCGCCATCCGTGAGGCACTCACACCGCTCGACGCGGTGCGCGTCGCCTTCGTCTTCGGCTCGCGCGTCACGGGTACGCCGCGCCCAGACAGCGACCTCGACGTCGCCATCCTCTTCGCGCGCGACGCCGACCCGATCGCACGCCTCGACGCGAAGCTCGCCGTCATCGACGCCCTCACCGCAAAGCTCGGCCCGCTCGGCGAGCGCACCGACGTCATCGACCTCGACGACTGCGACCCGGCCGTCGCCTTTGCCGCCCTCTGCGGCCGCCTCGTCCTCGAACGCGACCGCGAAGAACGCCTCGCGCTACACGTCCGCATCTGCCGCAACCACGAAGACGACGCCCCCCGCCGCGCCCTCTACCGCCGCGCGGCGATCGCGCGGTGGAGTCGCGAATGACGAACCCGGACGTCGTCGCGCGCCGCCTGCTCGCTCTGAACGACGCGCTCCGCGAGCTCGCCCGCCCCGCGTGCGGTGATGCCGAGGCGCTCGTTCGCGATGCGATGCTCCGCGCCGCCGTGGAGCGCTGGCTTCAGGTCGCCGTCGAAGCGGCCATCGACATCGCTCACCACGTCGTGGCGGCGCGCGGCTGGACACCCTCGCCCACCGCGCGTTCCGCCTTCACCACGCTCGCAGGGCACGGGCTCCTCGAGCCGGCCCACGCATCGCGCCTCGCCCGCGCCGCCGCCCTGCGCAACGTCCTCGTCCACGAATACATCGCCGTGGACCTCGTGCAGCTCGCGCACATCGTCGCGCACGACCTCACGGATCTGCGCACCTTCGCCGCGGCTGCCGCGACGTGGATCGCGGCGTAGCAGCGTTCCGTCACGGCGTCGTTTCGCCCTTCCCTTCGCAGATTACGACCTCGGGTTGGGGGTTCAAATCCCTCCAATCACCCCACGGCAGGTCGATCCATACCCACACTCGACCTGCTGTTGTGTCGGCGGCAATAAGTTCTTGGGCGAAACGCATGATGTTCGTCCGGTTGTCACCATCCGTACTCGCAAACACCATGACTTTGATGCTCGCCTTTACCATCCAAAGCTTGCAAGCATCTTCCATGACTCGATGCAGATTGAGGTCTGACGACTGCTGACTGCCAAACTCACTCTCGAGCACTAGCTTGAGCGCGCGTTCTTGACTCTGTCCGGCTTGGTCTCTCTGGAATACCTGATTCCAATAATCGACACCCGACCAACCAGCCTGTTGATAGCGAGGAAATGAGCTATGTGACAAATCAACGAGAAACTCACCAGCCGTGTTGCGCGTCGAATCCCAACCTCGATCGAAGATCCGCCGCTGTTGCTCCGTGAACTTCTTGCCCGTTGATTTATCATGCTTCACGCGAGAAGGGCGCGCATCGACCTGCAGGCCCGTCCTTGCTGTCCGTGTCCACCAATCCAAAACCCACTCAGTCCAGAGTGAAGTGTCGTCCTGTAAGGGGTTCCTCTGAAGTGCGAGAGCCGACCGCACGAAATCCCCCGCAATCTGCTTCGCCTCATTTAAGTTGTATTCGTCAAACGGCATCGTTTTCTCCCTTCGTGTCGTCATGCGTTCGTGCTCACCCGCGCCACGACCATTCCGTGATCGCTGCCGACGGTGAGGGCGTCTTCGTAAAGTGTTTCGACGTCGTGCACGGTGAACTCGTCGGAGAGGTGAATCCGGTCCATTCGATTCACCTTCGGATGGTTGTTCGTCCCGCGCTGATACGTGACGGAGAGCGCGCCATCCAAAGGATTCAATCCGAGTGCGCGGCGCCGGTCGAGGAGCTCCGGGCGATTCCGCTTGAAATGTTCGACGAGCGCATCGCGCAGACCGTGGCCCGCATCCGAGGCGTGAAAGAGCGCCTCGTTGCAGGCGGCCGCACCCGGCGGGAGAGAGGCCATCGGCGCCGGCTCCGTCCACACGTTGCCATCCATACCGAGAACGAGCGGGCGCGGCGCCTGCGCAATCCAATGCTCGAGCGCCGTGTAAGCGGCGTTCTTCTCGGCGCGGAGTTGCCTCTTTCGCTCTGGATCGCGGTGCGCGGCGTGCGGCGCGTGAAAGCTCGCGATGCTCAGCGACTGATCACCGAACTCGAGACGCGCGGCAAGGGCGCGCGTTGCATGGCGCAGCGGATCGGGTGCATCCGTGGGCACACCGAGCGAGATGAGCGCGGGGTCGTGCAGCACTCCGTCGCCGCGCACGAGGATGGCGACGCCGTGCGCGCGCGGGCCGTGCGGCCCTTCAAAGAAATCGAGGGCGTGAACTCCCGTGAACCCGGCCTCACGGAAGACCCGAAAAGTCTCGACCCCCACCTCCTGCAGCAGAGCGACGTCCCACGCGACAAGGCCCAACAAATTCGCCTTGTCGGCCGCGCGCGCGGGATTGAAGGCGTTCACATTCCACGTGGCCACGCGCAATTCGCTCAAGTCACGCTCTTTCGTCAGGCTATCCCCATCACGTAAGACTGTCCTACACGGCTTGCGCCGCGTGTGTCAACGCTGTTCGCCGCTCGCGTACATCCTTGCGGCGCGTCACACGCGAATCACGACACCGCACCGTGGCGCTCAACGACACGGTGCGCACACGTCGACGCCGCACGGTTCAACGCAAGGCGCTCAAAGATCCGTGACGGTACACACGCGGTTTCGTCCTGCGTGTTTGGCCGCATAGAGCGCCTTATCCGTCAGGTCGAAGAGCTCGGCGGCGGTGCGGGCGTGTTGCGGGAAGGTGGCGACACCCAATGAGGCGGTGACACGGAGCTTGCCCAGCTCGGTTTGAAACACCTTCTCGCCGAGCACTTCACGTACGCGTTCGGCGAGCTGAATGCCACCTTCGATATCCGTCTCTTCGCAGAGCACGCAGAACTCTTCGCCGCCGAAGCGCGCGACGAGATCGGTTTCGCGCTTCACGCGCTTGAGGATCGCGCCGAGCTCTTTGATGACGACGTCGCCCGTCGCGTGACCGTAGGTGTCGTTGACGGCCTTGAAATGATCGATGTCGGTGACGACGAGCGAGAGCTTGCGGCCGAAGCGCTCCGCGGCCTTGATGCGGCGCTCGAGCTCGTCGAGGAAGGTGCGTTTGTTGAGACAGCCCGTGAGGCCATCGGTCGTCGCGAGCTCTTCGAGGCGGCGCACGCTCTCGGCGTTCGCCATCGAGACCGCGAGTTGATTCGCGAGCACCTGCAAGGTCGGGCGCACCGCGCCACCGAACGCCTCGCCGCGGCGGGCCGCGAGGCAGAGCGTGCCGATGGCGTCCTCGCGCACGACGAGCGGGAGGATGAGCAGCGACTCCATCCCCGTGAGGTTCGCCTTCTTCGTGAAGACGACGTGCTGCGTCGGGTCGAAGTCACCGCGATACGGCAGGAAATGCTTGTTCTTCACGGCCATCGCCGTGAGTGAGGTGTTGTCGCGGAAGCTCAGCTTCTCGAGCGCGGCGGCGCCCTCGCCGACGGCGCGGCGCACCGAGTGCGTGCGCTGTGCGCCGTCGTAGAGCGTCACGGCCGCGAAGTCGAAGGGCGCGATCTCCGCGGCGGCGGCGAGCCCCGCGTCGAGCACGGCCTCGCTCGAGAGCGCGGCGCCGAGCGCCTGCGATGCGCGATGCAGTACGGTCTGTTCGCGCTTGCTGCGCTCGAGCTGCACGAACACGCGCTCGTTCTGCACGGCGCGCAGCACCTGATGGACAGCGCCCTTGAGGATCTCCTCCTCGCGCGCGTCGAAGGCGCGGTCATCGCGACGATCGGCGCAGAGCGCGCCGCGGAGCACGCCGTTCTCGAGCACCGGCACGCCGAGGAAGCTGCGCACCTGCGCGGGGCCGCGGTAGTAGCAGAGGCCTTTGTAGCCGGGCTTCAGGTGCTCGAGGTTCATCACGAGGCCGCGCTTCGCGACCGCGCCCACCGCGCCCTCGCCCGCGCCGAAGGGGCCTTCGGCGAGGTCGTCGGAGTCGGAGACGAGCTCGACGATGCGCATCGTGTCCGGTGCGCCGTCGGCCTTCTCGTTCACGAAGAAGAGCACGCAGGTGTGCAGGTCGAGCGTGCGCTTGAGCAGCTCGAGCGTGAAGTAGAGCGCCTCGTGCACCTCGTCGAGCGAGGCGCGATAGACGCGCTCCTCGTCGCGCGCGGCGCTATCGGTCGCCGCGCCGACGAGCCGGAAGAGCCGCGCATCCTCGTGCACGCGCGCCTTCTCCTCGGCGAGCTCGCGGTTGCTGCGCTCACGCACGCGCGCGATCTCGACGCGCGTGAAGACGAGGTTGAGCAGCCCGAAGGAGATCACGAACAAGGCATGCAGCGCGAGCGGCCGCACATCGGTGTGACCCTCGCCGACGAGGTAGAGCACCGCCTCGAAGAGCACGGCGACGACGACGAGCACGGTGCCGATGGGCTTGCGCGCGAACGACGCGAGCAGCGCGACGACCACGTACACGAGCGGGTAGAAGGGCCCGGTGAGCCCGCCGCCGAGCTGCACGCCCGCGTGCACGGCGACGAGCAGCAGCGCGCCGATCTCGAGGTCGAGCAAGCGACCCGACGCCGCGCTCTCGTCGGCATGGCGCGCGCGGAGCCGCTGCGCGACCCGCACACCGAAGACGAGCGCCCACACCGTCGCGACGAGCGCGTGTTCGACCCCGAGCTCCGCGGGTGCGACGCGAAACACGCCGAGCACATCGAGCACCGCGAGGCCGAGCGCGGCCGCGAGCCCGAGCGACGCGCGCGTCGTGCGACGGATCGAGAGCGCGGCGTGGACGAGCGTCGACATACGGGGGCAGCTCGTCGCTTATCGGAGAGCCCCGTGACCGTCCAGAAATCGGCGGCGCGCGCAGATCCGCGACCTCGCGCGGATGTTCCCGGTGCGAATGAATCGCGATTCAGTCTCGCGACGATGGGCCATGCACGCACCGAGAAACGCGCGAAAACGCCGCGCGGCGCCGTCCCGGGGGAGGCGCCGCGCGTCGTGTCGTGGCCGCCTGGGCGGCGGGTTCAGCGGATCAGTTCAGGGGCCCGTCCAGGTGGCGAGCGAGGCGCGGAAGTTCAGGAAGAACCAGAAGCCGCGCGTCGTGCCGTTCATGTCGCCGTCGTCCTCGTTGGTGCCGCCGCCGCGGTTGCAGCTGTCGGCGACGGACATGCCCGCGGTGTTGGTGGTGGTGCGGTTGCCCGCCTGCAGCACCGAGTAGAGCGGCGCGCCACCGAGCGGCGCGGGGAGCGTCGTCGGTAGCAGCGTGTCGGCCGCCGCGCGATCCGTGAGGAAGCCGCGGATGACGCCGCTCACGAGCTGGTTGGTCGGCGTGCCGCTGTAGGTGGCGCTGACCGTCGCGCGCTCGAGCGGGATCATGATGCCCGAGAGCGAGATGGTGAGCGTCGTCTCCGACGAGTTGAAGCACGGCCCGGAGACGGTGCTCACCGTCGGTGCGTACGCGGCGGGCCCACCCGCGCGCGTGTTGACCTCGGCGGCGACGGGCGTGAAGCACGTCGAGCCGCCAGGCAGGTTGGTCGCCGTCGCGCTCAACATGGTGGCCATGCCGGGCGAGCACGACGCTGGCGTCGCGGTGGTGCAGTCCGGGTTCAGGTAGAGCTCGAGCGGCGAGGTCGGCGCCGTGGGCCCGAGCGGCCGGAAGAGGCTCACGACCGAGAGGTCGTAGAGACCGTCGGGGGGCGTGTCGGCGTCCATCGTGAGCGCGTTTTGGATCTGCGTGTTCACGCTGTCGGCCTGGCAGCCGAGCACGGGTACGGTCGCGCAGTTGTTCGTGATGTCCTGGCAGCCGCCGATCGGGACATTCACGACGACACGCGGCGACACGAGGTCGAGGTCGAGGAAGCGGAACGCCGTCGGCGCCGTCGTCGACATCTCCGTCGTGCAGGTCGCCGAGCAACCATCACCCGCCGTGGTATTGCCGTCGTCGCAGGTCTCGGCGGGCGTCGCCATGGCGTCGACGAATCCGTCGCCACAGCGCGAGCGCTGACAGAGGTTGCCCGCGCGGCAGATGTCGCGCGTCGCCGCCATCATGTCGGCGTCGCACGCCGCGCCCACCGGGAGCGCCATGCCCGCGCCGCAGCGGCTCGCGAGACCGGTGCCGGTGCAGACCTCGGCGCCGTTACAGGTGTTGCGGTCACCGCAGTCGGCGACCGCCGTCGCAGCGGTGCAGGTGAACGTGCAGTCGTTGTCACAACCGTCGCCGTTCGTGGTGTTGCCGTCGTCGCAGATCTCAGCGGGCGAGGCTGCGCCGTCGACGAAGGCGTCGCCGCACGTCGAGCGGCGGCAGACACCGATGCGGCAGATGTCGCGGGTCGATGCCATGGCGTCGAGGTCGCACGCCGTGCCGTTCATCACGTTGGCCGAGATGCAGCGGCTCGCGAGCCCGGTGCCCATGCACCTGTTGTTCGTGCAGGTGTTCGCGTCATCGCAGTTCCTGGCCGCGTTCGCCGCGGTACACGTGAAGGTGCAGTCGCTGCGGCAGCCGTCGTTGTTGTCGGCGTCGCCGTCGTCGCACTGCTCCGTACCCTCGACCATGCCGTTGCCGCACGACGCGCTCGCCGCGCACATGCCCATGTTGCAGGTACCGGCGCCGCCGCCCGTCGTGGTGCAGGCGCCGCCCGTCGTCGCGGTGTTGCTGCACACGTTCGCCGTGCAGGCGTCCGTGGTGCAGGCGTTGCCGTCGTTGCAGTCGGCCGCCGCAGTGCACGAGAACGTGCAGTCGTTGTCGCAGCCATCGCCGTCGACGGTGTTCGTGTCGTCGCACTGCTCGGTGCCGGAGACGAAGCCGTCGCCGCAGACGATCGCGACACACACGCCGCCGTTGCAGATGACGCCGGTGCCGCAGGACGCGCCCGCCGTGAGCGGCCTGCCCGCGCCGCAGCGGCTCGCCGTGGTGCCCGGGTCCGTACAGACCTCGTCGCCGTTGCAAGGCGCGCCGTCCGCGCAGTCGGCCGCGGTCGCGCACGTGAAGGTGCAGTCCGCGCGGCAGCCGTCGGTGTCGTCCGCGTTGCCGTCGTCGCACGCCTCGGCCGCGTCGACGCGCCCGTTGCCGCAGACCTCGCGCTGGCAGATCGACGAGCAGCCGTCCGACGACGCGAAGTTGCCGTCGTCGCACTCCTCCCCCGTGTCGAGCATGCCGTTGCCGCAGAGCACGCTCATGGTGCAGTCGGCGCTGCAGAGATCGCCGCCGACGGTGTTGCCGTCGTCGCACATCTCGCCGACGTCGACGATGCTGTTGCCGCAGACCTCCGTGCTCGCGCACGCCGCGTCGCAGCCGTCGCCGTTGATCGTGTTGCCGTCGTCGCAGACCTCGTCGACCGTGCCACCAGCAGCAATGGTGTCGACCACGCCGTTGCCGCAGGTGTAATCGGTGCTGCAGTCGGCCGCGCAGGCGTCGCCGCCCATGGTGTTGCCGTCGTCGCAGATCTCGCCAGCATCGCGGTCGGGGATGCCGTTGCCGCAGGACTCGTCGCTCATGCAGTCGGCCGAGCAGCCGTCGCCGCCGACGGTGTTGCCGTCGTCACAGATCTCGCCGCGCTGCATCGTGCCGTCACCGCAGCCGCGCATGACGCTGCCGTCGGTGTCACCGCCACCATCGGTGTCGCCACCATCGGTGTCCGCGCCGCCATCACCCGTGGTGGCATCGGAGACCGAGCCATCACCGGGCGCGGGCGGGGGCGGCGCATCTCCGCCACCACAGCCCGCGGAGATACATCCCATCGCGCCGCAGAGCGCGGCGCTCAACCAGACTCGAAGCCATCGTTGCCGCATGTCGATCGTCCTCCCGCGGCGCAGGGCCGCTTGACTCCCTCGGGAGGCTCACCGTTGAACGGCGTTCAACGCAAGGAAAAGACAATTTTGACGCGGCGCGTTGCCCCAGAAAAGGGGGGTTTCGTGCGTGCGTGTAGGTGTCTATTCGGGGAACTGAAACACCACTTCGTTCGCGCGCACCATGCCGAGCTCGTCGCGCGCGAGGCGCTCGATCGCCGCCGGATCGGAGCGCAGCGCCTCGACCTCGCGAGAGAGCTCTGTGACCTCGCGAGAGAGCCGCTCGTTGTCGCGCTCGACGTGGCGCAGCTCGTCCTTCAACGCGCGGTAACGGGGCAGGCCCTGCGCGTCGAGCATGCGCACGGGCACGAGCACCACGCTCGTCACGAGCAGCGCGAGCGGGAGCAGCCATACGAGCGGACGCAGATACGCCGACACCGTCGGGCATCCTGCGGTCGCGCGGCGAGGGCGGTCCAGTTTGCGGCGCACACAGGCCGCGGACCTCGGCGCGCTGCTTGACTCGCGCGGGGCGGCGTCCTACCGCACGCGACCTCGCATGCTGTTTCCGGTCCTCGTCGCCGCGGGCTCCGTCGCGCTCGGGGCCGTGCTCGCCGCCGTGCCCGGCGCGCGGCGCGCCCTCCGTCCGGTGCGCGTCGTCGTGCTCGCGCTCGCGCTCGGCGTCGCGCTCGTTTCGCTCACGCCCGCGGCGTGGCGCGCGCTCGGTCCCGTCGCGCTCGTCGGTGTGCTCGCGGGGCTGCTCGTGCCGTCGCTCGCGGAGCGCGCGGCCGCGCGTGCGTGGCGGAGCGCGCCGGGGCAGACGGCGTCGGCCATCAGCTTCGTGGGCCTGCTCGCGCACCAGCTCGGCGATGGGATGGGGCTCTATGCGATGCAGGCGAGCGTCGAGGCCGCGCTCGCGCTCGCGGCGCACACCGTGCCGATCAGCGCGGTCGTGGTGCTCGATGCGCTGCGGGCAGGCGCACCGCGCACGGCCGTCGTGCGCGCGCTGCTGCTCGCGCTCGCGACGACCGGAGGCGTGCTGCTCGGAGGCGCCGTTCCGGGCGCGTGGTTCTCGCGCGTCGAGCCGTGGATCGCGGCGGTCGTCGCGGGGCTGCTCGTGCACGTCGTCGTGCACGAGGCGCGGCGCGCAACGCTGCATGCTTGACAGCCCCGGCGGCGACCCATAGAGATCTCCGTGTTCTTTCGGGGGCTTGCAGCCATCACGGGGCAGCTCGCCGCGAGGCTCACACGGGGGTGTCGTGACGCCTGAGCTCGGCTACCGCGCGCGCAAGATCCTCTACGCCGCGATCACCGAGTACATCGCGACGGGAGAGCCCGTCGGCTCGCGCACGCTCGCCCGCCGCTACGGCCTCGCGCTCTCGCCGGCGACGATCCGCAACGAGCTCTCCGACCTCGAAGAGGCGGGCTATCTCGCGCAGCCGCACACGAGCGCGGGCCGCGTCCCCACCGATCGCGGGTTTCGCACCTTCGTCGACGCGCTCGTGCAGATCCGCGAGGTGACGAGCGAAGACCGCAGCGCCGTCGTCGCGCGCATGCACGCGCTCCGCCCCGGCGTCGACGACGTGATGCGCGAGGCCGGTCGGCTGCTCTCGTCGCTCACGGGCGCGGCCGCCGTCGTCGTCACGCCGCGCCCGGATGAAGAGCGCCTCGCGCAGCTGCGCTTCATGCCGCTCGCGCCGGGCGAGCTGCTCGCGGTGCTCATCACGCGCTCGGGCAGCGTGCAGAACCGCGTCGTGCGCATCGGCCGCGACCTCGAACCGCAGGAGCTCGAGCGCGCGCACAACTACCTCGCCGAGCTGCTCGCCGTCGGGCGCTCCCTCGAAGAGCTGCGGCACGCGATCGTCGAGCAGATGGCGACCGAGCGCGGCCGCTACGACACCGAGAAGCGCCGCGTGAAGGAGCTCGTCGACGCCGCCGCGACGCGCACGCGCGACGATGCGCGCGAAGGCGTGATCGTCGAGGGTCAGGGCCTCCTGCTCGATCGGCCCGAGTTCGCCGACGTCGAGAAGCTGCGCGCGCTCGTGCGTACCTTCGAGGACAAAGAGCGGCTGCTCGAGCTGCTCGACCGCACGCTCGGCTCGGGCGGCCTGCAGGTCGTCATCGGCAAGGAGACGCAGCTCGGCGCGGGCGGCGACGAGCTCTCCGTCGTGTCGGCGACGTACCGGCAGGCCGGGCACGCCTCGGGCACGGTGGGGGTGATCGGCCCGACGCGCATGGACTACGCGAAGATCGTCCCGCTCGTCGGCTTCACGGCGCGCGTCGTCGGCGAGCTGCTCGACGGCGTCGAGCCCGGCAGGTCGGGCGAGCGGACGCGCTGAGCGACGGCGCGTGCCCGACGAGTCCGCGCACAATCCACGTGATGCGGGTTGGACATGAGTTGTCCGCCGCGGGGTGCGTGACTATCCTCCGGCGCGCGCGACGAAGCCTGCGCGCGAGAGGACACCCCGTGAGCGACACCAGCGACACGAACGGCACGAACGGCACGAACGGCACGAGCGACGCG
>Ga0172372_10001316_pt1 | contig 38641 bp, 35 predicted proteins | sample LakKiv5m_2_FD_114544 | JGI IMG/M metagenome (GOLD analysis project Ga0172372, IMG submission 114544) | Freshwater microbial communities from Kabuno Bay, South-Kivu, Congo - kab_092012_9.5m | ecosystem: Environmental > Aquatic > Freshwater > Lake | place: Democratic Republic of the Congo...
CGGGTCACGTATCCGCTGTTGGTGAGTGTGGTGTGGTTGATGTTGGTCTCGCTTTCGGCGACCGCATGGCGCACCCGGCGTTGGATGCACGGCGTGGTGGCGCTGTGTATCGTGCTAGGCATGTGGAGCGATTTCCCAGAACTGAGCAAGCGTTCGCGAACCTATGCGGCGCACGGGGCCGCCTTGTGGTATGACCTGCATGAAATCCCGATGCGCCCGGTGGTGGTCTGGGGCGGCGCGCTCGAGTACGAGATGGCGTATCCGGTGCGTCAGTTGCGCGATGATGTGGTGCATGTGCCTATTTATGCATTGTCGCTGGCGGCTATTCAACCAACATCGGTGGCGTATGCGGCAGTGCAACAGGGCTTTGATATTGACACCGTGTTGCGCTCAGAAGCAGGACTCCAGTTGATTGCTCAGCCCTACATGCTCCCGTGGTTATCACAGTACTGCCGTGATCATCATGGTGCGGATATGACGGCTAATCCGAGTTGGCGGGGAGCGACCGTTGTGGTGTATCAAGTGAAATGTGTGCCGTAGCGTGCGGTTATTGTGATTGTGTGAAATATTTGTTATGCTTTAACTACTAAGGGTGGATTTTTCACGCCTGCTGACAACCGCAGGCTTTTGTGTGTCATTGCGCATGCAGATGTGCGGTGACATGGAAGGCAGTGTATTGATAGAGCAACGATTACAGCGACGGATATGGTGGGGTGTCAGTATTGGGGTAAGTTACTTGGTGACGTGGTGGATGTTTGTACTTCAAGGGCAGACCGGTTTTTCGTTGTGGGACGAGGGGTTTCTCTGGTACGGCGTGCAACGGATTGTGCAGGGCGATTTACCGATTCGTGATTTTTTTGCGTACGATGTCGGGCGTTATCTCTGGTTGGCGTTGGGGATGACAATCTGGGGGGATACCGGGTTAGTCGCGTTTCGTTTCGGGTTGGCCACCATGCAGATCGTGGTGTTGATGAGTGCGTTGTTGCTCTTCCGCCGCACCGCGTTGTCGCTCTGGGCCATTCCGATTGTGTCACTGGTCATCTCGTTGTGGGCATGGCCCGCTTACCGCATGCCTGACGTGATGATTGTGGTCGTGGCGGTGGCTGCCTTGACGGTCATGCAACGGTACGCCCACTGGACCGGGTTCGTGTTGGGTATGGGTATTCTCTACGGTTTGGCCACAATTTTAGTGGGTGATATGCGCAAGCATATCGCTTTTTTTGTATTTGGCATGCTGGTGGTGGCGGTGTCGTGGCTATTGCGGCGGCGCCACTGGCGTCAGGTACTAGCGTGGCTGGGAGACGGGTTGATGGGGCTTGGTATCGGCGTGTTGCCGTTGCTCGGTTTCGCTTTGGCACAACCGGAGTTCGGTGCGCAGTACTGGGAGCACATGGTGGTCGGCTTCTTGCAACGTGAAACGGCCAATATTCCCCTGCCGTACCCGTGGGTTTGGAGTGTGGCGTGGTCGGGGAATGCCTACGGGTGGTTGATCGGATTGTTGTTCACGGCCTTCGTACTTGCTGGTCCGCTCTGGCTGGGGTGGTTGTGGTGGCGGAGTTGGCAACGCGTTGCCCCCAACCCGATTGTGTTGGCGAGTGTGGGCATGATCCCGCCCTACATCACCTACGTGTTGTCACGCGCCGATCTTGCGCATCTGACCCAGGGCATGGTGCTCGTGGTGTTGGCTTGGATTGCGCTGGCCGTAGAGTGGCAACGTTGGCGCCGCTGGTTGGCGTTGAGTGGGGTGGTGGTGGTCAGTGTGCTTGTGATGCTCCCTGCCCAACCGTGGTGGGAATGTCGGTATGCCGTGGAGTGTCGGGTCGTGCGCATCAACGCCGATGAAATCCACATACCGGGTCCGATTGCAGATGAAATCGATCTCATCCAGCAATTCGGCGATCGTTTTTTGCAGGAGGATGGGCAAGTATACATTACGCCATTTTGGCCGGGAGCGTATTCTGTCCTCAACACGCGTTCGCCAGTATGGGAGATTTATGCCATTTGGCCACGGGATGAGCGCTTCCAGCAACAAGAAATTGATCGCCTCGAAGCGGCCAAGCCGGCTGCGGTGTTGTTGAAAAAAGAGGGGCTTGATGGAGCGGAGGAGCGCCGCTTTCGCAATACCCATAGTATGATGTATGAGTACCTGCGCAAGCAGTACCGGCCGGTGCCCAATTTTACGCTCTTGCCCGGCTATACGATTATGGAGCGACGCAACTAAGCCATGCAATCATCATCATCACCCGAGGTTTCGTTGGTTTCAACGCCACGCGGCAAGGCGGTCCTTGTCGGATTGACCGCCATCAACATTGTCATTCAACTCGTCATTGCGGGACTAGTGAAGTTTTCGACGAGTTATGCGCTCCACGAAGTGCTCGTCATTGGTGCGGTCTACGTGGCGGTGCTTGCGCTGAATGTGGGGCGTTTCGTGGTCTGGGGCATCATCCACAAGCGATACCCGCTCGGGATTGCCTATGCCTCATCGGCGTTGTTGTTTCCGAGCATCGTGGCGTTGTCGTATTATTACGGCGAGCCGGTGACCGGACAACACCTCGTTGGGGTGGCATTGGTGGTACTTGGCGTGGTGTCGTTGGTGCGTGAAGCATAGAGCAAGGGGGAGACAACACCCATGGCATGGATCTTTCTCTTGGGGAGCGTGTTGTTTGCGGTGCTCGGGCAGTTGTTTTATAAGCGCTACAGCACGCAAAAAGCGCGCAAGTGGTTAATTATCGGTCTCACACTGTTTTGTTTGGCGGTGCCGTGTACCATGTTGGCAGCCCGTGATTTGGGGGTTGGTATGGTCTATATCGGCTCTTCGTTGTCATACATCATTGCGCCAGTCTTCGGGTGGATGTTTTTCGACGAAGCGGTGGCGCGTTCGCAATGGAAGTATTTCGTCCTCATCATGCTGGGAGTTATCGTCTACGCATGGTAGCCAGATGCCCAGCAACGCCAGCCCCCACTGCCATGCCGGCAGTGGGGGCTGTGTGCTCGATTAGGTGAGGCGTGTCGCTAGCACGGGCAGGGCTTGGCTGAGCACAGCAACGGCGCGCGCGAATTCGCCGAGGTCGATGTGCTCATCGGGGGTATGATCGAGGCTCGAATCACCCGGCCCATAGGCAACGATGGGACAACGCCACCGCGGTGCGACCACGTTCATGTCGGCGGTGCCTGTTTTGAGCAGGTAGCCGGGTTGTCCGCCGTGTTGACGAATACTGCTGATCAACGCCGTTGCACAGGGGTCGTTGCGTGGTGATTGCCAGGTGGCACAGGGATCACGAAAGAGGAGTGTGGTCTGAGCATCCGCCACCGTGCTGAGCTGGTGCATGAGTGCGTCTGGGGCGAGATCGGCAGGGAGGCGCAGACCGACGGTGGCGTGTGCGGTATCGCAGATGCCATCACTGTGCGAGGAAATTTGCCGTAATGAGGGCATGATCTGGTCAAAAAGGCGGGGGCGCGTGCGGTTGAAATCCGCACAGTAGTGCTGAATGCGTTGCCAGACCGCCATACAACGCTCGGGAGCGGATGGTTCGGGACCAGCACTATGGGCGCTCGCTTGACGCGTGGCAATGGTGAGGAGCACGCGCCCTTTGTAGCCAAGCGTGACGCGTTCCCAGCCACTGGGCTCGCCGATGATACAGGCTTGGGGGTGGTAGCGCTGCGCCGCAAAGTGTGCTCCGCGTGAAGTGGCGTATTCTTCTTCGACGGCGCCAATCAGTGTCAGGCGAAAGGGGAGTGTGTCGTGTTGGGCAAGGCGGGCCGCCGCACACACAAAGGTCACAAACGGCCCTTTGGCGTCCACACTGCCCCGCCCGTAGAGTTTGCCGTCTTGGACGTGCACGGGGACGTGGCCCGGCGCCGTGTCAATGTGACCGAGCAAGACAATCTCGGGACCGTGGCTGCCAATCTGACCGACCACATTGCCGACGCGATCAATGGTACTGGGGATGCCCCGGGCCTGCATGGCCTGCGCCAAAAACTGAGCCACTGCGGCCTCGTGGGTGGAGGGGCTCGCAATCTGCACGGCCTGGGTGAGGAGTGCAACATCGGCGTGCTCGTTCATGCGAGCACCTGCGCGACGATATCAATCACTTGGTCGATTTCCGCGTCGCTGATGATGAGTGGTGGCAACAAGCGGAGCACGTTGGGCCCAGCGGGGAGTGCCAGCAGGCCACGCTCCATGAGGGCTACAAGTGTCGGTTGGACGCGTTCTTTGAGCTCGAGACCAACGAGGAGCCCACGGCCGCGGATTTCGCGCACATGGCTCAAATTGCGCGCTGCCAGCTCCTGCATCAAGCGTGTGCCTTTGCGCATCGCTTGGGCTGGTACATCGTCATCACGGAGTGCTTTGAGGGTGGCACGAGCGGCCGCACACGCCAGCGGATTACCGCCAAACGTTGAGCCGTGGCTGGATGCGGTGAACCCCCCCCAACGGGTGTGGATGGCAATGGCGCCCATGGGGATGCCTCCGGCCATTGATTTGGCCATGATGAGCACATCAGGAGTAATGTCGGTCTGGGTAATGGCAAAGAGACTGCCGGTGCGGCCAAAGCCGGTTTGTACTTCGTCGACGAGCAGTAGTGCGCCGTGGGTGTGACAGAGTTCGGCCGCCGCCCGCAAAAACTCGGGGTCGGCAGGGCGTACGCCGCCCTCGCCCTGGACGGGCTCGAGGATGACAGCGGCGGTGTCTGTGTTCACGGCAGCGGTCAATTTGGCAATGTTGTTGAACGGTACGTGGCTGACCCCTGGCACCAGTGGCTCAAACGGTTCGCGGTATTTGGGCTCGTAGGTGGCTGCTAACGCGCCCATGGTGCGCCCGTGGAAACCACGCATGGCCGCTACCACGGCACTCCGACCGGTGGCGAGCCGCGCAAATTTGAGGGCCGCTTCGACGGCTTCGGTGCCCGAGTTGCACAAAAAGACACGCTCGAGACCGCTGGGCAGGGCTGCGCCCAGCTCATCGAGGTATGCGGCGCGTTGATCGTTGTGGAAAATTTCGGGGCAGTGGATCAATGTGGCGGCCTGTGCTTGGATGGCTGCGACGACGGCTGGATGCCCATGACCCAAATTGGCCGACCCCTGCCCTCCCACACAATCGATGTATGATCGGCCGTCCGCATCCCACAGCGTGGCGCCTTGACCACGCACAATGGCGAGACCACGTTTGGTGTAGGCGCCACTCGTGCGCACATCTTCGTGAGCAATGATATCGGCATTCGTCACAAATGGTGATGGTATACTCATGATGCCCTCCGTTGATCGCTGATGCGCGGTACCCCGATAGAAACGAGCGCTGTGATGACACAATCCGATGTAGCGACCGTGGTGGACACGTTGTGCCAACAACGCAGTGTGGCGTTGGCCACCGTTGCGGCCGATGGTTCCCCCAATGTGGGCATGGTCGCCTTTGCCATTGAGCCGGGCGGTGCCGCTCTGTTGCTCCATCTCAGCACATTGGCCGCACACACCCGTCAACTCCTTGCAGACCCGCGGGTGGCCGTGTTGCTCACGGCTCCCGATTCCCCCGATGTAGCCGATGTGCAGACGTTGGCGCGACTGAGTATCACGGGTAGTGCACAGGTAATCGCTGAGGCCGATGCCACCTATGCCGAACGCCGTGCCGCCTATGTACGACGCTTCCCAGCCGCCGAAATGCGCTTCGGCTTCGCTGATTTTGTGCTGGTACGGGTCGTTGTCGACCAGGCCCGCTTCGTTGGCGGCTTCGCCCAAGCACGTACCATTGCGCAAGCGGCCCTCAGCGAGTTGTTGCGACCGCTAGCCACTTAGGTGATGACGGTGCCGTGCCCGGCCAGCGCCATCTGGATGGGCTGTGCAATGCGGGCGTCGGCCATGATGACCCGGTTGACTCCGCCTGCGAGCGCTTCGGCCGCCCCCATGACTTTCTTTTTCATGCGTCCTTGGGCTACTTCCATGTAGCGGTCGATGTCTTGGCGCGCAATTTGTGGGATGAGCGTGCTGGTATCGGGGAAGTTGCGCAACAGACCAGGCACACTCGACAACAAGACCAGGGTGTCGGCGGTCAGCGCTTGGGCAATCTGGGCTGCGGTACGGTCGCCGTCCACGTTGAGTGCTTCACCAGTATGACTACACGCAATCGGTGCAATCACGGGTGTGAGACCGGCGTGCATCAACGTGCGGAGCACCTGCTGGTTGACCGCTTCAATGGTGCCGGTGCGGTCGTCGCGCAAGATGAGCTGCTTGCCGTTTTCCACGATGCGCAGTTGTGCTTTGCGTTGTGCGGTGAGAATGCGCCCATCTAGGCCGCTACACCCGAAGGCGTTGATGCCGCGTTGTTGCAACAATTCCACAATGCGTTTGTTGATTTTGCCAGCATACATCATCATGAACACGTCCATGGCGGCTTGGTCGGTATAGCGACTCACATGACCAGACGCCGTGGTCACGAACCGAGGTGGCGTGCCGAGAGCTGTGGCCACGCGGTTGGTCTCCTCGGAGCCGCCGTGGACGAGGACGACGGGCTGACCGGCGTGGTGGAGTTGGGCGATGTCGTCGCAGAGTGCGCCATAATCGACATCAAGTCCGCCGCCGACTTTGACAACAATCATGATGGATGACTCCTTTGTGCGGGCGTGGTTGCTTCCTTTTGGAAGGTGGCCAGCGCGAGTGCCACAAAAATGAGCGTGCCGCCGACGATTAATCCTGGGCTACTGCCTTCTTTGAGGATGAAGAGCCCAATCAGCGACCCTACAATTGGTTGGATGAACAGCGACATTGCACCGAGGCTTGATCCGGCCGTGCGGAGCACCCAAAACCACAGCAGATAGCTGATGACCGAGGTGAACACGGCCACATAGGCCACGGCGATCCACGCATCCCAGCCGACACTGGGGAACGCACCCGTGGCCAGCACGAAGACGATGTACGGCACCCAGATGACCAAACTACCCGTGTACGTCCAGCGCATGATGGTCATGGGATGCAAGCGTTGTGCCAGACTTGCCCCGAGTACGGTGAAAATGGCCTCGCAGAGCAACGCAGCCAGCACAAGCGTGTTGCCGAGCGCTCGGTTGGGTGCGTATTCGGTGGCAGGGGCACCGCCGATGGTCAGTACTACCACGCCGACGATGCCGATCATCATGCCAATGCCCCGTTGCCAACCGAGGTGCTCTTTGGCAATGAAAACTGCCAATACCGCGGTAAAAATGACCTCGCCGATAATCATCAACGATGAGTCGGTGGCGGTGGTCAAATTCAGCCCGCTGTAGTCGAGCATTTGGGCGGCCGCCACCGCAATCAAGCCGAGGAGGGCAAGGCGCAGGCGTTGCCCGCTAGGCATGGGCTCGTGTGGGGCAATCCCGCTCAGGCGTAACCCCCAAAAACAAGCGGTGGCAAACACCACCCGTAGCCCGGCGAGGAGCAAGGGCTCGAAGGAATCTGTGGCGATTTTGCCCACAGCATGCGACGACCCCCAGATGATGTTGGCGATGGCCAGCAAGATGAGTGCCCACGCTGTGCTCATATGCGGGCCTCCGCCGTGCTCGTGGTTGCTTGTGGCAGACTGGTCAGCACCAATGCGCCGATGATGAGGGTGCCACCGATGATGAACGGCCACGTGATGGGGTCGCCCATCAGGGTAATCCCCAAGAGCGCACCAACGACCGGCTGGAAGAGGAGGGCGACGGCTGCGACGGTGGCGCCCACATGTTGGATGGCGTTGAACCACAAGAAGTAGCACAACACCGAGGGGACAAGGGCGAGATAGATGGTGCTGATGAGGGTGATGCCATCAAAGACGGGGAATTGCCCGCTGACCGCATACCAGATGATGATGGGAATCCATACAATCATGCTGATGGCGTTGACGACGAGCATCATGCTGATGGCGTCGTTGCGCTTGAGAAAGACACCGCCGCGTACCGTGTAGTACGACTCACACGCCAGACACGCCAAAAACAACAGGTTGCCGAGGAGCCGATTGGGGGCAGCCTCGCTGTTGGCACCGGCCGATCCGCCGATGAGGACGACCGCCCCAACGGTGCCCACGATGACGCCGATGAGGCGATTGCGCTCGATGCGCTCGTGGAGCAAAAACGCGGCTAGCACCGCGGTGAAGATAACTTCGCCGATGATAAGTAATGCGGCGTCCGACGAGAGAGTCAGATTGATGCCACTATAGCCAAAGACGAAACTGGCCACAACCCCGATCATGCTCAATCGGGCCATGGGCCACCGATCACCGCTGAGGACAGCTTGGCGTTTGGTGCCCCAAAAGACGAGCGACAGCACGGGGATGGTCATGCTGATGCGCAGTGCTCCCAACAAAAACGGTGGTACGGTGTCGAGTGCCGCCTTGGCGATGGCGTGCGAGCTCCCCCATAAAATACAGGCCAGAATCATGCCAGCAATGGCCCAAGTACGTGACATAAAAACGATCTTCCTTGTCTAGGTAGCGGTCCGTAGCCGCATGCAGTGCGCAAATCCGTGCGTAGGAATTACGACGGGTGGATGCCAATGTGGTCAAGTGCCGTGTGTTCGGGGAATCCGCACATCAAGTTGAGGCATTGCAACGCACTGCCTGCCGCGCCTTTCAGCAAATTATCGATAGCGCAGATGCTCACAATGCGCCCGCTCTGTGGGTCGAGGTCGAAGCCCACGTCCGCGTAGTTGGTGCCGCTCAGCAATTTGGGCTCGGGTAGGCGATGAATGCCACTGCGTTCACGCACAATGCGTACAAACGGCTCGTCGCGGTAGCAACTGCGATAGGCGCGCCAGAGCGTTTTTTCGTCAACAATCTGTTGTGGCAAACAGTGGACGGTGGCCACGGCACCACGGATCAACTCCACGCTGGTAATCGACAGATGCACGTTGTTGAGTCCGGTAGACTGGATGACTTCGGCGGTATGCCGATGACCGGTCGGTGCAAACGCACGCACCACGCCGCTCCGCTCTGGGTGGTGCGACCCGTCGTTGCTCTGTGCGCCTCCTTCGGACGAGCCCACTTTGACGTCGCTGATGACCACGTCCTGCGGCGCAAGGATGCCCGCCCGCACCAACGGGAGCAGTGCCAGGGTGGTCGCTGTGGCGTTGCATCCCACACCACTCACGTGAGTGGCGTTGCGAATTGCCTCACGGTTGAGCTCTGGGAGCCCGTATACGAACCGTGCCAGCCATGCAGGGTTGGCGTGAGGTTCGCCGTACCAGCGTTGATAGGCGTCTGCATCCCGCAAGCGAAAATCTGCCGAGCAGTCGATGATGCGCGGGGCTAGCTCGGCGTAGTCTGCAATCCGGGTTGCCGCTGATCCGTGTGGCAACGCCAATATCAACAGGTCGCAGGTGCTTCGTTGGCTCTGGCTGGTATACACGAGATCGGTATGCCCGCGCAGATGCGGGTGCGTGCTGGTCACCGGTTTGCCGGCCAACCGTTCCGAGGTTACTTGGGCGATCTCGACGTGTGGGTGACGCAACAACAGCCGCAACAGTTCGCCTCCCACGTAGCCACTGCCGCCCACAATCGATACCCGTATCATGGCGTGCTCCTTGGCGTGATGACGCCACGTAGGTAGGCATCACACCACAACCAAGCGGTCAGGGTGAGTCCGTCGCGGATTTCGTTGTGTGCGATGAGTTGCCAGATTTCGGCCTGGGTAAACCAGCGGGCCGACATGATTTCGTTGGTGTCGCTAATCGCAGCCACCTGCTCGACACCGGTCGCCACATGTACGAAAAAGGTCTGGTTGCTACTGCCGTTGGCCGGGTGATACATGCCAAGGTAGGTCAGACGTTGTGCGGTCGCACCACTCTCTTCGAAGAGCTCACGGGCCGCTGCTTGGGTGTGGTCTTCGTCCGCATCAACCCGCCCCGCAGGGATCTCCCAGTGGGTACGATCAACAATGAAGCGGTAGTGCTCCACGAGGAGCACGGCGCCATCGCTCCGCAGTGGCACGACCCCGACCGCTGGTCGGGGGTAGTCCACCACGTGATGACCATGGATGATGCTGCCGTCGGGGAGCCGTACATCGTCTTGATGCAGGCTCACCCATTCGCTCTGGTGAATGGTGCGGCGGCCGAGTACCTGCCATGGTCGTTTCATCACAGCCCCTTTCGCTGGCCCTGAGCCACGGCAACGGTGTAGTCGATGATGCGACCGGGAATGTTGACCCCCGTCGGTGTAATGCTGTTGCGGAACTCCATGGTGTAGTTGACTTCGTTGACCAGCAATTGCCCGTCGTTGTCCTCGAGCAGGTCGATGGCGACCACACCGCCGCCCACCGCTTGCGCAGCAGCCACGCAAATGGCACTGAGCTCGTTGGTCAGCGGACAGACACTGGCTTGGCCACCGCGGGCCGTGTTGGTAATCCAGTGCGCACTGGTGCGATAAATGGCACCAATGCACTCATCGTCGACCACAAAGGCGCGGATGTCACGCATGTTGGGTTTGTTGACGTATTCTTGGATGTAAAAAATCGAGTGGTGGTACGAGCCGAGGATTTCTTTGTGCTCCAGAATGGACTCAGCAGCCTCGCGATCGTTGACTTTGGAAATCAAGCGTCCCCACGAGCCGATGGCCGGCTTGAGCACTGCTGGATACCCCAGCTCTTCGATGGCCTGGAGTGCCGATTCGGCCGTAAAAGCCATGCGGGTCTTGGGCGTGGGGACGCCGTGGCGAATCAGGGCTTGTGTGGTCAAGAATTTGTCACCGCAAATACGGGCTACGTGGGCCGTATTGACGGTGGGGACACCCGCATCGTTGAGGGCATGGAGCGCGTAGAGCGCACGCGAATGATGAATGGAACGCTCGAGTACGACGTCGTACGGGTACGATCCTTGGTTGAGGTCAAAAATGAGCTCATCATCGTTGAGGCGCACATATTCGATTCCACGGGCTTCGAGTTCGGCGAAGAGCAGCTTTTCTTCGACACGAATCCGCGAACACAGCACACCGATGCGCATGGGAATCTCCTTCTTTGTTCCGTGGGGGCGATTATTCGCCCCAGTCCTCGCCAACTTCGGGGGCCAGCTCGACGACTGCCGGCGTAATCGAAATAACTTCGAGCTCGGCCGCACAGTCTGGACACACGATGATTTCGCCAGCCACTGTGCCAGCCGCAAAGACGATGTCGGCGTCACACTCCGGACACACTGCATGAGTAGCCATGGGATGGTCCCTTTCTGCATTACAAGCGCCGATCAACGGGCGCTCCGCGCACACACGCACGCTCTATCGAACTCGTCAGGCGTTGAGCGCCTGGCGGAGATCGCCAATCAAGTCGTCGACATGCTCAATGCCGACCGATACGCGTAACAAATTCTGCGGGGTCAGACTGCCTGGCCCTTCGATGGACGCACGGTGCTCGATCAAACTCTCGACACCGCCAAGGCTAGTCGCACGCGTGAAGTACAGGAGCCGATTGCTGATGGCCATGGCGGCGGGTGCGCCCCCGTGCACTGCAAACGACAACATGCCGCCAAAGCCTCCGACCATTTGCCGAGTAGCAATGGCATGGCCGACGTGGCTCTCGAGTCCCGGATAAAAGACCGTCTCAACCGCCGGGTGGTCGGCCAAAAATTCCGCAATGCGCTGCGCATTGTGACTCTGTTGGCGCACCCGCAACGGCAAGGTGCGGATGCCCCGCATGATGAGCCAGCAGTCAAACGGGGATGGCACGGCGCCGGCCAGGGTTTGAATCATGTTGATGCGGGCACTGGTTTCGTCGTCTTGCGCCATCACCAACGCCCCACCGAGCGCATCGGTGTGCCCGCTGATGTACTTGGTGGTCGAGTGCATCACGATGTCGGCACCCTGACTGAGCGGGCGTTGCATGATGGGCGAGGCCCACGTGTTATCAACGACCACGAGTGCTCCGACGGCATGCGCCAACGTGCTGATGGCAGCAATGTCGCTAATCGTGAGCAACGGATTGGAGGGGGTCTCCACCCAGACGATTTTGGTTTGTGGCGTGAGCGCAGCCTGTACGGCGGCCAGATTGGTCATGTCCACAAACGACGCTTCAATGCCGAGGTGCATGTAGACCTCGCGTACGAGCTTGGGGGTGCCGAAGTACGACTCGTTGGCAATGACCACGTGATCGCCACTTTTGAGCATCTGGAAGACTGCGTTGGTGGCGGCCTGCCCAGATGCGAAAGCGAATGCCCGAGCGCCACCCTCGAGCGCGGCGAGGGCCGTCTCGAGCGCACTCCGATTGGGGTTCTGGCTCCGTGTGTACACGAAGCCGCTGGGGAAGCTCCCATCCACGTGGCGCTCAAAGGTCGTCGAAAGCACGATGGAGGGGGTCACTGCACCACTGTGGGCGTCGATTTGATGCCCTGCGTGGACGGCCAGTGTTTCGAGATGCTCGGAGGCAGATGACGATGAACTCATGCGAAGAAACTCCCTATGGCAACGACGCCGAATGCGCCGATGATGACTCCCGACAGCCGGTTGATCCAGAGCATGGCCGACTCGTTGATGCCCCGCCGCGCCCAGCCCGTAATGGTGGCCAAGACCAGCCACCACGCCGCTGACCCGAGTCCCACGCCGGCGACGAGCAACCACAACGCACTCCCGTGGGTCTGGTTGATGCCGCTCGCTCCCGCGAAGAGCCCCAAAAAGACGATGATGGTGGCCGGATTGGTGATGGTCAGCGCCAACGTGGAAAAGTACAGGTTGCTCGATTTGACCGTGGCAGCCTGTGTGGGCACGCTGGTGGCCGTTTGCCACGCCATGTAGAGCAACAAAAAACCGCCCACGAGGGCGGCAGGACGCTGTAATGTGCTCAGAAAGGTCAACCCGGCGGCCGCGAGCAGACCGTAGATGGTGTCGGCACTGGCCGCCCCCAACCCGGAGACAAATCCGGCGCGCCAGCCGTAGGCCAACGAGCGACGAATGCACAATAACCCGATGGGGCCGACTGGCATGGCAATTAAAAACCCGAACGTGAGACCGCAGAGCAATGCGTCCATCTCGAGCGCCTTTCTGGTTGATGTGGTGTGTGTCACGATGCAACAAAAAGCCCGCTTCACCTGTCTGGCGAAGCGGGCTTGTGTATCAACAAACAAGCAAGCTCAACCAGACCGTTTGGCCGGCTGCTTTGCGCGCTTATCTTGCTGCTTAACGACAATCACACACATCATGGATTGGAATACCTGCTGTGAAAAATCTGCCTGCACTATACGGTATTTTGGTGGGGTTGTCAAATGACGTGAAATTGCGCGAGGGTATATAATAGGTACAGGTTCTATGCAGTAGTGGGGAGTATTCCCGTGCAAATCAATCCTGGCATTTTTAAGGCCTACGACATCCGTGGCATTTATCCGACCGAGCTCAACGAAGACGGTGCCTATGCGATTGGGCGGGCCTTTGCCACCTACCTCAACGCCAGTCAAGTCATTGTTGGTCATGACATGCGTCTCTCCGGCCCGAGTTTGTTCGCAGCAGTGACCAAAGGGCTCATCGATCAGGGCGCCGACGTCATCGAAATAGGCCTGGTCAGCACCGACCAATTTTATTATGCGTGTGCACAACTGGGCCTGCCAGGCATGATGGTGACCGCATCACACAATCCCAAAGAATACAACGGCTTCAAGATGGTGCGCAAAATGCCCTATCTGCTCAGCGGCAACGAAGGCATCGCCGACCTGCGTCACATCGTGCAGACCGACGCCTACGCCACGCCAGGTCGTACGGGTTCACGACGGAGCATCGATCTCTCGGAGGGGTTCATTTCGCACATGCTCGGCCTCATCGACCTCGACGTGATTGCACAAGCAGGGCCGATGACGTTTGTGGCCGACACCGGTAATGGCACGGTGGGTCCCATTCTCGAGCGCGTCTACCAGCGCTTGCCCGTCAATTTGGTCGGGCTCTACTTGAATCCCGATGGGTCATTGCCCAATCACGGGCTCGACCCACTTCAGCCCGAAAACCGTGCTGAGCTCGAGCAACGCGTCATCAGCGAAAAAGCGCTGGCTGGCTTTGCCTTTGATGGCGATGGTGACCGCTTCTTTGCCATTGACGACCAAGGCCGCTTTGTGGCCGGTGATTTCTTTACGGCCATTTTGGCGCGTTATCTGCTCAAACGTTCACCCGGTGCCAAGATCGTCTACGACGTGCGTGCCTCGTGGGCGGTGCCCCAACTCGTGTCGGCTGCGGGGGGAGTGCCCCTCGAAGAGCGCGTTGGGCATGCCTTCATCAAGCGTCGCATGGCCGACGAAGACGTGCTCTTTGGCGGCGAGGTGACTGGGCACTACTACTTCAAGGATTTCTTTTTTGCTGATTCTGGGCTGCTCCCCTCGTTGTTGACCGTGGAAATGCTGGCCCGTGAGCGCACCACCTTGTCGGCCTTGTTGGCTCCCATCGAGTCCAAGTACTTCATTTCTGGGGAAATCAACTCACGAGTGGCTGATTCGGCGGCAGTGCTCGCCGAACTCAGGTCGCGGTATCACGATGCCACCATTGAGACTCGCGACGGGTTGTCGGTCATTTACGCTGATTGGCACTTCAACGTGCGCACTTCCAACACGGAGCCGCTCATTCGCCTCAATCTAGAGGCCATGGATGGTGCCACCATGGCCGCACGGCGCGACGAAGTCCTCGCCATCATTCGTGGGTAGATTGCGCATGCACGGCTCTGTTGTGGTGCCACGCTGGCTCCTGCGTGCCTATCCCATCCGGTCTGCGGCGGTCATCATGGCCGCCGCTTTCGCGTTGTCGGCTGGATTGGGCATGGTGCGCCAAATTTTGCTGGGAGCCACGTTTGGTGACGGTGTCGAAGTGGCGGCTTACTACGCGGCTGCCCGTCTCCCCGAAACGCTCATCAACCTCGTGGCCGGTGGAGCGTTGGTGGCCGCTCTCGTGCCGCTGTTGGTGGAATTACCGCAGCGTGCCGCGCAACAGCGCCTCCTCAACGTGGTGACCAGTGTGACCATGGTCGGGGTGGCCCTGGCCACCGTGGTGGGAATGTTCGCCGCTGATTGGTTTGTACGGACAGTGTTGATGCCCCTCGCTGATCCCGTGTTGCAGGCGCGTACCACCACTCTGACCCGTATCTTGCTCTTTCAACCCTTGTTATTGGCACTGGCAAGCATCATCGGCGCCTTGTTGACGGTCGAACGCCGCTTTGCGCTGATTGCGCTGGCCTACGTGTCGCACAACATCACCATTCTTTTGGGGATTGTGGCAGCCTGGTACTGGCCCTGGATTGGCATCTACGGACCCACCGTTGGCCTGTTGTTGGCAGCGGTGCTCAAGGCGAGCATTGTGTGGCTGGGGCTTCACTGGCTCCAGGGCACGATGCGCTGGCAGTGGGATCTGCACCACCCCATGCTCAAGCGGGCGCTCTGGTTAGCCGCACCGACCGCGGTATCGGTCACGGTCAACTACGCTGGTAGCATCGTTGATACCTCGTTTGCCACCCAAATTGGGGTGACCACGGTGGCTGCCATCTATAGTGCGTGGCTGTTGGCCGACATGCCGGCCCGTTTGATCGGCTCTGCCCTCGGTCAAGCCGCCTTCCCGCAGTTCGCACAAGCCATCGCCGATCGCGACCTCGTCGTCGCCCGGCGCACGTTCGTACGTGTTGCACTTGTTGCCGTGTTGCTCACGTTGCCAGTCATCGTGGTGCTCTGGTGGGCCGGGCGTGCCGGTATCGCCCTTGTTCTCGAACGGGGCGCATTCGACCAAGCCGCAGGCGACCGTACCTTTGCAGTGTTACAATGGTATATCTTGGGGTTGCCGGCTTTTGTGCTCACCGAGCTTTCGTCACGCATGCTCAATGCCATGCATGACACGCACACGCCCCTTGCAACGAATGTTACCCAGTTGACGGCGAAATGGACGGTGCTCCATGGTTGGGGGCTGAGCTGGGGCGTCGTGGCCGTGCCCATTGCGCACGTATTGACTTGTTATGGCGAAACTGCCCTGTTGCTGGGCATGGTCTGGCGACGGTTATATCAATCGAGGAACGAATGCAAACAAACACCGAAGTAGAGCTTCATCCACATGCCATGGCGCAGGGAGGTGACGCTGTTGCCCGCCTCGATGGTCTGGCCGTTTTTGTGCAAGGTGCGTTGCCGGGGGAGCATGTGCGCGCCCGTTTGCGCCAAGTCACTCGTTCGTTTGCGCGGGCCGATGTCGTTGAGGTGCTGACAGCCGCCCCAGAGCGAGTGGCGCCGCGGCTTGCAAATGCGCCGCACATGGAGTGGCAACATATCGCCCACCCGGCTCAAATGGAATTCAAACGCCAAATTCTAGTAGAGCAGTTGCAACGCATCGGCAAGTTGACCTCATTGCCCGCAGTAGTGCATGTGGCGGCGTCAGCGCCGTGGCACTACCGCAACAGTGCCCGTCTCCACGGCTACGGTGCCTATCTCGGCTACAAGGCCGACGGCAGTGCGCACGTGACCGTGGTCGACGATGATCCGTTGTTGCATCCTGCCCTGCAAGCGGCCATTCATACCCTGCGCCAAGCAGTGGCAGCACACCCACCGCCGCCCCGCACGGTGTGGACCGCTTGGTTGCGTCTCAGTGAGGCGAACGGCACTGTGGTCGCCGCTTTCGACGATTTGCCCAATCGAGTCGCCATTGCAGTGTGGGCAGAATGGCAACGGCTTCAGCCTACGGTTGTGGGGGTCCGTATGCCGTGGGGAGGCCACGAAGGCGCAGAGACGGTCTCCGAGCTTCATGCTGGGATTCGTCTCGATCTTGGGGCCACCACCTTCTTCCAGGTCTCTCAGGCGGCAGCAACCGCGTTGTGGCACGAAGTACACGCCGCCATCGGCGATACATCCGGGCAACGGGTGGTCGACGCCTATTGTGGTGCCGGCACGTTTACGTTGCCACTGGCACAGCGTAGCCTGCGGGTCATCGGCATCGAAGAATACGCTCCAGCAATCGCCAACGGTCAGCACAACGCGTGGAGCAACGGGTTCGAAAACGTGGAGTGGATTGCTGAGCCGGTAGAAAAAGGCCTGACGCATCTCTACGAAATCGACGCCATCGTGCTTGATCCACCACGTCGCGGTCTGCACCCCGACGTGATTGTGGGGATTGCTCGCCTCGCTCCCCAACGGATCGTCTATGTGTCGTGCCATCCGGGCACTTTGGCGCGCGATCTCCAATCACTCCAAGGAGCCGGGTACACGATGACGCGGATTGCCTGTGTGGACTGCTTCCCACAGACTGCTCATGTCGAAAGCGTGGTCACGCTGGAGCGGCAGGCATGACGGTCGTACTCCGTGAAGCAACGTTGGCCGATTGCGCGTTGTTGGGTCAGCTCAATCGCCAACTAATCAGCGCAGAACACTCCGATAACCCGATGGACGAACACCAGCTGAGCGTGCGCATGGCCGGATTTCTGGCGGATGGATACCGTGCTTGGTTGTTCGTACAGGCAGATGCGGTCATCGGGTATGCGCTGGTGCACATGCGCAGTGACCCGCCCTATATCCGTCAGTTTTTGGTGGTGGCCACGCACCGTCGTCAAGGACGAGGTCGCCACGCCTTTGCTGCCCTCCACCAGGTGCTGGGGGGCGGAGTGGTTGATCTCGACGTGTTGGTGTGGAACGAGTCCGGGGCGGCATTTTGGCAGGCACTCGGGTTTCGTCCACGCTTTACGCGTTTGCGTTTGGCGCCGTAGCGAAACGAGGCGCCTGCAATCAGCGGATCGCCAGGGAGCGAGTTTTGTCATGAACAGCCAACCACAGACCGCATATGATGCGGTCACACACATGCCAGACGCATTGGGCTGGCATGCATCCGACGTGCAGATTACCGCACTCCAAAGCGGATTTGTGGCTCACGCCTTTCTGCTCGAAGTAGGTACACACCAAGCATTCGTCAAATGTTACGATCGTGAGCGCGCCATCACGGCACGCATGCTCCGCGCCAACGAATTCGCCTTGCCGGTGAGTGCGTGGGTGACCACGCATACCCCCGTGCGTGGCCGTATGACGGCGCCGTTTGCGACCAAGACTGGAGCGTTTGCCGTTGACATGGGGCGCTTCGTGTGTGTGGCCTTTGATTACTGGCAGGGTGTCATGCCGTGCGAGCATGCTCTGTCTGCTCCGCAGGTCGAGCATCTCGCGACGACCATTGCTTGGCTCCACCGGAGTACTGCGCAGGTGCCGTTGCCCGCACACGTCGAACGCGAAGATTTCAGCGCTCGCTGGGATGTGCCATTTGCCACGTATCTCGGATCGGGATGGAATCAGCTTGACCAGGATTTGCAACGCGTGGTGGCGCCGTATCGTGGTGACTTGCAGCAGATGCAGGCGCGCTTTCGCACCGTCGCCGCCCAACTCCAGCATCAGGCTGTGCCGATGGTGCTCTGTCATACCGACATTCACGGCATGAATATGCTCGTCGACGGCGATTACACCGTGCTTCTCGACATCGAGGGCCTCAAATTAGCCCCTCCCGAGCACGATTTCATGTTTGTGTGCGATGAGCCGTATTGGTCGCAGTGGTATGCCGCCTATCAACGGGTCTGCGGTGAAACGCCCGTGGACACTCAGCGCTTACGTTTTTATCAAGAACGGCGTGTGCTCGAAGACATCTACGAATGGGTTGAGCAGGTGGTCAGCGAACGCCCGCTGGGTGCGGAGCGCCAAGACATTTTTACGGGTATGACCAAGTTGTTGCAGTACGTTTTTTCCCAAAAAAACACCGACCACTCCGCGTAATGAGGAGTGGTCGGCGGCTTCGTCGCTACAGTTACGGCAATGTAAAGGCCATGATGCGCATATTCCCGCGATCGATGACGTAGGCGCGCCCATCTGGTCCAAAGGCCACACCGCTTGGCTCGATGAACGAAGCCGTGTCGTTCCCCGCACCACCCCACCGTAGTGTTTCTTCGCCCGTAATGCCCCCCACTGCGACCGCGTTGCGTTTGGGCACGGACGCCAGCACTTGCCCGTTGCTCATGGCGATGTATGGGTCATCGTAGGTCTGGGCCTGCCACCCATTGACTCGCCAACTCTGGATGGGGTACGGGTTGATTTGCGCGTTGCCGTCACTGGCAAAGAACTGCACCCGCCCGTTCCAAGTGTCACCCACGGCCACCGTGCCATCACTGTCGACCGCAATACCGATGGGTTCGTTGAATTCTCCGGGTGCGCTTCCTGCTGCGCCCCACTGGTAGAGGTACGTGCCGTCGTTGTTGGTCACCACGACCCGTTTGTTGCCGGTATCGGTGACGTACACATTGCCTTGTGCGTCAACGGCGACTCCGCGCGGACCAAAGAATCCCAGCGGGTCGGCCTGGTTGCCCGCTTCGGTGCCGTCAGTCACACTCGCAACTCGACCATCGCCGAAGTCTTGCGTGCCACTGCCCCAGCTCCCCAACCACTCACCTTGGGGCGACAACTTCACTACGCGCGCATTCCACGTGTCCGCCACAAAAATATTGCCGTTGGCGTCAATGGCGACGCCACGGGGTTCGTTGAATTCACCCTGACCATTGCCTCGCTTGCCAATGGTTTGGCGGACTTCGCCGTCACTGTTGAAAATGATGATTTGATGGGCGTCGCTGTCTGTGACCACCACCGTGCCGTCTTTGCCCACGGCAATGCCACGTGGCGCCATAAATTCGCCATCCCCGAAGCTGGTTGTGGCAACGAGTTTGTAGGTCGTATTATTTGCCGTGCTCGTTGTACTGGTGCTCCCGCCAGCCAAGTCGCTCCGCACCCACACCTCCATGGCACGCCCGCCGATGCTCAAATCCGCGGGCAGTTCACGGTACATCAGGTAACGCCAAGTCTCTTGCCAGTGGCTCGGATCAAACGGCCAAACGACCGGTGCCAGCAACGTGGGGAGTTGCGTGGTGTCAATGCTGGGACAGTCGTTGCTGGCCTTCAAGGCGTTCAACGTGCTGTAATAAAACCGCTTGTAGCCGGAGTTGGTGGGCGTGCATTTGTCACCCTCTGGGAACCACCAATTGAGCTGGCCATCGTATAATTTGACATAATTCTGCTCCAACACACTCCGAGTATTCTCGGTCATGTTGGGCGTATACATCATCACGACAGGCACCATGATTTGTTGGCTCCCATCAGGAGCATCCACCAAGAAGGAATCCGCGGTCACATCGGCGAAAAAATCACCGGTACGATTCTCCATGCGGAGCATGTCGCGGAAGTACCATTGAAACGGCCATGCCAACCCGCCGTCGTTGCCACCAATGTCGAGCATGATGGGCATCGACAATCCGCCGGCGGTGTCACTGGTGGTGCGCTGGTTGCGCGTCTGGTTGACCGCCAGTTCCGTGATATCACGCACGATTCGGGGCACATCTGGCGAGGTCTGCGTATATACAATCGGGTCACGGGCGGTGTCAGGAGCATCAAAATTGGCCAACCAACTTGCACGCACCCCGTAGGCCGCCAAAACCACGACGATGCTCAGCAGGGCGAGGCGGGCGGTATGCTCGCGCCCTACAACATCAGAGTAATAAAGTACCACGTAGATAAAGCCGGCTGCCGCCACGAGCGGGAAAATGCCCTGCAACGAGCCGATGCCACTACTTAGTGGCACGATGGCTACCGCCAACGACATCAACGCCAGCACCGTGGCACCAGGAATAATCCACCAAAAATGTTGGTTGGGCGTACGAATGGCCCGCACTACTTGGACCACCCCCCAGACCACGAGCAGATTGCCGGGCAACGTGATATGCGCCGTCAACCACGGCATTTTTTCACCGGCCCACGAAAAAAAGACCAGTGCGCCCACAAACCAGTAGATCAAAAAGACGGGGAAGAGACCGAGCCCGACGACGGGTGCGTCTGCTTGGTATGCCCGCCAGTTGCGTACCGCCACGACCGCTGCGACGACCACGATGCTTACCCCACCAAAGAGGGCGAGGGGCTCGTTGATGCCCATAATCATCAAGTAGTAGTACCACGGCTGGTCGCCACGAGCAAACGATTGTTGCGAGCCGAGCCAATAGGCCAACCCTTGGTACATGCCGTCAACGATGCCACGCGGGTCCGCGAAAAAATTGCCGTACAACAGCACGAAGATGCCCGCCGTAATCCCAGCTGCAACGATGAGCTCTTGGCGGTGGTGCTGCCATTTGGCACGTGCAAACGGAATGATGACTGGGGTGGGATCCCACAGTTGCTGTAGCATCAGGCTACTCATGGCCACGAAAAACAACACCACGGCAATGCCGCCGGCATTGAGCGATGGGGTAATCTGACCGCTCCACCCCCCACTCAAAATGAGCGCTTCAATGACCAGTGAAATCCCCACGAGGCCGAGGAGCGTCAGGCGCGAATAGCGCACTGGCCAGTGTTCGCTGACGATGCGTAGTCCGAGGAACCACGCAAACAAGAATCCAATGATGTAGTACAGCTCATGGGTGCTCATGGCGAGCCCAATCCCGGCCGCCATCAACCACACCCAGCGTGCCTGCCCACCATCGAGATACCGGAAGAACCCGATGACAATCCACAACACCCACAGCACCATGAGACCGTCATGACGTGCGAACCGGGTGAAGTAGAGCAACACGGCGGTCAGCGTGACACTGACCATCGCCACGAGTGTGCCCCGTGCGCCGAAATATGGCCGTAGCCACGCCACCGATAGCGTCAAACCGATGCCGGCCAAGGCCTGGGGCAATCGACTCTGCCAGTCACCGTCCCCAAAGAGAAAGTAGGAAATGATGGTGAATACGTACAACGATGGGCCGTGATACACCGGGTCGTAACAGTAGGTGTCAGCCACCCGACCACCGGCACACGTAAAGCCACCTGTTCCCGTGAAAAAACGCCAACTCAGCCAGGCGTGAATGGATTCATCGTGGTGCATGGCCATCACGTCGAGACGGGCAAGATGCACCAGTACACTGGCACACACGATGAGCGCAAACGCCAGACCCTCCCAGCTCAACCAAGGAGCAAGCGTCGATGAACCGTGTGCATCAGGCGCACGGTTGGCGGTCGTTGTTGTAGTAGGTGTTTGGTCAGACATGCGTTCTCCCACAGCTGTCATTAACGAGCACCGAGCCCAAGGCTCATGAATGGCGCAATTTCGGGGCGGACGGCCACGTAAAAATCCGAAGAACCCAACGGGAACCCAGGGTCGCGATAGAGCAGGTAGCGCCATGTCGCCACTGCGGTATCGGTGTCGAACGGCTGGCGCAATACGCGCGCCAAGAGCGGGTCACTGGGGTCAACGGGCTGATCCAGCCAGTTGTCAGACAGGCGATACATCTGGTCCTCCGGGAACCACCAGCGCAACGGGTAGCGCTGGATGACGAATCCGGGGAGCGTGCTTTCGTCAACATAGCGCAAATTCTCGTCGAGGACAACAATCGCCATCACGTCGTCTCCAGGTACGGCGGGTGGACCCGGTGGTTGCTCGATGCCGTTGGTGAACCGACGGAAATACCAGTCCCAGATGGTCTCGTTGTCGTGCCACATGGGCATGCTCAAATCACCTGACCGGCGGAGCGACGCTTCACTCAAGTCGCGTACCACGCGCACGGCGTCCGGTGAGGTCTGCGTGTAGATCATCATCTCTTTGGGAATGTCGCCGTTGATGAAGCTCAGCCGCCAGGCACTGCGTATTTCGTAGAGCGCTAGGGGCGTGCTCAACACACACACGAGCAACCCGAGACTCCACAGTCGGCCATGACTGGGGATGTGTACCACCGCAAGAACCGTACAAATGACCACGAAGGCCAGCGGAATCCACGGCGTGAGTCGTGCATAACTCCCCTGTGGATTGATGGCCATCATCATCAAAATGGTCGCCACAAAAGCCACAATGCCGGCCATGCCAGCCACGGTAAGCAAACCCGTCCGCCCTTCGGGTTGACGACGATGATTCTCAAGCCAGGCGTCGACGAGTTGTCCGAGCCCCCATGCCGCCAAAAAGGTCAGCGGCGTCAGCGGGTGAATCGTCAACCACGGCATTTTTTCACCGGCCCATGAAAAAATAAAGAACGCACCCAGTGACCACCACGCGAGCAACATGCCTACCGCCAATTGACGACTCGGCAAGGCACCGCGCTGTATCATGCGCACACTGCGCACCCCAACCAAGACGAGGCTCGCAAGTGCGGCAATCACGATGAAGGGCGCATAAATGGCCAGCATGACCGCGTAGTAGTGGTCGGGTTGGCCCCCGCGTTTGACTTCGTGTTGTGCCAACCAGTACAACAATGAACCCGTGGTGCCACTGATGATGCCCACTGGGTTCGCAAAAAACGAGCTGAAAAAAAGCGTGTAGGGGATGAGCGCGAGGGCGATGGCTCGCGGAATGCGCCGGTCGACCGCCAAACTGCGATAAATGGCTACAATCGGGTTGGCGTCGGCGCTGGCCTGCTCCCAGATGGTCTGCCCGGTTGCGGTGCGTCGGCGCCACACTAGGTACCACAAGCCGGCGATGCCCGCACACAGCCCCACTAGGGCGGTGAGAATGGCCGGATGCCGGAAGAACTGCCAGAGTTTGTAGAGGTAGGCGCCGATGTCGTTGTTGGGTTGGTGTCGCACACACAACGCGTAGCTGTTGTCGACCGTCTCAAGCGCGCCCCAGCCAAACAACGGCCCTGGTTGCGCCGTGATAATCGGATTGTCGCGGTAGGTGTCAAGCGGACTGCTCGGACAGACGTAGAGCCCGTCTACACGGCTGACCGTGACATCCTCGCTGGGGCGATCTGCCGGTTGTGCGTGTCCCGGTAACACAAAAACGCTGGCCACGATGATGAGCCCGGTGGCCGCTACAATGGCCAAACCCGGCTTCCAGACCTGCCAAAAAAAGACCGCCACGATGACCGGCATAAAAATGGCTAGGTACAGGTAGGCCGTCTCGAGCGTGGTGAGCATGAGACTCATCGCAAGCATGCCGACGAAAATCCAGCGGGGATTGTGGCTGTGTGCATAGCGAATCATCGCAATAAGCACCAATACCTCAAACAAAATCGCATAAATGTCGTGCCGGAAAAATCGCCCAATGTACAAAAAAACCGGCGAGCAGAGCAACATGATGGCAGCAATCACGGTGCCACTCCGCCCAAGCTCACGGCGGAGCAAGAACGGCGTCAACCCCAACGCAACGCTGAAAATGGCGGGTGATAACCGTGCTGTGGTGTCGTTGTCACCAAAGAAAAAATACGTGACCGCTCCCATGATGTACAAAAATGGCCCGTGGAGCAGTGGGTCGTGTACGAAGCCAAGCCCCGCAAAGAGCGAATACGAGTACTCCGCATGCAACGTTTCATCGTGGTGCAGGGCGCGATCACCGAGCGCCCAAATCCGTGTGAGAACGCTCAGGAGGATAATCACAACCCAAAAGACATGCTCCCACGTGATGTGCGGTAGCCGTTGTTGTGGCGGTGTGGATGGGTGGTCACTCATACGACAATCGTTCTCATTCTATGTGCAATTACTCGTATTATACACAGAGAACACTACCGAGTTCGTGCAGACCAGCGGTAATTGCGCTCTGGTCTCGACTATGTGGTGCGCAAATGAATGTGGTCGTTGTGGCTCGCAAGTTGCCACTCGAGTCGACCGTCGTAGGGGCTAATGTGTTGCTTCCACACCGTCATCGCCGTGTTGTGTGCTGGGAATGAAACGCCGTGTCGGGCGCCTGCGTTCAAATTGAGCGCCCACAAAAACGAACTCTCGATGACGCCGCCGTGACACACCACCGCAATCCGTGCCCCGGGGTGAGCTGCCGTAATGGTGTGGAGTACACGGGCACAGCGCGTGGCAAATTCGTTCCAGCTTTCGCCATTTGGGGCCACGCGCACGTGGTAATCCTTGATGCCTCGGTCAAACGACGGGTATTGCTGGGTGACATCGGCATACCGCATGCCGTCAACTTCACCCACGCGCAGTTCGTGGAGGTCGTCCTCCCAGATAATCGGCACCCCGAGTGCTGGTGCGATAATTTCGGCGGTCATGCGGGCTCGTTTCAGGGTGCTCGCATACAGGACGTCGAAAGTGGTCTGCTCCGCCACAAAACGCGCGGCAAGACGCTCGGCTTGGGAGATACCTAGTGGTGTCAATCCGCGGCAGCTGTACGATTCAACGATCGGCTCCACGTTGGCAAACGATTGTCCGTGACGAATCAGCGTCAAAACAGTGTCACTCATGGTGCGATGTCTCCTTGGCAATCTGCGGAATTTGTGCCAGGCGTACGGCGACCAGCATGGCAGAGCTGACCAGTAGGGCTACAACTGCAAAACTCAGCGGGATGGGGCGTACCAACCAAATACTGCGCAATCCCAATCCCATGGCGACAGCGGCCACATTTGACACCAGTGTCAACCAGACCCAGCGTTTGATGGGTTGGCGGGTGAGTGCTCCACTCAGCCAAGCCACCCAACTCCACCCAATCATGAAGGGAGCTGCGGTGAGGAGGATTTCGAGGGGTGGATTGCTTTCGTTGTGGTTTTGGCGTCCCAATGCGGCAAACACGATAATGGCAATCATGTCGATGCCCCAGACGCGCCCGTTGATGCGTTGCATGCCAGTGTTCCTTGTGTGGTAGGCGCCTGATGGCGCAAGGTAATCAGACCAACTTCGGGGGGACTGCCCAAGCGGAGTGCCCGCCCGCTGAGTCCCAATGAGACATGCATCCACGTGTTGCCGACTCGGTGCGTGCCCCGTGTATAGTGTACTCCATAGCGTGGGCGAGCGAGTGGCCCGAGCCCTGGCAGGTGCAGATGTCCGCCGTGTACGTGCCCCGACAGTTGAAGCACGATGTTGGTGTAGGCGCTCGCCTGGAGCACGATGTCCGGTGCATGTGCCAACAAAATGACGGCATGCTGGTCGGCCCCGTGTAGCGCTTGCTCGATGCGCATCGACCCGTGCCAAATATCATCAACGCCGGCCAGCCACAGGGTGGCGCCTGCCCGGTGGAGTGCTACACCCGTGTTGCGCAATAACGGGACGCCGGCGAGTGCACAGGCCTGGATGACGTCGTCGATTTCTTCGACGTAGTCGTGGTTGCCCGCAATCGCAAAACATCCCAGCGGAGCCTGAAAGTGGCGAAGCTCGTAGGCCAACGTGCCAATGGCCGGCCGCTCGTTGACCAGATCCCCCGTAAAAACAATCAGATCAGGGCGGAGCTCCCGCATGCAATCGCGGGCCCAGTGCAAATTGGCGTGACTATGGGGTTGACCTAGATGAATGTCGCTAATTTGGCCGATCGTGAAGCCGTCAAACTCGACCGGAATGCGTGGATCACAAATCTCGATGCGTCGCAACACGGGCATGGCTGGCTCACGGTAGCGTGCGTACCATGCGACCCCAAGCGTGGCAGCTAGCGCCGTGGTGAGTCGATGCCAGTGGCGGTGCTGGAGCTGGCGCCAGCCCCATAATCCTGCCAACAAGACGAGCAACTGCCAGCGCCAGCTGTACGTCACATCGGCCGGCTTGCGGATCTGTAAGGGGACGGGCGTAGATTCGGGGAGCAATCGAGTGCCATGCTTCGACATTGTGGCGATTCTTCTTTCCACCAAGGTATACACCAGCACGGGTGTTTGTACGTGCCCGTGCGTGCAGGCAAATGCGCAGGAATGCGTATAATAGCAATAATCGTACGTGGTGTGCCTGTCGAGCACCCGAGTGGTGCGCCTGCTCACATCGGGTCTGAGTCTGTTTGCGCGGAGGTCTTCATGAACAAGCCAGAGCGCCGTCTCCGAGATGGAGTTACCCCCGGCTCAACCATCATTCTGCCACGCACCAGCCGTATCCGCAAGTTGGTCGGTCCTCCGCCAACCACCAAGTCACGGCGGTGGGTGTGGGTTCTCTTCGGCATTCTCATCCCACTTGTGGCGTTCTTCATCCAGCTCAACGCCATTGCACGCGCCGTGGTTGCCAATGATCCCCGCATTGATCGCCCGACCAGCGTGAATTTTGACGGCTTCACCGTGTTGCTTGTGGGCGTCGACGAACGTGCTGGCGACGAGGGTGACGGTGTGCGCAGCGACACGTTGGTGTTGCTCCGTGTCAACCCACGTGAGGGTCGTATGAGTCTGCTCTCCATTCCCCGTGATACTCGCGTCGATGTGCGTGGCCGTGGTCAAGGCAAAATCAACAGCGCCTACGCCTACGGATACCTGCACCCCAACGATCTCTACGCTGGTGACGTCAGTCAACAAGAGTCCGGTATGGCACTAGCCGCCGAAACGGTTGAGAGTATCACCGGTATCCGGCAATACGGGTATCGTGTCGACTACATGACCCAGCTCAACTTTGCTGGTTTTGCTGCGCTCGTTGACGCTCTCGGTGGTATTACCGTTGATGTGCCTAAACGCATTGTTGATGACGCCTACCCGACCGCCGATTATGGCGTGATGCGCATCGAATTTGCGCAGGGCGTACAGCGCATGACCGGCGAGCAAGCCCTCATCTATGCGCGTACCCGGCATGCGGACAATGATTTTGGTCGCAATCAACGCCAGCAACAAGTCATCCAAGCCATGCTAACCGAAATGCGTCAGCGTGGTCCATTTGCCATCATCGGTCTGTTCAATCAAGCACCGGATATTCTAGGGGGGACTCTCAAAACCACCATGCCCCTCAACAATCCCGTCATGGTCGCCGCGTTGGTCGCAACGTTCTTCAATCTCGAGGTTGCCGATATCGCACAATTCCGCATGGCTCCCGATAGCATTGAGCGCTACACCGTGGACGGCAGCGATATTCTGTGGGATCCCGCTGGGGTGAAAGCACTCGTCGAGCTGTGGCTCGTCAGTGCTGGTGCCTCGACGACCGCCACACCCGTCAGCGTGAGTAGTGACGTCTTCAATCAGTTCATGAGCGATACCGCCAAAACATGGACCAATTTGCAAACCCAAGCACGCACGCTCCTCGGCTTCAGTCAGACCGAGTCCGTGGCACGCATACAGGTCTTCAATGGCGCCCGTGTCGGAGGTTTGGCACGGCGCGTCAGTGATCAACTCGCTGCGGTCGGATTCACCACCGATGTTCCTGGCGATGCGCCCGAGCTTATCACCGAAACCATCATCTACGATGTCAACGGGCATCCACAACAGGCCGCCCAAATCGCCAAAATCATTCCCGGCAAAGTCGTGGCCGGTCCGCTCCCAGAGTCCATTCAGAGTAGCGCCGATATCGTCATTGTGGTGGGTAGTGACAACGCAAATCCGTAGTCCGTCCATTGCGCAGGAAACAACCGCACGTCGCACCACGGTGCGACGTGCGGCAATGTTTACATCCTGATTTCGGTGTTGTAGCCTAGGCGATCATTGCGCGCAGTCTGCGCAACGAATTGCTCCATGCACGCGTTGCCCGCCCTTGCCTCGCCTCAAATCGGTGCTTAGGGGGCCACCGGTAGGCGCACGATGATGCGACTGGCAGCGACTTCTGCGTCTTGGTCGGTCGGAATGGCGACCAAGCCAAAGCGGGCACTGTTGGCAATCTGTTCAACAAATTGCTCGGTGACCACGTTGCCGTTAATTGTCATCGTCACGGTTTGTCCGACCACACTGGCCTCGAGTTGGTTGCTCGCATTGGCACCAGTTTGGATGGCTGGGAATGTGCCAGCGGTCAATTCGGTAAAGCTTGTTCCTTGGCGTTGCAAGAGCGCATATGCTTGCGTGCTCGGATCAATGACGAACGCCACGAAATCGCTTTCATTGAGATACCGGAGCATGATGCCGCCCCGGCCACTACGCACCTCGATGTCAGCTGTGACCACAATGTCGCTCTGCTCCATGGGCCGGTAGCTCCACGCTGCGTCTCCGCCGGCTTGGGCTTGGAGCACGTAGCGTTTGTCTGCGTAGCGGGTGCTCCACGTGTTCCCCGTGGCTTCCGCCCAATCCGCAGTCTGAAACGTGTCATCGAGCAACACGTTGAGTTCGAGTGTTGGTGTGGCTGGCAACGGCGTCCGGGTGGCGGTACGGCGCGGCGTCCGGGTAATAATCGGGGTCGATGTATTGACGACCCCTACCTCCGCCACGGTGGTAGGCACGACCCGCCCACCGCTGATTTCGTTGCGTCCACTCAGCACCCAGACCAGTCCCACGAGGACTCCCACCATCACCACAATACTAATCGTGAGCCAGCTGGTGCGCCGAATGCTTTCATGGGGCATCGTCATTTGGCGGGCGTTGATGCTCAGCTCCGTAGTCGCAAGGAGCGTGGCCACGTCGCGATAAAACGGATTAATCTGCTGGAGCCGACGCAACACGCCGACCGCTTGAATCAGACGACCGGCCTCGATGTGTGCTTGAGCCGTGTCGTACAACTCGGCTTGATGGTCACGAGGCGCTAGTGGTCCAGTCGGTACGGGCACGTTGGGCCGTGGGATGCTGGTCGGCCCCGACATGCTCACGTCGTAGTGTTCGCGCAATTTGGGGTCGCGCAGTACTCGGAACGCCTCGTTGATGCGTTGGCTTCGGGCGCGCGCATACTGCTTATCTGCATCACCAGCCCGCACATAGCGGTCTGGATGGTACGTGGCAATTTCTTGGCGGAAGGCTTTTTTGATTTCGTTGAGCGATGCGCCACGCGCCACGTTCAGGATCTGGTAGTGATTCAGTTTCTCAAAATCGTATCCAGGCACGAGTCGTCATCCCCTAGATTATCGGCTTCTAGGTGTGCATTCTAACACATTCTTGTGGGGATGCGGTGAGCGCAAGTCATTCCATGTAGTCAAGCAAAAAGCGGCTATTGCGCAATTTGCGCAACGCTTTCACCTCGATTTGGCGAATGCGCTCCCGGGTCACGTTGAGCTCACGCCCCACTTCTTCGAGCGTCCAGTTGTGCCCGTCCTCGAGCCCAAAGCGGAGTTGGAGCACCCGTCGCTCCCGTTCGTTGAGGCGCTCTAGGACTTGACGGAGTTGCTCACGGAGCAAATGATTGGTGGCCACATCTGCGGGTGCTAAGGCCTTGGCATCTTCGATGAAATCCCCCAGATGACTGTCTTCTTCGATGCCCACCGGCGTTTCCAACGAAATGGGCTCCAACGACGTTTTGCGGATGACCCGAATGCGGTCCACGCTAATGCCCATCTCGCGCGCCAGTTCTTCGTCATTGGGGTCGCGCCCGAGCTCCTGCACCAAGCGTCGGGTCTCACGGGTGAGTTTGTTGATGGTCTCCACCATGTGCACCGGGATGCGAATGGTGCGCGCTTGGTCCGCAATCGCTCGCGTGATGGCCTGGCGTATCCACCAGGTGGCATAGGTGGAGAATTTAAAGCCGCGGCGGTAGTCAAACTTCTCTACCGCCCGAATCAACCCCACATTGCCCTCTTGGATGAGGTCAAGGAGCTGCAGTCCGCGGCCGATGTACTTTTTGGCCACAGACACCACCAGCCGCAGATTGGCCGATGTCAAATATTCGCGTGCTTGACGTCCGTTGGTGATGAGTGTCATCCAGCGCATCATTATGGCACTGTGCTGCTCCACAAAGGCCTCGTGGTAGTCGGCCACATCACACCGGAACGTGCTGCCGGGCCGGATGTCTGTGAGCGCTTTGCTCATCTGGAGTACCACTATTTCGCTGAACTGCTCGATGAAGCGTGCCACCGTGTGTGCCGGTTGTTTATTCACGTGCGTGAGCAACGTGATGCTGTCCGCATGTGCAATCGGTGTCTCGATGTCGACCATCATCAGGTACTTTTCGAAGTAACTGCCGATTTCAATGGCCCGTGCATAGGCTCGCTCTTGGCTAATCGTCAACAATTTGATGTTGCCGATTTCGCGCAAATACAAGCGCACTGGATCACTAAAGCTGTGGATTGGTGCTACAACGGACGGCTCTTGGTCGATCTCCAAATCAGCGCCGTCCTCGTCGTCATCGCCGTCTGACGGTGTGTCAACTTCTCTGAGTGCGCTCGGCAACTCGTTGGTGTGCTGGTACTCAGGGGTCGGGATGCGTATCGGGTCCGCATGCACATCAAACAGCGGGTGACCGCTCTGCGCACCCAGTATCTCTGCGGTGTGTTCGGGTGCCGCCAACAGTGCCTGTTGCACCACCGGTGGCAAGAGCCACCACGTGACTTCTAGGGTGCGATATGCTTCGTTGCTCTGGTCGCTGGTGTCAGGTGGGAACTCTAATTCACCACTTCTGTCGTTTTCTTCGGACGCGTCGAGTTCGTTGGGAATGAGGCTGGGATCTGGTTGTACGTGTGGTTTATTTCCATCCATGGCAGCTGTCCCTTAGCTCTGTTGACGATTATGCAGGTCGTCGTACGTCGAACTGCGTCGGGGAGTCATGAGTCGGTTCAGGTACTGTTGTATGTCGGCAACTACGTGCAACAACTCCGTTTGCGCTGTGTCGTGGTCGTCGTCGACAAGCTGGCGGGTCAAGCGTGTATTCCACTGTTTGGCAACTTCGCGTTGCAAAATTGTAACACATTCTAGCGCTTCGTTGGTAATCAGGTACTCTTTGGGGAGTTGCACGCGTAGACTCATCTGATTGAGACGCTCCCGCAAAATCTCCGGGAGCCCGTTCATCCACTGCACGAGGTCGGTCGGAGCGGCGTGCGCCCACGCCTGCCAGATAGCGCGGAGCTCGTCGTCTCCTTGGAGGAGCTCTTCGACCGTGCCTTGAATGCACGTTTGCACCCGCGGAAATTCATCGAGGTCGTGTGTCAGTTTGTGCTCTACCTCGGCACGCGTCTCGCCGAACTGTATCAAGCACATGAGCAAGTACTCGGCGGAGTGGTAGGCTCGCCCCTTCAACCACGTTTTCGGCGCGGCCGGTGTGCTCGCCACTGGCGCTTCTTTGGGGGGGATGGCCCTGCTGGCTCCACTAGGCGCCGGTTTATTCTGCTTGAGGCGGCGCAACTCGCCACGAAGCACGGCCTCGTCGAGGATGAGCATGCGTGCCAGCAGTTGTACATAGTGGCTCTGCTCGAGTTGGTTGCCAATCTGCACGATGAGCGGTCCGAGGCGGTCGAGGGCGGTGCGTTTGTCGGCCAGCACATCAAGGTTGAGGTCTCTGGTGAGCACCTGCACATAAAAATCCATGGCCGGCAGGGCTTGTTCCACCAGCTGTGGCCATGCGTCCGCATTCTCGTTGAGCAGTTCGTCGGGGTCTTTGCCCTCGGGGAGCTCAATGATGCGGATTTGCGCATCGAGGTTGTGACTCCACGAGATGACGCCCGTCGGAGTGGGCACGGGGACCAGTTGTGAATCTAGGTTGTCGTGGAGCGTCTGGAGCCCTTTCAGCGTGGCCCGAATTCCCGCGCCATCCGCGTCGAGTGCCAAATAAATGTTTTTGGTGAGCCTCTTGATGAGTTGTACGTGCTCGGGTGTCAATGCGGTGCCTAACGGCGCAACCACGTTGCGATGCCCGTGTTGGTGGAGCGCAATCGCATCCACGTATCCCTCTACGATGACCACCGCATCGTGTTGACGAATCGCCTCACGGGCCATGTCGAGCCCGTAGAGCACGCTGCTTTTGTCAAATAACAGCGTCTGTGGTGAATTGAGGTACTTGGGTTGGGCATCGCCTAGCGCCCGCCCACCGAACGCAATAAGTTGCCCTTTGGCGTTGCGGATGGGGAAGATGACACGGCCGCGGAAGCGGTCGTAGTAACTGCCGTCATCACGCTGGATTGCCAGCCCTGCGGCAACCACCTCTGCGGCCGTGTACGTCTGTTTTTGGGTCAAATAATCGAAGACCAACGTGCGTTCTTCGGGAGCAAATCCCAACTGGAAACTCTCGACGGCCCACTCGTTGATTTGGCGCTTGGCCACGTACTCGCGGGCCTCGGCTCCACGCGGGGATTTGATGAGCATATGATGAAACAAGCGCGCAGCGGCCACGTTAACCTCGATGAGGCGCTCGCGTTGCTGGTCGCGCTCTTCGTCTTGATTGGTGCGCGGTGTTAACTCGACCCCAGCGCGCTGCGCCAAGAGTTCGAGTGCTTCGCGGAACTCAAGTCCCTCGCTCCGCATCACGAAATCAAACACCGTCCCCGATGCTTTGCATCCGAAACAGTGAAAACTCTGTGAATCCGGATACACCGTGAACGCCGGCGTGCGCGTATTGGCGTGAAACGGGCAAAATCCGACCAACGAGCGTCCCGATTTGCGCAGTTGGACTTTGCCACTAATCACTTCGACGATGTCGATGCGCTCTTTGATGGTCTCGATGACGTTGTTGTAGCTCATGGTGTCTCGTTATCCGCCATTCCGCTGCGCCGATTTATTTGCCCCATGTGCGGGGCACGTAGATGTCTTGAAAGATTTGTGTGGCAAATCGATCGGTCATCCCAGCCACATAGTCGACCACCGCTTGACTGAGTGGCTCGCCACGGGAGCGGTTGATTTGCATAATCTCGTCGGGGATTTTTTCTGGGTGTTGCATGAAGTGTTTGTACAACAGCTCAATAATCAAATCCACCTTGTGGTCTTCGGTCTTCGCAATCGAGCCAAGGTAGACGTTTTGGTACATGAATTCACGCAACTCGTTGGTGGCTGCGAGCACGGTCGGGCTCATGACCAGCTCGCGGTGCTCGGGTGCGCTACCGTCACCACTGGCCCACCAGTTTTGGTCGATGAGGTCACAGACCATCGTGTTGATGCGATCTGCATGGCTATGCCCGAGCACTGCTAGGGCCTGGGCGGGCAAATCTGCCTCGTGCAAAATCCCTGCCCGGATGGCGTCGTCGATGTCGTGATTGATGTATGCCACCGAATCGGCCACCTTGATGATTTGTCCCTCAAGGGTGCTGGCCACGCCCCACGCCTTGGCACTGATGTCGCGGCGTCCCTTGGAGTGCATGTAAATCCCCTCACGTACCACGAAGGTCAGGTTTAATCCAGTGCCGTTTTTTTCGAGGACCTCCACAATGCGTCGGCTCTGCTCGTTGTGGCGAAACGAATCACCACGTGAGTGCGACAACGCGGTTTCACCAGCGTGCCCAAAGGGTGCATGCCCGATATCGTGCCCGAGCCCAATCGCCTCGACGAGGTCCTCGTTGAGGCGGAGCCCGCGTGCCACCGTCCGCGCAATCTGGGTGACCTCCAGCGTGTGTGTCAGCCGCGTGCGGTAGTGGTCGCCGAGTGGCGCAATGAAGACCTGGGTTTTGTGTTTGAGGCGGCGAAAGGGCTTGGAGTGCAAAATACGGTCGCGGTCACGTTGAAAGCGACTGCGCACCGGCGATTCGACCTCGGCAATATCTCGCACCGCATCGCCACTTCGTGCCGCATACGGCGAAAGGTAGCTGGCCTCAAATGCTTCGATGCGTTCACGAATCTGTTGGTGCGACATCGCGCGCCTCCTGTCGATGAGTAAAAAACCACAACACGCCTGTGGCCAACGTGTGCACCACGATGAGTCCCACAAAATAGCCGCGATGACCACTCTGATTGCCCGCACTGCGCACCAGATCGAGCTCTGCAACGCACGGCCACTGCCCAGCAATGGGCAAAAGGCACGACTCGATGCGGGCGGAGACAAACGGCGTCAGCAGATAGATTAGCAATACATTTACCCATATCGTTCGCCACTGTTTTGGCCACCCCAACGTCAAGCCGATACCACTCCCAAGTGGTATGATAAACAGCAGAGCCGACCGCGAAACGTCACCTGTTTGTGACGTCGCCATCCACCAAAAAGTTGCCGTTACAAAGCTTATGAAGAAACAGCATGCCATGATAATCTGGCGATTGGTGTGACAAAATAATTGCCATCGACTCATGCGCATCTCCTTTGTGTGTGTGTGCCGTGATGACGCTAGCTTGCCAAAAAAACACCAACACGTCAAGTCGTGATGACTCTGTCCGTGTTGGTGTGTAGGCAACGAAAGCGCTGTGTCTTAGCTGTTCGAATCGCCACCGAAGAATTTCGAATTTTTGGCGATGAACGAACGCATATTACCTGGCACTGCATCATCCGCGAAGATGGCCTCTACCGGGCACTCTGGCTCACAGGCGCCACAGTCAATGCACTCATCAGGATTGATGTAGTACTGGTCTGTGCCCTCGTAGATGCAGTCAACTGGGCACACAGAGACACATGATGCGTCCTTGGTGCCAATACACGCCTCGGTAATCACGTATGGCATAGGTGAGGTACCTCCTGAGTGGATGTGTAAAAAACCGAACCTTCGTGTATCATACCACACAAACATTGGAGATTCATTGAAAAGCGAGTCTACGTGCGCGGGTTACGCCTCGACGCCAATTTGATAACAGTTGCGACATCGGGCTTCGTAGAGCTCAGAGCCGCCAACCACGATGACTGGTGCCGAATGAGGTGCCGGTAGCCCGTTGATGAGGCGTTGAGAGCGCGTCGCATATGCACCACACTGGATGCAAATAGCGTAGAGTTTGTCGACCTGCTCGGCAATCGCCATCAGCTCTGCCACGATTGCAAACGGTTTGGCACGGAAGTCTTGGTCGAGTCCCGCCACAATCACACGGATGCCGCGATCTGCAATGGCCTGACAGCCGGCCACCACTGCTTGAGCGTCGCTCTCAAGGAACTGCACCTCGTCAATGGCGATGACTTGCGTCCCCGCTGGAATGGCGTTGACGATGTCTTCAATGGAACTGACCGTCACTCCCTCAATGGTCTGACCGTTGTGACTGACGAGGCTACCGGTGCGGTAGCGGGTGTCTCGGCGCGGCGTATACGCCACCAGGGTCTGGCGAGCCAGTTGTACGTGGGTTAGGCGCCGGATGAGCTCCTCGGTTTTGCCGCTAAACATGCACCCACAGATGACCTCGATGCGACCACCACTTGGTAAACGTGTCATAAATATGTCACTCTGTCACAAAAAATGATTGCCTCTATCCTATCACACAACTACGCTGCTACGGCCTCAATGCCGTTGAGCAACGCGACCACGTTGTCCCCTAGCGCGGCCACCGCATACCCGCCCTCTTGGATGACAACGATGGGTACGCCGAGAGCCGCACAGAGCGCTCCGATGCGGTGATAGCACGCACGACTCAACTGGAATCCACCCAGCGGATCGCCGGCATAGGTGTCGAATCCGGCCGAAATCACCAGAGCCGTGGCTCCCCAGTGTGTGATGGCCTGGAGTGCGTGCGCTAGCGTGGCGAGGTAGGTGGCGTCGTCACACCCAAATGCCAGTGGGAGATTCAGTGTGCTCCCAAGGCCGGCATCAATCCCCTTTTCGTCTGCAAAGCCCATGAAGTAGGGGTAGCAGACCTGCGGGTCACCGTGGATGGACGCAAAAAAGACATCATCCCGCGCATAAAAAATCTGCTGTGTGCCGTTGCCGTGATGAATGTCAATGTCGAGAATGGCCACACGGTGCTGGGAGAGTAGCGTTTCGGCGGCTACGGCCGCATTGTTGAGGTAGCAGTATCCACCACAGAGGTCGCTGCCAGCATGGTGCCCAGGGGGGCGGCACCGTGCATAGACCGCGCGTTGCCCGGCCAAGACGTGTTGGGCCGCTGTGTAGGCCATGCTGGCAGCGTCAAGACTTGCGTGCCAGGTGCCTGCAACAATCGGTGCACTCAAATCGAAGGCGTAGTAGCCGGGAGTCGCCAAGGGGTGTGTCGAAAAGCGGTGCATCCAACGTACTGCGAGTGTGCTCGGAATCACTGCTTCGGGGGCGCCACCTGCGGCACACCACTGCGGGTAGATGTGTTGGAGATATGCCAAATAATCGGGGTGATGCAAGCGCTCGAGGAGCGCCAAGGGCACAGGGTCGGGTGCATGGGTGTCGTGGTAGCCGGCAGCTGAGAGGGCACCATCGATGATGTCTGCACGGGTTGCCGACTCAAAGGGGGGAATCAAGGCGCCGTCGTAGAACTCATGTGGGGGCATGTGGAGTCGATGTGCGTCGCTGGTGATAATCCGCATGGGTGGTACGCTTCATTTCAATGCTGGCGAATCGGTGGGGGCACGCTGGTTGGATATGCGCCATTGTACGGGGTTCATTGCAATTGTGCAATTCAGTGTACAATAGCGGCATCAGTTTTTTCGCAGTCATGACCTAGAGTCGCGTGCCGCCGTGCCCATGCCGAGGAGGTGCTTGCCATGTCGTGTCGTGTTCAAATTTCTCTCGATTTGCATACCATCCCAGATGCGCTCCATGTTGCGGACATCGCCGTTGCTGCGGGGGTTGATTGGCTGGAAGCGGGCACTGGACTCATGGTGGAGCAGGGCATGGAAGTGGTCCGCGCTCTGCGTGTTGCGCATCCCACGCATCCCATCGTGTGTGACTTCAAAGTCTGCGACGGTGGCGCCTACTTCGCGTCGTTGGCCGCAGCAGCGGGAGCCGACTACTTCGATGTGATGGCTGCTGCACACGATGCCACCATTGCGCGTGCGGTTGCACGTGCGCACGCCAGCGGTCTCAAAGTCATCGCTGATACCATGTTTTGTGCGGATCCGATTGCGACGGCGCAACGGGTGGAGGCACTCGGCGTCGACATGATTGGTTGGCATCTTGGCCTTGATCATCGCCAGGTGCACAGCGAATTGCGCGCCATTGATGGGCTAGCCGAAGTCATCGCGGCGGTCAACATACCGGTGCAGGTGGTCGGCGGGTTGTCGGTGGCCGATGCGGTAACCGCCGCCCGGCTGGGCGCTGCGTCAGTCGTAATTGGTGGTCCGCTGGTGCCCGCTGATCGTGGCAGTGAGCTCCTGCAGATGCTGACCGATGTGGTGACTCAGGTGCGCGCAGTTGCGAGCTACCGCGGCGAGCCGTAGCGTGTGTGGGGCAGTGAACACTGGCAAAGTAGCAAATTTGTGCTACGATGGATGCGTGAAACACAACAATGACTGGCACACACCACGAGCATGGTGGCACGTGTGGGAGGTAGGGAAATGGCCAAAGCGCAACGTGAATTGTTTGATCCGAGCACCGATCAACAGGTGCACAAACAGGCTCCACTCGCTGCGCGTATGCGCCCGACCACCCTTGCGGAGATGGTGGGGCAACAGACGATTATCGGCGATGGGCGCATGCTCAAACGGGCCATCGAGCAAGATGCCCTGTTTTCGATGATTTTGTGGGGGCCGCCCGGATGCGGCAAAACCACCTTGGCCCGCATCATCGCTGCGCATACCAAAGCCTACTTTGAGCCACTTTCGGCGGTCACGGCCGGCGTGGCTGATTTACGCCGGGTCGTCAGCGAAGCCCGCGAACGTCTCGGCATGTATCGCCAACGGACCGTGCTGTTCATCGACGAAATCCACCGCTTCAACAAGGCACAACAAGACGCTGTGCTCCCACATGTCGAAGACGGCACGGTCATTTTGATTGGCGCCACGACCGAGAATCCTTCGTTTGAGGTGAATCCGGCCCTGCGCTCGCGGGCGCGCATTTTTGTGCTCGAAGCACTCAGCGACGAGCAACTTGGTGCACTGATTGATCGCGCCGTGCACGATGCGGTGAACGGCCTGGCTGAATATGAACCGTTGCTTGCGAGTGATGCGCGCGGGTACCTCATCGACATGGCCAATGGCGATGCGCGGGTGGCTCTCAATGCGCTCGAAGTCTCCGTTGTCTCCAAAGTGCCCAGCCTCGCTGGGAAGCGCCTGATTACGGTCGACGACATGCGCGAGGCACTCCAGAGCCGTGCGACCCGCTACGACAAAAACGGCGAACTCCACTACGACGCCATATCGGCCCTGCACAAGTCCATTCGTGGCAGCGATCCCGATGCGGCTTTGTACTGGTTGGGGCGCATGTTGGCGGGCGGCGAAGATCCACTCTACGTGGCGCGGCGCATGCTCCGCA
>Ga0172372_10001317_pt1 | contig 38614 bp, 47 predicted proteins | sample LakKiv5m_2_FD_114544 | JGI IMG/M metagenome (GOLD analysis project Ga0172372, IMG submission 114544) | Freshwater microbial communities from Kabuno Bay, South-Kivu, Congo - kab_092012_9.5m | ecosystem: Environmental > Aquatic > Freshwater > Lake | place: Democratic Republic of the Congo...
CGAATCAATGTTCGCCGTCTGTTTATTATTCTAGAAAAAGCAATAGCAACCGCAGCAAAGTTCCAACTCTTTGAATTCAATGATGAATTCACCCGTGCAAACTTCTTGGGAATAGTAGAACCATTCTTAAGAGATATTGTTGCCCGTCGTGGAATCACAGAATTCAAGGTTGTGTGTGATGAAACAAACAATACAGCAGAAGTCATCGACAAGAATCAATTTGTTGCTGACATCTACATTAAACCAAATCGTTCTATCAACTTCATCAATCTCAATTTTGTTGCAGTTCGTTCGAATGTCCAATTCACAGAAGTCGGTTCAACAATCACGGTCTAATACGAAGAGGTAAACACAAATGGCAGAATCACTTGATCGTTTTATTTCAGGATTTAAGAATCCTGCAAAAACAAATCTCTATAAACTCATAATCAAAGGAGAAGGTGGTGCTGTTGTTCCTGAACTAGAGGGATTCAATATCCGTGCAAAGGGAGCACAGTTACCAACTTCAGATATCAATATCGTAGAAATTCCATACAAGGGACGCAAAGTCAAAATTCCTGGTGAGCGTACTTTTGCGGAATGGACTGTTACGATTATGGAAACAGCCGAAATGGGTGTTCGTAAAGCATTTGAAAGATGGATATCTGTGATGGATGCGGAGGATACAATTCAAAGAAATACTGCTGCTCTCTGCACTATTGATTGTATTCTTCTAAAACCAGACAATCAAACTCCTTCAATGACTTACACGCTTTTTGGTGCATTTCCTAGTAGTATTGCTTCAGTCGATCTCACATTCGATGAGCAAACTGCTCCTCTTGAATACTCTGTGACCTTTCAGTATAGTTACCATAAAGTTTCATAATAGAAGAATCAATATCAAAAAACACATAAATACTGGTGCAAAACGCCAGTATTTGTGCGTTAGGAGATCTTATGGCTCAAGACATAGCAACAACATTAGCAACAGTTAAACAAGGCATAGCAAGAACCAATCTGTTTTCTATAGGAATACAGGGAGGTGGAGCAGGAAATATAAGCCGTGATCTTGAATTTAGAGGAAAAGGAACACAACTTCCTTCTTCGGATTTAGGAGTAATAGAAATACCATATCGTGGTAGAAAACTCAAAGTTCCTGGACAAAGAACTTTTGCGGAATGGACTGTCACGATCATGGAAACTGAAGGAATGGAAGTTAGAGCAGCAATAGAACAGTGGATCAATAAGATTGATAATGCAGAAACAGGACAGCGTGGTGATGGTAGTCTTCTATCTGATATAACAGTAAAGATGCTTACTACAAAAGGTGGAACTTCTTTAACCTATACCTTGTATGGTGCATTTCCGACAAGTATGGCATCGGTTGATCTATCATTTGACGAGCAAACTGCTCCTCTTGAATATCAAGTTACCTTCAATTATTCTTATCATACTGTAAACGGTGCTGGATCTTCTAATTCTTCTGGATCTGGTGGTGGTTTCAATTTCCCATCAGGTCTTCCGATAGCATGATATAGATAAGTGAATAGGAGATACTATGGCAATCAATATTCTAGGGTTTGAAATTGGAAGAAAAAGCACCCCTAAAACTATTCCCGAACTACAGGGAAAAGAAGAAAAGGTAAAGTCATTCATCCCTCCAGAAATCGAAGACGGGGCATCCGTAGTTGATTTTGTTGGAGGTTATGGATTTGGTGTTCAATTAATCAACTATGATGTTGCTTACAGAAATGATGGAGAACTCATAAATCGTTATCGTCAAATGGTTGAACACGCAGAAGTTCAAACAGCAGTCGATGATATTGTCAATCAAGCGATTGTATTGAACGATAAATCAGAACCCGTAAGCATCAATCTAGATAAATCAAAAATGCCAGTTTCTATCAAAAAGAAAGTCAAAGTAGAATTCGATCAGATTACAAAAATGCTTGATTTCAATACTAGAGGCTCGGAACTCTTCAAGCGTTGGTATGTTGATGGTCGTCTCTACATTCAAATTTTGATGGATGAAAAGAAACAAAAAGAAGGCATTGCAGAATTACGGGTCATAGATCCAACAAAAATTCAAAAGATAAGAAATATTGAGCGTGAAGTAAATTCCAACGGCATTAAATTTATAAAGAGAATCCAAGAGTATTACCTCTATACCGCAGATGACTTTGTTGGAACAGGCAGAGACACAATCAATTACCGCTATGCAAGTGATGGAGTTATCATTGCACCCGATTCTATTGCCTATGTTAATTCTGGATTTATAGATCCTAGCACAAAGAAAGTTTTAGGTTATCTCCACAAGGCAATAAAACCTCTAAATCAATTGAGAATGCTTGAAGATGCTACAGTAATCTATAGAATTTCCCGTGCACCCGAGCGTCGTATCTTCTATATTGATGTTGGTTCTTTGCCTAAGAACAAATCAGAACAGTATCTTCGTGAAATCATGCAAAGATACAAGAATAAACTTGTTTACGATACAGCAACAGGAGAACTTCGTGATGAAAAGCGTCATATGCATATGCTTGAAGACTTCTGGATGCCCCGCCGTGAAGGTGGTAAAGGTACAGAAGTTCAAACGCTTCCTGCTGGACAGAATCTAGGAGAATTGCAAGATGTAGAGTACTTCTTAAAGAAACTCTATGTCTCTCTCCATGTTCCTCCTTCAAGATTCAAAGAAGATACAGGATTTAATGTAGGTAAAGCAGCAGAAATATCCCGTGATGAAGTTCGTTTTGCAAAATTTGTCAATAGATTACAGGGAAGATTTTCAGAATTATTCCTTCAACTGCTCCGTGTTCAACTATTATCAAAGAATGTTCTTACAGAAGATGAATGGGATGAATTTTCATACGATATCAAGTTTGACTATGCAACTGATTCATATTTCTCTGAACTAAAGAACAATGAACTTGTTATGACTAGACTCGGATCTCTAAGAGAAGTCGAACCTTATCTTGGAAGATTCTTCTCTTCTAATTGGGTGAAGAGAAATATTCTACAGATGACTGATGATGACATAGAGTCTATGGATAAAGAAATAAAGAACGAAAAAGAGTCAGGGGAAAACCAACCACAAGAAGAAATGATGGGAGGCATGGAACCCCAAATACAAGGTGAAGTCTCAACAGAAGGTGCAGAACAAACACCACCTGTAACCACAGAAACTCCTGTAGCAGATATAGGATTAGAGGAAATAAAACCAGAGGGAACAGAGGATGAAACGACTCTGGGTGAATTACCCGATATGGAGTCCACCACTGGTGAAGAAGAACAACTTCCGAATCAAATGTCTGACGAAGAAGTAGATGATCTTATTGCCTCATTTGGAGAGCCTCCAATAGAAGAGGAAGAAGAGGAAGAAGAGGAAGAGCCAAAAGAAAAAAATAAGTCATCAGAAATGAGTAATAAAGAAGTAGAAGACATGATTGCTAATTTTGAAGAATTTTCTAACTACAATGGACACACAAGAGAGTTTGTTTTCCCGCTTAATGAATTAGCAAAATCAAGTTCTTCTAAAAAAACAAAATTGAGTCCATTTGCTTCAAAAATTCTGAAGTCTGTATTAGAAAATAAGACTCAAAACCCTTGATTTGATATATAAGATAACAACGGAGATTAAAATGAATACACAAATAATTGATTTCTTGAAGAATGTTTCAAATGAAAATCTTGTTGCAGCAAAAGAAAATATTCATGCTGTTTTGGCACAAAAAGTATCAGGGATACTTGATGATAAAAAAGACGAAATAAAGAGTTCGTTGTACGACAATCCGTCAAAGGAAAATTGATGTATCTTATCACAGAAACGACACAAGATAAAGTTCGCCTAATCACAGAAGAGAAAAAGAACGGTGAAAAGCAGTACTTCATTGAAGGTATTTTTATGCAGTCTGGAGTAAAAAATAGAAATGGTAGAGTCTATCCAGAACAAATTCTGAACAAAGAGATTGAAAGATATAGTAATGAATTTGTCTCGAAAAACAGAGCAATGGGAGAACTAGGACATCCAGAAGGACCAACGGTCAATCTTGAAAGAGTTTCTCATCTTATACAGAACCTTCGTGTAGAAGGAAAAGATATAATGGGAAAGGCGAAAATTCTTGATACTCCAATGGGCAAAATTGCGAAGAATCTTCTTGGCGAAGGTTGTATGTTTGGTGTTTCAAGTCGTGGTATGGGTTCTCTACAAGAAAAAAATGGTGTGAACTATGTTCAAGATGATTTTATGCTTTCTACCGTGGATATTGTTGCAGATCCATCAGCCCCTAATGCTTTTATAAATGGTATTATGGAAGGAAAAGAGTGGATATGGGATAATGGCATCATCAAAGAACGAGAGATAGCAAAATATAAAAAAGCAATACAAGAGTCTGCTAGAAGAGATATAGAGGCAAACACCCTCAAAGTCTTCAAAGATTTCTTGTCAAAACTGTGAGATTATACATACGAAAGCAATGAAACCTTAGAAATCAGGGAGCAATACCAATGGCAAAGAATCCAAAGAAATATGAGAAAATGGAAGAAGAGGAAATGTGCGAAACCTGCGGGAAAGAATACAAGCCCGTAAAGGAAGCAAAGTCTTCAATAAAGTCTCTTTCCAAGGCAGAGCGTATGCAAATGCAAGATGAATATGACATGGAAGATGAGAAAAACGAAGAAGATACAGAAGATACAGAAGATACAGAAGAAATGGAAGAGGGTTATTCAAAGAAAATGACCGAAGAAGACGAAGAGGAAATGGAAGACGAAGAGGAAATGGAAGACGAAGAGGACGAATCAATGAAAGAAAGCATAGAGGCTATTTTTTCTGGAGAGAATTTAACAGAAGGATTCAAGGTAAAGGCTGCAACTCTGTTTGAAGCCGCTGTCAATAGCCGTGTTCGTCTTGTAGAAGAACAACTTGCTTCAAAGTTCACCGAACTTCTAGAATCACAAGTAGAAGAAATAGCAAACGATCTTACAGAGAAAGTCGATTCATATCTGAACTATGTTATTTCTGAATGGATGGAAGAAAACAAGTTGGCTGTCGAATCAGGAATTCGCACGGAAATTTCCGAGTCGTTTATCGAAGGTTTAAGAGGTCTATTCCTCGAACACAATATTAGTGTTCCAGAAGGTCAAACTGATCTTTTAGACGAAACTGCGCTAAATCTAAAGCGTGTTTCTGAACAATTGAATCGTCAGATTCAGAAGACAGTTGGTTTAACAGAACAACTAAAGGTCTATCAAAGAGCAGAAATTTTTGCAAATCTCACAGAAGGACTATCTGATACCCAAACAGAACGCCTTCGTACTCTTGCAGAGAATATGGAATATGCAGACACCGAAGAATTTGAGGCCAAGTTGAATATCCTCAAAGAGAACTATTTAGAACCAACAAAGAGCAAGAAAACTCTGTCTTCTATTCAAGTAGAGGATACTTCTGAACCACAAACACTAACAGAGGCTTCAGGAGATGTTTCCGCATACCTGAACGCTATGTTACGCAAGAACAAGTAAGTCAAAGTTAGGAAAAAACTACATACCAAAGAATCTACATTCTTCAAAGGAGAAAGACAAAATGGACACGACAGCATTCTTAACAGAACAAGCACTAAAGAAATGGAAGCCAATTCTTGAGCATCCAGAACTTGGTGCAATCAAGGATCCTTATCGCAAGAGCGTTACTGCTCTCTTGCTTGAGAATCAACAACAGGCAATCAACGAAGCAGCACCATATAACGCTGTTGTTGGTGGCGTAAACAATCTCGCAAATCCAAACGGTAACGGCGCACTTGCAGCCTTCGATCCAGTGATGATTTCTCTGGTTCGTCGTGCAATGCCAAATCTCATTGCTTATGATGTGTGCGGTGTTCAGCCAATGACTGCACCAACAGGACTCATCTTCTGCATGAAGAGCCGCTACAATAGCAACGGTGGTGCAAATCCATCCACAGCACAAACAGAAGCAATGGGCTTGAATGAAGTAAATACTGTATACTCAGGTACTGGACCTGGTTTCGGTGGTACATACGGTCTTGGTAGTACTTCTGGTGATGGTTCTGCTGCGGGCTTTGCTTCAGCGCAAATCGCTCTTTCATCACTCTACACAGACACAAACGGTGTTACAGGTACATCTGCTTACTCGGGTATCGGTTCATCAACATCATTCATGGAAACTGCTAAAGGTAACGCAGGCTTTGCAGAGATGGGCTTCTCAATTGAGCGCACATCAGTTATTGCCCGTTCCCGTGCACTACAGGCATCCTATTCAACAGAAATCGCACAAGACCTCAAAGCAGTTCACGGCCTTGATGTTGAAACAGAATTGGCAAACATCCTCACAAATGAAGTTCTTGCAGAAATCAACCGTGAAGTTGTTCGCACAATCTATCAAGTTGCAACCCTTGGTTGTGTAACCAGTGGATTCAACCTAACAAGCGGTCAGTTCGATGTTCAAGGTGATTCAGACGGTCGTTGGAGTGCAGAACGCTTCCGTGGTCTGTTCTTCCAGATTGAGCGTGAAGCAAATATTATCGCCAAGGAAACCCGCCGTGGTAAGGGTAACATCATCATCTGCTCGTCGGATGTTGCAGCCGCCCTCTCTATGAGTGGTCTTCTTGAGTCTAATCAGACTGGAGCCTTTGGTAAGGATGTTGACGACACAGGCACTACATTCGTAGGAACAATTGGTCGCTTCAAGGTCTATATTGATCCATATGCTCCAGCAGGAACTGATTTCTGTGTGGTAGGCTATAAGGGAACATCTCAGTATGACGCAGGTTTCTTCTACTGCCCATATGTTCCTCTACAAATGGTTCGTGCAATCGACCCAACGACCTTCCAGCCAAAGATCGGCTTTAAGACCCGTTACGGAATTGCAGCAAATCCATTTGCAACAACATCTTCAAGTGTACTAAACTACAACGATGGTGTTCAAGCCCGTACAAACACATACTACCGCATCTTCCAAGTAACCAACCTACACGGTTTCACCAACTGATAGGTTAGAGAAGAGTAGATTCTAAGGTATCAAAGAGACAGGGGAGGGAAACCTCCCCTGTTTTCTTTCACCTACATAAAGTTGGAGGATATCATGGAAGCAAATTACTCTGGACTAGATCAATACCAGCCATTAGAAAGAGCAGGGAACAGATATTTCACTACTCCAAACTATCTCAGTCCTACTGCATTTCGTGTAATAATACCAAGACTCCCAAAGATTACTTATTTCATTCAAACAGTAAGCATTCCGACAGTATCCATAACTCCAATGGACATACCATTCAAAGGATTTTCAAGAATGCAAGCACCCGCATCTCTTGACCTTTCAGATCAAATAATCATCAATTTCACGATAGATGAAAATATGGAAAACTGGCAAGAGATGTATGATTGGATGACTGCTGTCGTTGCAAGTAGAGAAAACAATGGTGCAGTTAACACCTCTGTTTCGCTCTATTCGGATATAGTCGTTTTGGTCTACAACAATGCAAAAAAGATGAAGAAAAAATTAACATTCCATGAATGTTTTCCACAGAGTATGACCTCGTTTGAATTTAATTCAAGCGTTAATGATATTGATCCTTTTATGGTTAGTTGTAATTTTTCTTACAAAACTCTTCATATTGATTCTTACTGATATTCATTTTTGATTTATCTGTTTTGTGATATACTCTATACACTATGACCTTTGAAGAACTACAAGCACAAATTGAAAAAGATCTTGTTTTTGATGAAACCCAATTGGATACAGAGTCTCTCCGTATTCCACAGTTGCACAACAAGTATCTAAAGCATCTCTATTCAGAGAAACTCATGCTGAAGAAACTTCGTAACGATATGGGAGAAATGGTTCGTATCAAGTACGAATACTACACAGGAAAACTAGACGAAGCCACTCTCAAAGAAAAGGGATGGGAACCGTTTCAACTTCGTGTACTCAAAAACGATGTTGATATGTACCTTGAAGGCGACAAAGATGTAAATAAACTGAAGGCTCGTATTCAACTTCAAGAAGAAAGGGTTGAGTACATCGAATCAACAGTAAAGAGTATTGCTAATCGTGGTTGGCTTATCCGCAATGCTATAGATTGGAAGAAATTCTTAGGTGGTGTATAATGCTGTATCCTTGGGAAAGTTGCGATATTGAAAATGATTTTTGTCCTATAAATAAGGATAGAATGAATGATATCCTTGCAACTCAACAAGATGCAGTGTACTTGAAGATTGATTGTGATCGCTCTGTCGCACAAGAGATCTCGGATTTCTTTACATTCAAAGTTCCTGGATATCAATTCATGCCAGCATATCGCAACAAGATGTGGGATGGCAATATTCGTCTATTCAACTATCAAGATAAAAGACTCTATGCCGGATTGAGCGATTATCTTGCAAAGTTTGCGGGAGATCGTGGATATCCTTTTGACTTTCTCAAGAAGACTCCATATGCAGTATCGGTAACACGGGAAGAAACATCGTCTTATTTGGATTCTCTCAATCTAGTTGCCGCAGGAAAAGGAATAAAGGCACACGACCACCAACTAGAAGCGATCACTCATGCTATCAATGAGCAACGGTGTCTTCTTCTCTCTCCTACTGCTAGTGGTAAATCTCTTATCATCTATTCTACTATTCGTTATCTACTAGAAAAAGTTGACGATCAAAAGAAGGTACTGCTTATTGTGCCTACAGTTGGCCTTGTGAATCAGATGTACTCTGACTTTTTAGACTACTCGCATCAAAATGGTTGGGATGTGAAGCGAAACTGTCAGACGATCTTCTCTGGTCAAGAAAAAGCAACAAAAGCCCGTGTTGTGATTTCAACATGGCAGTCTATTTTTCGTTTGAAAGGAGACTATTTCAAAGATTTCTTTGCAGTATTTGGCGACGAGTGCCATCTCTTCAAAGCAAAAAGTCTCACTTCAATCATGGAAAAGTGTACTGATGCATACTATCGTATAGGAACAACAGGAACACTCGACGGATCGCAGACACACAAACTTGTTACAGAAGGTCTTTTTGGCAAAGTGATAAAAATCACAAGCACTAAAGATCTTATGGACAAGAATCTCTTGTCTGATTTGAGTATTGAGTGCATTACTCTCAAATATCCCGAAGATCAGAGGCGTGAAGTCAAAGGGATGAAGTATGCCGATGAAATCAAATGGCTCACCGAAAACTCTAAACGAAATCGCTTTATATCAGAAATGGCAGTAAACCTGAAGGGAAATACTCTTGTTCTCTTTCAATTCATTGAACACGGAAAGAGTTTACAACAAGAGATACAAAAACTCTCTTCAGGAAAACATCAGGTTTTTCTTGTGTATGGTGCAACAGAAGCCGATACAAGAGAAGAGGTTCGTCGGCTTGCAGAGGCAAACAATAACGCTATTATTGTAGCATCATATGGAACTTTCTCTACAGGAGTCTCTATACGAAGATTGCACAATGTTATATTCGCATCTCCATCAAAGTCTAGAATTCGTGTTCTACAATCTATTGGAAGACAACTACGCAAATCGGAACACAAAGACTGTGCAAGACTCTTTGATATCGGAGATGATCTTAGTATCAAGTCATACCGCAACCATACCCTAAAGCACTTGACTGAAAGGGTGAACCTATACATACAAGAGAAGTTCAACTATCGTTTGGTCCGTCTGGATCTATGAAGGAGTACCAATGACAGCAGAAAAAGCAGAATTCGTCATACTCAAACTCCGTAGTGGTGATGAAATTATAGCAAAGAGAAACGGTGCAAAGAAAGGTGCTATTCTTTTGAATAGACCTCTTGTCATGCAGAGATCAACTCTACTCGACCCAATGACAGGAAATATCAGAAAGAATATCTGTGTTTTTCGTGACTGGTTGGAGTTTACAACACAAATTGATTGTGAAATCCCAACAGACTTCATAGTAATGGAAGCAACACCTTCTCCTGATATTGTCAAAAAGTATCAACAGGAATTGGAAGTCATGGACAGACCTCAACCAAAGAAGGCTCAGTCAAAGCAACCTAAAGATCTTCCAACAGAAGAAATGATGCGATATCTTATGAGTTCTCAATCACAACCAAGAGAAAAAGATACTCAAAACATGGATGATTTAGTATCAAAAATGATGCAATCATCAGGTCTATCACAAATGGTTACAGCAACATTTTCGATGCCACCAGATGTATTCTTGAATATTATTCTCAATATGCCTATGTTTGATGGTTGGGGTCAAGAAATGGATGATCTTGATGATGACGAAGAAGGTGGAGACGGAGATGTTGATGGAGGAGAGCCTCCCTCCCAACCAAAGCCTCCACAGGGTAAACAGAAGAAGACCAAAAAAGATGATGATCTTCCACCAGGATGGAACGGTCGCTTTGGCTTCCCCAAGTAAGCCCTATAGGGTTCCCTATCTGGGCACAGAGTTCTTTGATGAATGTAGACACACTACTTATGTGACTAGTTGTGTGATCCCCCAAAGAAAAGATCTCAATTAGAATAAGATTGAGAATATTCTTATTGACTTCTTTTGCTTCTGGTGTACATTACATCACCTAATAGGAGAAATTGTGAAAAACAAGCGACAAAAGCGTGATCACTATATTGACAATGAACGATTCTTTCGAGAAATGCAAGAATGGAAGAAAACAGTCCATGAGGCAGAGCAAACAGGAGAAAAAGAACCTCCTGTTACCCCATATATTGGGGAGTGCTTTCTAAAGATTGCAGAACAACTATCATCTAAACCTAATTTTGCTCATTATGCTTATCGTGATGAGATGATATGTGATGGAGTCGAAAACTGCATTGTGTATGCATCGAATTTTGATCCTGAAAAGAGTGCTAATCCTTTTTCTTATTTTACTCAAATCATCTACTATGCTTTTCTTCGGCGCATTCAGCGTGAGAAAAAGCAGTCTTTTATCAAGTACAAGATGGTTCGTGATCGTTTAGGAGATGGCAATCTAAACAAGATCAATAGAATGAAAGGATTTGAGGATCAAGACTCGCCTTTTGAGTACCGTGATCCTGCTGCCCGTAAGTTTGATCTATCGGAAAATGATATTGATAATTTTACACGGGAGTTAGAAAAAGAAGATAAGCGTGGAAAGAAGAAAAAGAAACTAAAGAAGCCGAAGGGATTAGAGAATCTTTTTGAGGAAACCGATGAAGATCGCAGTAATCTCTGATAATCCAATGGCAAAAACATATTTAGTGACCAAACCAGATGGTACAACAGAGATCATCAAGTCGCTAAAGACATATTGTGAAGCGAACAGATTGACTTATCGAAATGCACAGGGTGTGCTTGAGGGCAAACAAGCACACCACAAAAACTACAGATTTGCAAGATTGGAGAACTGACATATGCGTATCGCTATTATCTCAGATACCCACTTTCGGAGTCCGCAATGACTCCCCTCTTTTTTTAGAGTATTCTTTCAAATTCTTTGATAAGATTTTCTTTCCTTATTTGGCAGAACACGGTATCAAGACCGTTATCCACATGGGAGATCTGCTTGATCGTAGAAAGTATGTTAATTTCAACACCCTGTCGCAAGTAAAGAAGCGATTCTTTACTCCAATGCACGAAGCAGGAATACAGGTTCATTGTATTCCAGGCAACCACGATACTTATTGGAAGAATACAAACGATCTTAATTCATTGCGTGAGTTGTTCCATGATGATTTGCACCTATATGAGACTCCCACAACTGTGGATTTTGATGGATGCTCCATTCTTTTTTTGCCTTGGGTGAATCGTGAAAATAGTGAAGCCTGTGAAGCCGCACTAGAGGCTTCTGTTGCGCCAGTTCTTGTTGGACACCTTGAACTAGACGGTTACGAGGTTATGAGAGGCATTAATCATAATGGAGGAATGTCCGACAATATTCTCCATAAGTTTGACTTTGTTCTTTCGGGTCATTTTCATTGCCGACAGTATCGTGGAAATGTTCATTACCTTGGGACACAGTATGATCTAAATTTTTCAGATGTTAATGAACGCAAGGGTTTTCATATCTTTGATACAGACACACAAAAGTTGGAATTCATAGAAAATCCATACAAGATGTATCATAAGATGTTTTACAATGATACCGAAACAGATTATAGAGGCATTGACTGTACACTCTACAAAGACTCATACCTTCGTATTGTGGTGACAGGGAAAAGGGACGAGATAGGCTTCCAAAGCCTCTGTGAGGCTCTGGTGGCCGCTGGAGTGGCTAATCTCTCCATCGTGGAAGAACACGCCGAAGAACAAACAGATGGAGAACGGATTGATCTTTCTAAGGGAACAGTTGAGTTGATAAATGAAACGATAGACAGTATGGAAATTCAAGTTGATAGAGAAAAACTAAAAACTGTTATCAGGGATCTGTATACCGACAGTCTAAGCCTATGAAATCCTACATATAGTAAGATTTCAAAGGAGAAGGTATGGATAAGCGGTTTTCGGAAGAAATCAAAAGTATCCTGTCTAATATGAGACAGGATATCTCTTTGACTGAAGCACAGACTCCTGCACCAGAGACAGATCCTGATGATGCAATAAAAAACTATCCACGCCTACTGCAATTAGCCCGTGCAGGACTTGTACCAGAAGATTCACTGTTTCAGATGACTAATGTACTCAAGAATCCTAAAAGATTTGGTATTTCTCCAAAAGTTAGAAATCAACTCTATGATCTAATGATCAAAACGCTAAACTATATAGTCATATCTGATCCAGCAGCATGGGCTAGATTTAGGCAGTTTTTACTAGGAGAACAAAAAGTGGAAAAATCAAAAAATAGTAGCATTAAGGATATGCTGGCTAAAATAATACACGAAGAAGTTGTGGCTATTAATCCAACTTCTAGTGTTAAAAGAATCAAGAAAAATGCTTTGGTTAATCTCTCTCTTGAAGAAGCAAAGAAACCAGGAGATGTCTGGCAGTCAAGTACTGAAGATTCATGGGCAGGAATGAACAAGAACGGAGAGCGACAGTATTTTAACCTAGTAAAGTATCCTAATGCAAAAGAACTCGCATCAAATTTTGCTTCTGGTAAGATTTCAACGGAAAAAGCAAGAGAGATGAAAGGCGAGACAGAGAAAAAGAGAGCAAAGGCAGACATCTCTTCTGCAATAAAGTCTGGTATCGCAAAAAAGGTTGTTGGAAAGAAAGCAACACAAGAACTAGACGGACCCGACAATCCTGAAGAAGCAATAGGTAATGATTTCAAGGAAGAGAAAAAAGTAGCAACAAGAATTGATAAATTTGCACAAGTAATAATGGATCGTGAACTTGCGAAGAGACGGGGAGAAGATGTGGGCAAAGACCCTAAATTCGACTTCTGTACTGTTTCTATTCCTGGTACAAATTTATTCTGTGATGATAATCTAGAAATTCCTAGAGAAAAAATGCCACAGTTAAAAACTACTGCTACACCAGGCTCTAAAGCAGAAGAACTGCTAAAGAAGCAAATGGGAAAAGACTTTGATCCAGATAAAAAACAAGAGGTAAACGCAGAAGCACCATTCCTTGAGCATTTACGAGAAAAGGGTGTGAAGATTGAAGATAACGCTGAAATGTCTCCAACAGAGATGAAAGCAACTCAGAATGAACTCGTTGGAGCAAAGGTTGTTAGTATGGCAAATGCTCTTGTAAGGCCAGATGAAGTTGGAATACCAAAGGATAAACAAGCACAGGTAAGGAAAGTTCTAACTGCTCCTCTGATTGTGTCTAAAGATGGATATGTTCTTGATGGACACCATCGTTGGGCAGCACTTACGGTTGCTGATCTTCTACAGGGAAATGGTGGGAAGACAAAGATTAAAGTTATCAAAGTTGATATGGATATTGACGATCTTGTTGGAGAATCCAATACATGGGGTAATGAATTTGGTTTGGTGCGAAAGTCATCAAGTCAACAAGCAAGTGGGGAAGACAAGACAAAGAAAGAAAACTACAAACCATCAGCAGGGGAAATCCTTCACGAATCTTTAACAAAAAGTATCGAAAAGATTCTGAAAGAAGAATTATCAAAATATTCAATGTATGCATAACTAGCAGAAATAAAGGAGAATGGAATGGACAAGATAGACTCATACAAGAACCTAAACGAACAGGTAAACCGTTTACTCCGTAAACGAGAGGTATCGGATATCAATGAAGAAGTAAAGATTGCAGCACAAGAACTCGTGGAAGCACTGGAAGATCCTAATCGTGTTACAATGCTCATGCGATCAGGTCTTGTTGATTCTGGTCGAGTAGCCCGTGTTCGCACTGCACTAAAGGATCCAGAAAAAGCAATGAAGAATACTGCTGTTCGTTCGGATCTTATCAATATGCTTATGTCACTTATCAATATTATTACTTCCAATCCAACAGCATTTGCCGCAGTAAAGAAGAAGGCAAAAGAGATGGGATCACACTCTTCCGATTCAGAAGAGATGAAAGAAGAACTCATTGGTGGACAGAAGAAACTGGATGTGAACAAGAACGGCAAGGTTGATGGAGCCGACCTCGCCGCCCTTCGTGCAGGAAAGAAGAAGACCGATGACGACGAAGAGGAAATGGACGAGTCATGGAATCTCTCAAGAAGACCAAAGCGGATTTGAATGCCATTCGTGCGAGTGGGAAGCGGGTAAGTGTTCAGCACGGCGAAGGTGATACCTTATACCGTGTTTCTGAACCCAAGAAGGTAAATAAATGATTTGACTTTTGTGAACTCTGTGGTAGTATTTCTTTATGATAAAATTCGAAAAGATTCGTTGGCGTAATTTTCTGTCAACAGGCAACCAGTTCACAGAGGTTGACCTGTTGCGGCACAATACAACTCTAATCACAGGTGAGAACGGTGCGGGCAAGACCACAATGCTCGACGCTCTCACCTTTGTGCTTTTCGGAAAGCCGTACAGAAACATCAATATTCCACAGTTAGTAAATTCAATCAATGAAAAAGATTGTCTTGTTGAAATAGAGTTTTCTGTTGGAGGACACCAGTACCAAGTGCGTCGTGGTATTGCTCCAAAGGTGTTTGAAATCCATAAAGATGGAAAACTACTAGACATCTGTGCAAATGCCAAAGACTATCAGAAGACTCTAGAGGAACAGATTCTCAAGTTCAATCAGAAGTCTTTCTGCCAAGTGGTTATATTGGGTTCAACAAATTATGTTCCCTTTATGAAACTAACAGCGGCTGACCGTCGTACAATTGTTGAACATCTGCTAGACATCTCTATATTCTCTACAATGAATCTACTGTTGAAAGAGAAACAAGCAGTCTTAAAAGAGAAGCAGCGTGATCTTGAAACAGGTTTGACGATGATTCGTGAAAAGATAGAGATACAAACAAAGTTTATCTCCACAATTAAAAATAGAAGCGACAGCCTTGTTCAAGAAAAAGAACAGGCTATACTTCAATCTGAAAAAGAGATCTCTATTCTTACAGAGAGTATTGAATCTTTACAAAAAGAAGCAGATAGTGTTCTGAATTCTATCGGAGATTCAAAAGAAACACAAGAATCTGTGCTTTCAAAACTAAATAGTCTTGGCAGCCAAATTCGTGGAAATATGAAATCGTTATCCAATGAAATATCGTTCTATGAGAAGAACGAAGTTTGTCCTACTTGCCTTCAGGGAATTTGTGCTGAACACAGGGAAAAGCAAGTCAAAGGTAAACAGTCTCGAATGGAAGAGATGAAGAGGGGAATGGATGACATACAGCACAAAATCACAGAGACGCAAGATGCTCTCGCTCAAACAAAGACGGGTCTTGAATCGGTTCAAGAAAAGCAAAGAAGAATCAACACTTTGCTCTCGTCAAGAGTTGCAGGAGAAAAACACATCAGACAACTCCAAGCCGAAATCAAACGAATCGGAGAAGACCGTTCTGATGAGGTTTCGGAAGGAGAAAAACTCGAAAAGTTCAAGACTATGGAAATTGATATCAGTAAGAACAAGAGTGATTCTGTGGAAACTGCATCAGTTTATGGTGCTGCTTCGATTCTTCTGAAAGACACAGGAATCAAAAAGAAGATTGTATCGCATTATCTTCCAATTATCAATAAAACTATCAATGCTTATCTTACCCGTATGAATTTCTTTGTTAGTTTTGAATTGAACGATAATTTTGAAGAACGAATTCGATCACGATATCGTGATGAATTTACCTATGAGAGTTTTTCTGAAGGAGAGAAGAGAAGAATAGATCTTGCTCTGCTCTTTGCATGGAGAGCGATTGCAGCACAGAAGAACTCTGTTAATTGTAATTTGCTTATTCTTGATGAGATTTTGGATGGATCGCTTGATGATACTGCAACAGATGCATTTTTAGACATCCTGAAGACAATAGATAGTAATGTGAGAGTTTTTGTTATATCTCACAAAAATCCAGAGTCATTGGGAGACAAGTTCAAAAATCGAATGGTATTTAAGAAGAAGAACAACTTCTCGGTGCTAGGAGATTATACGAATTAGTCCTCCAGAACGGAGGTAGGATGAATTACGCAACAGATCCTTGGTATGAGGACAGAAGAAGTAAAGTCATTCAAGCAGTTTCTCTTGGAAAGCCTGTAAAAGGAAAACAAGAAAAGCGGCAGTCTCCAATGGGGAAATATTCTTTACAATTAGTTCCTTATGTTGTAAAAGATAGGCGTTGTCCTTTTTATTCTGTTGTAGAAATTATACGGAATGGTGATGGCGAACGAATGGGTAAAATCATCAGAAATGAGGCAGATTTTCCTTTTCTTTTTGTTGAAGACTTTCTTGATGGAAAAGACTATCTTGTGTGTGCGGAAGACTATCAAGGATTTACAGTTATTTGCATAACTGATGGAAAAAAATGGGATTATGTTGCAGAAAAGTCTAAAAGAGATCTGTCTCTGCGTATAACAGATTTTCATCTTTCTCCTAGTAAAAAATCTTTGGCTATTGAAGGTCACATCAAGAGCAAACCTGGAGATTTGGTTGAATGTGACGAAGTTCATTTCTTTTCTCTAAATGAAATTTCTAAACTACCTTATAAAGAGATTGACAAGCGTATTTCTTTCGCCTATGATAAGATCATTGGTTGGGAAAATGATGATAGGATAATCATCAGTCGCATAGAAGATTACATCATGCCTACAGGCATATGTTTAGATGATGTCAAAACAACAGAGGAAAGACTTGTATATCTTAGATCTGGTAATATCAAAAAGCAGACAGCATACTATGCGTATTTTCCTAAAACAGGAATAATGGAAAAAGTATTCTCTGAATGGAGATGACAGGTGAAGCCTGAAGATTTTGAAGCCCTTTGTTATTTCAATAGTTTGCAAGACCGTGCTCTTCTTGAGATTGTAAAAGAAGGAAAGACACGGGTAGATCTTGGCCGTTGGCTATCGTCAATTAAAGCAAGCAAGGCTGTAGGTGAGGAGATTACCCATACGCTTCTGCGTAGCAAAACGGAACTACAGACGGCTGTAGACGATCCTGATTCCGAGCAACGGGAAGGATATTCATATCTTACAAAACCAAAACTTGCCCGTTATCATAAGTTTATTGAAGATGCGTATAGTGATACACTCCAATTTTTAGATAAACGGTATCCAAAGAAACTTCGCAAGAAGAAGCCTGTTGATCCAGATAAGGCTGTACGAAATCTAAAGTATCTTTCAAACTTTGAGAGTTTGAATTTGCAGTCTGTGCCTCCAAAGGATATACTTGGAGCATCAATGCTGACGGTGTACAATACAAAGTCAAGAACTCTTACCCTTTATATTGCAAAAGAAGAGGGGTTTGGTATCAAGGGATCTACTCTTCTAAATTGGGACGATACCAAGTCTCAAACAAAGAAATTGAGAAAACCTGAAGAAACCCTGCAATTGTTTACTTCTTCTGCCTATGCAGTAGTTCAGCCACGATTCCTTGGAATCAAAACAAAACCAAGTAAGCCTAATGGTAGAATCAATCCAAATATGATTCTCCTTTGGGCAAAGAAACCAATCAAATGATTCTTGTCGATAACACACAAATTGTTCTTTCCACGATCTTTTCACAGGTTCGTGATATTAGTACTATTGATGAAGAAATGGTTCGCCATATTACTCTCAATACTTATCGTATGTACAGAACCAAGTTCAAAGATAAATTTGGTGAACTTGTTCTATGTCAAGACGCTAACTCTTGGCGTAAGGGAGTTTTTCCCCATTACAAGGCCAACCGTAAGAAGGACAGGGAAGGTCAAGAAGATAAGTGGAATCGTGCTTTCGATATCTTGACAAAGATTAGAGATGAAGTGCGGGATAATTTTCCGTACAAGCACATGAGAATACATGATTGTGAAGCGGATGATGTTATTGCTGTTCTTTGCAAGAATTTTCACAAGCAAGAGCCAATTATCATTATTTCATCGGACAAAGATTTTGCCCAACTACAGCAGTACTCTGGTGTGGAGCAATTTTCTCCTACAACAAAGAGTAAAATAGTCTGCACAAATCCAATTGAAACTCTAAATGAACACATTATTCGAGGAGACTCTGGTGATGGTGTTCCAAATGTTCTTTCTGATGATGATTCGTTTGTAGCAGATGGAAAGAGGCAAAAGCCTATTACAAAGAAAAAGTTCTCTGAACTACAAGAATCTCTTGGATCGGATAATCTATTCTTTGATGAAGAAATTCGCAAGAATTGGGAACGAAACAAGACTCTTATTGATCTTTCAAAGATTCCTCCTCAAATTGAGGCTGCGATCCTAAATAAGTGGGAAGAACCCCATGATTCTTCTAGAGGAAAGTTGCTCAACTATTTTATTGAGCATCGCTTGAAGAATCTTATGGAGTGTATTGATGAGTTCTAATGAAAGGATAGAGATGTGAAATGAGCAGAGATCGTCGCAGTAATCGTGAGTGGGATGATGACCGCCAAACAGCCCGTAAAGCAGCAAAACACGCTGATAAGAAGCATGGTAGGTCTGGATTCAAACAGAATATCCGTGATGTATTGGCATCTGGTGATATGGATGAAATTGATGAAATGTTTGACGATGAAAATGAACGGCACAATAGGAGATAATAATGTCAACTGTGGAAACTAATACTATGAACCTCTCAAAGAAAACACACGAAATCCTAAAGAACTTTGCAGGAATCAATCCTAATATCTGTATCACATCAGGTAGTAAGATTGTAACCCTCTCTCCAACAAAGAATATCATGGCTGAAGCAGAAGTTGCTGAAACTTTTGAACACGATGTTCGTATCTTTGATTTGAACCGATTCCTTTCGACTGTATCACTGCTTGCTAATCCTGAAATGGATTTTGCTAGTGATCACCTTGTTATTAGTGGAGGAAGCGGAGCAAAGATCAAGTATTGGTATTCTGATCCTGCGATTGTTCAGCCTGTAACAAAGAAGTTGTCGATGCCCGACATTGTTGCCACAATTGACCTTACAGGTCAGCGTCTTGCAGAACTCCTGAAGGCATCCGCTGTTATGCAGTTGCCTAATCTGAAGATTACTTCCCGTGGAACTGGAACCGCAAAGGCCACACTCTTTGATAAGAGTGATCCTTCAACAAACGAGTACACTGTAGAACTTGCTTGTGATGGAGATGATGCATTTTCTGTCTCGTTCAAGGTCGAGACTCTGAAACTTATTCCTGGTGACTATACTGTAGAGATTTCAAAGAATATTGTTTCTCGTTTTACTCATAAGACGGAACCTCTAAAGTACTTTATTGCAATGGACTACAAGACAGGCGAAGAACAGGAGTAATCTATGACCGCCTCTTATCTTCAGAACTTGCTTTGGGTTGAGAAGTATCGACCAAAGCGTGTTCAGGATTGTGTATTACCTTCGGGTATCAAAAAGACATTTCAAGAGATGGTGGACAATGGGGAGGTGCATAACCTCCTCTTGTCTGGCACGGCAGGAACAGGTAAAACTACAATTGCAAAGGCTCTGTGTGAAGAGTTGGGTTGTGATTATTTACTTATCAACTGCTCTGAAGACGGAAATATTGACACTCTGCGAACAAAGATCAGAAACTTTGCCTCTACTGTTTCGTTGGGTGGTGGTAGAAAGGTCGTCATTCTAGACGAGTTTGACTATTCCAATGCACAGTCCACTCAGCCAGCCTTGCGTGGCTTCATTGAAGAGTTTGCAGCAAACTGCCGATTCATTTTGACCTGCAACTTCAAGAACCGCATTATTGAGCCTTTGCACTCCCGATGCACAGGAGTGGAATTCTCTATTCCTGCAAAAGAGAAGCCAAAGTTGGCTGGTCAGTTCATGGATCGGGTAAAGCATATTCTACAATCTGAAGGGATAAAGTATGATGAGAAGATTGTTGCAGAACTCATCATGCGATATTTTCCTGATTTCCGCCGAGTCATCAATGAATTGCAGAGATACTCTGTTGGTGGTGAGATTGATGTAGGAATTCTACAGGCTGTTGGTGAGATCAAGACAAAAGAACTTGTGGGTCACATGAAGGAGAAAAACTTTAATGAGGTTCGCAAGTGGGTGGTGCAGAATCTTGACAACGACCAATCCCGTATCTTCCGCCAAATTTACGATAATCTGTACGGATACTTTCAGTCGCAGTCTATTCCACAGGCTGTTCTAATTCTTTCGGACTATCAGTACAAGGCGGCATTTGTTGCTGATGCAGAGATCAATCTTACTGCCTGTCTTGTCCACCTGATGATGGAGTGTGAATTCCAATGAAATTGGGGGATATTCTCAATTCTATCAATACAGGCAAGGAGCCGCTGATCTCACGGGAGAATGAGCGAGAGTACCTTCCATACATCGTAGCACGGTGCTTTTCAAATTTTCCTGACACCCTGTTCCATGCAAATGAACTCAATGCACGGGGGGTGACAGACAAGAAGATGCACTACGACTACCTTTTCCATTCCTTGCGAAAACGCAAGCGGTTCTCTCCGTGGCAGAAGCGGGAAGAGTCCAAGGCTGTAGAGGCTGTGGCTTGGTTCTACGGGACTTCACGACACAAGGCACGGGAATATCTCCATATTCTCACACCAGAGGACAGCGGTAAAATATTAGAAGAATACGAGAACGCCCACAAGTAAATTCCTATCTTTATAGAAGAAACCGTTTTCCTACATATTAGAAACGGTTATTTTGTTTTACTTGAGGGTATGAGAATGAGTGAAAAAGAAGAAAAATACATTGATATTGAAGTGGCAGATTTGCTAGAGGTAGAATTGCCCTCACCGGACAATTTTCTAAAGGTCAAAGAAACACTTACTCGTATTGGAGTCTGTTCCAACAAGGACAAGAAGTTGTGGCAATCTTGTCATATACTCCATAAGCGTGGGAAATACTATGTCACCCATTTCAAAGAACTCTTTGCATTAGACGGTCTTCCAACGAATTTAGGAGAAGAGGACATAAGCCGTAGAAACAAGATTGGACTTCTTCTACAAGAGTGGGGATTGGTAAAGATTGTGGACGAGAAAAAGGCTGTTCCTGCTTGTGAAATCAACCAGATAAAGATTCTTTCACATACCGAGAAGAAAGAGTGGACTTTGGAGCCTAAATACCATATCGGAAAAGATAAAGGCAAGAGATAAACTACAGAACATTGAGGTCTATATTATGCTTATGAATTTGCAATCTATCATAGACTCTGGCTTTCATATCAAAGGTGTTATCCACATAGGAGCACATTTTGGTCAAGAGGTTCAGGAATATAAGTCAAGAGGAATTAAGTCGATTCTATTTGAGCCACATCCACACACATTTTCTGTTCTAAAACAGAAATGGGGTGAAGACGGATCTGTTTGTTTGGTAAACAAGGCTCTCGGCAGAGACAATAGAACAGCAACTATGTTCTGTGAAACGGCAAACCAAGGAATGTCGTCTTCTCTTCTTAAACCAAAAAAACATCTTCAAAGATATCCCCATATCACATTTGACTCCAAAATCGAAGTAGAGCAGACGACTCTTGATGATTATATGTCATCTGTTGTGGATAAGAGTACTTACAATTTTATCAATATTGATGTTCAGGGCTATGAACTTGAAGTCTTATCTGGTGCTAAAGAAACTTTACAAACAATAGATCATATTGTGTCTGAAGTAAATTGGGAAGAACTATACGAGGGATGTGTGCAGATAGCAGATCTTGACCGTTATCTTGCAGATTTTGGATTTAGTCGAGTTGCTCTTGCTCCTACCAACTCTGGATGGGGAGATGCTCTTTATTCTAAAAGAAAGTGATATATAATGATACCAAAGATTATCCATCAATTTTGGGTTGGACCGAAGCCTGCTCCACTTGACTTGATACAGACATGGAAAGATGCCCATCCAGGATGGGAGCATATTTTGTGGACCGAAGAAGTTCTCAAGAAGCACTTTCCCAACGGTCTTTACAACCAAAAGCACTATGACTATATGCCTGAGTGGAATGGCAAGTGTGATATTGCCCGTTGGGAGATTCTTGAGAAGTTTGGTGGATTCTTCTTGGATGCAGATGCCCTTTGTGTAAATCCTTTGGATGATTATCTTTTGGAAAACGACTCGTTTGCTTGCTACGAGAATGAACTTGTTCGTCCTGGACTTATAGCAGCGGGCTACATTGGTGCTTGCAAGAACAACAGTCTTATCAAGATTCTTGTTAATGAACTCCATGCAAAAGAAGTATCCTCTGTTTGGGAGGGAGGCAAGAGTGCATGGAAGACAGTTGGTCCAGTGTTCTTAACCGAAACTGTACACAAATATCGCTACTCCAACTTGACTGTGTATCCGAGTTTCTATTTCATTCCACGGCACTACAGCGGGGTGGAGTACACAGGACCAGCAAAGTCGTATGCAAAGCAGTTGTGGGGAAGTACACCTGGATCGGGATATGAGTATGCAGATTGACCTACGAAATGTCAAGACAGTCTGTATATCCATGCAGAAATCTGCGAACCGCAGAGAGAGTATAGTCAGGTTGATGAATCGTCTCGGTTTTCAGAGATGGAGTTTTTTTGATGGAATTGAAGATTCCGATCCCGTAGTGGGTTGTGCCAAATCACACATTGCTGCTCTAAAGCAGCATGATTTCATTGAACCGCTTCTTCTCCTTGAAGATGATGTAGATAGCACTCCACACTATGAAGATATCTTGTCTATACCAAAAGACACCGACGCTCTGTATCTTGGATACAGTTGGTGGGCATGGAATAGAGACAGGGCAACTATGTCCAAACTTGACACAGAAACTTGTCTCCAAAGAGAAGGAGAACATTATAGAATTTCAAACATGACTTCTGCTCATGCGGTGCTGTATTTGAGCAAAGAATATGCCGATGCGGTGGTGTCTGAGGTACAGACATATCTTTTAGACGAATCTGGTAATAAACATTGCGATGTTGCTATGGCTAAGGTGCAGAAAAACTATAAAGTTCTTGCTACACCCATGCATTATTTCTTTCAGGTTTGTCCAAGAAACACCTATTGGACAAACAGGAGTATAATACAATGATTACTTTTAGTGCTATAGGAAATTACGGCAGATTTGGAAATCAACTGTTTCAGTATTCTATGCTTTTTGGCGTGTCCAAAAGAAATGGTTTTGATTTTGGTATACCCATGAATCCTCAATGCACTCTTGGCAAAGTTTTTGAAGGAATTCAATTCTTATCCTCGACGGATTCTCTGCTTTCGATAAAGCAGACGGTAGTTGAACCAAACGGAGCCGCTACAGTTTTTCTACCAGAGGTTTTTAGACTTCCTGATGGAGTGAACTATGCGGGATACTTCCAGTCACCGAAATACTTTTCTCAAGTGGAGCAGGAACTAAAGCAACACTTGCAGATAAAACCAAGTATTCTTGGCAGAGTAAAAGAGTTTACGGATAAGCACAGAGATATTGGGTTCATTCATGTGCGTCGAGGAGACTATACTACAATAAAGAATGGAACCTGCCATCCTCCGATTACTCTTGATTATATCAAGAGTGCCGTAGATCGCTCAAAGGCAAAGAAGTTTGTCATCCTGTCGGATGACATGGAATGGTGTCGAAATAATTTGGGATTTGTTGATGCTATTGCTTCACCATTTTCTGGTGAAGATTTTATCTACGACTTTGTCTTGATGACCCAATGTCGAAGTGCGATTATTTCTAACAGTTCATTCAGTTGGTGGGGAGCATGGCTTGGTGTGGAGAAGGATGTGATTGCTCCTTCTGTGTGGTTCGGAACAGATTCTACAGTTCCTCAAAAGTGGGATGATGTGTACTGCGAAGGGTGGAATGTGATATGAAAATAGGTCTTTTTTACTCTACGACAGGAAACAACAACGGTCCTGGTAAGGTTGTTTCAAATCTTACTAAAGGATTGGAGATGTGTGGGGTAGAGGTTCTCCATAATCAGATGGGAGAATACAACGGATGTCTACAGGCGTGGGGAACGCCTATAAGCACTATGCCTAAAGAAGTTCTAGTTGGTCCAAACCTTTGTGTTTTGCCCAACGAACTGCCTTGGATTTGGTCTAGATTTGATCATTCTATTGTTCCATCAGGATGGTGTAAAAACTTGTATAATACTTTTGATTGTGTAAAACAAGGAAGCACAAAAATCCATGTTTGGCCTGTCGGAATAGACACTGAAAAATTCTGTCCTTCTGATGACCAAAAAAAGTGGGATGTTTTGGTGTATGTCAAAGGCAGAGAACTAGAAGTTGGTGGAGTTATTTCTTACTTGGAAACGATGGGTCTTTCTGTTGTTGTTCTTGGTTACGGAAAATACTCTGAAGCAGAACTAATATCGACTGCAAGAAAATGCAAGTGTTGTGTTCTTCTAACAAAGACAGAAAGTCAAGGAATTGCATACCAAGAGATATTGAGTATGGGTGTTCCTTGTTATGTCCTAGATAAAGATGTATGGGACGACTATAGTAGTTGGTCTTTTCCTGCTACTTCGGTTCCGTATTTCGATGAGCATTGCGGTTTAATCGCAACAGATATGACTAGATTTAAAGAGTTTTACGAAAACTTTAAAAATTACAATCCAAGAAAGTATATTACAAATACCCTAAATTTAGAAAAACAAGCAAAAGAATACATCAGTTTATTGACCAAAGGAAAAAATTAATATGATCGAAATTTTACAACAGATATTCTCTCAAACGATTTATGGTTCTCAAGATTCAGACCAATTGGGTGCTGCTATATTCGGAATAGCAATGACAACTAGAGGTAAGAATTTTTTGGAGTTGGGGGTCAGAGATGGTAAAACAACAGTACCATTGCTTGCCGCATCTAAACTTCTAGGATCGGAATTGACTTCTATTGACATCAGAGATCCGGAATTTGTTTGTCCAGAAAGTTTAACCAAAAATTGGAAGTTTGTAAAACAAGACTCTATTGAATTTTTAAAGAACAACACAAAAAAATTTGATTTGATCTTCATAGATGATTGGCACGAAGGAATTCACATTAAACGAGAATTAGATTTACTGTCTCCATTATGCGATAAATCTACTTTAATATTGCTTCATGATCTAATGCATCATTGGACAAATCCGGAGTATAACACTTGTTGCAATTACAATAATAGCAATTTAATAACAGGAAAAGAAGACGATTGGGATAATGGTGGTCCGTATTGGGCTGTGAATCAGTTAGATAAAAATGTATGGGAATATTCTACTATTCCGTATTCTAATGGACTAACTATATTGAGGAAAAAATGAACACGAACGGCGTGATAAAAAAATGTTTAGTATTGGGGTCTTGTGGGCAAATAGGCTATCATCTTGTTTCTTTTCTTCGTAAAAACAACTATGAAGTTCTAGAGTTCGATATAGTTCGCTCTATAGAAGAAGATTTGAGAATCCATAACAACCATCGTTTAGAAAATGCAATAGCAGATTCTGATTTTGTCTTTTTTCTTGCCTTTGATGTTGGTGGTTCTAGATATTTAAAGAAGTATCAACATACTTACGACTTTACCGACAACAATATTCGTCTGATGAGTAACACATTCAATGCTATCAAGAAGCATAACAAACCTTTTGTGTTTGCTTCTTCCCAGATGTCAAACATGGACTACTCTCCATACGGCTCTCAAAAAAGATTAGGAGAGCACTATACATCTCTGCTCAATGGGCTTGTGGTTAAATTTTGGAATGTGTATGGGGTGGAAAAAGACTTAGAAAAGTCCCATGTCATAACTGACTTCATCTTAAAAGCAAAAAACAATGGTGTTATTGATATGCTTACAGATGGAACAGAAGAAAGACAATTTCTATATGCAGAAGATTGTTGTGAGGCACTTTATCTTGTAATGAAAAACTACAGTAGCATCTCAAGGGATAGAGAACTCCATATCACTAATCATAATTGGAACAGCATCCTGGAGGTGGCACAAGAAGTCGTGAAACATTTTCCTGCAAACATTGTTCCATCGCAGAACAAAGATGATGTACAAAAGGGAAAGAGAAATGAACCAGACCCCTACATACTACAGTTCTGGAATCCAAAAACTTCTTTGAGCGAAGGTATACGAAAAATTTGTGATTACTATAAGGAGTATATAAAATGAAAAGAGCATTGGTGTGTGGTGCAGGAGGATTTATCGGAGGTCATCTTGTCTCCCGACTTAAATCCGAAGGTTATTGGGTAAGAGGAGTAGACATCAAAGAACATGAATACAGGAAGAGCGATGCTGATGAATTTTTAGTGCTTGATCTTCGCAGCGAAAGGAATGTCAGAGAGGCAATGTCTGGTGGTTTCGATGAGGTGTATCAACTGGCAGCCGATATGGGTGGTGCCGGATACATCTTCACTGGCGATCACGACGCAGATGTTATGCACAACTCTGCAATGATAAATCTCAATGTTGCAAAAGTAGCAACAGAGTTGTCCGTGTTACCAAAGATTTTCTATTCTTCCTCTGCCTGTATGTACCCAAAGCACAACCAAATGGATACAGACAACCCAAACTGCAAAGAGGAGTCTGCTTATCCTGCAAATCCTGACTCTGAATACGGTTGGGAAAAACTCTTTAGCGAGCGGCTTTACCTTTCGTACCACAGAAACTACGGTCTTCCAGTAAGAATTGCCAGATTCCATAACATCTTTGGACCATATGGATCGTGGAACAACGGCAAGGAAAAAGCACCAGCGGCTATTTGTCGAAAGGTGGCAGAAGCATCGGATGGTGGAGAGGTTGAGATATGGGGAGATGGAAAACAGACAAGATCGTTCCTGTATATTGACGAGTGCCTTGAAGGTGTTCGAAGACTTATGGAAAGTGATTGTGTTCAGCCAGTGAATATAGGCTCCGATGAAATGGTTAGTATAAACGCCTTGGTCGATATAGTAAGTAGTATAGCAAATAAAACAGTAGTAAAGAAACATATAGAAGGACCACAAGGTGTTAGAGGCAGAAAATCAGACAATACATTTATTGAAAAAATGATAGCATGGAAACCTTCTACAAAATTAGAAGACGGATTGTACAAAACTTATTCTTGGATAAAGGTGAATATAAAATGAAGAACTTATCTGTAATAGTAGCAGGAAGAAATGATGGTTATGGTGATAATTTCTTAACTCCATATAATTCGTATACACCTGATACATATTGTTTTAGAATGAAGAGAACAGTTGAACACAATATCAATTTGCTTTCTAAAAGGGGTGTAGACATTCAATATGTCATAGTAGATTGGTGTCCTTTGGAAAATAGGACACTAGATCAAGATACCTATATCAAACAACTACTCGAAACATTTGGTGATAAAATCAAACATATAGTGGTTCATGGAGAAGAAGTAAAAAGAAAAGGATGGAATCCTAAAAATTTTTACGAGTACTATGCAAAGAATGTGGGAATAAGAAACGCAGATGGCGAATATGTTATCATTACGAATCCGGATGATTTATTTTCAGAAGAATTATGCGATTCTATAGCAAAGGTACTAAATCAAGAAGGAGATTCAAAAAAAGAATACTATCGCCAATATTCAAGAAAAGATATTGACAATGGTCTAAATCTTCTTGCAGAAGGATTGTCTTTCCCCAAAAATGGCATATTTGTTGATGAGGTAATTGGGACTCCTGCTGCTGGTGATTTTTTGATGTCTACAAAACAAGTAATAGTTGAGTATGGACAAGGATTCGATGAAAGTTTTACCACAGATGGGAACAAACAACAGACAAGTTTGGATGGCTCTATTCTCTTGAATCTTTACGCCGCTGGTGTAATCCCTGTTTGTTTAAATGGAAGTGTTCTTCATCTAGATCATGCGAAACCACACGCAAAGGATTTCGTCGGTATTAAACAATATTCTAATCATATGGATTGGGGTATGTTAGCAGTCGAACTAAAAAATATTAATTAAGATGAGATATTATAATGATATTAAATGATAATAGGCACTTGGTGTTGTGTTTCAGTTCTTTTGTGATACCAAGAGATCCATTTAGATTGCGAATGGAAGAGTATGCAATCTGTTACGAACAATTAAAAAGAGTAATACCAAAAAATTTTGATTTGATGTTTGTAGATAATACCACATCTCATATTGCAGATATAGAGAATAGTAGATTGGTCAAATCGTTGGGAGACACTCCTTGTTTGTTCTATGATTTTAATATAGGATTGGGAAATAAAGGACTAGGTGAACTACAAATGATGGTAACTGCTCAAAAGAAAACAGACTTCACACCGTACAAGAATGTTGTTTATTTAACTGGCAGAAGGTTTATTACTTGTCCTTATGTCTTTGAAAGAACAGATAGATTGATGGATAGAGAAATTATTGTTGGCAATCAACCGATAATCAATCCTTTTAGTGGTATGGAATACCCATCTGGTGTTAATATGTTTGGTGATATGTTCTTTTCTATGTCCTCACAAAAAATAATAGAGTATTGTAAATATGTTGAGAATATTCTCAAAAGAGAAACTCCATTAGATATAGGATCTGAACAAATACTGTATTCGTTTATTAAAAAACATAACTATGAGTTTGAAGAAATAAAACACCTTGGTTTTATCAGAAATGATTGGGAGATGGTTAATAGGTCTATATACTCTAGAAGAGTTGAAAACTTCCAAGTGATATAAAAAGGATATACGATGAATATACGAGAGAATACTCTAGCCTGCCTTCGTCCATTCGGAGGTGAAGAAGAAGTACAAGCCGTTCGTGAGGTGATTGAGAGTGGTTGGTGGGGAAAGGGAGCAAAGGTTGCTCAATTTGAGCAAGAGTTTGCGAAGATGGTTGGGGCAAAATATGCAGTTGCAGTAACTAGTGCAACGCACGGTCAGGATCTTGTTATCAAAGCAATGGATCTTGGCAATGCTGATATTATTAATCCAACAATATCTTTTCTGACCACGGCAGTTGTTCCTCTGTGGAATAACTCCACGACCAATATAGTCGATGTTGATAGAAAGAATCTCAATATCTGTCCTGATGATGTAAAGAAGAGTCTCAAGCCAAATACCAAAGCAATCATAGCAGTGAATATGGCAGGGGTTCCTGCTCCAATAGACGAGATTCGAAGTTTTTATGATGGTGTTATCATTGAAGACTGTGCTCATAGTTGTTATACCCCAGGTGCAGGAACAAAAGGAGATGTTGCTGTTTGGTCTTTTCAAGCAGTGAAGACAATGCCATGTGGAGATGGTGGAATGATTACAACTAACGACAAAGCATTGTATGAAAAGTTGGTTCCCATGACATGGCTAGGAATCAGTAGTACACACTCCCGAGTAAAGGATGGATTGACTGGAAAGCCAGGATATTCGTGGGATTATGAAGTTGATCTGATGGGAACAAAATCTTATATGATTGACATCAATGCTGCTATAGCACTTACACAGATGAAAAAGTTGTCAAAGCATCTTGAAAGACGCAGATACATTCAGAGTAGATATAACGCCGAGTTGGCGGCTTATATTGAACCACCAACATGGTCAGATACTGTACAATATTATTGTGCAAGAGTAGATTCTGCAATTCGAGGAGAGTTGATTGAATATCTTGCAAGTAAGAAAATTCACACATCAGTTCATTTCAAGCCTCTGCACAAATATAAAGTTACAAAACAAAACAGGGAATACCCTGTTGCTGATACAGAATGGCTCAAGTTGATATCTCTACCTGTTCATCCTGCTATGACAGATGATGATATTGATTATGTGATTTATTGGGTTAAAAAGTTTTTCGAGGAAAAATGATTATGAACTCTATCTATAAAATAGAAGGAACAACCAATTTAGACTCAAATTCGTGTTTTAGAAGGGAAGACACTTATCCTTCTTTCCAAGAACAAATAGTAGATTTAAAAAATCTACTTATAAATCTAGTAGATAGTGGAGAATCCAAAACTTTTTATAAGTTTGGGGATGGGGACTATTTCTTCTTGAACAAGATTGCTGTTGGTAGTGCCAGCCCAGGAAAAAGAGCCTTGTCAAAAAACTATGATAGTATTAAGCATGAAGAATTCGTCAGAGGTGTTTGCGAAAATGATTATATCACTTGTGAAATCTATCCAGAAAATAGGCAATATTTTCGATCTCTATATCCAAACAAGCCTATTAATTTCCCTTCCGAATTTTCATATGGCTTAGTTTCAAATAAATGGTTACTCAAGCAGTTTTCCGGAAGAATAGGATTGATAGGCGCAGATCAAAAGATAGAATTGATTCGTGCTTTGATGAAACACAAAGAATATCAAGAGTATCTTCAACTGAATGAGTTCACAGATTATTTAAAAATACCACAGAAATATGCTTGTGATGATATAGATGCTACCGAGCGGATGATTGCAGAACAGTTGGAAAAATCTTCTGCTAGCATATTTTTGGTTGGAATCGGTCATGTTAAATCTGCCCTTCTCCATCGACTGAAGAAATATAGAAATGCTGTTTTTCTTGATGTTGGTAGTTCGATAGATGCTCTTGCAGGAATAATAGATCATAACAGACCATATTTCGGAGATTGGACAAATCATAGAGTTAGAAATTTTGATTACTCTAAACTGGACATACTCCAATACGATATATGGGGAACTCCTCATAAGATGCTATAAGGGTTTATTATGATTCGAGTAAAATACAATGGAACTTTGGGCAACAATATGTGGCAGTATGCTGTCGCTAGGCTTTATGCGGAGAATCATGGACACTCTCTCTGTGCTAATAGCATAGAGATGTTTCCTAACACCTTGGAGTGTGTTGATGGTTGTGGTGTAGTGGGAAATTCCAATACTCATACTGGACACATCTTTGATTTTGGTGTATGTTCTGGAGATGTATTATTTGATGGCCACTTTCAACGATACTCTTACCTGAAGGGTCAGAAGTCTAAAATACAAAGATGGTTTGCTCCCGTTAATAACATCGAACTTACTCCCTCTGTAGATGATCTAGTGATGACGATTAGACGAGGTTGGAATGGGTATCCCATTTCAATGTGTCCTCCTATTGAGTTTTACTTAAACCTATTAGAGTCATTCTCCTTCGACAAGGTGTATTTGTGTACCGACTCTTTCGATGACGATTATTTCAATCCTCTTAAGAAACATCACAATATTGTGTTTTATGACAAGAGCAAGGAAGAGCAGTTTTGCTTGCTAATGAACTCAACAAACATAGTAATTTCTCCTAGCACATTTAGTTGGTGGGGTGCTTATTTGAGTAACGCTACTAGGATATTCTATCCGTGGATTGGTGATTTGATCCCTAGTAGAGATGGACCCGATGTCTTTGTTGATGATGAGCCTAGATATATCAAGGTGTATACATGAAATCTTTAGTTTTAGGTAATCGTGGATTTATAGGTAGAAACATAGGTGGAGATCACCATATAGATGTGGATCTTTGTTGCCTAGAATCTTTGCTACAAGAATTTGATTCATCCAATATCAATCCTAGCAACACTTTATTGATAAATTGTGCTGGCAAACATGGATCGGTGATGGAAATGAAAACAAACCATTATGAATACCTTCAGAAGAATTTTTCCATTGATAGCAATTGCCTTACTCTCTGTATGAAGAGGAAGATTCCTACGGCTATCATGCTATCATCAGTTACCTGTTTCCCAGAACATTCTGTGGATGTCTTTAGTGAAAGTTCACTACACCATGGCTCGCTCATTACAGGAATATATGGGTATGCAGCAAGTAAACGAAATACACTAGACCTATGCCGATGTGCATACCTTGATTCGGGATTGAATGCGATTCCAGTTGTATTGGGAAATTGCTATGGAGTCTATGGTAGATTTTCTACCAACGGAACTATAGTTCATAAATTGATTTATGATATCTCTGTGGCAATCAGAGAAAATAAGGATGTATTTCTTACTGGTGATGGGTTGGATGTGAGAACATTCTTGTTCGCAAGTGATCTCAAAAGTATCCTACTGGATATAGCAAGTAGAGACATGAGGGGAATGCCCGTCGTGATAGCATCACCAGAGCAAATTACAATAAAGGAACTTTCACATCTCATAGCAGATTTGATGGGACACAAAAAAGAGATAATCTTTGATGGCAGACCCACTCCTGGACATAGAAGAAAGGTTGCTACATCGGAGATCATTAATATCCGAGACTATGATATCACATCATTGGAAGAGGGACTTAAGCAGACAATAAAATTCTATTGGAGACAATGCAATGAAGCACCTATATGAGGAAAGTAATTTTGGTGAGAATTGGTTTGACTATGCTGCTGTATACAGCAGGTTTGTAGCAGAAATTCCAGACAATGGAAAACTGGTGGAGGTTGGGTGTTGGAAGGGGAAGAGCGTCTGCTATTTTGCCGTGGAAGCAATAAATTCGGGAAAGACTATCTCTATTGATGCTGTTGATACTTGGAAAGGATCTGCGGAACACGCTGGGTTTGATTGTGTGAAGAACGACACTCTATATCAAATATTTTTAGATAACATCAAGCCTGTAAATCACATGGTTAAGCCAATAAGGATGAATTCCCCCGATGCGTCTTCTCTGTATGAAGACGAAAGTGTTGATATCGTTTTTCTCGACGCAGCACATGACTATGATTCTGTTCTTATTGACATAAAGAGTTGGTTGCCAAAGGTGAAGTCTGGTGGTATACTAGCAGGACATGACTTCAACAATAGTTGGGTTGGTGTCATCAATGCTGTGACTGAATCATTGTATCCATTTGAAGTTCAGGGTCCGTGTTGGATCTATTATAAGAGATGAGATTGGTAGTGTTTAATAGAACTTTTACAAAATTGATATAAATGAAATTTTCAAATTTATCTAATCATAATCGTGGTTGGTTTATCGGAGATTTTGACTCTTCATTACTAAAAACCAATCTATTTGAAGTTGCTCTTATTAAATGTCCTATGGGGATTCATGCAAAACATCATCATAAAATTGCAACTGAATATAATGTATTAGTTGAGGGTAAACTAAAAATTGGAGATATTATTTTGGGTAAAAATGATATCTATATTATAGAGCCAGGTGAGTCTACCGAACAAGAGTTTTTAGAGAATTCATTGGTACTCTGTGTCAAAACTCCGTCAATACCTAGTGACAAATATTTGGACTAATATATGAAATACCTAGTAACAGGTTCTTGTGGATTCATCGGTTCCAACCTTGTGGATATGCTTCTTAACCAAGGGCATAAAGTCATAGGTATTGACAACCTTTCATCTGATGCTCACGACCAGTTCTACTTCAACCCCAATGCAACATACTACCACCATGATGTGAGTGATTATGTTATGTGTAGTGAAGTTTTTGAACAGCACAGACCTGATGTGGTTATCCACCTTGCTGCTGAAGCCCGTATACAGAACTGTATCGAAGATCCTGGTCGTTGCATGAATACAAATGTCATGGGAACGCAAACAATGCTTTTCTTGTGCAAAAAGCATGGGGTAAACCGCATGGTGTTTATGAGCACTTCTGCCGTATATGGCATGGCTAAAGATTGTTTTTTTGGTGTAGGATATGTTGGTCAAAGGGAAACAGACCAAACCGATTGCCTTAATCCCTATTCCCTTTCAAAGAAATTTGGAGAAGAGTTGTGCCAGATGTACTCACGGGACTATGGTGTAGACACCGTGTGTTTCCGAGGCTTCAACATTTGGGGCAATCGACAGCCCAAACGAGGCTCGTATGCACCTGTCATGGGAGTCTTTTCAAGACAGAAAGCCGAAGGAGTTCCCCTGACGGTTGTTGGTGATGGAGCACAGCGTCGAGACTTTATCCATGTAGAAGATGTGTGCCGTGGGCTTATAGCGGGAGCAGAGGCCACAGAGCCACAAATGGGAGAGATTTATAATCTCGGAAGTGGTAAGAATCATTCTGTAAACCAAATCGCCGCCATGTTTGGTGGGGAAACTGTACACCTACCCAAAAGGCAGGGAGAGGCTCGGATAACTCTTGCAGACATCTCAAAGATTCAGAAGAAGTTAGGGTGGAGTCCAAGGCACTCTTTGGAATCCGCATATATAAACTAAACGCCAATAAAAAGCACATGAAGGAACCTATACCATGAGCGAAAAGAAAAAAATTGTCCTCTCAATGATTGTGAAGAACGAAACACACATTATCAAGGAGTGTTTTGATTCGCTCTACAAGTTTATCGACTATTGGGTGATCTGTGATACAGGTTCCACCGATGGAACTCAGGAACTCATCACCGAATACTTCAAAGAAAAGGGTATTCCCGGTGAACTCCATCAACACGAATGGCAGGATTTTGCCACGAATCGCACAGCCGCTCTGAAACTGTGCGATGGCAAGGGTGACTACGCCTGGATGATTGATGCGGATGATTATCTTGTCGGAGAGATGAATTTTCCACACGCTTTGAATTTTGATGGCTATTCTGTTCGCATCAAGCGAGGAAACTTTGAGTGGTGGCGCAACCAAATCTTCAAGACCGGAATAGGATGGGTGTACGAAGGGGTGTTGCACGAATATGCCCATTGCCCAAACAAGTCAGACCTAACTATTGCAAAACTCGATATTCCTGGCTACCATGTTGAAGCCCGTACTGAAGGAGGTGCCCGTAACAAGGGTATTACACCAACAGAGAAGTACGCAAAGGACGCTATCGTTCTTGAGAAAGCACTAGAAAAGGAGCCTCTAAACTCCCGCTATCAGTTTTATCTGGCACAGTCGTACTTTGACTCACAGCAGTGGGAGAAGTCGTTTGAGGCTTATGAGAAGCGGGCAAAGATGGGTGGTTGGGAAGAAGAAGTTTATTATTCCTTATTCCGTATGTCAATTTGTGCAATGATGTTGCAGAAGCCTTGGGAACAAGTTATGAATCTTTTCCTTGGTGCATACAACTTCCGTCCTTGCCGAGCAGAGCCTCTATACCATATTGCCCGTATCTATCGAATGAATGGTTATCCCAGAATAGGATATCTCTATGCAAAGATGGGATTGACGATTCCTCTTCCAAAGTATGATATTCTTTTCATATCACAAGATATCTACGATTGGCAATTATGGGATGAAGTTGCGTCTACAGCGTACTATGTTCATGCGTTTGAAGAAGGTTATGCTGCTTCTATGAAACTGCTTCGTGAAGGAAAGGTTCCCCCATCCGAAATTCAGCGCATACAGACAAATGTTGCAGAGTACGAAAAGAGACTTGCAGAGGTAAAGGCATCAGAGACACATATGGCTGAACATCAAAAGAGGATGGCAACGGCTTCTGTTGGTTCACCAGATCAACTGAATAGTGTTGCCACTATTACAAAAGCAAAAGAGCCTCTACCTTTCAAACCAAATCAGACAACTTTGACTATTGGCGAACCTAAATATAAGAAGAAGTTTAAGGAGAGAGCCAAAGGCTAAGGAGATAGGATGCCAGCAGGATATTACGATTTGGTAATGGATCAGGGTGAAGATTACACTCTTCATCTACAATATCTCGACAGCGAAAACAGCGCAACAGGATCAAATCCAATAAATGTATCTGGATTTACCTTTAGTAGGTTTCAGATTCGTAGATCCGACACGACTCCTTATATTCTACTAGATGTAGGAATTAGTGGAGCAACAACTGGTGGATTGACTGGTGAATTTATTAGTGGTAGTGGTATTGGTAGTTCTGGTTACTTTCTTTTGAACAAAAACGAAGAAGGTATTACAGGATTGACGGGTGGAATCTACATACGGGTTCCAGCAGTCACTACAAGATATGTACCTGGTGGTAGACATTTCTATGAATTTGAACTAAAGGATTCAACAACCACAACTAAACTCATTCGAGGAAGAATAGATGTTAATTCAGGAGTAATCAAATGAATAACAATACTACCTACAAGCGTGTTAAGATCACAATGTTCAATCCTCCTGCTCTAGTTCAAATGGAGCATAAGACCTTGAGAATATACAGAAATTATGGTTGGAAACCCTCTGCTATTAGACCTAGAGCAACTGCAAAGCGTATTGTTATAGTTCCGTGTAACGGCCTTTAATAGGAATAAAAATGAATCTTGAAATCTATAAAATGAACGAAAAAGTTCCACAGATATCCTATGGAACCGAAAATTCTGCTTGCTTTGATCTTTCTGCCTGTCTTGCGGATAGACCGTCTGTAAAGGGATTTTACAAAAACAATGAATCTGTGATATTCTTTTGCATCACAGATGAAAAAGGAACATGGATACGCATTCCTCCCCGTGCTAGAGTACTAATTCCAACAGGAATGATTTTCAATATTCCAAGTGATCATTGTGTCAAAATCTATCCAAGATCTGGTCTTTCTTTGAAGAAAGGCTTGGCTCTTGCTAATGGAGTTGGTGTTATTGATTGTGATTATGTTGAAGAGGTGTTTGTTCCTATTATAAACAACTCTGAAGAAGAACTCACGATAAATCATGGTGATAGAATTGCTCAAGGTGAATTAGTCTTTGCAAAGCAAGCCCATTTCGAATACATACATGAAAGACCAGCACAAAAAAGTGATCGTGCTGGTGGATTTGGATCAACAGGAGTTTCGCAATGAATCGTGAAGAACTACTAAAGCATCACACAGAAATATGCAGCAAAGCATTGGAACTAATGAAAAAGAAGAACCATGATTATGCTGGAAATAGCGGAGAAACTCCATTTGCTAATTTTGAGCGTTGTGAGGCTATGGGTATATGTACAACTGAAGCAGGATTTCTTGTTCGTTTGACTGACAAGTTGTCAAGACTCTCTACATTTACTAATGCAGGAAAATTGACTGTTGATAACGAAAGTTACGAAGATGCGATAGTTGATATCATCAATTACTGTGTTTTATTTTCTGCTTATACAAAAGGTAAAATGAAGAAGTGAACTGCTGCGGTGGAAAGCCTGGATGTAAAAAGCAGTGTAGCCCTTTTGACAAAAAAGGGCTTCTTACTATAGGCATGGCTACTTATGATGATTTTGATGGGGTTTACTTTACAACACAATCATTGCTTTTGTATCATAAAGAAGTGATGCCATATGCAGAAATCATCATTATTGATAACAGTCCACACACTAAACAAGGTCAAGAAACAAAAGAATATGCAGCACAGATAGGAGCAACCTATATTCCCTTTGCGGATTATGCGGCAACAACGGTTAAAGGAATCCTGTTTGAACAAGCGAGAAATCCATATGTGATTTGTGTTGATTCTCATGTGCTTATTGAAGCAGGAGCATTGCTAAAATTGCTTTTGTATTATCAGTGCAACGAAAATACGAGTGATCTGTTACAGGGACCGCTAGTATCAGAAGATCCTAGAAAGAAAGATGTATGGACTCATTTTGAACCAAGATGGCGAAGTCAGATGTTTGGAGTTTGGTCTACAGATAAAAGAGGAGAAAATTCAAATGAAGCCCCATTTGATATTCCAATGCAAGGCATGGGATTATTCTCTTGTAGAAAAGATGCTTGGGTTGGATTTAATAGTGGATTTCGTGGATTTGGAGGAGAAGAGTGGTATATTCATCAGAAGTTTAGAAACAATGGTTCACGCACCCTTTGTCTTCCTTTTTTGCGTTGGTCACATCGTTTTCGTCGTCCAAACGGAGTCCCCTATAAAGTTTGTCTAGACGATAAAATAAGGAACTATTATATCGGATTTCTAGAATTAGGTATGGATATTTCAGAGATCACTAATTATTTTCAGTACGAAGAGAAGATTTCAAAGGAAAGACTAGACCATCTTTTGTTTGAAGCAAAGTGTTTGCAACCCTCTTGACTTCCGAAAACAAGGAGTTATACTTTGGCTATGAAAGACGAACGATATCAAATCATTCAGGGAGACTGCATCAAGTCTCTCAAGGCACTTCCTGCGGACAGCGTTCATTGCTGTGTGACATCTCCTCCTTATTTTGGGCTTCGCAATTACAACGGCGGCGAAGACGAGATTGGTCAAGAGGAAACTGTTGAAGGCTATGTGGAAAAGATGGTCGAGGTTTTCCGTGAGGTGCGCCGTGTTCTCCGTCCTGACGGTACTCTTTGGCTGAATCTTGGTGATTCGTACATGGCTCAAAAGAATGTTGCACCTCCTCCACAGACCATTGGGGGTCAGCGTGGAATGCCTAGCGATTTTGTTCCAAGCAATCGTAAAGAACAGAAAGGCTTGAAGCACAAGGATTTGATCGGCATTCCTTGGCGTGTAGCCTTTGCTCTACAGGCAGATGGTTGGTGGCTGCG